>Ga0302314_10002044_pt1 | contig 37703 bp, 33 predicted proteins | sample III_Palsa_N2_3_FD_200533 | JGI IMG/M metagenome (GOLD analysis project Ga0302314, IMG submission 200533) | Peat permafrost microbial communities from Stordalen Mire near Abisko, Sweden - III_Palsa_N2_3 | ecosystem: Environmental > Terrestrial > Soil > Palsa > Peat permafrost | place: Sweden...
CCTCAAGGATCACGAACATGCTACAAAATTTAAGGCCTGGGGGCGAGCTTATCCACGCTGCGATTCCGAGATTGGCAATGATTTGTCCGGCATTCCTTCCTCCGTGACTTTCCGATGCCTCCGCCGTATCCGCTCGCGCTTGCCCGAAGCGGGTGGCCGTGAAGGTGAGCGCGAACAGTAAGAAAAGAGGCGCAAGTCCCGAATGAAAAACGGATATGTTATCGGGAATGCTGCTTGAGACCGTCACGAGGTACGCGACCATAGCCCCACATGCGGACGCGAATGGAGTAGCTGCTTTCAAGCGCCAAGCGGCGTACGCGAAACACAATGCGATCAGGATCGCGCCCCATCGATACTGGGCAGTGAGGCCACCTGAAGCCGGTGCGTACCGGAAAGCCTGGAAGCAGGCGTAGCACAGCGCCGGGACGAAAATCCAGACGAGCCAACGGGATTGGAGGCGGTCGCGGGCGGGTGGGATGGCTTTGGGGGGCACGGAGACAGTTTATGCTCGCGTGGGCAAGGCAGACTCCAGGGGTTGAAGAGGGTGATAAAAAGGGGCAATCGGGGCGCGGAGAAAACGGCCGGGGCTAAAGCCCCTCGATTTATGTGCCGCTCACTGCGGGCTGAAGCCCGCTGCTAATCCGAAAAGCGCCCAGCTTGGGTTTTTTCAAAACCCTCTGAAGCCCGAGTTCTACCTATGGCTTGCGAATGCCAAGGCTAAAGCCTTGGCTTACCCAGAAGCAAAAGCAGCGAGGCGTTGGGAAAGGAGGGCGGAGTTTTTGGACAAAGTAGGTGGTGGACTGCGTAGGGGTTCCGGTTGATTTACAATCAAGCCTTGAGCATCGCCAGCATACGCAGCAGCGTGGGAGAAGTTTTGCAATTACGGGAAGTGCAGTCAGCAGGGAGCGGGAGCAGGGCCATGCGGTTAGCGGCAGCGGCGGTTCTGGCTGCCGGTGTGGGGATGATTGCCGGGTGCGGGAACACGTATCGTCCGGTAGTGAGTACGATTGGCGTGGTGGGACCCGCGGGACAGCCGACCAAATATGCAATTGCGGTGTCGACTCCGGCGCCTCCGGGACAGCCGTGTCCGCTGGCGGGCGAGGCGACGTCGAACGGGCTGCTGACGATGGTAGATTTTGCGGGCGACACGGTGCTGGTGACGGCGACTCTGGGCGTCAATCCGTATTACCTGGCTCTGAACGCCTCGGGGACGACGGGTTACACGCTGAACTGCGACAAGACGGTGAATTCGTTTGACATCAGCACGTCGCTGATTTCGAGCCAGGTTCTGGAGTCGACACTGCTGCCGGGAGCGAACCCGGTGAGTGTGTTTGCGAGTTCGACCTCGACTTACATTGCGGATCCTGGAGTGGGATCGATCGATCAACTGACGAGCACTCCTCCGGCGCTGAAGCAGGAGCTGCCGGTTCCGGGCGGGTACTCACCGATTTATGTGGTGGGTCAGTCGGGTGCGGCGCGGGCATATGCACTGAGCCAGGCGAATACGCCTACTCTGTGCGGCGCATCTCTGGTCTATGGGTGCGCGTCGGCGATTGAGACGGGCGCGAATACGATTTCGGTGAATTTGCCAGTGGGCCGCGGGCCGGTGTACGGAGTGATGACGGTGGACGACCATCGCGCGTTCATCCTGAACCAGACGGACGGTACGGTGTCAGTGATCAACGTGAACAACAACGCGCTGGACACGCCGGTGAACACGATTCCGGTGGGCCAGCGGCCAGTGTGGGCGGACCTGGCGTCAGGGCTGGATGAGCTGATGGTGGCGAATGAGGGACCCGTGTTTGCGATCACGGGGTATTCGATTACGGGGAATGTGATTACGTTGACGACGCTGCCGCAGAATCTGACGGCGGGGCAGTCGGTTACGCTGAGCGGTTTTCCGCTGTCGACGTTCTTGAACGGGCGGGTGGTGACGGTATCGGCGGGCGGGCTGACGGGCACGACGCTCCAGGCCCCGCTGACGCACGCGAATGTGGCTGTGACGACGGAGCCGGCGCAGGGCTTCACGGGGAATGGGACGACGCCGGGTTCACTGACGATTATCAATATTCCTCTGTGCTCGGTGACGGCGCTGCCGACCAATCCGAACTGCAATGCGACCAACCCGATCGACGCGACCGCGTTTGGCACGGTGCAGGCAACGGTTCCGGTTGGGGTGAACCCGATCATGGTGTCGGTGCTGAGCGACTTTACGCGGGCTTACGTGGCGAACGCGGGGATTGCAAGCCTGCCGTGCGCGGCGAACGGCGTTGCGGTTGCGGGCGTGTCGACCTCGTGCACAGTGTCAGTGGTGAACCTGCTGAGCGACACGGTGACGGCGACGATTCCGATCAATGGACACCCGGTGTATATTGCCACGACGGATGCGACGCCGACGGGCAAGGTGTATGTGGTGTGCAACGACTCGCAGGTGATGACGGTGATCCAGACGGAGACGGATTCGGTGGACACGACGGTTCCACTGCAGGGGTACGGGGTGAGCGTGCGGGTTTCGCAGCCGTAAGGGCGAGTTGTCAGTGCTCAGTTGTCAGTGATCCGTTAAGATGCGAAGGCCCACTTCTGATGGAGTGGGCCTTTTTGCGTGGGCGGTTGCGGGCTAGTTGCCGGAGAGGATGATGGGCGGGGTAGGCGATTGCGAGCCGCCGTCGGGTTCGATGGTGACGCCGAAGGTTTTGGCGGCGACGCCCTTGGGCAGGCTGGGCATGATGACGCTGGCGTTGCCCTGGTCGTCGGGGTGGAAGGTGCCGGCGGGGATGGGCGCGGTTCCGTCGGCGGGGATGACCCATAGCTCGTAGGCTTTGTAGGTCTGAAGCGGGTCGAGGTTGCTGGCGAGGAAGACGAGGGTGCCCTTGTCGGGGTTGTAGGTAACGGCGCCGAAGGGCTGGGCCTTGGGCAGCGCCTTGGTGGTGAGGGTGACGCGGACGGCGCTGGGGTCGGTGAGCGCGTCCATGAGCTGATGCGCGGAGGCAGCGTCAGTGTTGAGGCGGTCGACTACGGCGGCTTGCGCCAGGAGATTGGTGCGTATGGCTTCGCGATCGCGGTACTGGAGGGTGACAGCGACCGCGAGCGCGGCGGCGACGGCCCAGCCAGCGACGGCGAGGAAAGTGCGGCTGGTGTGCTTTGGCGGGTGGTCGTCGATGCTGAGGAGGGAGCCGCTGCGGCCGAAGGAGGCGAGGGGCTGGTGCGGCTCGGCTTGGGTTTGGGCTCCGGTTTGGGCTGGGGTCTGGGCTCCGGCTTGGGCGATGGGGACGATCTTCTTCTCTCGTGCGACCTGCTGGAGGAGGCGCTGACGCGCGGCGCCGGACGGCGCCTGGAGTTCGACGGTGGCGGCGGTGAGGGCGAGGTCGGAATGTATGCGGGCGAGTTCGGCGCGGCAGTCGGAGCAACGCTCCAGGTGCTGCGAGATGGCGGCGGACTCGTCGGCGGAGAAGAGCTGCATGGCGAAGATGACCAGGTCTTCGGGCGCGGGATGACGCGGTCCGCCGGGGCCGGGGAAAGGGATGCTGTTGCCGGGGTTGAGGTTTGCGGGCGGATTGGCGCTCATGCTGGGAAGGCCTTTCTCAGCGTGAGCAGCGCGCTGCGGATGCGGGTCTTGACGGTGCCGAGGGGGTCGCCGGTCATCTCGGCAATCTCGGAGTGGGTGAGGCCGTCGAAGAAAGCCATTTCGAGGGTCTTGCGTTGTTCCAGGGGCAGCTTGTGGATGACGCCGCGGGCGCGCTCCATCAGCGAGTTGCGCTCGGCCTCGTCGGCCAGGTTGAAGGATGAGGCGAGGGGGACGTCGTCGACGTCGACGGTGGGGCGCCTGCGGCGGATGGTGTCGATGGATCGGTTGCGCGCAACGATGGCGAGCCAGCCGCCGAGACTGCCGCGGGCGGCGGTGAAGCTGTCGGGATTTCGCCAGATCTGCATGAAAACTTCCTGAAGGATGTCTTCGGCTGCGGCCGGATCGCGCAGGACCCGAAGGCCGACGGAGAAGACGAGCTTCGAGTAGCGGTCGAAGAGGGAGGCCATCGCTTGCTCGTTGCCCGATTGGACCAACGCGAGGAGGGACGAATCGTCCTCGGTGGATGGCTGCGGCATGTTCTGGACTCCCGTTTCTCTATACATGCAACGCACTCGTGGGCAGTGTGGATTGGGGACAACTCGCAAATTTCCTCGCCGGTTAGGCAACCAACGCGGGAGGGATGGTGTACTAGACTACACAGCGGTCGATCGGCCCAGATCGCAGCGCCTTCAGTGTACTCGATTCCACGCTTTAGGCTGGACGGACTAGTCTTAAGAGAAATGAAGATTCGTCTGGATAAAGCGCTGGTGGAGCGGGGGTTGGCGCAGTCGCGGGAACGGGCGCAGGCGCTGATTCTTGCCGGACGGGTGCTGGTGGGCGAACAGAAGGTGGAGAAACCGGGGACTCCGGTTGCCGAGGACGCGGCGCTACGTGTGCTCGGCGACGATATGCGGTATGTGAGCCGGGGCGGGCTGAAGCTGGAACGGGCGCTGGAGTATTGGGGGACTTCGCTCGCAGGGCGTGCGTGCGTGGATGTGGGCGCGTCAACCGGAGGGTTTACGGACTGCATGCTGCAGCATGGCGCGGTTTCGGTGCTGGCGGTGGACACCGGCTACGGGCAGATCGCGCACAAGCTGCGGGTGGATGCGAGGGTGAGATTGATGGAGCGGTGCAATGCGCGGCTGCTTGAGGCGGGGGCGTTGTCCGTTGTCCGTTCTACGTTGTCCGTTGAAGGCGAAGGTGAGGTGCAGGAAATTTCCTTTCTCGCGATGGATGTTTCGTTTATCTCGGCGACGCTGGTGTTGCCGGCGGTGCTGCGCGCGCTAGTGCCGGAAGGTGAGACCTGGCGGGGCGAGGCGGTGATACTGATCAAGCCGCAGTTTGAGGCGGGGCGCGAGCATGTAGGCAAGGGTGGGATCGTGCGTGGGCAGGAGGGGCAGGATGTGGCGATTGCGCGCGTGAGGGAGTGCGTGATCGCGCTGGGCGGGACTGGATCAGGAGGTGCGGGGGTTGAGGTGATCGACTCGCCCATTACGGGGATGGAAGGGAATCGGGAGTATCTGCTGCACGCGTGGTTCGGCGGCGGCACAACGGCTTAACGCCGATGACACCGATTGAACCGATCAAGGACGATTCAACCTATTTGAAACAGAAAATCGGCGTCATCGGTGTTAAGGGGTTGATGGGGTGGGGGCGGTACACTGGTTGGCGAGATGCCATTAGCTGCGATTATTTCGAAGCCTCAGAAGGCTGAGCTGGGGACGATTCTGCCGGAGCTGCGGGCCTGGCTCGCCGGACGTGGGTGGACCTGCGTTCTGGATCAGGAGAGTGCGGCGTATCTGACGGATGCGGGTGAGGGCGTGGCGCGGGAGAAGCTGGCGGAACATAAGCCTGACCTGGTGGTGGTGCTGGGCGGGGATGGCACTCTGCTGGCGGCGGCGCGGGCATTTGCGCATACGGGAACTCCGCTGCTGAGTGTGAACCTGGGGTCGCTGGGATTTTTGACCGAGGTTCCGCTGGCGGATCTGTACGCGACGCTGCAGGCGTGGTGCGACGGGTGCGCGACGATTGAAGTTCGCAGCATGATGCGGGCGCAGCTCTTCTGCGGCAGCCAGGGCAAGGTAACGCGGACTTGGGACGCGCTGAACGACGTGGTGGTGGCGAAGGGCACGATTGCACGCATGGCCGACTTTGCGGTGGAGATTGACGCTCAGGCGGTGGCGGCGTTTCGCGCGGACGGGGTGATCCTGTCGACGCCGACGGGCTCGACCGCGTACAACCTGGCGGCGGATGGACCGATCGTGATGCCGACCGTGAATTGCATGGTGGTGACGCCGATCTGCCCGCATTTGCTGACGATTCGGCCAATTGTGGTGCCGGGCGAGTCGGCGATTGCGGTGCGGGTGACGGGCGTGGCGAACGAGATCTTCCTGACGGTAGATGGGCAGGAGGCCGTGCCGATGCACGTGGGGGACGAGGTGCGCTGTTGCCGGTCGGAGTTTAGCGTGCGGCTGCTGCGGCTGAAGCCGAACGGCCTATTCAATGTGCTGCGGTCGAAGCTGAAGTGGGGCGAGCGGTAAGAAGGACAGTGATCCGTTGTCAGTGAGCAGTGATCAGACCGCCCGGCGGATGAGGGTGACCGGGATGCCGTGGCGGGGACGCAGGGTGATGGTGGGGGTGGGAATGATGGGTTCGGTGGATGTGACGCGGATCTGATATTGCTGTGCGATGGTGGCCAGGACCAGCGCGGCTTCGGTGGTGGCGAAGGATGCGCCGATGCAGATGCGTGGGCCTCCTCCGAAGGGGAAGTAGCTGAAGCGAGGCGCGGACTTGTAGCGTTCGTCGAGCCAGCGGTCGGGGAGGAATTGGGTGGGCTGGTCGTAGAAGCGCCGGTCGCGGTGCATGACCCACTGGCTCATAATGACCGGGCTCTTGGCGGGTATGACGTAGCCGCCGATCTCGCAGGGTTTGACGGCGGAGCGCACGACGGCCCACACGGGCGGGTAGAGGCGCATGGCCTCCTTGACGACGCGTTCGGTGTAGGGCAGGCTGGCGAGATCGTTGAGGCGTGGGCTGCGGCCGTTGAGGACTTCGCGGAGTTCCGCGTGAAGCTTCTGCTCGGCTTCGGGATGCTGCGAGAGAAGAAGCCAGATCCAGGAGAGTGAGACGGCGGTGGTTTCGTGGCCGGCAAGCAGGAGGGTCATTACCTCGTCGCGCACCTGCTGGGCGGGCATGGGTGTGCCGTCTTCATAGCGGACTTTGAGGAGGGTGCCGAGCAGGTCTTCGGAATCGGAATCGAATCCGTGCGGCGAAGGTGCGGCGGGGTTGGCCTGGCGCTCGCGGATGAGGGTGTAGACGATGTCGTCGAGCGCGCGGGTGGCTTGCTCGTAGCGGCGATTCTGGCGCGTCGGGATACGGCGGAACACCGCGGGGAGGAGCATGCGCGCGCCCATGGTGAGCTCCATCAGGGTGTCGAGCGCGACGGCGACGCGGTCCTTGTCGCTGGCGATCTCGACGCTGAAGAGGGCCATCGTGACGATTTCGAGGGTGAGGCGCATCATGTCCTGATGGATGTCGCGGGATTCGCCATCGCGCCAGCTGGCGAGCATGCGCTCGGTGTAGCTGACCATGATGTTGGCGTAGGACTCGATGTGGCTGTGGTGGAAGGCGGGCTGGATGAGGCGGCGCTGCTGCAGCCAGGAACTGCCCTCGTTGGAGAGCAGGCCGTTGCCGAAGATGCGGCGATTGGCGCGCACGGCGTTTCCCTTGATGAAGCTGGACGCCTGGTTGATGAGGACTTCCTTGATCAGGTCGGGGTGATTGATGAAATAGATGTGCCGGTGGAGGACGCGGTAGTGGAAGATGTCGCCGTATTGGTGGGCCCAATCGGCGAAGAGGCCGAGCGGGTCCGGGCTCGCCATGGGCAGGCTGCCGATGAGGCCTCGAGTTGGTGGGCCGGGGGGACGGACGATGGAAGCCATAGGGAGGCGAACCTTCCTCGCAGATTTCTTTAGATGATCAAATCACAAGAGGAAGCGGCCTGGCCCGGTCTCCGCCAAACCAGTGCAGTTGCTCTATGAAACGTTCAAGTCTGCCGAATCCGTCGCCGCCATCGACAGTTCTCGTCCATTGCTTCTCTGTCGTCGGAGTGTCCACATAGCGAAACTCAAGTTGGTTTCCTGGACGAAGTGAAATACGAAGGTATGGGCCGCGGTAAGGGTGCTCGACGGGAGTTTGTACGACGCAGAGGTCATACATGGAGGTCCACGCATGAAGCCCTTGCGCATAGCGAGAGTTCCCAATTGAGGTCACGAGCTCGAACATTACTGCGACCCGGGCATCCTTCGAATAATGGTCGCGGATTTGATCCCACGGTCTGGTCATCGTCGTTCGCATGATCTACTCAGTATCGCGCAACGCGATCGCAGCGACGGTTGCTAGAACAAATGCACGATGACCTGGTTGGTGATGAGGGCGGCGACGTAGGCGAAGACCGTCATGTAGGCGAACTGCATGGCGGGGAACTTCCAGCTATTGGTCTCGCGGCGGACCACGGCGAGCGTGGAGGTGCACTGCATCGCAAAGGCGAAGAAGACGACCAGGGCGATGGCCCCGCCGAGGGTCATGTCGTGGCGCAGCGCAGCCTGCAGGCCGAGCGAGTGGGTCGCGGGATCGACTCCGTAAAGCGTGCCCAGGGTGCCGACGATGACCTCGCGCGCGACGATGGAGCTGAGCAGGCCGATGCCGATCTTCCAGTTGAAGCCGAGCGGACGCAGGACCGGCTCGATGAAGCGGCCGATGTGGCCGATGACGCTGGTGGCGAGATCGGACATCTGCACCGTGCCCGACGCGAAATGGACGGGGATGACGCCGAGAATCCAGACGATGAAGGTGCAGGCCAGGATGACCGTGCCGGCCTTCTTGAGGAAGAGCTTGCCGCGGTCGTAAAGGCGCAGGGCGAGCGATTGCACGGTGGGCCAACGGTACTGCGGCAGTTCGAGAATGAACGGCGCGGAGCTGGCCTTCATCACGGACGAGTTGAGCAGCTTGGCGGTGAAGAGCGCGGCGAGGAAGCCGAGCGCGTAGAGGCCGAGCATAACCAGCGCGCGCAGTCCGACGATGCCGCCAGCAAACATATGGTTGGGAATGAACGCCGCGATGATGAGCGTGTAGATGGGCAGGCGCGCGGAGCACGTCATGAACGGCGCGATGAGGATGGTGGCGAGGCGCTCGCGTTTGTTCTCGATGGTGCGCGTGGCCATGATGGCGGGCACGGCGCAGGCATAGGCCGAAAGCAGCGGGATGAAGGCCTTGCCGTTGAGGCCGATCGAGCGCATGACGCGGTCGGCGATGAGCGCGGCGCGGGCGAGGTAGCCCGAGTCTTCGAGCACGCCGATGAAGAGGAAGAGCAGCAGGATCTGGGGCAGGAAGACGAGGACGGATTGCACGCCGTTCCACAGGCCGTCGCGCAGCAGCAGGCGCAGCCAGTTGTCAGGCAGCAGCAGCGCGGCTTTGGCGCCGGCGTGGGTGAGCAGGACGCCGAGACCGTCGGAGAGGGGCTGGCCGAGGGTGAAGACGACTTGGAACACCGCGAAGACCACTGCAAGAAAGATGAGCGGGCCGGCGATGCGATGGAGCAGGACCGAGTCCAGCCGGCGCGTCCAGAGCGAGGCCTGCGGTGACTGGTAGTTGGTGCGCGTGGTGACCTGTGTGGCCCAGGTGCGGCAGGCGGCGGGACTCTGCAGAACGGGCAGTTGCACGGGGCGAAGCTTGGTGGCGAGGGTGTCGTCGGCGTGGAGGAGGAATTCGGGGATGACGTCGAGACCCTTGCCGTGCGAGGCGCTGATGAGGGCGACGGGATGGCCGAGTTCGCGGGCGAGGGCCAGCGTGTCGAGATTGCCGCCGCGCGCCTCCATCTGATCGGACATGTTCAGCAGGACCAGCGTGGGCAAGCCAATGGAGAAGACCGGTGCAGCCAGCATGAGCTGGCGATTCAGGTGGGTTGCGTCGAGAACCAGCAGAACGCAGTCGGGCTTGGGCACGCCGGGCATTTTGCCGGTGAGGACTTCAACGGCAACGCGCGCGTCCTCGGAGTAGGTGGCGAGCGAGTAGATGCCGGGCAGATCGATGAGCGTGAGGTCACTGCGGCCGATCGACTTCATGCGGCCGGAGTGGTGCTCGACCGTGACGCCGGGGTAGTTGGCGACCTTCTGGCGCATGCCGGTGAGGCGGTTGAAGAGGGTGGATTTGCCGGAGTTGGGCGGGCCGATGAGGGCGACGGTGCGGAGGCGCGGCTTCTTGCCGGGCTCTGGTGGCGCGGTCGGTTCAAGCGGCTCGAGAACGGCGCTGGGGTGGCAGCTCATGCGGCGGCTCCGGCGGTGAGCCTGAGGAAGATGTGGCGGGCGGTTTCGCTGCGCAGACCGACCTCGACGCCGTCGATGCTATAGACGGTAGGGTCGCCTGCAGGTGCGCGGCGCAGGACTTCGACGCGAGTGCCGGGCAGGAAGCCCAAATGGGCGAGGTAGTTGCTAACCTCGTCAGGGAGGTCGATGGATTCGACGATGCCGGTGTTGCCAACCTTTGCGTCGCTCAATGCGGTAACCTGCGTGTCAATCATTCTCGATCAACCATCCCCACCGGACCATATCCGACCAACTTAGTCCTCTTTATAATACGACAACTTGGGAAAGTGTGCTTGTGACGAATATCACAGAAATTCAGTGTGTTACGGCCGGTCCGCGCGATAGCAGATTGAGTTGGTCGGAATTCGCGTTCGTTGGCGCAGGTTTTTCATCGTGCGTTCATAAGAGACTGCTGCCAATGTGTGATTCTCGACAGATGCGCATTGTTTTGATTCGACGGCGATTGAGTTTGGTTCTGGGTATTTTGCTGGCGGCAGTTTTAGCGCTGGGTGGGTTAGCGGCTGTGCCAGCGGCATTGGGACAAGCGCCGCAGCCGCCGGCGATGATTCTGCTGATCCGGCACGCGGAAAAGCCGACGGAGGGGATGGACCTGGCGCCGGCGGGTTTTGAGCGGGCGAAGGTGATTCCGAAGCTGTTTGGGCCTCCAGGAACGCCGGCTCCGCATAATTTGCCGCGGCCGGATTTTCTGTTCGCCACGCATGTGAGCAAGAACTCCAACCGGCCGGTGGAGACGATTATTCCACTGAGCGTGGCGCTGGGCGAGCCGATCAGCCACGAGATTGCGGATAAGGACTTTGCCACGCTGGCGACGGAGTTGCTGAGCGGGAAGTATGCTGGCAAGGTGGTGCTGGTGGCGTGGCACCATGGGTCGCTGCCGGGGTTTGCGCGGGCGCTGGGGGCCAAGCCGCCATACGATCCTTGGCCGGAGACGCAGTTCGACCGGGTGTGGCGGATTGATTATGCGGGTGCGAAGGCGATGCTGACGGACCTGCCGCAGGGGTTGATGGCGGGAGATTCGAAGTAGGTACTTCGGTACTTCGTACCGTTCTGGACGCTTCGCGTGAAAAACCTGAGCAGCCCTCCCGTTGGTCGGCACGGAATTCAGTTCGCGACCATCGGGAGCGCAGCGCGAAGCCCAATACGCGTCACGAAATGACCGCCCGACGCGTAGTGGCCCGCCCGGCAGGACGATCCTTGCAGACTGGTTAGCGGATTTTGCTGCCGAGGGCGATCTCGTCGGAGAAGGTGGCGAGGATGGGCTTGCTGCTGTGGTCTTCTCCGGAGGCTGCGAGCAGCATGCCGTGGGATTCCAGGCCGCGCATCTTGCGGGGGGCGAGGTTGGCGATGATGGCGATGCGCTTTCCGATGAGCTCTTCCGGGGTGTAGAACTCGGCGATGCCGGAGAGGATCTGACGGCGCGACGGAGTGAAGCTGGGGCCGAGATCGACTTCGAGGCGGAGGAGCTTGTCGGCCTTGGGGATGCGCTCGGCGACGACGATCTGGGCGACCCGGAGGTCGATCTTGGCGAAGTCGTCGATGGTGATGGTGGGGGATGCGTTGTCGGTTGTCGGTTGTCCGTTCTCCGTTGGTGAGGCAGAGGTGGGACTGACGGCGTTCAGGGCTTCGGCGGGGGCAGGGGATGCGGGTGCGGGCTTTGCGGGCTCGGCCTCGGGGGTGATGGGGTTTTCCATGTCAGTCATGATCTGGGCGAGTCCTTTGTCTGCTCGGGGAAAGATGGGGGCGAGTGGGCCGAGTTTGGTGCCGGGTTTCAGTCCGCCCCATTTCAGGTCTTTTAGTTCGCCTTTGCGTGCGGCTTCTTCGATGGTGTTCGGGAAACCAAGTTGCTTCCAGACGGAAGCCGTGGCGTAGGGCATTACCGGGTAGAGGAGGGCTGTGATGATCCGGATAGATTCGGCGGCGGTGTAGAGAACTGCATTCATCCTTTGCCGGTCCGAGGGATCGTCTGACTTTGCCAGCTTCCAAGGAGCATTCGCTGTTAGATATGCATCAACCCAGCCAACTCTCAGCGTGACGATGGATGCGAGATTTAGTACATCCTGTCCATGTGGAGCGATATTTAGTAAGCCCATCTCTTTGATGGGATGTGACAAAGCATTCGCAAGCTCATCCATTTTCTCAACTATCGTTTGCGTATCGCTGAGGTCTACTGTGTCGACTTTAGTGGCTCTCAACATCGGGGGCGCTTTTTCACATATTGAATGGCCATCTGCCCTAAACGCGTCAACTATCGTCCCGGCTTGATTTTGCCAAATGAGGTTTAGTGTGCGGCTGACGAGGTTGCCGTAGCCGTTGGCTAGGTCGGCGTTGTAACGGGTGATGAGGGCGTCGAAGCTGAAGCTGCCGTCCTGGCCGAAGGGGATTTCGCGGAGGAGGAAGTAGCGGAGGATGTCGGAGGCGAAGAGGTCTTGTTGGGCTTTGGTGGGTACGGCGAGGCCCGGGGCTAAAGCCCCCGCTTCTTTAGGCGTCAATACCGCGGGCTGAAGCCCGCTGCTACTCCCATCCTTCGCGTCGGTCGGAGGTTGTGGCGCCTCGGGCGAAATGCGGGGATTCTTCGCTCTGCTCAGAATGACAGCTTCAGAGGAAGGGTCGGAGATGGCGCCTTCGATTGGCACGGGTGGGCAGAGGGGGCCGAGGGCGTCGAGGATGGTTTCGGTGCGGACGACGTTGCCGCGGGACTTCGACATCTTCGACTCTTCGAAGAGGAGCCAGCCGTTGGCGACGACGGATTTTGGTAGCGCGATGCCGGCCGCCATCAAGAAGGCGGGCCAGTAGACGCAGTGGAAGCGCGTGATCTCTTTGCCGACGAGGTGGACGTCGGCGGGCCAGTAGCGGGCGAACTTCGCCTGGTCAGCGGGATCGTCGGAACCATAGCCGACGGCGGTCATGTAGTTGGCCAGCGCGTCTAGCCAGACATAGACGACGTGCTTGTCGTTGCCGGGGACTTTGATGCCCCAGTCGAAGGTGGTGCGCGAGATGGAGAGGTCTTTGAGGCCGCCGCGCACGAAGCTCAGGACTTCGTTGCGAACCGTTTCGGGCTGGATGTGGAGTTCGCCGGACTCGATCAGGTGGATGAGCTTGTCCTGATACGCGGAGAGCTTGAAGAAGTAGTTCTCTTCGGTGACGATCTCGAGCGGGCGGCAGCAGTCGGGGCAGGGCGTGCCGGCGGGCAGATCGACGAAGGCCTCGTCGGAGACGCAGTATGCGCCGGTGTAGCTGTCGAGGTAAATTGCGCCGCGTTCTTCGAGCACGCGCCAAAGATGCTGCACGCCGCGTTTGTGGCGCTCGTCAGTGGTGCGGATGTAATCGTTGTTGGTGATGCCCATGCGCTTCCAGAGATTCTGGAAGGTGGCGGAGACTTCGTCGGTAAATTGTTGCGGCGGGATGCCGGCGGCGGCGGCGCTGCGCTGCACCTTCTGGCCGTGCTCGTCGGTGCCGGTGAGGAAGAAGGTGTCGTCGCCGAGCAGGCGATGGCGGCGGGCGATGACATCGGCGGCGATGGTGGAGTAGGCGTGGCCGATGTGAGGACGGGCGTTGACGTAGTAGATCGGCGTCGTGAGGTAGAACTTGTTCTTAGGGGTGTCTGGCATCGGCTTGGAATGCCTAGTTTAGCAAGGTTCGAGGTACGAGGTTCCCGGTACGAGGTTCGAGGGTGCGGATGCGCGGAAGGTGGTGGGAATCCCCATCTCAAAAGCGAAAAGTCGGGCACCCAGCCTTATTTCTGTCCAGCCACTTCCTTTGCACGGAATCTTGCGATGCGGGCGATCAGTCTCACGGGCACAGGCTCGGAGAGCGGGAAGCTGACGGTGCCCTTCTGGATCTTGTAACCAGCCAATTCCTTGCCGAAGGCCGCGACGATGGCAGCGCTGGCCGCGTAGAGCGAATAGTGCTGCTTCCAACCTGCAAAGTGGAGTACGCGTGCGCCGTTCACGGTGTAGGTGGGCATGTTGTAGGAGATGACTTCTTCGGCTTCCGGCATCGCCTTGCGGAGGGTTGCGCGGACCAGATTGAGCGCGGCCTGTGCTGCTTCAGATTGCGCAGCGATGTACGCGTCGACAGAAGCAAACTCAGCTTGGGTGATCTTAGCCAATGGAGTTAGGTTACCGAGACGCGTGGTGTGGCTGCGGGCGGGGAAGCGAGCTTGGCGGCGGGATCGGCGGGGGTGTCAGTGACCGTCTGCGGGGTGTTGGGCTCGGCGGCCTGGGCCATGCGCGCGAGGTTCAGGTGCTCTTCCATATTGCGCTTGGCGGCCGGTGGGTTGTGGGAGCGGATGGCGCGGTAGATCTCGCGGTGCATCTCGGCGGACTCTTTCAGATCCTGGGAGTTTTCGACGGTGAGGCGCCGGCCGTCGTAGAGGTTGGCGGTGATGGTCTCCATCAGCGCGGCGAGGATGGGGTTGCCGGAGGCGCGGGCGATGGTGCGGTGGAAGCGCACATCGTGGATGAGGTATTCGTGCGGATCGCCGAGGGCGGCGTACATCTCGGCGACTTCTTCGGCGAGTTCGGCGATGTGCTCGTCGGTGGCGCGTTCGGCGGCGAGCGAGGCGACGGAGGCTTCGATAACCAGGCGGGCCTCGAACATCTGCCAGGGCAGGAATCCGTGCAGGGCGCCGAGGACGGTGAGCGAGCTGGAGTCGAGCGAGGGCGGACCGCTGGAGACGAAGGTGCCGGCGCCGTGGCGGCTCTTGAGCACGCCCATGGCGGAGAGGAAGCCGATGCCGGCGCGCAGGGACGAGCGGCTGATCTTGAGTTCGCGGGCGAGTTCTCGCTCGGGCGGGAGGCGATCGCCGGGACGCAGTTCTCCGCTGCCGATGAGGGCGCGCACGTGGTCGACCACCTGCAGGGTGAGCTGGCTGTGTCCGCCGGGTTCTTCGCTGGCTTGCTTTCTGGTGCGTCGCGGCATTCCGTTGGTCCGTCCTTCAACGCTGGTCACAAGGGCCTCACTGATTTGTGACGAAGGGTATCACGTTATGCGGGTGGTGTTCAGGCTGGGTCGGGTGGCCTGGCGGTGACGCCGAGTCGAGGAACCAGGACCTGAAAGATGGCCAGCGAAATGAGGTAGGCCGATGCCGCGAGCTCGAAGATGAGCAGCGGGTGCAGCGATAGGTTGTGCTTGACGACCCAGGTGAAGCAGGCTCCGCCCACCGCGCCGGCCGCGCCGCCGATGCCCACGATGGTGGAGACGGCGGTGGATGGGAACATATCGCCAGGTGTGGAGAAGAGGTTCGCGGACCACCCCTGGTGAGCGGCGGCGGCGATCGCGATGAGGAGGGTTGCGGGCCAGGGATTGGCGGGGAACAGCGCACCCATATGCGGGACAAAGACCAGCGGCAAAACCAGGATAGCCATGGCGAGCATGGCGAGCTTGCGTCCGCCGTTGATCGAGTAGCCGCGATTCATCAGCCATCCGGAGAGCGAGCCTCCGAAGATGGAGCCGACCGAGGACACGACGTAGACGGTGACGATGAACCAGTAAGCGCCCTTGAGGTCGAGCCCGTAGTTGCGGTTGAGGAATTGCGGGAGATAAAAGAGGTAAAACCACCAGACGCCGTCGGTGAGTCCCTTACCGATGGCAAAGGCGTAGGTGCCGGGCCGTTGCAGCAGGACAATAAGCGGAATGTTGCCGCCGTACTGGGCTTGGGAGGCGAAGTCGGCCTGCAGGTTGGCCTGGGTCTGCGTGGAGCCGCGACGCAGGCGGTTGTACGGGAAGAGCGTCCAGACGACGAGCCAAAGCACGCCGAGCGAGCCGGTGGCGAGGAAGGACGCGCGCCATCCATAATGCGCGGTGGCGAAGCCGATCAGCAGCGGCGCGAGGAAGAAGCTGACGTTGGAGCCGGAGTTGAAGAGGCCGACGGCCTTGCCGCGCTCCTCAATGGGGAACCACTCGGTGGTGGCCTTGATGGCGGCGGGGAAGTTGCCGGACTCACCCAGGCCGAGGAAGATGCGGGCGATGCAGAAGCCGACCACCGAGGTGACCAGCGAGTGGCTCATCGAGGAGAGCGCCCAGATAAGGATGGCGACGGTGTAGCCGATCTTGGTGCCGAGCTTGTCGATCACCCGGCCGGCGATGAGAAAGCCGACGCCGTAGGCGATCTGGAAGCAGATGATGACGTTGCCGTAGTTGTTGTCGAAGGCCGGCTGATGGAACTGGTCGGCGGCGAAGTTCCAGCTCATGAACGGCACGTTATGGAGGAGCGGCTCGATGAAGGAGAAGACCGAGCGGTCCATATAGTTGATGGTGGTGGCGGCGAACAGCAGGGCGCAGACGAACCAACGGACGTTGGACTGGTCCGGGGCCGAGGTTGTAAGGCCTGGCTCGGAGATGCTGGTGGCGTTGCTCGACATGAGGTGGAAGCTCCGGCGGCCGTTCGGGAAAACGACCGTTAGATCGCCTTCAGTGGGCAGAATTTGGGGTGCCAATGTTGCCAGCGTGAATATAGTCGCTGGGTTGGTTGGGGCGCAATCGAAACCGCGGTTGGCTCCCCTCTGGATGTTAGTCGCGTAAGGGCGGGATGACAATTGCGGGCGGGCTGGTGTCGGAGGCGGAGCGATGAGCGGGAGATGAAATTGGCGGGTTGCGCCGATAAGAGAGTTCTGAGGGCTTTTGGCTGCTCTCTGAGGACGGCGTATGCATGTGTTGATTGTTGAGGACGATTCGGCCCTGGGGCAGTTTATCGGTCGCGGGCTGAAGCTCGACGGGCACGAGGTGGCGTGGGTGGGGGATGGCGAGGCGGCACTGGAGTTCGCGGAGAAGCTGCGGCCGGAGTTGATGATTCTGGACCTGGGCCTGCCGCGCAAAGATGGGCTGGAGGTGCTTGCGGAGATGGGCGAGCGGTTCCGCTCGACATCGGTGCTGGTGCTGACCGGCCGGGCGGAGATGGAGGAGCGGGTGAAGTGCCTGGAACTGGGCGCGGACGATGTGGTGCTGAAGCCGTTCTCGTTCCACGAACTGCGGGCGCGGTTGAACGCGATGTGCAGGCGGCGGGGAAGGTCGGAGGAGACGGTACTGCGGTTCGGAGACCTGGAGATGGATCGGGCCGAGCACCGGGTGACGCGGGCAGGGCGCGAGGTGGATCTGACGGCGACGGAGTTTTCGCTGCTGGAGGCTTTGTTGCGGCGGCGGGGCGAGCGGGTGTGCAGCCGGATGGAACTGCTGCGCGAGGCCTGGCGGACAAGGGCGGGGATGGGAAACGGCATGAGCACGAACGGCATGACCACCAACATAGTCGAGGTGTACATCAACTATCTGAGGAAGAAGCTGGGGCAGACCAGGCTCCACGGCGCGGGGCACGAGTGCGTAATTCGCACCGTGCGGGGTGCAGGCTACATTTTGGCGCCGAGCGGTTTGCAGACGAATGCGGCGGCATGGAGTGAGGCGAGTCTGCTGGAACAGGTGGCTGGATGATTTCAGAAGGAAGGGAACAAATGTGCGGACGAGACTGCGTGTGCGAGCGGGAGGCGGGCGAACTGGCGATGGAGCGGATGAGCCGCGCGCTGCATGATCTGTGCCAGCCTCTGACGACGTTGCAGTGCCGGCTGGAGATGGCAGGGCTGGTGGGTACCGCGGAGGCGTATCGCGAGGCGGTGGACCTGGGGCTGGCAGAGTGTGGCCGGATCGCCGATGTGGTTGCCGCCATGCGCGAAATTCTGTGGGCCGGCGCTGGTGAAGCTGAGGCTCGGGAGTCGGGAGCAGGGCGATGACAGCCGGGCTTGCGGGTGCGGCGGGCGAGGCGATCGAGAGTGGGCTGTGGCTGGCTGGAGAGGATGCGGAAGCTCGGACGGTGGTCGTCGTGAGTGCGGACGCGGGGCTGCGGCAAAGGCTGGTCAAGAGCCTGGAAGGGCTGCGCTGGCGGATACGCGAAGCCGCTGGAGGTGCGCAGGCGATGCTGTGCCTGGAAGAGCGCGGGTGCGAGGCGATGCTGGTCGACTGGTGGTTGCCGGACCTGGAGGCGAACGAGTTTGTGGCGCAGGTGCGGCTGCTGTATCCGGCGATGGAGGTGTGGCGCCTGGATGGCGGACTTGCAAGCACCGCAGATTGGCTGGACGAGGATGGGCGGGCGCGAAGTCCGCGCCGGAACGAGCTGCTGCATGCGATCCGAGAGGCGCGCGCGGGCGATGCGGCTCGGGGCTGATCCGATTCGGAACACTTTGAGAGATCCCTAATCCACCATGGCCATTTGTTGGCCCGTCTCGTGCTTCTTTCGCCTTGCAGGCAGCAGCGTGTCTGGCTGCGGTCTAGGGACGGGACGGACATGGGGAATCACGCGTTTGCGGCGCAGGCAAGATCGACTGGGGCACAAGCTGGTTTTAGCGGTTTTGGCGATGCGTCGTTTCTGACGCGGGTGGGAGGCGATGCCGCCGACGGATTTGAGGGCGAGTCTGAAAGAGGACTCGGGCCGGCGCGCGACCAGCTATTGTTGGAGCATTTGCCGACGGTGCGATACCTGGCGCGGCGGATTCATGAGCGGCTGCCACAGCATGTGGATTTGGAGGACCTGGTCTCGGCCGGCGTGGTGGGGCTGATCGACGCGTTTTCCAAGTTCGACCATACCAAGAAGGTACAGTTCAAGAGCTATGCGCAGTTCCGGATTCGCGGGGCGATTCTGGACTCGCTACGGACGCTGGACTGGAGCCCGCGAGAGCTGCGGCGCAAAGGCCGGGCGGTCGAAGAAGCGATTCGCATCGTGACGCAGAGGCTGGGCCGCGTGCCGAGCGAGCAGGAGATTGCCCAGGAGATGCAGTTGAGCCTGGACGGTTACCAGCAGCTTCTGGGCGAGTTGAAGGGGCTGGAGATCGGCAGCCTGCACATGGAGCGGACCGAGGACTCGGGCGACGAGGAGCTGGCGTATATTCCGGGGTCACCGGAGGACGATCCGCTGTTCCGCTGTCTGCAAGGCGAGATGAAGCAGCGGCTGACGGACGCGATTGAGGAGCTTCCGGAAAAGGAGCGGATGGTGCTGACGCTGTACTACTACGAGGAGCTGACGATGAAGGAGATTGGCCTGACGCTGGGGGTGGTGGAGTCGCGGATATCGCAGATCCACTCGTCGGCGGTGGTGAGGCTGCGGGCGGCGTTGGCGGGCCTGCGGACGGACAATTCGTCTGTCGCGAAGAAAAAGCCGGCGAGCGGGCGGATGGTGGCCTGAAGTGTGTTGGTTAGTTTGAGGGGGTAGAGGTGCTGGCGCTGACCTGGGCGCCAGGTGAGGCGGTGCTGGGTCCGAGGCCGAGCTTGATGAGGGCGCGGGAGTCGGGCACGAGCTTGGTCTGCCAGCCGTTGTCGGCCTGAACCTTGGTCATGGCGGCGATGGAGCCCGCGTCCCAGTGGCCGCTGGGTGAGCCGGAGAGATACCCAGCCTTGATCAGCGCTGTCTGGATCTGCGTGGCGCGGTCGTCCTCGATGGTGCGCTGCCCCATCACTTTGGGCTTGGCGGCGTGTTTGGTGACGGTCTTGGGGGATGAAGGGCCGCGGCGCGCGTGGGTTGCGGCCAGGGTGGGGACAGTCAGTGCAAGGACGATGGAGGAAATCAGGGCGAATTGACCTAGCCGCATCGTGATGAAGGACCTCACACTGATCTTGGACGGGGATTCCGCTGGGCTGCGACGGACACAGAACCTCCAGTCAGTTTGATTAGCCTATACCGCTTGTTCATAGGGTTGCAATACGCAATTGGGGGGATTTGGGCGGCCGAGTTCCGAAAATGGGCTGACGGCCCTCCGCTCGGCTACGGCTGCGAATAGAACGTATAGGTGGCAGTGTAAGGGACTTGCGCGGTTTTGCCGGCGTCGCTTGCGCCCTGGCAGCCGGGCGTTGGAGCGACTCCACCATGGGTCTCGGTTCGGCGAATGAAGGCGACGCTGGCGAGGCTGCCGGTGGAGCTACCTGGCTTGGCGCGGAGCAGGAGCCATGGGATCGATCTCGCCTCCAGGGCTGGCTCGCCGGCGACCAGCTCTCCCTGAACCCGGCCGCCGTCGGCAAGGGTCCAGGTTGGTCCGGTGGAATGGCTTCCGATGACCTTTCCGGAGGCGTCGAGCAGCTTGGCGTCGGGGGCTTTGAACGTCCACTTCGTTCCGTCGCAGGTGTAGATCTGGACTCTTTCGCCGTGTGTTTCGAGTATGGCGTGAGCGCCGGCAGGAGGGTCGATCGCTCCGGCAGTCTGCTGGGCGTTCAGGGTAAGGGCAACGGCAATCAGGGAGGCTGCCAGGGTTCGCATTCGGGGAGTTTAGCAAAGGAACGAGAAGGGGCAACGAATCGCAGAGAAACCGATCGGCTTCAGGCGGGGAAGCGCTCGGCGGAGCGGGCTTTGGCTTTGGCGGCTTCTTCTTCGCGGTTGCGCGGCGGCGAGTTGGTTTCGAGCGAGGAGAGCAACTGCATCGACAAGGCCGCGATGGAGTCGATCGCGGCGAGGAAAGCTGGTTCATTCGCCTTGGAAGGCTTGTTGAAGCCGCTGATCTTGCGGACAAACTGGAGCGAAGCGGCGCGGACCTCATCCGGAGTCACCGGCGGATCGAAGTTGAAGAGCATTTTGATGTTGCGGCACATGTTGGAGGGTCCTCCGGAATAGGCTGATTCCAGTTTATTTGGAAGTGCCTGACGCAGGCGGTGGTTCGATGGAAAATCGAATTACTGAGAACTAGAGGACATAAAGAGCGAGTGGCGGGCGCACTGGATTTCACATCTGGGAATCGGGATGTGGAGGACGAGGCTTAAGGACAGCAACCCACCCTTTCACGATACGGCTGAGAAAGGATGGGCCACCCCATTTCCTTGAATTTGCGAAGCGGGTTACGGCAGCGTGCCGCCGACGTAGCCGTCTCCGGAGGCTGCTGGGGAGTTGGCGCTGCGGACAGCGAAGGCCACATCGTCGCCGGACTTGAGGCCCGAGACGATGGACCGGTAGGAGGCTTCGTCGGTAATGGGGTGTCGGTTGATCTCGACGATGATGGTGCCCTTGGTGAGGTTAATCTCATCGGCGAAGGAGCCTGGGCGGACGGTGGTAACCATGACTCCGCCCTTGATGCCCATCTTGGAGGCCAGGTTGGAGGGCAGGGCTTCGACCTTGATGCCGAGTTTGCCTTCACCGGCGTCGGACTCGGTGGGCGCGGCGGTGTCGTCGCTCTGGTTGGCGACATCGGCGAACAGCTTGGCGCGGTCGGCGATGGAGACGGTGACGTTTTCCTTGGCGCCGTTGCGAAGCAGGCCGAGTTGGACCGACGAGCCGACCTTGCGGGCGGAGATGTCGGCGACCAGTTGATCGCCGTCCTTGACGGGCTTGCCATCGATCGCGACGATGGCATCGCCAGCCTTGACGCCTCCCTTGGCGGCGGGGCCGTTGGGGGTGATGGAGCTGACCAGGACGCCTCCGTTGGCGAAGCCGTAGATGCGGCCGACGGCCGAGGAGGGTGGCGTGTCCTGAAAGCTGATGCCGATGGAGCCGCGAATGACCTTATGCTCGGGACCGATGAGGTCGTTGTAGACTTTCGCGATGTCGTTGGAGGGCATGGCGAAGCCGACGCCCTGGGAGCCCATGGACTGGGTATAGATGGCGGTATTCATGCCAATGACCTGGCCGGCCATATCGACCAGCGGGCCGCCGGAGTTGCCGGGATTAATGGCGGCGTCGGTCTGGATGAACCTCTGGAACTGGTTGCGCGCGCCTGTGGGGCCGGGCTCGTCGATAGAACGGTTCTTGGCGGAGACGATGCCGGCGGTGACGGTCTCAGACAGTGAGAAGGGGCTGCCGATGGCGAGCACCCAGTCGCCGACCTGGGCGCCTTCGGAGTTGCCGAGCTTGACGGTGGGCAAGGGCTGGGGCGCGTCGATCTTGATGACGGCGATATCGGTCTCGGCGTCGACGCCGACGACGTGAGCGGGACGGCCGTGTTCCTGGTCGTTCTCGGGGTCGGTGGAGAGCTTGACGTAGATCTTGTCGGCTTTGTCGACCACGTGGTTGTTGGTGATGATGTAGCCGCGCGAGTCGACGATGAAGCCGGAGCCGAGGGCTTCGCGGTCACCGCCACCCTGTTCGCCGTCATCTCCTCCACTCTGGCCGCCGAAGAAACGGTTGAAGAAGTCCTGCATATCGCCCTGGTTGTCGCCGTCCGGGGGGGTGGCCGGGCTGCGCTGAGCGCCACCGCGGCCGGAGCGTTTGTTGGTGGACTGCTTGGGCAAGGTGATGGTGTTGATGTTAACGACCGCGGGGCCGACCTGTTTGGCGATCTTGGAGAAGTCGTTGGACAGGTTGACGGGGCTCGGAATCACGAGCGGGCGGGCGTCGGACGAGTCAACGGCCTGTTCCTTGCCGCTGACCGAGCGGGTGAGGATGGAGCCTGCCAGGATGCCGGCGGTGAGCGTGGCCAGCAGCGCAAAGGTTGCGGTAAGGCGGTGGCTGCGGAGGCGTTCGAAGAGATCGCGCGGGGCTTGCTGTGGTGTGTCCATGGATAGATCGATCCTCAATTGGTGCGGGGGCGTATCGGTGGCCCGGCAAAGCGCGGGTGTCGGTATTCAGTATAGTCGGTCGCCGGGCAGGTTCGCCGGGGGTGAGACGGTTTCACCTAATTCATTAGTTAGACGCAGATTTCAGGGAGAAGACGCGGATTTGCGGGTGGAGGATTTCAGCCGGCCGGCATGTGGGTGTTTGAGGTTGTGACTAGAATGCTCGGATGACAATCTCGGAAGTTTCGGGTCAGGGTTTGCGGCAGTTCATCGAGCTGGGTCTCGCGTTTCTGCTGTCTGCAGTGATTGGGTTGGAACGCGAGATTCGCAACAAGAGCGCGGGACTGAGGACGTATACGGTGATTGGAACATCGGCTGCGTTGTTCCTGCTGATCTCAAAGTATGGGTTCACCGACGTGCTGGTGAAAGATCTTGTGGTGCTCGATCCTTCGCGAGTTGCGGCACAGATTGTTATGGGAATTGGGTTTATCGGGGCCGGGCTGATCTTCGTCAGGCAGGACAAGGTGAAGGGGCTGACGACGGCCGCAACGGTGTGGTTGGTGACCGGGGTAGGAATGGCTTGTGGCGCGGGTCTGCCATGGCTGGGGGCGGCCGTGACGGGTGCTTACTTTGTTGTCGCGCTGGTATTTCCAATGATTATGCGGTGGTTGCCAGGATCGCATTTGCCGACTGAGCAGGCGGCGGATGCGGAACATGACTAGGTTGATTCGTCTGCTGCTGCGGCCAGGTGGGCGGTGTCGAGGAGAGTGAGCAGGATGCGGCGCAGGGCGGCGTTGCGGCCGGTGGGATCGTACCACTCCTGCAGGGTGTGGATGCCTCCGCCGAGGCCTCCGGTCCCGATGGCAATGGCGGGGATGGAGAGTGAGAGCGGGATGTTCGCGTCAGTCGAGCCGAGGCCGGGTTCGGTGAGCAGATTGAGATGACGGTCAACGGCGCGGAGCGTGGTGAGCAGCGGCGAGTTAGGAGGCAGGGCGCCTCCGGGACGGTCGCCGATAGTTTCGATGAAGAGGGTTGGAGCGTCGCGGCCGTTGGCGGCTGCGGGGGATTGGGTGACCCAGTCGTGCAGCGACTGGCGGAGGGCGGCTTCGGAGGCGAGGAGCTGGATGGAATCGGTCGAGCGCAGGTCGATCCAGGCCGAGGCGGACGAGGGGATGGAGTTGATGGAGGTACCGCCGGAGATTTGGCCGATGTTGAGGGTGGTGCGGGGCCGCGAGTGCGGAGCGTTGGGCGCGTCTGGATCGATCGCGGTATTCGGGATGGATTCGAGTGCAAGCAGGGCGCGGGCAAGGATGAGGATGGGGTTGGGAACGCCGGCGTCGGTCCAGGCATGACCTCCGGGGCCAGTGACGGTGACGCGGAAGCGGCGGCTGGCGAGCGCTCGGGTGACGACGGCGGAAGAGCCACCGCCTTCGAGCGCGATGGCGGCGGCGATGCGCGGGGCGTAGGGGCTTGCTGTGAAGAGATGGCGCATGCCGCGGAGGTCGCCTTCGCCTTCCTCGCCAACGTTGGCGGCGAAGAGGATGGGCACAGCGGGGGAAAGCTCCGCGTGCCGGAGAGCAGCGGCGAGACCGAGCAGTGCCGAGAGGCCAGCTGCGTTATCGCAGGCGCCGGGGCCGAGGATGCGGGTGTCGATTTCGGTGGGCTCGGTGAGGGTTTCGGCGGGGAATACGGTGTCGAGGTGGGCGGAGAGGAGGACTAACGGAGAGGTGCGGGTTTCGCTGTTCGACGCTCGAGGATCAGGAGGAACACCCGGCAGTTCGGCGAGGGCATTGCCGGCTGCGTCGAGGTGGGGGTTAGTCAGGCCGAGTTGCTGGAAGCGCTCGAGGAACCAGGCTGCGCGGCACTGCTCGCCGAACGGCGGCGCCGGGATCCTGAGGATTTCAAGGTGCCACTTGCGAAGCTGGGGCTGGTGCAGGTGCAGCCAGTGGAACGCGCGATGCACGGTGGGGGTTGCGGCGAGGCGCGCGATGCGGAGCTGGGCGGTCGGGGTCATTCGTTAGGTTCGAGGTTCAAGGTTCGGGGTTCGAGGTCGGGATACTCGACTGAGACCAGGAAGAGGCCGGTGGGAGGTGCTGTGGGGCCGGCGGCAGAGCGGTTGCGGGCAGCCAGGAGGGCTGGGATGGAGTCGGAATCGAGCCTGTTTGCGCCGCACTGGACGAAGGTTCCAACCAGATTGCGGACCATGTGGTGGAGGAAGCCGGTCGCGGTGACCCGGTAGATGAACAAGGAGTCGTGGAGGTGCCAGGCGGAGGCGCTGATGGTGCGGATCGGGGGCGTCGTTTCCTCTCCGGTTGCCCGGGTGGTCAGGTCGGGGTCGGAGGCGGCGAAGGTGGTGAAGTCGTGGGTGCCCACAACGTGCGCGGCGGCCCGGTTAAGGCGGTCGCGCGAGAGTGGCCACGGACAAGGCCAGACGTAAGGGGCGAGGATGGGTGGGCAGATGAGGTCGTGACAAGGTTCGAGGCCCGGGGCTCTCGGTTCCAGGGACGAGGCACGCAGCGGGAAGATACGGTATTCATAGGTCTTACGGGTGGCGCTGTGGCGGGCGTGGAAGTCCGACGAAACCGCTTCGACAGAGAGGATGCGGATGCTGGGTGGGAGGCAGCGGTTGAGGGCGCTCTGAAGGTTGGCGGCTGGGATGGGAGCGGCGAGCGAGAAAGTGGCGACCTGCGCGAGGGCGTGGACCCCCGTGTCGGTGCGGCCCGAGCCTTGTGGCAGTACGCGCTCGCCCACGGTGCGGTAGATGGCGTCCGAGAGCAGGCCCTGGACGGTGGGCAGGCCAGGCTGGATCTGCCATCCGTTGAAGGGCGTGCCGTCGTAGGCGAGGATGAGTTTCCAGTGAGTCATGCGTTGCTTTGCACGGTATCACGGTGAGACGAGTTGTCAGTTGTCAGCGATCAGTTGACAGTCGGCAACGTCGCTGCATGGGCACTGACCACTGACAACTGAAAACTGACAACTCAATTGGTATACTTGGCGTTCGCAGAGCAGTCTGAAGACGGGCGGCGGCGCGATTGGATCTGCGATCGGAACCAAGCTGCGTCCGGGTTCGTAGTAGAGATGTGTGGGCAGTGCGGCTGCACACATGATATGGAACCGAGGCGCTTTCGGAACCTCTCCCTCCGTGTTTAAGAATCGCTCAACCGGCGGTACACGTCTTAATGGGACCGTCAGAGTGGATGTGTGCGACCCTGCGCTGTGCCGGGACCCGCGCTAACGTGTTGGATTGATTGGAATCGGAGCCTGTGCTGTGCGCAGCGCCCCAAGAAGACTAGTCGGAGAACAATAACGTGAGATTACGGGACATGCAGGCGACGGCGGCGATTGCGCTGCTTTTGATGAGCGGAAGTGTGCAACCGGCTGCAGCGCAGGGGCCGACGCCGGTAGGACCGGGTCTGCCTGTGTCCGCAACGAATCAGAACAACCTGCCGCCAACTCCGGCGCCAAAGCTGACGGAGCCGCTGTACTTGCGGGACACGGGTAAGGACTACACCCATCTGCACCCGTTCCTGCCGGATCCTCTGAGGCTTTATACGCCCACCAACGTGCCGCTGCCGCGGCTGGGAAATACGCCGCGGCTGGACTCGCTGATGCGCGACGGCAAGATTTATCTGAGCCTGTCGGACGCGGTAATGCTGGCTCTGGAGAACAACTTCGATATCGCGATTGCGCGGATCAACCTGGACATCGCGGACACGGACATTCTGCGGGCGAAGGCGGGCTCGACGCTGCGCGGCGTTTCGACCGGGCTGGTGACGGGCACGCAGGGCGGATCGAGCACGACGATTACCGGCGGCGGCGGGCCGGGCGGCACGTCCAGCGGCGTGGGCGGAAGCGGCGCCGGAGCGTCGGGCCTGGTGTTGAGCACCAACGGCGGCGGCCCGCTTCCGGAGAATCTGGATCCTAGTGTCACCGCCAATCTGGAGTATGAGGCGGCGAATCAGCAGCAGTCGAACCTGCTGTTCAGCGGTGGCAAGTCGGTCCTGTTTACGAATACGTCGACTTATAACTTCGGATACCAGCAGGGATTTCTGACCGGTACGAATTTTGGCGTCACCTACAACAACAGCCGCGTGAGTACTAACAACCCGTACGTGGCGTACAGTCCGGACATTTCCACGACGTTTCGTGCGACCGCGACCCAGCATCTGCTGCAGGGGTTCGGCTGGGGCATTAATGGCCGGTTCATTGTGCAGGCGAAGAACGACCGCAGAATTACGGACTCAGCCTTCCGGCAACAATTGCTGTACACGGTGAACCAGGTGGAGAACATCTACTGGGGACTAGTGAGCGCATATGAGGACGAGCAGGCGAAGGAACGCGCGCTGGTGCAGTCGAATCAGTTGAACGAAGACAACAAGCGGCAGGTGCAGATTGGCACGCTGGCGCCGCTGGATGTGGTGAACTCCGAATCGGCCAAGGCGACGGACCAGCAGGCGCTGGTAGCGTCGAAGTCGAACCTCGAGTACCAGCAGTTGATTATGAAGCAGGCGATCGCGCGAGAGTTGACCGATCCGCAACTGGAGAATGCGCCGGTAATTCCGACGGACCGGATTGGATTGGAGCGGCTGCCGGAAGAGGACATGTCGGCGGACGACCTGGTGCAGCAGGCCTACGTGAACAATCCGCAGATCGAGCAGGCTGTTCTTAGCATGAAGAACAACGAGATCACCATAAAGGCGGAGAAGAACGGGCTGCTGCCGGTGGTGGATGCATATGCATTTTATGGTGCGAGTTCGCTGAGCGGCTCACAGAATCCGGCGCAAAACTGCGGGGGCTTTGGCGCGGCGACCTTCACAGCCTGCACTCCGACCAATGGCGGCGTGAATCCGGTTGGGTATGGGACGGCGGTCGCCAACCTGTTCAACAGCACAGCGCCGGATAAGGGCGTAGGCGTGAACATTACGATTCCGCTGCGCAACCGCGTGGCGCAGGCCGACCAGGCGCGGTCGCAGATGGAGTACCGCCAGGCGGAGATGCGGCTGCAGCAGCTCTACACGCAGATTCGGATCCAGGTGATCAACGGGCAATATGCGCTCACCAACGACCGGGCCCAGGTGGGAGCCTCACAAGCTGGGCGCGAGTATGCGGCTCAGTCGCTGGACGCGGAGCAGAAGAAGTACAAGCTAGGAGCCTCGACCACGGCGCTGGTGCTGCAGCAGCAGAGGAATCTGGCAGCCGCCGAGAATGCTCTGATCTCGGCGACGGCGGCGTATGCGAAGGACCGGGCGGCACTGCTGCAGTTGCTGTCGAAAACGCTGGATCGATACGGCATCAGCATCACGGACGCGGCGACGGGATTGATGGGGAGTTCGCCGGTGATTCCGGGTTTGACGGCACCGACAGCGCCGGCTCCGCCGAAACCGATTTCAGTGCCCGGGCCGGGCCGGTAAGGTTGGGTCTTTTCGAGGTGACATCCCGCGGTGACTCCACATCTCAGATCGAGTTGTGGAGCACCCGAAATGGGGTGGGGCCTCGTAACCGGCGAAGGGTCAAAGAGATCCGATAATCGCTGTAACCCGCGCGGGGGCGGTGATGGAACTTGTGTGGTATTGGCGATCCTGCGAGCGTGGCTAAACTGGATAAAGTACCAGGAATGTGTACTTAGCAGGGGACCCCGGGGATTGTGGATTGTATGGATGAGACGCAGAGCAGCAGCCAGACGACGAGCGTGGAGCAGGAAAACATTGCGGACGATATGGCAGAGGGACGGGACAACGCGCTGGCAAGTGCAGCCTCGACTTACCTGCGCTCTGCGATGCGTCAGCCGGTGGACTGGATGGAGTGGGGCCAGGCAGCGTTCGATCGCGCGCTAGAAGAAGACAAGCCGATCCTGCTGGACATTGGGGCGGTGTGGTGCCACTGGTGCCACGTCATGGATCGCGAGTCGTATGAGGATGCTGCGACGGCGCAGATTATCAACGAAAATTTTATTGCGGTGAAGGTGGACCGTGACGAGCGGCCTGATGTCGACACGCGTTACCAGGCAGCGGTGTCGGCCATCAGCGGACAGGGTGGATGGCCGCTGACCGCGTTTCTGAATCCAGATGGCAAGCCGTACTACGGCGGCACGTATTTTCCCCCGGAGGACAGGCACGGGCGGCCGAGCTTTCAGCGGGTTCTGCTGACCATGGCCGAAGCGTTTGAGAATCGGCGCACTGAGGTGGACGAGTCCGCGAGCAGCGTGATGGACGCGATCGAGCTCAACGAGTCGTTCTCGGGACGTGCAGGGAATCCAGGGCCCGAGCTGGTGGAGAAGATGGTGCTGTTGGCGCTGAAGAGTGTCGACATGCGGCATGGAGGGTTCGGCGGTCAGCCGAAGTTTCCCCACTCCGCGGCTTTGGACCTGCTGATCGATGTGGCGTCGCGGCGAGCGACAACGACGGTGAAGCTGAACGGGCAGGGCGCGGTTACGATACCCGAGGCGGCGAAACGCGCGGTGCTTCTGACGTTGGACAAGATGGCGAAGGGCGGTATCTACGATCACCTCGCAGGCGGGTTTCATCGCTACTCGGTGGACGAGCACTGGTTGGTGGCGCACTTCGAGAAGATGGCGTACGACAACAGCGAGCTGCTGAAGAACTTTGTCCACGCGTATCTGGCGTTTGGCGAAGAGGAGTTTGCGGTGGTGGCGCGGGAGATCGTCCGCTGGATGGACGAATGGCTAAGCGACCGCGAGTTGGGCGGATTCTATGCGTCGCAGGACGCGGACTGCTCGCTCGAAGACGATGGCGACCACTTTACCTGGACGCGCGATGAGGCGGCCGAAGTGCTTATGCCGGAAGAATTGGCTATTGCGGCGGCGTACTACGACATTGGCGAGATCGGCGACATGCATCACAACGTCGCGAAGAATGTTCTGCACGTAAAGCGCGGCCTGGATGTGATCGCGCGCAAGGCAGGCGTGAGCACGGAAGCGGCGCAGACGCTGCTGGATGCGGCCAGGCGCAAGATGTACGTGGCGCGGCTCAAACGGCCGACTCCGTGCGTGGACAAGACGATGTATGTTGGCTGGAATGCGATGTGCATCTCCGCTTACTTTGAGGCTGCACGGGCTCTGGAACTGCCGAAAGCGCGGGCGTTTGCGCTGAAGTCGCTGGACCGTGTGCTTGCGGCGGCCTGGGGCGGGCCGGCGGCAGGGCTGGCGCATGTGGCGGCCTATGGCGAGCAAAACGAAGCAGGTTCCTCCTCTGCACTGCGGAACAACAAACCAAAAGTGGCGGGTGTTTTGGACGACTACATTTTTCTGGGGCACGCGGCCCTGGATGCGTGGGAGTCAACTGGCGAAATGCGCTATTACGAGGCAGCGGTGGAACTGACGGAGTGCGCGCTGGCACGCTTCTACGACAACGAGGGTGGCGCGTTCTTCGACACGGAGAAGCCGGTCGAGGGTGAGCGCAGGCTGGGCGCGCTGGTAGCGCGGCGCAAGCCGCTGCAGGACTCGCCCACTCCCGCGGCGAACCCGATGGCGGCTACGCTGCTGATGCGGCTGGCTGAGTTGAATGGCCGACTCGACTTTGCGGAGAAGGCGCAGGAGACGCTGGAGACATTCGCGGGAGTGGCGGAACACTTCGGCCTGTACGCGGCGACGTATGCGCTGGCGCTGCAGCGACTGGTGCGCGAGCCCATCCAGGTATCCGTGATTGGCGACGATGCGAAGGCCGAGCTTTTGCAGCAGGCTGCGCTGGAACGGTTCGCTGTGAACAAGAGTGTGGCGCGTTTTCAGCAGGTGCAGACTCTGCCCCCGGTGCTGGAGAGGACGCTGTCGCGGCTGCCCGCGGTTGAAGGCAGCTACGCGGTGGTGTGCAGCGGGCACACCTGCCGGCCCCCGGTGACGACCGTGGACGCGCTGATTGAAGTTCTGGGCCGGAGCCTGTAAGGCAAGTAGGGATCAGTTGTCAGTGAAAATACGAAGGCCCGGCACGAGTTGCCGGGCCTTCGTCGCTGCGACTGGAGCTGAAACTCAGGCGCTGGTCAAAGGTTGCTGGGAGGGTGGCGCTGTGGGGTCGGCATGCTGCATGACGAGCAGGCTGTTGGGATCGGTGCCGAGCGGGATGCCATTCTCTTCGAACGCCTGTAAGATGCGCCGGCGCAGTTCGCGCAGGATCGCGTCTTTCTGGTTGATGCGGACGCGGATGGTGACCGGGTAGCTGACGACCCGGCCGTTGATGGAATCGACACCGGGAACGTCGGGGTCGGCGACGACGATGTCCTTGAAGGTGGAGTTGTTGCGCACAGCCAGCGCCGTAGTGCGCAGGACGCGGATCACAACGTCCGGATCGGCGGTGGCGTCGACGGCGAGCGTGAGGGAGGCGACGGCAAAGTCGCGGGAGAGATTGGACACGGTGGCGATCTGCGAGTTTGGGACGAAGTAGAGCGTGCCGTCGCCGTCGCGCAGAGTGGTGAGTCGCAGGGTGAGGTTTTCGACCGTCCCGGTAAGCGACGCGAGCTTCACGGTGTCGCCGACGTTGTACTGGTTTTCAATCAGGATGAAGATGCCGTTGATGATGTCCTTGAACAGGGACTGCGCGCCCAGGCCGATGCCGACGCCAACAACGCCGGCGGACGCGAGATACGGGGTCAAGGGAATGTCGAAAATCGCCAGAACGTGAAGCAGGACAATGAAGCCGATGATAGCGTAGGCCGTGGCTCGGAGGATGGAGGCGACGGTGCGTAGCTCGGAGGCGCGCTGGCGGCTTGCGGACTGGCTGTCCGCGATCCCGTTCAGGCGGTTGACGAAAAAGCTGACGATCCGCATCAGAACGAACGCCACGAACAGGATCACCACCAGCTGCGGCAGTTCTTTGTGGACGAAGGCGAGCCCGTCGCGGTGCCAGTGGTGGACGACGTCGTGAAAGTCGGCGTCGTCTTGCATAACATCCTGCGGAAGGAACATGATGGTGACATCTCCAGTTCTTTGAATGGGCTCTTAAGTCCGGCCCTTACTAAAAGTATCTCGCGGCCTGTGGATTGGATGCGGATATTCGGTGCTGGGAATTGCTCGACTGTGTTGCCGTGGCTACGGAGATGTGAGAGTTGGCGGGCAAAAGTGGGTAGCGAGTTCGCTTGGACCAGAAAGATTTTCGCGTGCCGGCGTGGAGCAGTGCTTGACAGACTGGACTCACGGACCGGCGGCGAAGGAGGATGAGAGATGAAGGCTATGCGCAGTCTCGGAACCTTGGTGGTATCGGCAGCGTTCGCGACGGTTCTGGCAACTACGGGATGGAGCCAGACGACGGGGACAGGAACAGGGACGGGGAGTGGGCGCGGCGGTGGTCTCACGCAGCCGACCAACCCGAGCGGCATTACCCTGCCGTCAGGGCAGGCAGGGCCGGACGCCCCTCCCAACCCACAGATGGAAGAGGAACAGGCGAAGATGCGCTCCGTCGACCGTCAGAAACAACTGGTGACGGATACCCAGAAGCTGGTGGCTCTGGCGAATGCACTGAAGGTCGACGTGGACAAGTCGAATAAAGACACGCTGTCGCTGGACGTCATCCGGAAGGCGGACGAGATCGAGAAACTGGCCCACAACGTGAAAGAAAAAATGAAGGGAAACTGACAACTGCTTTCCAGGGATGAGGCTGGTGACGTTGAGCAGGGGCGCGACGGGGACCGAGACGGGCAGGGCTGCCATGTAGACTTGCTCGGGCAGATCGGCGCCGAAATAGATGCGGCTAGAGGAGGAAGTGCAAATGAAAGTTTGCGGAGTTGTGCTGGCGATGCTGCTCGGGTGTTCTGCGGCAATGGCGCAGGATGGCGGGATCACGGTTTGGCCGAAGGGCGTGCCTCCGGGCGGGATCGCGGTGAAAGCCGACTTCGGGGATCATCTGCTGGAGATCTCGCATCGCGAAGCGAATGGCCGGGCGGAGCTGCACAAGGTCAAGGCCGACGTGATGGTGATCCAGACCGGGACGGCCACGCTGGTAACCGGCGGCGAGGTGATCGATCCCAAAGATACCGGGCCGAATGAAATTCAGGGATCGGGCATCAAGGGCGGCGTGAAGCATGAGGTCGGCCCCGGCGACGTGATCGAGATTCCCGCGGGCGTGCCTCACCAGTTCTTTCTGGCGCCGGGCACTCAGATTACGTACCTCGTCGTGAAAGTGATCAAGAAATAGCGAGCGGACTCCCGGGCGTGAGCGCACACCCGGGAGGGGCCGTAGCCTAGTGGTATTCGTCCGCGCTGGGCCCGTAGATCGCGGGCACCTTGGTTTCGTTGAGGCGCAGGTACACGGTAAGTTGTCCGCGGTGATGCGCCAGGTGCGCCAGCGCGCCGTCGGCGATCATCTTGTAGCGCGGCCCCTCCACCAAAACCTGCTCGCCCGCTTTCAACCGCCAACAGTCCATCAAGTGGGCCTCGGTTGTGCTCTCCAGCGCGCGCCGCGAGTTCTCCATGCCCTCGTCGAGAGCCCGCAGAAGTTCGGCGCGAGACGCGATCGGCTTGGTGCGAAACGAGCCGGTCGGATCGTCGAGGTCAAGCTCATCGCGATCGATCATCTGTGCCGGCCAGCCGGGCATTGTGGCCACCAGCGCCGTGAGATAGCCAAGTTCCATCGATCGCTCGTGCGGCTTCCAGGTGTTTTGTCCTTCAGGCACGCGCTCGACAACTTTGCGAGAGGCGACGGCCTCGCGCTCCAACTGCTCCAGAAAATATTTCTTCAATAGCATGGGGAACACCTCTCTTGGGAGACCTCAAGTCTCATAAAAAGAGAGTATGTTTCCATATATGACATATGGTGTCATGATTAAAAAATTAAGCTGGAGAAAGAATCGCGAGGCATTCCGTTTATGAAATCAACCCGGCTGCTTTCGGCGCTGATGCTGTTGCAGGCTCACGAGCGGCTGTCGTCGCGGGAGCTGGCGGAGCGCCTGGAGATCTCCGAGCGTACGGCACATCGCGATATGGAGGCGCTCAGCGAGGCTGGCGTCCCCGTCTTCGCGTTGCGCGGCTCGCAGGGCGGATGGGAGTTGGCGAAAGGCTGGCGCACCAAGGTTCCGGGGCTGGACGAGGCGGAGCTACGCGGCCTGTTGATGGCGCAGCCGAGCGCACTGGGCGATCCCAAACTGGCGGCTGCGGCCGAGCGCGCCTTTGGCAAGCTGCTGGCTGCCCTGCCGGGAAACATGCGCGAGCGGGCGACCTCGATTCGCGCACGGCTGCATGTCGATCCGACGGGCTGGCGGCCCTCGTCGGAGGATATTTCGACGCTGCCGGTCGTGCAGGATGCGATTGCGCGCGATGTAAAGCTGAGTTTCCTGTACCGCCGTCCGGATGGCGATACCGCACCGCGTACGGTCGATCCCTATGGCGTGGTGTGCAAGCAGAACGTCTGGTACCTGGTGGCTCGCGCGCCGGCGGGGATGCGCAGCTACCGGCTCTCGCGCATGGCCAAGGCCGTCGCTCTCGCGATCCAGTTCAAGCGGCCGGCGAAGTTCGATCTTGCGTCGTATTGGAAGAGCTCGACCGCGGAACTGGGCCGGCAGTGGGAGCGCTACTCAACCACGCTTGCCCTGGCGCCTGAGGCGGAGGCGTCGCTGAAAGGCTGGTGCCAGCTCTCGCCCGCGCAGGAAGGGTCGGATGGGGTCGAGCTTCCCGCAGGCTGGACCGCATACGACGTCGTGTTCCAGAACTTCTCGGAGGCGCAGTTCGTGGCCCTGGGTTTTGGGCCACGGGCGCTCGTACTCGCGCCCGACGAACTGCGGAATCGGGTCAGCGCCGACATTGCGGCTGCCTATGGAGTCGTGAGTTCACGCGTGAGGTAGACGTAGACCTCGGCACGGGTCCGGGTTGCTCCGCATCGAGTCTCCTGAGCAATTGGATGGGAAGGCTTGGTTTGAAGTCTCATGATTGCGCCGCCGGTTATCAACGCTCGGCCCGCAGGATGGCGGAGGGTTTGGGGAGGCTTGAGTCAGGTCGCAGTGCGGCTTCTTATGAGACCGCCGTCACGCCGCAGGTACGGGGGATGGGGGTAGAATCTTGACGGCGGCAGGATTATGTCGTTTGAGGGAATTGGCATGGCGCGGCGCAATGGATCGGGCGTTGAGGTGCGGAGGCCGGTAGCTGTGGCCGCCGGTAACGGCGCAGGCAGCGCGGGCCAGGACAGGGCGGTTGCCGGGACAGCCGCATGGAGTGGGATGTCGCGCGAGCAGTTGGTGGAGTTCTACCGGCTGATGTATCTATCGCGCCGCACCGACGACCGCGAGATTGTCCTCAAGCGTCAGCAGAAGATCTTTTTCCAGATCTCCTGCGCCGGCCACGAAGCCCTGCTGGTGGCCGCCGGGATGGCGATGAAACCGGGCTACGACTGGTTCTTCCCCTACTACCGCGACCGCGCCATTTGCCTGACACTCGGCAACACGGTGGAGGAGCAGTTGCTCCAGGCCGTAGGCGCGGCCGACGATCCGGCCAGCGGCGGTCGCCAGATGCCGTCGCACTGGTCCAGCACCAAACTGCATATCGTCACGCCCAGTTCGGCGACCGCAACCCAGTGTCTGCACGCGATCGGCTGCGCGGAAGCTGGGCGATACTTTTCACGACATCCCGAGGCCGCCGGACCGAAGCCCGAAGGCGGCTGGGGCGACTACCGCGACTTCAAGGATGTGTCGTTCCATGGCGATGAGGTGGTCTATGTCTCCATCGGCGAGGGCTCGACCAGCCAGGGCGAGTTCTGGGAGTCGCTCAATACGGCCAGCAACGGCAAGCTGCCCGTGGTCTATGTCGTCGAAGACAACGAGTACGCCATCTCCACGCCGGTGGAGGCGAATACTCCGGGCGGAAATATCTCGCGGCTGATAGCGAACTTCCCCAACTTCCACTTCGCGGAGATCGACGGCACCGATCCGCTTGCGTGCTACGCGGCGATGGTGGAGGCGGTCAAGTATGCGCGCTCCGGCCAGGGGCCCGCGCTGGTTCACGGCCACGTCGTCCGGCCTTATTCGCACTCCCTCTCCGACGACGAGCGCCAGTACCGCAGCGAGGAAGAAGTGCAGGCCGAAACCGCCCGCGACCCGATCGCCAAGATGCAGATGTGGCTTCTGCGCGAGGGCATTCTCGACGCCGAGGGCATCAACCGCCTGGAGCAGAAGGTGGACGAAGAGGTGCAACGCGCCGCCGATCGCGCGATGCAGGCCGTGCTGCCGGCAGCGACGCGGGAGGCCATCCTGCGCCACCAGTACTCGGAAGACTTGAAGCCTACGGACGCGCGCTACTTTACTGAGAAAGCGAACACCGCCGATCCGACCGAACGCACGATGGCCGAGCTGATCAACCATTGCCTGAAGGACGAGATGCGCCGCGACGAACGCATCGTCGTCTTCGGCGAAGACGTGGCCGATGCTACGCGCGACGAGCCGCTGCTGGCCGGCAAGCTCAAGGGCAAGGGCGGCGTCTTCAAGCTGACGGCTGGCCTCCAGACTGAATTCGGTTCGGACCGCTGCTGGAACTCGCCCCTGGCTGAGGCGAACATCGTGGGCCGGGCCATTGGTATGTCAGTCCGCGGGCTCAAGCCAGTGGTCGAGATTCAGTTCTTCGACTACATCTGGCCGGCCGTGCACCAGATGCGCAACGAGCTGTCGACCATCCGCTGGCGCTCGAACGGGACTTGGAGTTGTCCGCTCGTTATTCGCTGCCCGATAGGCGGATACCTCACCGGCGGCTCTATCTATCACTCGCAGTCGGGCGAGAGCATCTTCACCCACACTCCCGGAGTGCGCGTGGTGATGCCCTCGAACGCGCTCGACGCGCTGGGCCTTCTGCGCACCGCCATCCGCTGCGACGACCCGGTGCTCTTCCTCGAACACAAGCGCCTCTATCGCGAAACCTTCGGGCGCGGCGCATATCCGGGGCCGGAGTACGCGATTCCCTTCGGCAAGGCGAAGATCGTTCGCCAGGGGACGGCCCTCACGGTCATCACCTACGGCGCAGTAGTCCCGCGCGCACTTCAAGCAGCGGAAAAATTGCATCGCGAGGCCGGTGTGGATGTCGAGCTCATCGACCTGCGCACGCTCAGCCCCTACGACTGGGACACTATCGCCGAATCCGTCCGCAAGACCAGCAAGGTCATCGTCGCGCACGAGGACATGCTGAGCTGGGGCTACGGCGCCGAGATCGCCGCGCGCATCGGCGAAGAACTCTTTGACTCGCTCGACGCCCCTGTCCGCCGCGTCGCCGCCATGGACACCTTTGTCGCCTACCAGCCCATCCTCGAAGACGCCATCCTGCCCCAGCCGGAAGACCTCTACCGCGCCATGCTCGACCTCGCGAAGTATTAGCAGAATGCTTTCCGCGCGGCCGCCCGCGTCGCCATCGCTTCGATGACGTGGTCACCCCACTACTTCGCCATCACTTCACCCCTTCCCCATCACCCCACCCCTTCGCCATCGCCCACGACTTCGCCATCGCCCCACCCCTTCGCAATCGCCCACGACTTCGCCATCGCCCCGCCACCGTCGTCATTCTGACTCGCAGAGTCAGAATCCCCGTATTTGCGTTTGCGGTTGTTTCTGGGATAGGCCGGGATTTTAGTCCCGGCAATACGAGTGCAAATCAATGCGGGCTTTAGCCCCTGGGACATCCTTTTTTGAAGTTCAACTGAGGATGACTTTTCTGCGTAGCCCCCAAGGTCACCGCTCAGGCGCGCCGGCACGTGACGCATGGTCACTTCCCGCTAATACGACTTGTTGGCACTGATTCGCCCACCATCTGACAAGTTGCTAGTTTTCTGAAGGCTTCTTCTCGATGTGATCAATGACAAACACGCGGACCGGAACTTTGGAAGGCTGCAGCTTGAGTCCAAGCTGCTCCTGGATAGCCGTAAAGATGTTGGGGATGTCCTGCTCTGACGAGGCATTCGATCTCATTTCGATGGACTCGAGAGTCCATCGAAGTTCGACATCATATCTGCCCGCCAGATTTGTCTTGTCCGATATAGGCTTCGACAAAAGCCAAGAGAGGTTTCCTGCCAGGTCACTGGCAGTGAGGTTGTAGCCCTTGGCGTGACCCGGAGAATTCGGCAGGCCCCCGCAGAAAGCGTCTTTGGGAAGCCCATCGGGAAGCACATCAGAATTGGAGAGCGGTGGAGGGCAATCTCCCTTAACGATCGACGCTCGCAGCTTACCGGGCTTCACGACCACGAGGTTATAACCTGGCTGTTCCCTTGTCTCCCAGTGATATTTGAGTTGAAACCGCCCTTCAAGCAGCGCCTGAAGCATCGGAGGGATGTCGTCGGTCGGGTGTGTCTCTGCGGGCTTCGCATCCACATCATAATGTTCGGATTTGATCCAATCGG
>Ga0302314_10002046_pt1 | contig 37692 bp, 27 predicted proteins | sample III_Palsa_N2_3_FD_200533 | JGI IMG/M metagenome (GOLD analysis project Ga0302314, IMG submission 200533) | Peat permafrost microbial communities from Stordalen Mire near Abisko, Sweden - III_Palsa_N2_3 | ecosystem: Environmental > Terrestrial > Soil > Palsa > Peat permafrost | place: Sweden...
ACGATTGACAACCGAGCATGGTGCAGCAGAATGATCTGCGAGACGACCAGCGGGAGGTGAAGAAAGGCCAGCAGAAAACAGCACTTCGCTGCAATCAGCCGGTGCCACACATAAGGCCGCGTTGTCCAGAACTGATTCAAGCCAACCAGACGTTCGGCCTGGATGAGAGAGATGATGAGGATGACCCAGGTGAGGCAAAACGTCAGAAGCAGGACGTTGGTCACGGCTGCCGTCGAGAGGATGAGCGGGGGACCGGAACTCCAATTTCTCGACTCAAGGGCAGTGAAGAGAGCCAGCGTGAGACAGGGCATCAGTAGCTGGGGCAACATCTGAGCCGCGTCTTTGCGGAAGATATTGATGGACTGGTTCATTTCGCCGCCCCGCGATCGGACTGGGCTCGGGTGTTCCGGTGGGTGCGGGCGTTGGCAAGGAAGATGGAACGCAGCGACAGCGGTTCGAAGGCCATTTCAGTTGCACCTGAAAAGATCGTCCGGATGTGCGCGATCAACCTTTCCTGGGTGGTGAAGGCGGAGTCCTTGAAGCGCACATGCGAGCCTGACTGCTCGATCTCGAGCCAGGACTCGGGCAGGTTTGCCGGCGGGGTTGCAGATTCATGGCTACGGAACTCGACCTGGCGGAAGCGGTTGCTGAGCGCGACCATCTCTTCGGAGAAGATCAGGGTGCCCTGCTCCAGATACCCGATGTGGCTGGCGAAGCTCTCGATCTCGGCGAGGTCGTGCGATGAGAGAAAGATGGTCGTTTCGCCGATGCGGTCCAGCAAGCCCTGGATCAGTTCATCCCGGACCAGGGGATCGAGCCCGGAAAAGGGTTCGTCGAGTATGAGCACCTCAGGCCGGTAGCTGAGGGTGCTGGCAAACGCGGCCTTCATCCGCATGCCGCGCGAGAGATGCCGGAGCTCGCGCGTGGGCGGCAGGGCGAAGTCGGCCAGAAGCTGCTTCTCGAGCGCGTGGTCCCAGGTGGGGTAGAAGGGGCGCAGATAGTTGAGGAAGGCGGCGACGGTCATGGAGTCGGGCATTTCCTGCGTCTCTGAGATGTAGCCGATGCGATTCAGCACGCCTCCACGAATCCGGGTGGATGGCAGTCCGAGGATCTCCGCGGCGCCCGAGGTGGGAGCCTGAAGATTCATGATCAGTTGGATCAGCGTTGTCTTCCCGGCTCCGTTGGGGCCCACGAGGGCGTATACGGAGCCGGGCTCGACGGAGAGAGTCACGTCCTTGAGCGCAGTCTGCGAACCGTAGACACGGGTCAGCAGGTGAGTGGCGATGGACGGAGCGGTCATCCGCCTGCCTGACCTAGGCGACCTGGAGTGAGCAGCCGATATTGCTTGGCGATGGAACCGACGAGTTCTTCCTGGTCCACGCCGAGTCTGCAGGCTTCAACCACCAACTCTTCGATCTGGCGAGCCAGAAGCCTGGTCCGCTCGCGGGGGCTTGAGTCAGGAGGCATAGCGACGACCGTTCCGATGCCGGGATGCATGACCAGCAGACCCGCATCGATGAGCTCTGTAACGGCGCGATGGGCGGTGTTGGGATTGATGCGCAGGTCCCTGGAGAGGGTACGGACCGAGGGGAAGGCTTCTCCGGGGCGCAGGTGCCCGGAGATGATCGCGCGCTTGGCCGCATAGACGATCTGGTCGGAGATCGGGATGCCGGGCTGAATCGTGATAGGGAACGGTGTCACTAGTGTATTAATACAGGCGATACACCAGACGTGCAAGTGAGACGAGATGAATTTCTTGTGCTCGCTTGCGAGGGGGTCTTAGGCGGGGACGATGCGGAGTTTGGTGGCCAGGTCGGCGCCGGCCATGGTGGCGGAGCGTCCGGCGGGGATCTGGACTCCGCCGCCGCCGTTGGCGACGAGGCCGATGCCGGCGACGGAGACGTTGTCGCGGGTGGTCTTGGCGGCGTACATCTGGGTGTCGGCGGCGCGGATGATGGCCTGGACGCTGGCTCCGTCCTCAGGGAATGTGGCGAGGCCGAAGCTGCCGGCGAGCGAGAGATTGAGGCCTGCGCCGGAGAGGAATTTGGTGTCGCGGAGTCCCTCCCAGAGCTGCATGGTGGCCTCGATAGCGGGTTTCTTGGCGAGGCCTGGGAGCAGGGCGACGAACTCGTCTCCGCCGTAGCGGAAGCTGGCGTTTTCGGGGCCGAGGACGCGCTTCATGAGGCCGCCGACCTCAGAGAGCAGGCGGCTGCCGATGAGATGGCCGTGGGTGTCGTTGACTTGCTTGAAGCGATCGAGGTCGACGAAGAGCAGGCTGAACTGGTGGCTGTTGTTGGCGGCCGAGATGGCGAGCTGCTCGTCCAGCAGGGTGTAGAGATGACGGGCGTTGAACAGGCCGGTGCAGTCGTCGGTGATGGTGAGCTCGTGGATGAGCTTGACGGACTTGGCGTTCTGGATGGCGATGGCGGCGTAGTCGCAGAGCATGCGGATGAAGGACTGCGAGTATTCGCTCATCATGTCGAGCTTGCTGTTGAAGAGCTGGATGACGCCGAGGGTCTTGTCACCGGAGCGAATGGGGATGCAGGCGATGGACTGGATGTTGAGCTCGGGATGGGCGCGGGCAAAGTCGCTCCACTGGGTGTCGAGGGAGACGTCGGGGACGATGAGGGTGGTTCCGGTGAGAGCGACGTATCCGGCGAGGCCTTCTCCCATGGGGATGCGAAGGTCTTTGAGGCTTTCGTTGTCTTCGCCGGCGGCGATGGGGTAGTAAAGCTGCTCGCCGCTCTCGTCGACCATGAGCATGGACCAGCGCTCAGGGGCGAAGAAGCCGGTCATCTTGTCCATGATGACGAGCAGGATGTCTTCTAGCTCGAGGGTCTGGGTGAGGGCGCGGGCAACGTCGTGGAAGACGGTCAGATGGTTCATCTGTCCGCCCTCGATGACAGCGAATTGTTGGCGTTTTTCTGCCAAGCTGCACCTCGTAATCCAGAAGACCACGGTGTATGACCCACAAGGAATAACTCGAATGGGTCATAAGTAGCTACTTTCGTTCCAACTATCGGCTTTGACTGCGCATACCTTTAACCGCCGATATGCACCATGTTGCGCGACGGTTTTTCGAAACCGGGCTCGCCGATGTGATGGCGGGCTTCCTTTTTCATAACGGTACGCCTGATATACGCGGCGAGGCCGGCGTCGGTTCCACCGCGGCGCATCTCGCCGTAGAGGTCGTGGTCGGACTGCGAAAAGAGGCAGGTGCGGAGGGCGCCGTCGGAGGTGATGCGGACCCGGCTGCAATGGCCGCAGAAGGGGTGCGAGACGGGGGCGATAATGCCGATTTCGCCGACGCCGTCCCGGAAGGTATAGCGGCGGGCGGTCTCACTGGCGGCATGGGCGGCAAGGGGAACGAGGCCGGCGGGGACGGAGCAGGACGGGCGCCAGGCATTGAGGCGAGCGAGGATCTCGTCCATGGGGACTACGGTTTCGGGCTTCCAGGTACGGTCCTCTTCGAGCGGCATGAATTCGATGAAGCGGACGATGACGCCTTCACGGCGGGAGAATTCGGCGAAGGACTCGATCTGGGTGTCGTTGAATCCGCGGAGGAGGACGCAATTGACCTTGATGGGGCCGAGGCCGGCAGCCTGGGCGGCGCGGACGCCGGCGAGGACGCGCTCGTAGCTGCCGGGGACTCGGGTGATGCGGGCGAAGGTATGGGGGTCGACGGCGTCCATGCTGACGGTGACGCGGTTGAGGCCGGCGGCGGCGAGGGGCGAGGCGAGGGATTCGAGCAGGTGGCCGTTGGTGGTGAGGGCGATGTCGAGGGGATGGCCGGTCTCGGCGGGGGCCAGGACGGTGCCGTCGGGGTGGTAAGCGGTGCGAAGCTGGGCTAGGGAGGCGACGAGCTCGACCAGGCCGGAGCGCAAGAGGGGTTCGCCGCCGGTGAGACGCACCTTTTCAATGCCGAGGGAGACGAGGATGCGCACCATGCGGAGGTAGTCGGCGATGGGGAGCTCAGTGTACTGGGCGCCTTCGTTGCCGGTGCGGCAGTAGACACATTTGTAGTTGCAGCGGTCGGTGACGGAGATGCGGAGGTCGGTGATGGCGCGGCCGAAGGAGTCGCGCAGGCGCGTAGGGGCGTGGTCTTCCGGCACCACGGCGGCGGCCTGGTCGAGCGGCAATGGGAGCAAGGAGGCGATAAACGATTCTCCAGCCGGAAATTGGATGCCTGTTGCGCGCGCGAAGAAGCGGGCCGGGCGCGATTCCGTCGCGCATTCTTGCCGCGAACCGGGCTGGATTCAGTATAGTAAGTTTCATCTACCGGTGATTGCGTCTGGCGTGGAATTGTGACGCGAGGACGGGCGCCGGATTGCAATACTTGCGGTTTTCACCCGCCCGGAGACATTGAGCCGGGGACCTTGGTTATGTCCACTGTGTACACACTCGAGCAATGGCTGGGCGAGCAGGTGGTGCCGTTGATTTTTATCGGCTTCGCCATGCTGATGGGTCTCGCGTTCTTGTATTTATCGGTGCAGAGCCGGCGAGCTTCCCTGGTGCGCGACCGTTCGGGGCGGACCGAGGAAACGTTTGCCGAGTACCTGGCGGCGTACGGTTTCGATGCTGCGATTGCGCGGACGACTTACCGGTATCTGCAGCGGGTGCAGCGAGTGCCGTTTCCAATTGTGCCGAAGGACGACCTGGATCGCGACCTGGGACTGGACGGCGACGAAGTGAAGCAGTCGGTCCGCGACCTGCTGGACGAGACCGGGCGGGAGTATCTGCCAGGGTTGATGGGATCTCCGCTGGTGACAGTGGTGGACCTGGTGCGGTATATCCAGGCTTCGCCGCGGCGAGTGGAAGTGATCCGGCGCAGAAGCGCGTAAGGCGTTCTCACGCTCCTTTAAATCTTCGCGGTTCTTTCGTTGGTCGGCGCGTAAGCTGTTTGCGGCCATCGGCCCCTCTGGCAGGGCGGTTTCTCAGTTTGAGGATGGCAGTTCAACGTGATCGATCACGATGATGTCGACGGGAGCTTTGGTCGACTCCAACCGAAGCCCGAGCTGCTCCTGCAGAGCGGTGAACAGGGACAGCCCAGTGTCTGTTCCTGTTGAATCCGCACCCTGGGCGGTATCGGGCGTCCATTTGAGGGTGAAGTCGTACTTGCCGGTGAGCCCGGTCTTGTCGACCACCAGGCGGCCTCCAATCTCGGGCTGCATACTGAGAGCGGTGACGAGGGTCTGAGGGTCCGCATCGTTGCCCTCGAGCACGCCTTTGCCGGCGAAGCGTATCGCAGTCCGCCGTTTTTCCGGACGATCCTGCTGGTTGGTGGAGAGTTGGGCGACCGAGGGCATCAGCTTTGAGCCGCTCTTCGCGAGCACCAATTCATAGACGGAGAGCTCGCTGCTTTGGTGATGGACCTGGAGCTTGAAGCGCTCTGCCAGCAGTCCCTGGAGCATCTGTCGAAGCTCGGCGCCCCGCTGCTCGTCGGGAAGCTGTTTCAGCTTTTCAGCCCACGCAGCGTCTTCCTTTGCATCGACATCGAAGCGGGCCGATCCGACCCAGGCGGGCCCTCCGGAGACTTGCCGATCGGCGCCATAGTTCATGTCGTAGGCGATCTTGATGAGTGCCTGCAATGTCATACCGGTCGCTGCAAACCTGTCGCCGGAGATCAAGACCGAAGGCGGTTGGGAATTTTTCGCGTCGATTGGCTTGACCGTGGCGACTTCAAACGAAGGCGACGGGGTAGTCTGCGCATGGCTGGGTGTGAAGATTGCGATGGGGACGAAGAGGAGCGCGCGCATCAAGAAGCAAGGCAGCTTATTCGCGAGATAGGGCCTGCGTGCGTCGCAACAACAACTCATGACTTGGCAACATCCTATCGGGTCGTGGCCCGATCTCCTAGGACTTTGCGGCGAGGATAGCCTTGGTGAGGGCGGGGACGATTTCGAAGAGGTCGCCAGCGACTCCATAGTCGGCCACTTCGAAAATGGGGGCGTTCTCGTCCTTATTGATGGCGATGACAGTCTTGGAGCCCTTGATGCCGACCAGGTGCTGGATGGCTCCGGAGATGCCGACGGCGAGGTAGAGCTTGGGCGAGACGGTTTGGCCGGAACTGCCGACCTGCCGCTCCATGGGCAGCCAGCCGGCGTCGCAGATGGGGCGGGAGGCGGCGAGTTCGGCGCCAAGAGCGTCGGCGAGTGCCTGGACGAGGGGAATATTGTCCTGCTCGCGGATGCCGCGGCCAACGGAGACGATGATGGGCGCGGCGGTGAGGTCGACGGTGTGGGCGGACTCGCGGAACGGGGCGGAGGGGGTGGTGCGGATCTGGGCGGGGGTCAGGTCGATGGCGAGGGATTCAGTGGCCGCGGTACCCGGCTCCAGGGCTTCGCCGCGGAACGCTCCGGCCTGGACGGAGACGAAGCAGGGGCCGGGTAGCGATGCGACGGGGCGGTAATCGGCGTTGAGCTTGCCCTGGAAGAGCTGTCGGACAAACGCCGGACCTTCGTGGATGGCGATGACGTCGGAGATGAGGACCTGCTGGAATCGGGTCGCCAACGCCGGCGCGAAGTCGCGGACCTGGTAGGTATGCGGAAAGAGGACGAACTCCGGGTTGGTATGCCGGATAACCTGTTCGAGCGCGTGGAGGTATCCGTCGGCGGTGTATTGCTTCAGGAGCGAGTGCTCGACTGCGTAGACTTTGGCGAGCTGCTTTCCGCTGAGCTCGGCGATGACCGGCGCGATGCCTTCGCCCAGGACTGCGGCGGAACACTCGATGCCAAGCTGCTTTGCCAGATGCTGACCGGCCGCGAGGGCTTCGAGGCTGACACGGCTCAGGGCTGGGACGCCGTTGCGGTCCTGATGCTCCACGATAACGAGAACTCGGCTCATATCACCCTCACTTCGGAGCGGAGCTTATCGACGAGCTGGACGGCGATTTCGGCGGGCGTGCCGGCGAGCATCTGAGTGCGTTTCTGCTTTTCTGGCAGGTAGACGCGGGTGAGTTCGATGGCGGGCGGCGCGGTGGAGGCGGTGGCGGGGAGGGTTGCGGAGGGCTTGGTCTTGGCCTTCTTGATGCCCATGAGGGTGGCGTAGCGCAGCTTGTTGCCTCCGGATTGGATGGTGAGCAGCGCGGGCAGCGGCATTTCAATGTGCTGGAAGAAGCCGTCTTCCAGTTCGCGTTTGACGCGGAGGCCGGTGGGAGTGGTTTCCACCTGCATGATGATGGTGGCGTGGGGGATGCCGAGGAGTTCAGCCAGGACGACGCCGGTCTGGCCGAGGCCGAGGTCGTCGGACTGGAGGCCGGTGAGGATGAGGTCGGGAGACTCGGTGCGGACGGCGTCGGCGAGCAGGTGGGCGAGGGAGAGCGTATCGCGCTGGGCAAGGTCGTCGGCGAGGATGTGGATGGCGCGGTCGGCGCCCTTGGCGAGTGCTTCGCGCAGGGTGGACGCGACGCGCTCAGGGCCGGCACACAGTGCGATGACTTCGCCGCCATTTTTTTCTTTGAGCTGGAGTGCTTCTTCGAGGGCGTAGGCGTCGGGCTCGTTGATGGTGTAGCTGAGGTCGGCGTCGTCGATCCATTTGCCGCCGGGCGCGATGGCGAGTTGGGCATCGCGCTCGGGTACCTGCTTGATGGCTACGATGATCTTCATGGGTGGCGCTCCGTGGTGGCGCTCTGTGGTGGCGTTGCGGGTGACAGGTGCGGGCTACAGGTGCGGGCTGGGTACGGATTGCGCGTTCAGTGGAGAGTGTAGTGCATTTTCCCGGGTGCCGTGGCGCGGTGTCCGGCTGGATGGTGCAGAAATTCAGCGAGTTATAGATTCACATATCGTGTTACGATATATCTATGAAGTTCGAGCCAAAACATCTTCCGGAGCAGCAGGTTCACGCTCTGGCCGACTTCCGCTTCGCCCTGCGGAAGTTCCTTCATTTCAGTGAGGCGGCTGCCATGCAGGCGGGGTTGACACCTCAACAGCATCAACTGCTGCTGCAGATTGAGGGTGCATCTGCAGGGACGGTTACAGCGGTTGGCTATCTTGCGGAAAGGCTGGTGCTTCGTCATCACAGCGTGGTGGAACTAAGCGATCGCTGTGAGGAAGCCGGCTTGATTGTGCGCATGCGCGATCCGCACAATCGCCGGCAGGTGGTGCTGGAACTGACTGGCGCGGGCAATCGGGTGCTGGCTGAACTGTCCGCGGTCCATGCGCGGGAGCTGACGGAGCTTGGGCCAGAACTTATTGACGCTTTAAATGTCTGCATTGCGGATCGGACGGAGCTCGACAGTATCAAACCTGGCGAGGAGCGGCAATGAGACCCTGGGGCTTGATCCGGAGATTCACGCGCCACTCTCTGGTGCGCCGGTATCTTCCAAAGGTGAAGGAAGACCTGAGCGCGACCTACTCGCGCAATCTGCACAAATGGCTGCTGATAGCGCCTCTAGTTGGAGTTGCCGCGGGGCTCGCGATTACCGCGGTCGCGGTGATCATTCTGCGCGAGATGTGGCCTGCGGTGCTGGCGTATTACCTGGGCCATCATTGGGCCATTGTGCCCGGGCTGGTGGCTGGGTGCGCCATCACCGGGTTGGTGATGCAGCATCTGACGCGCGATCCGAATCAACATTCGACCGAGGAGATTATTCAGTCGTATCACGAGCATGAGGGCGCGATCGACATGGGGTCCTTTCCCGCCAAGCTGCTGGCGGCGATTACGACGGTAGGGTGTGGCGGCAGCGCAGCGCTGGAGGGCCCCAGCATCTACGGCGGCGCGGCGATCGGTTCGTGGCTGTGGACCAGGCTGCACCGGCTGGGACGATTTGGACTGAGCCAGCGCGACCGGCGCATCATGTTGATCTGCGGCGCAGCGGCGGGCATGTCCGCGGTCTTTCGCGCGCCACTGACCGGCATTGTCTTCGCTTTGGAGATGCCGTACAAGGACGATCTGGCGCATGAGGCGTTGCTGCCGTCGTTGATCGCGTCGGTGGTGTCGTATATGACGCTCAGCGCGTTCCTGGGAGCGCAGCCGCTGTTCAACTTCAGCGCAGCCGGAACGTATGGGATGCGCGATCTGCTGTGGTGCGCTGTACTCGGCGCCGGCATTGGGCTGATTGCCATGGCGTTTGTCATCACGTTTCGCCGGTTGCGCGGGTTTATCGTCCGATGGCCCGCTCCGCACTGGATCAAGCTGACTATAGGCGGCCTGCTGACGGGCTTGTGCGGCGTCGGCTTTCTGCACTTTTATCCGGGCACCCTGGTTCCTCTGGGTCCGAACTACGAGGCGGTCGACGGCATTCTGAACACAACACATAGCTCCCGGGAGCTGGTTGTTTTCTGCGTTTTTAAGCTCTGCGCCACCGCATTTACGCTTGGAGCGGGAGGCGTGAGCGCGATGTTTGTGCCTCTATTTTTGAGCGGGGGCGGGTTGGGAATCGCCTTTGCACAATCGGTGGCTCATAGTCCGGCGGTCGCGTTGTACGCGGCGGTGGGGATGGCCTCGTTTATTGCGGCGGCGTACAAGACCCCGTTGGCGGCCGTTGTGTTCGTGGCGGAGGCGACGGGCGGGCACGCGTACCTGATTCCGGCGCTGGTCGGCGCGGCGGTCGCCTACGCGATTTCGGGTGACGCGTCCATCTCCGGAGACCAACGGCTGCGCGAGTCGATGCGACTGCATGAACCTGCGAACGAGAGCTCGGGAGAGGATTCGCCAAACGTCCGCGAGTGGGCGTAGTGTCGTGTGAGCGACTTAGGTGCTGAGGTGCCTGGGTTGCGGAGATGCGGATCGGGGCGCGGGCGCCTGCGATTCCGCGTGGAGCATTCGATGCGAAGGGGCTGTGTTTTGACCGGGTTGGTGTTGGCGGCTGCGCTGTTTTGCGCGGTTCGGGCACAGGGGGCCAGCGACCTGGGACAGCCACAAGCGGCCGCCGGGGACAAGCTGATTCTGATCGGGTTCATGGGCGGCAATGTGAGCGCGGGGAATCTTACGCATCGGGGGGCATCGGAGGCGAAGGAGCTGCAGCAGCGCTATCCGCTGGAGATGCGTGCGGCGGTGTTTGCGAATCACGATGGCAAGGCAGCGCTGCGCAGCGTGCTCGCGATGCTGGGCGCGGGGCCGGATGGACGGCTGAGCGCGAGCGAGAAGAGCGCGGCGCGGATCGTGATTTACGGGCATAGCTGGGGCGCGTCGGAGACGGTGACGCTGGCACGGCGACTGAACGAGTTGGGGATTCCGGTGCTGCTGACCATCCAGATTGACAGCGTGACGAAGTCGAACGAGGACGACGGCCGCATACCGCCAAACGTGCGCGAGGCAGTGAACTTCTATCAGAACCAGGGACTGCTGCATGGGCGCAGCGCGATTGCCGCAATGGACCCGAAGCAGACCACGATTCTGGGCAATTTCGAGTCGAGCTACAGGGAGCACAAAGTGTCGTGCGACGGGTTTCCCTGGGTCGCGCGGACGTTCATGCGGCCGCACATCGAGATCGAGAACGACCCCTCGGTATGGATGCGGATCGAGGCGCTGATTCGTACGCAGATGCTGCCTTAGCTTCGACCCACGGCTAAAGGAAAATGTGACCACGGCAATCGGCGCGAACAAGATCACGCTGATTGGACCAGGCGTAGTTCGTCAATGGAACCTGCGTCGTCATCAACGGAGGCGTCCTGCATCAACGGAGGCGTCCTGTTCGGCCAGGCCGCGGCAAGGCTTAGGAGTTCGGCCGGCGTGGGACGGCGGGGCAGGAAACATTTCCGCGAATATAGTTCACACCTGCGACAATCGGGTAGGATGGAATCAACTTTTTGTTTGACACCAGGTCAAACAATTTGCGGCTTGTTGCATGTTTGTTTTGAGATTGGGGCGAAGCGGTTCGAATTCGCCGGCTCCGGCGGAAATACTTTCACCCTCAAAGAGATACAGTATGCCTCGCAATCCCTCCGGCCGATTTGCCTTCACCGGCAATCGGAGCGCATCGAACAAGACGCCACGCGAGATCAACCGCAACCTGGTCTTCAATCTGATTCGCACCCATCAGCCGCTTTCGCGCGCCGACCTGGCGCGCCTGTCCGGCCTGCAGCGGAGCACCGTCTCCCTCATTGTTGAAATTCTCATCCGCGAGCGCTGGATCTTCGAAGGCTCGACCGGACGCCTGCCCCGCGGCAGACGACCGACCTTCCTGCATCTGAACGATCAGCGTGCGGTGGTGGCGCTGGACATCCACACCTCGCAGACCACGGTGGCCGTAGTCGACCTGGATGGCAAGATCGTCGCGCAGAATATAGTTCCGCTTCCGGACGATCCCAGCAAAGCCATCAGCACCATTATTCGCGAGGTGAAGAACATCCTCGCCACCAATGGCCGCTCCTTCGACGGCATCGGCATCAGCGTTCCAGGCCGTCCGGAGCCCAACCCTGAACATCCCGTGTTCACGCCGCGCATCAAGTGGTCGGTGCTGAACTTGCAGACGCGGCTGCAGCGCGCCACCGGCCTGCGCGTCAAGATGGAGAACGTCGCGAACGGCTGCGTGCTCTCTGAAGTGTGGTTCGGCGACAGCGACGGCGTCCACGACCTCGTCGTCGTCAACGTCTCTGAGGGGATCGGCGCGGGCATCTTCGTCAACGGCCGCGTGCTGCGCGGCAAGGACGGCATGGCCGGCGAGTTCGGCCACATCCAGATCGAAGGCGACGGGCCGCCTTGCGCGTGCGGCGGAACGGGTTGCTGGGAGAGCTTCGCCTCCAACCGCGCCGGGCTGCGCTACTACCGGGAACTTAGCGGCAACGCCGCGCCGCCCAGCTTTGACGCGCTGCTGCGCATAGCCCAGGGGGGGGACGCCGTCGCCATCAGCGCCATCGAGAAGATGTCACTGTACCTGGGGCGCGGCCTGCGCATGATTGCCGCCGCGCTGGCGCCCACCGAGATCGTAGTGGTCGGCGAAATCACCAACGGGTGGTATCTCTTCGGGCCTACAATCGAAACCGAAATGAAGCGCAACTCGTTGCCCGGCCTGCCGCGTTTGCGCCCATCCGTGGAGGCAAGCACGGCCCGGCTGCGCAGCGCGGTTGCCATGGTATTGAACGAAGGCTCTGCCTAAGGGAGTTTGACGATGGGTAATTCTTCTGGAGTCCGCCTCGCCGCGTGGCTGACACTTTCAGCATTGCTCGCATCGTCGAGCGCATTCGCCCAAACAGCTCCGTCGCCAAGCGCCGCGGCAGCCACGGCGGCCGCAGCTGCGGCTCAGCCTTCGCCGGTCGAGCGCGCATCGGTGGGCGATGCCCCCGACGATCCTGGCCCGCTGGCGCAAGGCCTATCGCCTGAATTGAAGCCCGCGGCCATTCAGGCTGCGGTGAAGAAGGTGGGCGACTGGCAGCTTCGCGTCGCCGAACCGAAGTTCAATCCGCAGTGGACCTTCGCTGCACTGTACGACGGCTTTCTCGCGGCTTCCACCACGACGGGCGATCCGCGCTATCGCGATGCCGTGCTGAAGTATGCCGAGCAGTTGCACTGGAAATTGCTGAACGAGCGCTTTCCCCACGCCGACGATATGGCGCTCGGCCAGGCGTACCTCGACCTCTACCTCGCCGACCCGCCCGCCAGGCGCAAGCCCGAACGCATCGCCGACACCAAGGCCATTCTCGACCGGCTGATTGTGCGGCCCGACGATCCAACCAAGGATCTGTGGTGGTGGTGCGATGCGCTCTTCATGGCGCCGCCCGTGCTGGCGCGCATGTACGTCGCCACCGGCGATCGCAAATATCTCGACTTCATGGAGCGCGAGTGGGACGTCACCACGCAGCACCTCTACGACCCCGCGGAACACTTCTACTTCCGCGACAGCCGCTTCTTTACGCAGAAGCAGGACAACGGCCGCAAGCTGTTCTGGGCACGCGGCAACGGCTGGGTGATGGGCGCGCTGGTGAAAATTCTCGAAGTCCTGCCGGCCGACGACCCGGCCCGCCCGCGCTTTGTCCAGAAGCTGCGCGATATGTCCGCCGCGGTTGCTGCCATACAGGGGCCTGATGGCCTGTGGCGCTCCGGCCTGCTCGATCCCGCCTCCTACGATTTGCCTGAGATCTCCGGCTCGGCGTTCTTCACTTACGCCATCGCGTACGGGATCGACCAGCACATCCTCGACCGCAAGCAATATCTGCCGGTCGTCCAGAAAGCCTGGGCGGGCATGCTTACCCACATCTACGCGGACGGCCGACTTGGCTCCATCCAGCCCATCGACGGTCAGCCGGGCAAGTTCAAGCCCTCAGCCAGCTACGTCTACGGCGTCGGCGGCTTTCTGCTCGCGGGTTCGGAACTCGACAAACTCGCACGCGCGAAGCCCTGACGCCGGTCATCCACGCAGAATCGGATCGACCCACAGCAGAGGCTGCCGGATCGGCATGTTGCGGATTACCTCCGGCACCTTCGGGTCCGGATCGAGCCGCTGCCACACCGTGATGTACTCCGGCCGATGCAGTGCCTGGCCCGCAAACAGCAGGCTCGGCCGCCGCGCCGGCAGATCGTCGAAATACTCAACGTCTTTGGCAAACGGCCACTTCGACTTGTCCGCGATATACGGAAAGACGAAAGCAACCGCGTCCGCGACGCCCTTGCCGTTTGGCCCCTTGAACTGCCAGAGATCATCGGCGCCCGTCGATAGAGACACGCAGATGCCGCTCAGCACATCCGTATCGAACAGGCTGTAGCTGTATGGCTTGGTGCGCGCCAGTTCCAGCGGCAGGCTTCCATCCTTGGCGATCTGGTCGGGAACGATCGCGGACTTGAAGCGGTCGCGGCACAGCGCGGTCAAGTCGTTGCGATGCGCGAACTGCGCAAACTCCGCCGCCTGCAGCACCCAGCAGGTGCCGTGATTGTTGGTCGCCATCTCCTCGTCTTTGCCATTCTGCGACGTTGCCATCCAGTCCACGTAGGCTGCGAACCATGCGCGAATCGGCAGCACATCCGCCGCGTCAACCCCACCAGCCGCCTCCAGCACGCGTAGCGCCCGCACCACCTCAACCAGGTGCAGCGTGTCGATGATTCCGGTCCCGCGTCCCTTGGACACGCCGAAGATCGCCTGCGCATACTCGAGATTCGGGTTCATCTTCGTCGCCGGATCGACGAACCACGCGCGCAGATGCTTCATGAAGTGCGCGGAGTAGCGTTTGTCCCAGGTGAGCCGCCACGCCGCGGCCAGCGCGGGCGCCATCACGCTGAGCCGGATCAGAGCCTCGCGGTTGTCGTTGAAATTGGCGGGATTTGAGAAACCGTCGCGGCGGATGTACGGCCCGCCGGGATTCTTCGGATCGGGCCACCAGTAATCGCCCTCAGAGAAGTAGTCGTGCGGGCCGCCCTGGGTGCGGTCGCTGTGCGCCGCGGTCACGGTCACCGGCTGCTCGGCAAGATAGCGTTGGGCTGCACTGAGAATCCGCGTGCGATCGACCTTCGCCACCAGAGAGTAAGCGTCGTCGCGCAGTTGCGCAGCCGCTGTTCGGCCCAGCGCAAGCGCTCCGGCTGCTCCTGCGACTCCGGTCACGAACGACCGCCGGGTTATCCCGCTCTCTGAATTCATCACCCCGCCTTTTGCGTCTCCGCAAACCGTTCTAACCGCTGGTTCATATGATGGTCAAGGGGTGTGCCAATCGTCCGAAGCGCAACAAAAACCGGCATCCCTCGATATTCAAGAGATGCCGGTCGATGCTGTAATGCGGAGATTAGGGCTTCGCGCCTACCGCGCTATTCTTCAACGCCAGCGCAATTGGAGTGACGGTCGGTGCGGCCGCTCCCACGATCTCAAACACGGAGTTTGGATCGACCTGGCTTGCCGCGGTGAGAGCATTCGCCACCCATACATTGCCGGATGGGTCGATGGCAATGCCGAATGGCGCGTTGAGTCCCGGGTGACTATATCCAACCGCACCGCTGGTTGAGGACAATGCGGTCCCGGTGCTGCTGAACTCCGAAACCCCTCCTGTACCCGAGCCCGATGTCGCCCCCGTTGGACTGTCTGTAACCCATGCGTCGCCTGCGCCATCCACTGCGATCAGGCGAGGACTGTTAAGGGCTTGCGGGCTGCTGCCAAAGGCTGTGCCACTGGTCGGCGAAGTCAACAGGGTCACAGAATTCGTGCCCGTGGCATAATCTACCGTCCATATCGCACCCGACGCGCCAGCCGCGATTCCCAGCGGTTCAGCCATGCTTCCCGCGGTTACCTCGGTGTACGTATTATCCGATCCAGTCGTAGGGGCGGCACATGGTGTTCCGGCGATTTCGGTTGTGCATGGGGTTATGGTGGACACCTGAAGAAGGTAGTTCACGTTGCCTTTGGCCGAACCGTTGGTGGCCCATAGATTGGCGGGCGAGGCCGTATCGAAGGCCAAGTATTCCGGCTCATAGAGCGTTTCACTCAGCGGGTAGGTCACATATTCCGAGACGTTGGCGCCGCCGCTGGCGCCTGGAAACTCGCCGAAGGTAAATGTAGCTGACGTGCTTTCCTGGCTGACAAACACATTGTTGCTTCCATCGATCGCGATGCCGTAGGCTGCCTTCCCTCCCAGCTTTGATGTCCCAATTGTGGTGCCGCTGGAACTGATCTCAAAGACGTATCCTGAGCCAGAACTAGTTGGCACCCAGACATTGCCCGCAGTGTCTATAGCGAGGTTGCGCGGATTCGCAGTATTCGCCCCTGTGCCTGCCGTGGCGGAGTTCAATAGGTTTTGAAGAGGCGCGCCCGTCGGGGATAGCTCCACCAGACTTCCCTGCGTCGCGTTGGTCACCAGACTGTTGTTGACCACCCAGACGTTGCCCGAAGCGTCCACTGCCACCGACTGCGGAGCGAGAAGTACAGTGGCGGTTGCATCCGTGTACAGAATGCCGATGGTCCAGTCCGTGGGTTGTGAGCCCGCAGTGAACGGCGGCGTGCCTATTACCAAGCCGTAAAGGACGCAGATGTTATTCGTGCACGTGGTATTGGTCGGCCAGTCGGTGTTGGTGTTCTTGCTGGTCGGATTCAGGCTCATATATACGGCGGCCTGCAGGGTGTCGGTCGGCGCTGCCCCAGTGGCGGAGACAACACCATCGAACAGCATTCCGCAAGCTGAGGTATCCCCGGCCGTCCCTCCGGCCGAGTTGACGCAGGAGGCCAGAATGTCCGCCACCGTATAAAGCTTGGCATACTCCGGAGTTGTCGTGAGCGTGCCCGCGCCGCCGCTCGTAGACACAGACCCCGACGTAATCGCCGCGCCCGTGCTGGTGGTCACCAGGTTGTTCACCGTGGCCATTGCATTCACGATGCCCGTCTGGGCCTGAGTTGTATTTGGCGCGCCGAAGCTGTCGGCAGAGCTGGCCCCGCCAACAGCCGGAGTGAAATACTGCCCGAGCGCATACGCCGTCGCTGCGGTTGTAACCTCATTGATAACGATCACGGTACTGGGACCCAGGTTTCCGCAGCTACCTAAACCAGCGGCCAGCATGATATTGGAATTGGTGCCCGAGCCAAGGCCGGGGTTCCCTCCTGACGAGGTGATGAAAGTCTGCGTGGTGGAACTGGGGCAGGTGTAGGATCCCAGCGTAAAGAAGCCGCTCGAGTTTGTGGTCACCGACGAACCTAGTTTCGAAGCCGCTGAGCCATAGCCGGTCGACCCCACCGCCCACAACTGCACCGTGGCACTGGAAATGGGGTTCTGGCCGCCAATTACCTTCCCCTGCATCGCAGCGCCGAGAGCGGGTGAAGTGTCCGGACCGATCATCTCAGTGGTGGAACATCCGCTTACCAGGGCTGATGCACAGCAGAGCAGCGCAACAATGGCCGCTCCATTCGGGGAGATTCCAAAAAAACGATTCATCGGCGACACTCCATGATTTGTATGAATCCGGGTTTGATTGGCACAAATTGGTACTACCTCTGCACCCTGAAACACTCGCGCCCGAAGTTTACACTTACCGCGATACGATATGCACTCAAAATTTAAGCTGGTTTCCCCAATCGTCACGCCCCCATTTTGATCTATATCGTTCAAATTCCTTGTCACCTGAGTTGCCTAGGATGGTACGACCAGATCAGCGCTACCTTGCTCGAAGCAGCGTAGATCGCAGAGTTGATGGCGCGCGGCAGGCCGGATTGACACCGCATCTCGCTCCTGAATATAGTTGCGCCGCACCGGGCTGAGGAATAATTTCTTCACTGGAATCCGTCACCGCACAAGCTACAGTGACTCAGTGCGGCTTTCACCGCGCTCGGGGGACGAAAAGGACGGAACGCAAATGGCATTCGCAAATCGCGCCCTGGTCGGGGCCGCCCTGTCGGCAATCCTCTTCGCAGCCTGCGCGCGCACCCAGGCGCAAGCCCCTATGACCGAGCAGGACCGCGCCGCATACCGCGAAAAATTGGTGCGCATCCTGCCGCCCGATCCCACCTTCGACGCGTGGGTGAAGAAGACCAACGCGCTGCCGCCGGACTTCAACTCGCTGCCCAGGCAGAACAGCCTTCCCGACCCGCTGGTTTCTCTCAGCGGGAAAAAAATCACTACCGCAGCCCAATGGCCTGTGCGCCGTGAGGAGATCTCGAAGCTCTCGCAGCAATATGTGTGGGGCAAGTTTCCCCCCAAGCCAACCATCGCAAACACCGTCATCCTCGACGAGCGGCACGAAGACGGCTACACCGTCCGCAACGTGAGGCTCGAATTCGGCCCCGACTCCAAAGGCACTCTGCGAGTGCGCGTCTATATTCCTGACGGCGCCGGCCCGTTCCCGGTCCTGATCAACACCAGCCTGCAGGGCTGGTCTTCCTCGTTGATCCGCCGCGGTTACATATCCGCCGGCTATGCGGGCAACGATGCCATGGACGATGCTGCAGCACTGGCCGCGCTCTATCCCGACTACGACTTTGCACTGCTCCCGCGCCGCGCCTGGTGCGCCAGCCTAGTCATCGACTACCTGGCCACATTGCCGCAGGTCGATATGAAGCACATCGGCATCTTCGGCTACTCGCGCGACGGCAAGATGGTCGCCATAGCCGCCGCCATGGACACACGCATCGCCGCGGTCATCGCCGGCAGCACCGGCGTCGGGGGCGTGTTGCCGTGGCGCGCATCGGGCGAGCGCGGCTTCGGCGAGGGCATCGAAACCACCACGCGCAGCTTCCCCACCTGGTTCGCGCCGCAGCTTCGCTTCTTCGCCGGCCGCGAGGATCGCCTGCCCGTCGACGGCAACCTGCTCGCCGCCATGATCGCGCCGCGCTCCATATTAATGGAGTGGGGCAACAACGATCAGGTCTCCAACACCTGGGGCAACGAGCAGACCTATTACTCCGCGCTGAAGGTCTACAAACTGCTCGGCGTGCCCGACCGCATCGGCACCTTCCGCCTGCACGGATTCCACGGCACCAACGACGAGGAGGCCGACCTCGACTGGCTCGACATCCAGTTCGGCCGCACGCACGAAGTCTGGACCAACAATCTCATCTTCCAGTGGAACTGGGACACGTGGCGCACCAACACCAGGACGGTGCTCGACCTCAAACAGTATCCCAAGCGCGATTGGGATGACCTGATGAAGTCGCCCACCGGCGGCGTGATCGCAACCACCGCGGACTGGGAGATTAAGGCGGCGGAGATTCGCAAGACGGTGCTCGAGATGCTGGGCGCCGAGCCGCCGAAGCTCACCACCGCCGACAGCGCTTTCCGGTTCCCCGGCCTGCCTCCGCGCCGCGCCGACACACCACCGCCACCGCCACCGTCCTACGGACCCAACGTACCCGCCGCATACGCCGGCCTTGGTGGCGCTCCGCCGAACCCTGGCCAGGTCGCTCCGAATCTACCCGCCTGGGTGATCAACAACGGTGGCACTTCCTTCGGCTGGCTGGAACCGGAGAAAAACGAAGCCGCCTCACGACACATTACTTTCTCCGGCCTCGCGGGCGATCTCTACTATCCCAAGAGCACGCCGCCGGGAAAGAAGCTGCCCACCGTTATCTGGCTGCATGGATATAGCTACCCCCTCGGTTACATGTGGGTCTACCACAACGATCTGCACCCGATCCTTGCGCTGGTCCACGCCGGCTACGCAGTCCTCGCCTACGACCAAAGCGGCTTCGGTAGTCGTTTGTCCGAGACCGGCCCGTTCTACGATCGTTATCCCAAGTGGTCGCACATGGGCCGCCTGGTTGAGGACGCACACTCCGCCGTCGACGCGTTGTCCAAGGATGACCTCGTCGATCCGAACCACATCTACCTCTTCGGCTACTCGCTCGGCGGTACTGTGGCACTCTACGAAGCTGCGCTCGATCCGCGCGTGAAAGGCGTCGTCTCCATCGCAGGATTCACGCCCATGCGCAGCGACACCGCCGACCGCGGCGACGGCGGCGTGGCCCGCTACAGCCAGGAGCGCGACCTGATTCCCAAGCTCGGCTTCTTCATCGGCCACGAGGCGCAGATTCCCTACGACTACGAGGACCTGCTCGCCATGATCGCGCCGCGGCCGATGCTGGTGGTGCAACCTCTGCTCGACCGCGACGCCACGCCCGACGACGTGGAGGCCTCCATGCGCCACGCGCGGCAGGTTTACGCTCTCTATGGAGACCCGGAAAAACTCGTGATCCAGGAGCCGTGGGACTATAACCGCCTGCCCAACGCAACGCAGGACGATATTGTGAAGTGGATGGGCGCCAATCTTCCCTGACCTGCGGAGCAGCGTATGAAGCCCGACCTCGATCTCACGCGCAGAGACTTCATGCGCTCGGCCGCGCTCGCAGGCGCATCGGTGGCTGCGGGCAGCGCGCTGGGTTTCACCGCCATCGAAGCAAGCAGCGATGCGCTCGCGCAAGCTCCGCAGCAGCCGCATGAAGTCGCCATGGGTTCCGTCTTCCCGTACGGCGCGGTTTACTTCCGCAAATCGAATCCACCCGCCGAAGACTGGGCACGCGATCACGCGACCGCGGCCCGCGTCGGCATGAACACCTTCCGCCACTGGTTTCTGTGGAGCGCCATCGAAGTCGCTCCAGGCAAGTTCGACTGGGCGGACTACGACCGCATGATGGACCTCGCCGCGGCGAACGGCCTGAAGGTCATCATCGCGGAGTTCACCACCTGCGCTCCCGAGTGGGCCTTCCGCAAATTCGCTTCCGCGAGATACAAGGCCAGCGACGGCTCGGTCGCAAACAGCGAGATGGGAGCCAGCACCGCCGTCGGCGGATTTCCCGGCCTCTGTCTCGACAATCCCGAAGCGCAGGCCGCGGCCGAGCGCTTCCTCACCGCGTTAATCGAGCGCTACAAGAATCACCCCGCGCTGCTCGGCTACGACTTGTGGAACGAGAACACCTACGACGGCGGCGGCGCACGAAAGATGAATTGCTCCTGCGAAGGCACGCGGCGCCAGCTGATCGAGTGGCTGCAAACCCGCTATGGCTCGCTCGCGGCGCTCGGCAAAGCCTGGGGCCGCTACAGCTACGAGACCTGGGACAACGTCGAAGCCCCCGAAAACGTCGGTCCCTACGCGCAGAGTCTCGATTGGTTACAATTTCGCATCGACGACGCCTTCCGCCTGCTCGAGTGGCGCGTCAAACTCTTCCGCCGCCTCGACCCGCATCACCTGATCTGTGCGCACGGCGTGGCCGGCACACTCGAATCCCTGCCCTCATCCGCGCACAACGAGTGGCGCTCCGCCGCAATGATGGACGTCTGGGGCCTGACGTGGGTCGCATCGCGCCACGGCAACGCACCCTGGTTGCAGTTCCAGGCGATGGACCTCGTCCGCGGAGGCGCGCGCGGCAAGCCTTTCTGGCATGCCGAGGCCGAAGCCGGCCCGCTGTGGATGCAGCCGCAGGTCATCGGCCACTCGCGCGAAGACGGCCGCCAGCCCGACGCCGAAGACGTGCGCATCTGGAACCTCATCTCCTGCGCGTGCGGCGCGCGGGGCATCCTCTATCCGCGCTGGCGCCCGCTGCTCGACGGCCCACTGTTCGGAGCCTTCGGCCCGTTCGCCATGGACGGCTCTATCACTCCGCGCGCCGAGATGGCCGGCCACGTGGCCAAGTGGGCGAATGCGCACGCCGAAGTCTGGCAGTCGCATCCAGTCAAGGGCGACGTCGGCCTCCTCTTCATTCCCGAGTCCGAGCTCTTCAACTACGCGCAGCAGGGCGACACGGCGTACTACGCGCAATCGATCCGCGGCGCATACCAGGCCTTCTTCGACTCCAACATTCAGGCCGACTTCGTCGCGCTCGACAACATCGACGAATACAAGCTCGTCTATCTCGCCTACCCCGTGATGCTGAAGCAGGAGACCGCAGACCGTCTGAAGAAATACGTGCAGCAGGGAGGCACGCTCATCTGCGAAGGCCTGCCCGGCTATTTCGGCGACCGCGGCCATGTCGGAACCGTGCAGCCCAACCTGGGCCTCGATGCGCTCTTCGGCGCGCGCGAGAAGTCCGTCGAGTTCGACCCCGACCTCTCGGAGCAACTGACCTTCGAAGTTAAGGGCACCAAAATCTTCGGCCGCTACTTCCGCCAGGACTACGACCTCCAGGCTGGCACCGCAGCCGGCCAACATTCCAACGGCAACATCGCCGCAGTCGAGAACACCTTCGGCCAGGGCCGCACGCTGCTGATGGGCTCGTTCCCCGGCGCCGGCTACTACCTCCATCACGCCGCCGCGACGAAAGAGCTCTTCGCCAGCTTCCTCAAACTCGCCAACCTCACCCCGCAGGTCGCCATCGATGACACCACAGTCCAGGCGCGCCTGCATCAAGGCTCCCACGGAACTCACCTATGGGTGACCAACCCATCTCGCACGCCGAAGCAGGTCACCATCACATTCGCCGCCGGCGATTATCAATCAGCCGAGGACGTCTGGGGCAACGCGCCCATCGCGAACACCGGCCGTCAACTCTCCTTCAGCGTCCCCGCGCGCGATGCGGTCGTCGCAATGCTGCGCTAGCTCCCGACCTCACAGCCGACTGCTCCATACGCAACCGTAGAGCCCATCGCCTGATACACTTGAAACAGAGATTTTGCCGCGCTTTTCTCGGATTTTCCCTCCTGGTTCTCACGGCCTCTCCTTCCAATCATGCACAGTCTTCACCGCACAGATGATCTCCGCATCCAGTGGACCAAGGTTGTTCTTCCGCCGGTCTTCCTGGAAGAGCAACTTCCCATCTCCGACGAGGCTTCATCCACCGTCTTCACCGCCCGCAACGAAGTAAGCGAGATCCTCGCCGGCCGCGACCCTCGCCTTCTGGTCGTCGTCGGCCCGTGTTCCATCCACGACCCCAAAGCCGCGCGCGAGTATGCCGCGCTGCTGAAGCCCATCATGGCCGAGTTCGCCGAAGACCTCTGCATCGTCATGCGCGTCTACTTCGAGAAGCCGCGCACCACCATCGGCTGGAAGGGTTTGATCAACGACCCGCACCTCGACGAAACCTTCAAGATCAACGATGGCCTGCGCCTGGCGCGCCACCTGCTGCTCGATCTCGCCGAGATGGGCGTGCCCGCGGGCACCGAGTTCCTCGACATCATCTCGCCGCAATACTTTGTCGATCTGGTCACCTGGGGCGCGATCGGCGCGCGGACGACGGAGAGCCAGGTCCATCGCCAACTCGTCAGCGGCCTCTCCTGCCCCGTCGGCTTTAAGAACGGCACCTCCGGCAACGTGCAGATCGCCATCGACGCCATCCTCTCCGCCGGCGGCGAACACACCTTCCTCGGCGGCACCAAGCACGGCCAGACCGCCATCTTCGCCACCACCGGCAATCCCGAGTGCCACATCATCCTGCGCGGAGGCCGCCACATCACCAACTACGATGCGGCATCCGTCGAGGCGACCAGCAAGCAGCTCGAAAAAGCCAAGCTACCCGCCCGCATCATGATCGACTGCTCGCACGCCAACAGTGGCAAGGACTACTCGCGCCAGGCCATCGTCGCGCACGACATCGCCGGCCAGATCCTCGCCGGCGATCGCCGCATCATCGGCGTCATGATTGAGAGCAACCTCGTCGCCGGCGCACAGAAGCTCGTCGCCGGCAAGCCCCTCGTCTATGGCCAGAGCATCACCGACGGCTGCATCGCCTGGCCCGAGACGGTCACCGTCCTGCGCGAACTGGCAGCCGCCGTCCGCACCGCCCGCAACTAGAGCCGCCTCCAAACACCGTTCCCCGATCATCTGTTTAGACTGTCTTGCGATCAACCCGCGTTCCAGACATGTATAAGTTATTCATTTTGAACGTTCTAATTTGCAACTTCTTTTACTGCGCGATTTTACGTGTAAACCGCTGATCCCGGCTATTTTACGAATCTCTGGAAGGATTGAAACTGTCGCAAACGGCTTCTCACAACCGCCCTGCTCGTCCGCGCGCCAGCCATCGCCGCACGCCAGCCGAGTAGCCATGCCCAGACAGAATCAGCAAGCTCGAAGTTGAAGCCGCAAGCAGCGCAGGAAGCAAAGGAGGCAAGGATGACCGACACCGCAATCACTTCATCCAACCTCCTCGAGCAGCGCGCCATCCGCCGCATCACCTGGCGCCTCATCCCGTTCCTCATGCTGCTGTATTTCGTCGCCTTCCTCGATCGCATCAACGTGGGATTCGCCGCCCTCACCATGAACAAGCAGATCGGGCTTACGTCGCAGATGTTCGGCCTCGGCTCCGGCATCTTCTTCGCCGGCTACTTCCTCTTCGAGGTGCCCTCCACCGTCATCCTGCATCGCGTCGGCGCGCGCTTCTGGATCGGCCGCGTGCTCATTACCTGGGGCATCGTCTCCGTCGCAATGGCCTTCACCCGCGGTCCGCTCAGCTTCTACGTCCTGCGTTTCCTGCTCGGCCTCGCCGAAGCCGGCTTCTTCCCCGGCATCATCCTCTATATCAGCTACTGGTTCCCATCGAGTCATCGCTCCGCGGTGACAGCGATGTTCATGGCCGCCGCGCCGCTAGCCGGTTTGATCGGCTCGCCCATCTCCGGAGCCCTGATGGGGATGAACGGTCTGGTCGGACTGCACGGCTGGCAATGGCTCTTCCTGGTCGAGGGCGGCCCGGCCATCCTGCTCGGCCTCATCACCTTCTGGTTCCTGACAGATCGACCCGCCGACGCAACCTGGCTGCCTCCAGCCGAGCGCGAATGGCTCACCCGCACCATCGCCCAGGAACAAGCCGCCCTCGCCGGCCGGACCAGTCAGAGCCTGTGGCGCGGCCTCGCCGACTGGAAAGTCCTTGCGCTCTCGCTCGCCTACTTCGGCACCTCGGCCGGCCTGTACACCATCGGCTTCTGGGCGCCGTTGATCGTCAAAGGCCTGGGCTTCTCCGTCTTCAGCACCGGCTTCCTCGTCGCCATCCCCAACCTCATCGCCGTCGTCGGCATGGTGCTCTGGTCGCACAATTCCGACCGCACCGGCGAGCGTTATTGGCACGCCGCCATCGCCTGCATCATCGCCGCCGCAGGAATGGCGCTGGCCGCGCGCGCAGGTGGATCGGCCGTCCTCGCTATCAGCGGCCTCTCGCTCACCGCGCTCGGCGTCAGCGCAGCCAAGCCGCCGCTCTGGAGCCTGCCCACCATGTTCTTTGGAGGCACCGCCGCAGCCTCCTCCATCGGCCTCATCAACTCGCTCGGCACCCTCGGCGGCTTCGTGGGACCCTACATGATAGGCGCGACCAACGGCACCAGCGGAAACTTCAGTCGCGGACTCTCGCTGGTTGGCGGTACGCTGGTAGTGTCCGCCGTGACCATCCTCGCGATGCGAACTGCAGTGCGCACCAATACCAACCCAGAGGCCAGCGACCATGCCTGATGTCAGCAACAAAAATCGGACCTACAGAATCGCCGTCATCCCCGGCGACGGAATCGGCCGCGAAGTTGTTCCCGAAGGCGTGCGCGTGCTGCAAGCCGCAGCCGGCCAGTTCGGGTTCAAACTCCAACTCGATGAGTTCGACTTCGCCTCCTGCGACTACTACCTGAAGCATGGCGCCATGCTGCCCGACGACTGGAAGCAGCAGATCGGCCATCACGACGCCATCTTCTTCGGCGCCGTCGGATGGCCCGACAAGGTGCCCGACCACATCTCACTCTGGGGCTCGCTCATCCTCTTCCGCCGCGAGTTCGATCAGTACGTCAACCTTCGCCCCGTGCGCCTGATGCCCGGCGTGCCCTGCCCGCTGGCCAACCGCAAGCCCGGCGACATCGACTTCTTCGTCGTCCGCGAAAACACCGAAGGCGAGTACTCCTCCATCGGCGGAAGAATCTTCCCCGGCACCGAACGCGAAGTGGTCGTGCAGGAAACCGTCATGACCCGCATCGGCGTCGACCGCATCCTCAACTTCGCCTTCTCGCTCGCCCAGAGCCGCCCGAAAAAGCACCTCACGTCCGCCACCAAGTCCAACGGCATCTCCATCACCATGCCGTTCTGGGACGAGCGCGTGCTCGAAGTTGCCAAAGCCTACCCCGCAGTCGCCTGGGACAAGTACCACATCGACATCCTCACCGCGCACTTTGTCCTCAACCCGGACCGCTTCGACGTCGTGGTTGGCTCCAACCTCTTCGGCGACATCCTCTCCGACCTCGGCCCCGCCTGCGCGGGCACCATCGGCATCGCCCCATCCGGCAACATCAATCCCGAGGGCCACTTCCCCTCGCTCTTCGAGCCCGTGCACGGCTCCGCACCCGACATCGCCGGCCAGGGAATCGCCAACCCCATTGGCCAGATCTGGTCAGCCGCCATGATGCTCGATCACCTCGGCGAAGTCGAAGCCGGCGCCGCGATCCTGAAAGCCATCGAAACTACGCTGGTCGACAAATCGCTGTGCACCTGCGACGTCGGCGGCACCGCCAGCACCACTACCTCGGGCAAAGCCATTGCGAACGCGCTCGCCTCGGTCCACGTGCTCGCGTGACCTTACTCGCCCGCGGGGGCGCGAGGCGGTCCAGGGAGAACAGCAGCCGGAATCACAGGGGCGAGGCTTGGAGGCTTGGCTTTTGGATCCAGTTCAAGCCGCAGATAGTCCCACACTACGCCGGTGCTTACATCTCCCGCTGGCACCGTAAACGTCATCGTGTTCGCGCCCTTCCTCAGCAGGCTGGCGTCGAACTTCAGCGTGCGCTGCTGCCATAGACCCTTGTCCGTGTTGTAGCGGAGCGCGTCGGTATTGATCAGCCGCGGATTGTCGGGATTGCTTGCATCCCCCAACGCCCCGGCGGATTTTCCGTTCACCTCCACCGGCAAGCCGTTGCGCATACCGTTGACACCGGCAAAGGCTACGCGCAGCGCAGCGAGTCCTTTGCCGGCACGAACCATATTGAACTCGATCGTCCACACGGTCTGCGCTCCGCGACCGTAGACCTTCCAGGGTCCGGCCTGATCGGTCTGCGCATATTGCGTGAGCGACTCGGTCTTTACCCAGCCGAAGCGCTGATTTGCAGGGTCCTTGGCATCAGGGTTGACGAAGCTGAGGTTGGTCGCGTGCGGGACTTCTTCGAAGAACCAGTCCTTATGCCAGTCGCTCTTGCCGACGGCGTAAGTCAGGTCGTGCGGGAACAGCATTGCATAGCGCAGGTTCCAGCCCCACAGCCAGTAGTTGTCGCCATCGCCCTTGAAGAACTCATCGGCGGCGCGGTCGGGGTAGCCAATTTGCCAAATCTGGCGGCCGAATCGCACCGGCTTCCAGATTAGTTTGCCCAGGTCGATCGTTTTGCCCGGCTCGACGGTGATGTTGGCCTGGGCGAAGTCGCCGAGGACTCCATCGGCTGTTGCGTGCAGGGTGTAGGTGCCGGGGCGAACTTTGGTGATGTTGAACTTCCCGTCGGGAGTTCCATCGTTGAAGAACTGGTAGTAACGGGCTTCATGAATCCAGCTGCCTGCGTCAGGATTGGGCGTGAACGCGAACCCTCCACCCGGTCTGGGACCGCGTCCACTGCCTGGCCCGGCACTCGGCCCACCCGCTTGTGCCCCTGCTGGCGCGCCAGTCGGCGGCGCCGGTCTCAGTCCGGGAGCAGGGGCGGCTGCCGGTCCCGCGCCAGGGCCGCTGCCCGGGCCGGCCCCCGGTGCCAATCTCGTGAACGTCGGCCTGGGGATCGAGGCTGGATCGATGTCGGCGTGCGTCAGCCCGATGACCAGGTGGGGCAGCTTCTTCGAAGTTCCCCTAGGCGCCAGGGGATCCTCGAGGACGATCTGGCCTCTAATGTTGCCCCGCTGAGCCAGCGGGGTGTAGTCCACGCCCTTAACCCACTCGTAGGGCCACGCGGCGTTCTCTTTCTTGTACTGATCGAGCGCGTTCTGCCAAAGGGCACTCGCGTTCGCTGTCCAGCTTGGCGGGACCGTGGGATTGCCTTCGGTCGCCTTGAGCGTATCCAGTTCCGCCTGCGTTGTAGGTGTGGGTGCGTCCAGCGAATTCACGTAGACATAGATTGGGCCGACAACCTTGCTCCACTCTTCGCCCGCCGGGATCTGGGCGCGGGTGCCATCGTAGTGTCCGCTGTGCCAGTAGTCGAGGATGATCGGCTCGGGGTCGCCGTTGTCGCCAAAGTGCGCGTCCAGGTCGATGCGCGTCGGGCCGCCACTGAGGTACTCGATGGTCGGGTTAATGAACCACGCGCCGATGTGGTACTTCGTGCTCGACCAGCCGTACGCCTTGGTCTGGTACTGCATGCCGGAGTAGCTGTACTTGTGCTCGACGGAGTTCTTGTAGACGCCCTTGCTCATGATGCGCTGCTCTTTGGCGTGCACCACCACGCCGGTGCCCCAATCGGTCGGCGCGGCCTCGAGCATGTTGCGATCCTTGTCGACGGTGATCCAGTCAAAGGACTGATTAAGGCGGGTAATATAGCGGTCCTCCGCACCCACGCCGGCAGCCGGGTACGAGACGGGATGGCTGAGGATGGAGTAGACATAGATGCCGCTGTCGCCGCGGCCGAGGGAGTAACGAATCTCGATGTCGCAGAGGGTGCCTCCACCGGGGGCGCTGCGGGTCATCATGAACGTGCCGTTCGATTTTCCCTTGATGGAGACTTCCGCGCGTGTACCTCCATTGGTCGCCGGATCGATGTTGATGGAGTTCGTCAATACCGGCGCGCCCTCGGGATTGTGCTCCCAGGTGCCGCCGCTGGCTTTCAGGATCTCGACGCCCTTGTAGACGAGCGAAGGCATCGACCCGCTGTTCTTGGTAATGGTGGCTTTCACAATCCCGTTATCAAGGGTCCACGTTTTGCCGTTGTCGGTGACGGTGACGGCGGCATCAGCGGCCAACGCGGACTGGGCGTAGAGGGCTGTGGGCAAGACGGTAAGCATGGCGGCAACGGCCAGAACCAGCCGAGTCGGGCAGGCAAAATGAAGCATCTTCATGGGGGACTCCAAGTGGGAGACGTCTCGAGGGCGCGCAAAGACTCAGCCAAACCTGGCGCTTCACAACCCGGCCGCGGAGGCTGATAATAGGCGAGCATCCGCAAGCCATTCGAGCAAGCCAACTCGACCATCGCAGCTTCGCAGGGAGATCCTCCGTGAACCAGACCACTCGCCGGGAATTCTTGAAGGATGCCGCGCTCGCCGGCGCCGTACTCTCAACCTCCGCCCCGCAAAACCTCTTCGCCGCCGCGCAGTCGCCCACTCCGGCCGCCGCCGCACCGCGCAGCGTATCGCTCTCGCTGCTCGGCAATCAGCCGCCCGCGATGCCCACCGGCATCAGTTGGGGAGTGCCCTGGCCGCAGGGTACGGTGCGGCCCAACACCGCTTTTGCGCTGAACGCCAGTGGCGCGGCGCTGCCGCTGCAAAGCTGGCCAATGTCCTACTGGCCCGACGGCTCACTGAAGTGGAGCGGTTTCGCCACCGTCGCGCCCGCCGGACTCAACGGCCAGCTTACGCTGGTTCCCGGCGCAGCGCAGGCCGGCTCGTCTGGCACTGTGAAGGTCGCAAATACCGCCAATGCCATCACCGTCGACACCGGTGCGATGCAGTGCTCCATCCCGCTCACCGGTGCGAATCTAATCGACTCCATCACGCTCGGCGGCAAAGCGATCGCTGGCGCCAGCCAACTCGTCTGCATCCTGCAAAAAGGACCGGCCAACAACCCTGAAGACTCTCCCGCGCGCGAGAAATTCCTCAGCAGCGTGAAGAAAGTGACCGTCGAGCAATCCGGCCCAGTGCGCGCCGTCGTCAAGATTGAAGGCATGCATCGCGGCACCACCTCCAAGCGCGAGTGGCTGCCGTTTACCGTGCGCCTCTACTTTTACTCTGGCCAGACCGACATCCGCGTTGTCCACACCATCGTCTTCGACGGCGACCAGGAGAAGGACTTCGTGCGCGGCCTCGGCCTCCAGATCGAAGTCCCCATGCGCGACCAGCCGGTGAGCCGCACCGTGCGCTTCGCCGGCGCCGACGGCGGCCTCTGGTCCGAGCCGCTGCAGCCCGGCGGCGGAAGCGTCGCGCAGGAGACGGGCCAGCCGATGACGCCCAATCCGGTCTTCGAAAAGAACGCGGTCTGGAACGACTTCAAACTGATCCAGCCCACGCCTGACGGCTTCACCATCGTCAAGCGCACCGGCCCGGAGAGCACGTGGGTCTACTCCGACGCGGGCAGGCGCGCCCCCGGCCTGGCCTACACAGGCGACCTCAGCGGCGGTCTCGCCGTCAGCATCAAGAACTTCTGGCAGTCGTTTCCGGCCGCGCTCGAAGTGCAGGGCGCTGGCGGCCCATCAGCCAAGCTCGTTGCGTGGCTGTGGTCGCCCGACGCGCCCGAGATGGATATGCGCTTCTACGACACTCACGGCCACGGACTCGACGCCGCCTACGAAGATGCACAGGCTGGTCTGAGCACGGCCTACGGCGTCGCGCGCACCAGCGAGCTCACGCTCTACGCATCCACGGCGTTTCCCGCCAAGACGGATACGGTTGCCATGGCTGCCGCCGGCACGCAGCTCCCGCTGCTCGCTGCCACGCCCGAGTACATCCACTCCACCGGCGTCTTTGGTGTCTGGAGCATCGCCGACCGCTCGACGCCGTTCAAGAAGTCCATTGAAGACGGCCTCGATTCCGTACTCGCCTACTACGAGCGCCAGGTCGACGACCGCGCCTGGTACGGCTTCTGGCAGTACGGCGATTTCATGCACTCCTACTCCGCGCCGCGCCACGTTTGGCATTACGACTGGGGCGGCCACGCGTGGGACAACACCGAGCTTGGCGCGCCGCTGTGGCTCTGGTACAGCTATCTGCGCAGTGGCCGCGCGGACCTCTTCCGCCTGGCCGAAGCGCATGCACGCAACACCAGCGAAACCGATACGTATCACCTTGGCCCCATGCGCGGACTCGGCTCCCGCCACAACGTGGTCAAGTGGGGCGATGGCGCCAAGGAGGCGCGCATCAGCCAGGCCGCACACTGGCGCTTCCACCACTACCTCACCACCGACGAGCGCATGGGCGACATCATCCATGAGTCCGCCGAGTATGCGCCGCTCTCCATCGCGAACTTCGACCCCATGCGCGAGGCCGAGCCCAAGCTGCCCGGCGAGCCACCCGTGCGCCTGCGCATCGGCCCCGACTGGTTCGCCCTCGCCGGCAACTGGATGGCCGAGTGGGAGCGCACCGGAGACGTGCGCTGGCGCGACAAGATTCTCGCCGGTGTCGACTCGCTCCTCACTATGCCCTACGGCCTCGAAACGGGTAAGCCGGAAGCCAATTCGAAGGCTCTGGCTGCTACTGTCGGATTTGACCCCACGACCGGCAAGCTCACCGCAATCCCCAACCCCCAGGCACAGGACCAGACCCACGCGCTGGTGCCCGCGAACTACAATCTCGCCACCATCCAGGGCGGCGGCGAGGTGATGTTCGAGCTGGTGCCTCTGCTCGGTCGCAAGGACTTCGCAGCTGCGTGGCTGCAGATGTGCCGCCTCGGCATCGCGCCTCCCGAGGTCTGGGACAAGGACCGGATTACGCACGACGAAGGTAGCGACGCCAGCTACGTCCCGCCCGGGCAGAGTGGCCCACGCCTCGCCGCCTACGCCTACGCAAAGACCGGGAACATTGCCTACGCCAAGAAGGCCATCGCCATGTTGCTTGCACAGGGCGGAGGCATTGCCAATCCGCACATGGTGGCGGGCGCCGACTCGCTCCGCCCGGTCGAAGAGGACGCCAGAGTGTCGACCAACGAAGCTTCGCAGACCGCGCTGCAGTGCATCGAGGTACTTGAGCTGTGCAAGGATCAGCTCCCTACCGAAGCCGCAGTTCGCACCGTCCGTGAATTCCGCGGCCGCCCGGGACCCGTACCGGCACCGAACGCTCCACGATAGTGATTTGCACGCAACGCCAAAAGCGAAGCCTAAAACGCGGAGATACCCGTGATGCTCTGGCCGATGATGAGCGTGTGAATGTCGTCGGTGCCTTCGTAGGTCTTCACCGACTCAAGATTCATCATGTGGCGCATCACCGGGTAATCGTCGGCGACGCCGTTGGCCCCGAGAATGTCGCGGGCCATGCGCGCGCACTCCAGCGCCATCCCGACATTGTTCTTCTTCGCCATGGAGATGTGCTGGAATCCTGCTTTACCCTGGTCTTTGAGCCGGCCGACCTGGAGCGCCAGCAGTTGCGCTTTCGAGATCTCTGTAATCATCCAAGTCAACTTCTCCTGCACCAGTTGATGACTTGCGATGGGCTGGCCGCGAAACTGCTTGCGCTGCTTTGCATACTGCAGAGCGACGTCGTAGCACGCCATAGCGGCGCCAATCGCTCCCCAGCTAATTCCGTAGCGGGCCTGGTTGAGGCACATCAGCGGCGACTTCAGGCCGCCCGTCTTCGGCAGCAGATTCGCCGCAGGGATCCGCACATCCTGCATGGACAGCCCCGACGTAACCGATGCGCGCAGCGACCACTTGCCATGCACGTCGCGTGCCGAAAATCCGGGGCGATCCGTCTCCACCAGAAAGCCGCGAATCGGAAGATCGTCGGCAGCGACGCCAGCTTCTTCCACCTTTGCCCAGATCACGGCGACGTCCGCCAGACTGCCCGAGGTGATCCACATCTTTTCTCCATTGAGAATGTAGCCGTCGCCCTCCTTGCGCGCGCGCATTCGCATGCCGCCGGGATTCGAACCGAAGTCGGGCTCGGTCAGGCCAAAGCAGCCCAGCTTCTCCCCCGTCGCCAGTTTCGGCAGCCAAAGAGATTTCTGCTCCTCTGAACCGAACTCATGAATGGGATACATCACCAGCGCAGACTGCACGCTGACGAAACTGCGCACGCCGGAGTCTCCGCGCTCGAGTTCCTGCGCCAGTAGGCCGTATTCGACGTTGTTCATCCCGGCGCAGCCGTAGTCTTTGAAGGTGGCCCCATAGAACCCCAGTTCGCCCATAGGCCGCACCAACTCGCTCGGGAAGCGCCCGTCACGGTTGCATTGTTCGATGATAGGAATCAGGCTGTCTTCAATGAAAGCGCGGACATTTCCGCGGACCAGAAGTTCGTCTTCGGAGAGCAGGGAGTCGAACTCTATGAAGTCGACGCCCTGAAATCTAAATGCCATGGCCGCATTCTAGTGCATGCGCAGCGGACGCGCGTATTGCTTCAAGGCGCGGCAGGAAATCACTCAACCTTGGCCAACCCGGTCATCTCTGATAGTTGCGCGGACGGGAAATACGACGCATAGTGAGGGGGCGGGCACACGGGGCCGGTTCCGACCGGGTCGACGCCCGAGTCGATAGGAGGGCTTTATGGCGCGCTCAGAAAAAGGTCTGGATGGCATCGACGACCTGATACTCGCCGTTTAGCACCAGCAGCGAACGCCATTTGTCGAAGGTCAGGCAGGGATGGGAGATATCGAAGCCGATCATATCGCCGACACGAAGGTCGTCGCCCGCGTTGATCTTCAGGTACGCGTGCTGGTCCATCATCCGGGTGAGCGCCCAATGCGTCGGCGCAGCTTTCGGCGCCGCGTCTCCTGGCCTGAAGTGCAGCGCGGGAGTCGGCAACCCAGCGTCGAAGGCGGCATCGCGCTTGCCCAGGCCAATGATTGCCTTCTCTGCCTCGGGTACGGACTGCACATACGCCCAGACATGGAGCGCGGGCAGCAGACCTGAGCGCATGCTGTGCGCAATCGGGTTTCGTTGTCGAATCTGGGCCTGCGCGTCGCGATACGCACCGACATCGTGCGTAAGATAGCAACCGGGGCGGAGGACGATTTCAACGCTGTCGCCAAATCCAGCGGCGGAGAAGACCTCGGCAACCACGTCGTACCAGGCCGAGCCGGCGCCGGAGAGCAGGATGGGCGCGGACTCGAAACGCTTCTCCGCAGCAAGCTTTTGCGTAACGGCGACTGCCCGATGAAGAAAGGCGCGAATGGACGACTCGTCCTCGAGTACGCCTTCGTAGATTTCGATACCGCACAGCAGAATCGAGGACCTCCAGCGGGCGATAGCGTCGAGCACCGACTGCATCTGAGTCTCCTCGCGCACACCGGCGCGGCCGCCCATAACTCCCAGTTCAATCAGCACACGCAAGCGCTGCCCTTGGTTCGCAAAAAATGCGCCCAGCTGATCGATCTGCGCAGCCGAATCGACCAGGCAGTAGAAGGCAAAGGCAGGATCCCGCAATAGGCGGGCAATGATTGCCATGTTCTCTTTGCCGATGAGTTGGTTGGCCATCAAGACGCGGCGGACTCCATGTTCGTAGGCGACATGGGTCTGGTGCGCGGTCGCCAGCGTGATTCCCCATGCTCCGGCTTGCAGTTGCAGATCGAATAATCTGGGAGCCATGGTGGTTTTTCCATGGGGCGCCAGGTTCACTCCGTAGGCCGCAATGAACTCCTGCATCCAGTTCAGGTTATGCAGTAGCCTGTCTTCATAGAGGACGGCTGCCGGCAGGCTGACGTCTTCCCGCAGCAGGTTCCAGCCGAGCGATGCAACCTCCCCGGATTGGAGCGGCCGCTCGAGACGACCGAGGCCTTTATTCAACGAAGTGATCGGGGGAAACGCAGCAGGATGCGCAGACTTTCTATCATTCAACGCAGTATCCTCCGGAAGACCAGGATAAGAATACGATGCTGGAGGCTTGCGGGATGCAACCAGCCTATCTTCTGAAAGGGCCGAAATCCCAAGCTGCGATACGCTGATTCGGAGTGCCAGTGTGCTCGTCGACCGCCCCCTAATCTGGTGAAAGCCGTCGTTCCTGAGTAGACTTCAGCCATACGTTTCAAACTGCGGAAGCGGCCAATACACCCATGCCCTATTTCCTCGCCATCGATGCCGGCGGCACCAAGACCGAGTGCGTTCTAGCCGACGAGACCCGCGAACTTGCGCGGGTGCGTACCGGCACCATCAAGCTGCTACGCGTCGGCCCCGAGCAGGCCGGCGACAGCCTGGCGTCCGGACTTGCTGAATTGACCGTCCACAGTGGCATCGATCTGCGCGACGTTACCCGCACCTGCATCGGCACGTCCGGGGCCAGCGTACCACTGGTCGCGGACTGGATCCGACAGGCACTGGCACGCTCCGTCGGCGGAGACCTGCTACTGTGTGGCGATGAAGAGATTGCGCTCGACGCAGCCTTTCACGATAGCGGCGGTGTCCTGGTCCTCGCCGGAACCGGGTCCAATGTTGCCGGCCGCACCCATGACGGCCGTCTCACCAGCGCCGGTGGCTGGGGGCCGGTCCTGGACGACGTTGGTTCCGGCTTCTGGATCGGCCATCAGGCGCTGCGCCTCGCCTTCCGCGCGCTAGACGAGCGCACGCCCACTTTGCTGATCGAGCGCGTGCGCGAGTACTGGAAGCTCGAAACGCTGGCGGACATCATCCAGCATGCCAATGCAACCCCGGCCCCGGACTTCTCCCAGCTCACGATGATCGTCGCGGACTGCGCCCAACAGGGGGACGCCGTCGCCGCCGAGGTCCTGGATCGCGGCGGCAGCGACCTCGCGCATCTCGCCCAAATCGTGATCGAGCGCCTGCGCGAAATGGAGGGCGCCGAGTTCGTCCTTCCCGCCGTCGCCGTCGCCGGCAGCATTCTGCGCAGCGTCGCGCCCGTCCGCAACGCAATGGGCCGCACCCTGCAGCTTGCCTACCCAGGCATCCGCATCCTGCCCGAAGCGGTCGATCCGGTCCTCGGAGCCTTATGGCGCGCCCGCGCTCGCTGAAGTATCTCCCGACTGCGGAATCAGCCACACCTCCGCAACCTGACGGCCGCGTCCGCCGCCGCCAACACCCGCAGGACGGTTCCACTTGAGGTCAAGATTGCCGCCTTGCGTTGCTTCCACTGGCAGGTCGAATTCCACCGTCTCCGGATTGGATTTGCGCAGTCGCGGCGGATGGATTTCGATGCGATCGTTGGCCATCAGTTGCAGCGGAAGAGTGTAGTCCTCGCCGGAATACGTGACCCGCAAGGTGTAATGCGCATGCGTATCCAGCCCGTGATACACGAGTTCGAGCGGCTCCTCATACAACGTCTCGGCATAGTCGATCCACGATACCCTCCAGCCATCCTCGGTGGTCTTGTCTGCGACACCGTCGATGGCCGTGCGATACATCTGCGGATCGCGCTCGAAACCGTCGCCACGCACCAGGTGCGGCTCATGTTCCAGATCGCCCAGGTCGTCATAGATGCTTCCTGGCTTTGGCTCCTGCCAATGTGCGAGCGCTTCGAGCCGCGCCACGCGCTCGCCTTCGTTCGGCAGCTTTCCGATTTCGGCGAACTGGTGTGACAGCCACACTCGATCGTTCAGTGGAACGTCGACACGGTCCAGGTTCGCGCCCCGCCCGATGGCCGATGCCCCGTATTTCTCTACGCTGAGCTGGATGCGCACATGCCGGTTCAGCCGGTCTGCCAGATCAAATATATGCACCCGCAAGTCCGCTCCAGGCGCGGGCACCGGAAGACGCAGCACATCGGTCGCTGCCGCAATAGTCTTTGCGCTGCCGGCCACCAACGCCTCGCGAAGCAGGTCATTGGCTCGACGTTCCTGTTCCGTTTCCGCAATCAAGCGCGTCCGCACGTAGGCGTCGTAATACGCGCGATAGAGCGCAGACTCGAAGCGCCAGTTGCCGCGTTGCTCTGGACTCGCTCCAGCCTCCAGCTTCTGAAACAAACGCAGTGTGTCATCTACGCTGGAGTTGACCGCCAGCGGGCCGCGCCAGTTGCGCTCCAGCGCCAACAGCCCTTCCGCAAACTCATCGCTTGACTGGCCCCCGATGCGAGTCCCAAGGAAGAAGCGGCTATAGTCGCGTAACGTCTCTGTCGGATCGGCCTGCGAAGACCAGCCAAGCTGCGTCCACAGGAACTTGTTCACATCGTCGTTCACGCCTTCGGAATACGTGACGAAACCGGTGTGCAGCGAGGCGAAACTCCGGTAGATATGCGTCATGTCCGTCGGCCGGGGATCGATCGGCTCACGCCCCTCAGTCATCGCATAGGCAGCGTCCCACCCGGGTACGGGAAACTGCGCGTGCATGGTGTGGGCAATGTCCGGGTAGAAGAGGAGCCGGTATTGCGCGGGAATTCGCTTGCGCTGTGTCTCCATGCTGTCGCGTGATTGTGGCCCGAAGAAAACGCCGGTCAGCCATTTCGGATGTGCCTCCAACAGAGCGTAGAGCTCTTCATACCGCGCGCGGTCAAACCCCTGAGCCGAAACCCATACCTTAGCCTGCGGATGAACCCTCCGCAGAATGGCCGCCTCTTTCTCCAGCAGCGGGAACAGGACCTTTGGCTCCGTATGTCCCGGATCGCCGCCCGGAACATACAGCGCATCGACGCGCGCCATACTGCGTATCAGATCTTCAAAGTCCTTCAACTCGGCCGCAACACTCACCGGATCGCTGTAATCACTGCGCATCTCGGGATAGTAGAGACCGCAACCCAGGCCATATTTGTCGAGGATGCGTGAGATGCCGACAATCGTGTCCAACGCGGGCGCCGGGTAAAGTGGACTCGTTGGCCTGTCATCGGAGACGGGCGCGATAAGCTGGATTTCGTTGGTGCCGAAGATCGCGAGTTCGCGGATGTGCTGCTCGAACATCGGCAGCGACCACGCATCGTAAGTATTGTTCTTGAATCGGTAGCCGATCTGGTGGCTGCGCAGTGGAACTTGCGGAGCCGTTGTGATGTTGATCGGCGCGGCCAGCTTCGCGCTTCCCTGGCTTAGCTCCATCTTGCGCAGAACATATCCCACGCCGAACAGCAAGCCCCGGTCGTCATTGCCGCCAATCACCAGGATCGTTGTCCTGCCCCGAGTCAGTGTACGTATCGTGAACCCTTCCGCGGCAGTCGCGTGGCCCGGCGCGATCGAAGCAAGCCACTCGCCCCTGAATTCCGCAGGTAAGAGGTGAGCGACCTGATCCCGGCGCCCGGCCACGATGGCTGCGGAGTCAGCGGATAGGTCCAGGCTTGGAAATGCAGTCTTCGTGATCCAGCGAATCGAAGTACGCCGTTCTGCCTCCTCCGCCAAAACCGACACCGCATTCGTTTCGACCCGATCTGCAAGCGGGGAAACCACAACTACGGCATGCGCGAACTCCTGGGATCGGCAACAGGTCGACAGAAGTAGCCCGATCGTAACCAGCCGCAATACACCAGAGAGATATCGCCCAGGTCTTAGGCAGACCCAGCGCCTTCCTGCTTTCTTGATACCGCATCTCATTGGAAAAACAGCTTCAAATAACACAGGCAATTGGGCACTCCGGCGTCCGAACAAACTATATGGATTTTGGTTTCCGAGCGGAATAGTCAAGCAGCGGCCGCCCCGTCAGCGGGATTTCAGATAGTTCCCATAGCCCACCACCACCGTCGACAGCACAAGTAGCGCAAACCCCATCGCGCCCACCG
>Ga0302314_10002048_pt1 | contig 37669 bp, 28 predicted proteins | sample III_Palsa_N2_3_FD_200533 | JGI IMG/M metagenome (GOLD analysis project Ga0302314, IMG submission 200533) | Peat permafrost microbial communities from Stordalen Mire near Abisko, Sweden - III_Palsa_N2_3 | ecosystem: Environmental > Terrestrial > Soil > Palsa > Peat permafrost | place: Sweden...
GCCGCTCGCCGCCGCCGCCGCGATGATCTTGTCATCCACGTCGGTGATGTTGCGGGCATAGACGACCTGGTCCGCGCCATAGATCTCGCGCAGCACGCGGAACAGCAGGTCGAACACGATGACCGGCCGGGCATTGCCGATATGGGCATAGGAATAGACCGTCGGGCCGCAAACATACATGCGGACCTTGGACGGATCGATCGGCCGGAAGTCTTCCTTACGGCGGGTGGCGGTATTGTAAAGGGCGAGCGACACGGGCGCTTCTTTCCAGCGAAAACGGCAAATCCGACAGGTTTTATGCGGCCAGCACGCCGCGACGTCCAGCGCTAGTCCGGACAGCCACACCTACAGAAAACGCCGCTCACCCTATGCCGCATGACCTTCGAGCCGCTTCAGCGCCCGCTCGCGCCCGATCAGCGGCAGCAGGCGCGCCAGTTCCGGTCCGTGATCGAGACCGGTCAGCGCCAGCCGGAGCGGCAGGAACAGCTCCTTGCCCTTGCGCCCGGTCGCCGCCTTGACGGCGCCGGTCCAGGTGCCCCAGCTCGACCCATCCAGCTTACCCTCGGGCAGGTGCGCGGCGGCAAGCGCCAGGAATTCCGCATCGCCCACAACCGGCGTCACCGGGCCCTGCACCACGTCCCACCAGGGGGCCGCATCGCTGAGCCGCAGCAGGTTGCCACGCACCGCGTCCCAGAACTCGGCGTCGGCGCCGGCCGGCAGGCGGTCGGCCACCGTCTCGAACGGCAGCAGATGCATCAGCTTGGCGTTCAGATGTTCCAGCTCGACGATATCGAGCTTGGGCTGGCTGCGGCCGAACTTGCCAATCTCGAATTCCTGGATCAACTGGGCAAGGTCGGTGCGGATCTCGATCGGGTCCGAGGTGCCGAGCTTGGCCAGCAAACTGAGGATCGACATCGGCTCGATGCCGTCGTCGCGCAGATTCTCCAGACTGACCGAGCCGGCGCGCTTCGACAGCTTGCCGCCCGAGGCATCGGCGATCAGCGAGAAATGGCCGAAGCTCGGCGGCACGCCGCCCAGGGCCTCGAACAGCTGGACCTGCACCGCCGTATTGGCGACATGGTCTTCGCCGCGGATGATATGGGTGACGGCGAAGTCGATATCATCGACGACCGAGGACAGGGTGTAGAGCGGCTGGCCGTCGGCCTTGATCAGCACCGGATCGCTCAGGTTCTCGGCCTGAAACTCGACCGCCCCCCGCACCATGTCGTCCCAGGCGACGGTGCCGCGATCGAGCTTGAAGCGCCAGGTCGGCTTCTCGCCGTGCCGGATGCGGGCCTCGATCTCATGGGGCGTGAGGCGCAGCGCCGCCCGGTCATAGATCGGCGGCCGACCGCGCGACTGCTGCAGCTTGCGCTTCAGATCGAGCTCTTCCGGCGTCTCGAAACAAGGGTAGAGCCGGCCGGATTCGCGCAACCGATCGGCGGCCTCGTCGTAGCGCGCGTAGCGATCGGACTGGCGGGCGAACTGATCCCAGTCGAGCCCGAGCCACGCGAGGTCGGTCTCGATCGCGGCGGCATGGGCCGCGGTCGAGCGCTGCTGATCGGTGTCGTCGATGCGCAGCAGCAATTGGCCGCCCGACTTGCGGGCATAGAGCCAGTTGACGATGGCGGTCCGGACATTGCCGAGATGCAGCCGGCCAGTCGGGCTCGGTGCGAAACGAAGGATGGGGGTCACTCAGCCGGCCTGAAACGAATTGGTGATCGGGTAGCGCCGATCCCGCCCGAAAGCGCGGCGCGTCGTCTTGACGCCCAGGGGCGCCTGGCGACGCTTGTACTCCCCCCGGTCCAGCAGACGCCAGACTTGCGTCACACTCTCCCGCGCATGGCCGCGCGCCACAATTGCGTCCAGGGTCATGTCGCGCTCGATCAGGCAGCCGAGAATATCGTCCAGCGCCTTGTCTTCGGCCGTGGGTTTGAGCGCGCGTTCCGGCGTGCTGGTCCGGTCCGGCCCCAGCGCGCCCGCCGGCTTGTGCCGGTTGCGCCACCGGGCCAGCTCGATCGCGGTCGTCCGATAGACGTCGCGCAACACCGCGTAATCGCCCCCCCGGTCGCCGCGTCCCTGGGCCAGATCCGACTTGTCGAGGGCCGACAGCTTGATCGAACCGTCGTTGGCGTCGGCCAGGCTCAACACCCGTGCGGCACCCAACGCATCGACCGCGATCGCCCCGACCAGTGCCGGCGCCCACGCGCTGAACAGATCGACCGCGACGGTCTCGAAGCCGTTCTTCGCCACAAAGTCCCGAAGCCCCAGCATCACCGCCTGATAGGTCGCGCCAGGCCCCTCGGTCGGCGCCGTCATCGGACCCGGCTCGACCCCCCAGCGCTCGTCATCATCGAGCACCCATTCTGTCGGCACGACCGCTTCCTGCCAGGACGGCGCCTGGACCCGCAGCCGGACCGCGCGGTCGAGCGCGAAGGAGGCGCCGTCGAACACCAGTTCGTCCTGCCCGCCGATCTGGTTGACGGCGACGAGCGCCAGGCCGCTTTCCTGCACGCGCTGGATCGCCTGCTGCAGGCGCTCGTCCTGCCTGTCGGCCTCGAACGGCGAGCCATTCAGCACGACCAGCAACTGCGCGCCGGATTCCTCCAGGGTCTCGGTTGCGTCGGGCGTCGCCATGTCCTGGGAGATCATCACGCCCAGCCGCACGCCGCGAAACGCGATCGGCCCCGGCGCCGGGCCGGCGGCGAAACTGCGCAGCTCGTCGAACACGCCGTCATTGGACAGATGATGTTTGAAGCGCACCGCGCGCAGCTCGCCCCGATCCAGCAGCAAGGCGGCATTATGAACCTTGCCCTCGTGGCGCCAGGGCGCGCCGACCAGGAGGGCGGTGCCGGCGGCGGTCTCGGGCTTCAGTTCCTCGACCGCCCGCTCGATCGCATCCAGAAAATCCCCGCGCAGCACCAGGTCCTCGGCCGGGTAGCCCGCCAGGAACAGCTCGGACGTGACCAGCAGGTCGGCGCCCTGCCCGCGTGCCGTCGCCAGCGCGGCCAGCAGCTTCGCGACATTGCCGGCGATGTCGCCGACGATCGGATTGAGCTGGGCCAGGGAGATCTTGAGACGGTCGGTACTCGGCATGGCTCGACCCTAGAAACCGAGCTGCCGCCTGTCAACGCGAGCACCGGGTCCAAGCCAAGCGGCGCCCGCATGGATGTCATCCGACGACAGGCGCGCGGCAGGCGAGACCGGGCGAGGCTGCGGCGCTATTGTTCATGGCTCGATTGCCATGGAGTTTGCCGCCGTGCAGGTCAATCACCGCATCACCCTCGCCGTGCGTCCGGTCAACCGGCCGGTCCAGCCCGGCGATTTCGGTCATGACGAAAAGCCGATCCCGGTGCCCGCCGCCGGCGAAGTGCTGTTGAAGACGCTCTATCTGTCGCTCGATCCCTATATGCGCGGCCGGATGAGCGAGGCCAAATCCTATGCCCAGCCGACCCAGATCGGCGACGTCATGGTCGGCGAGGTGGTGGCCGAGGTCGTCGTCTCGAACGATCCGTCGCTGGTGCCGGGCGACACGGTGCTGGCCCGCATCGGCTGGCAGGAATATGGCGTCATGCCGGCCAAGGGCCTGATCAAGGTCGATGGCGCCGCCGCCTCGCTGTCGCATTATCTGGGCGTGCTCGGCATGCCCGGCATGACCGCCTATTTCGCCCTGCTCGACATCGGCAAACCCAAGCCCGGCCAGACCGTGCTGGTCAGCGCCGCCTCCGGCGCGGTCGGCCAGGTCGTCGGCCAGATCGCGAAACTGAAAGGCTGCCACGTCATCGGCATCGCCGGCGGGGCGGCCAAATGCGCCTATGTCACCCAGGAGCTGGGGTTCGACGCGGCGATCGACTATCGCGGCAAGGATACCGCGGCGCTGATCGCGGAGCTGGCCGAACTGGCCCCCCACGGCATCGACGTTTATTTCGACAATGTCGGCGGCATCATCCATGACGCGGCGATGGCGAGCCTGGCGCTCTATGCGCGCATCGTCATCGTCGGCGCGGTCGCGATCTACGACCGGCTGGAAACCCAGGACACCGGCGCGCGCTGGATGCGCCAGATCCTGGCCCGGCGGGCGCGGATGCAAGGTTTCCTGGTGTTCGATTACGATCACCGGCGGGCTGAATTCCTGGCCGACATGACCGCCTGGCTGCGCGGCGGCTTGATCAAGTACCGCGAGGACGTGACCGAGGGGCTCGCCAAGACGCCGGAAGCCTTCATCGGCATGCTGGCCGGCCGGAACCTGGGCAAGCAATTGATCCATGTCGCGAGCCCGTCCGGCCGATGAAATTCGTCGCAGCATTTTTGACCCTGCTGGTCGCGGGACCGGCCCTGGCCGCCGGCCATACCGGCCACCCGCCGCTCACGGTCTATTCCGATCGGCATCAGACCGAGGACGCCGCGGTGTTCGAGGAATTCACCAAGGCGACCGGCATTCCGGTCGAACTGGTCGATGAGGATTTCGACCCGTTGTTCGAACGGTTGACCAAGGAAGGCCCGCAGACCCCGGCCGATCTGATCCTGTCGGTCGGCGCCGCCACGCTCTGGCGCTGCGCCGAGGCCGGGCTGCTGCAGCCGATCGCGTCGGACGCCGTGCTGCAGGCGGTGCCGGCGGACCTGCGCGACAAGAACAGTCAATGGGTCGGCCTGGCCTATTGGGCGCGGGTGATCGCCTATCAGAAGGACAAGTTCGAGCCGGCCGACGTCGCCGATTACGAGGACCTGACCGATCCGAAATTCCAAGGCCAGATCCTGGTCCGCTCGGCCTCGAGCCTGTATAATCAGGCCCTGGTCGCCTCGATGATCGCGAGCCAGGGCGCGGTGCCGACCGAGACCTGGGCCCGTGGCCTCGTCGCCAACCTGGCCCGGCCGCCCCAGGGCGGCGACACCAACCAGTTGCAGGCGATGGCGGATGGCGAGGGCAGCGTTTCGATCATCAACACGCACTATTGGGCGCGCTTCGCGGCGTCGGACAAGGTGACGGAGCAGGAAGTGGTGGCCAATGTCGGCGTGGCCTTTCCAAACCAGGCGAACCGCGGCACCGAGATCGATATCGCCGGTGCCGGCATCTCGCGCTGGTCGAGCCACGCGAAAGCCGCGACCCAGTTGCTGGAGTTCCTGCTGAAGCCGGACGCGCAACGGCAGTTCGCCGCGGCGAATTTCGAATATCCGGTCGTCTCGGGCGTCGAACCCGCGCCGGTGCTGGCCGGTCTGGGTCCGTTCAAGATCGACGGGCTGGCGGTCGGCAAGCTCGGCAAATTCGCACCGGAAGCCGACGCCGCGATGGCGCGCGCCGGCTGGGAGTAAGCCTGCTCAAGCATCTTGTCTCGTTAAGCCGGGAGAAGCAACATGAGCCTGTTGGACGATGATGACGCGCCGCTCTGCCAGGGGCCGGATCCGAAACCGCGCCCGCCCGGCTTTGCCGTGCCGCCGGGCGCCACCGACTGCCATGCCCATGTCATCGGCCCCTTCCCGCTGTTCGGACTGCAGGAGGACCGGAGCTATACCCCGCCGGAAGCGCCGCTCGCGGCCTATCGCGCCCTGCTGGATACGCTGGGGCTGGAGCGCGGCGTGGTGGTCCAGCCGAGCGTGTTCGGCACCGACAATGCCTGCACGCTCGACGCGCTGGCCAAACATCGCAACCGGCTGCGCGGCATCGCCGTCGTCGATCCGACGGTGTCCGACGAAACGCTGGAGCGGATGGACGGCAACGGCATCCGCGGCATCCGCTTCAACATGCTGTTTCGTGGCGGCGTCGATCTCGACCATCTTGCGGTGCTCGCCCAGCGGATCGAGCGGTTCGGCTGGCATGTCCAACTGCTGATCGATTGCCGGACGCTGCCGGCGCTGGCGCCGAAGCTGGCCCGCCTGCCGGTCGATATCGTGATCGACCATATGGGTCATATGCCGGCATCGGCCGGTGTCGATCATCCGGGCTTCAAGCAATTGCTGAAGCTGGTCCGCGACGGCCGGACCTGGGTCAAGCTGAGCGGCGCCAATCGCACATCCACCGCTGGCGCGCCCTATCACGACACCATCCCGTTCGCCCAGGCTCTGGTCGATGCCGACCCGACGCGGCTGGTCTGGGGCTCCGACTGGCCCCATGTCGCCATTCCCGGTCCGATGGCGAACGACGGCGATCTGCTCGACCTGCTGCGGCTGTGGGTTCCCGACGAACGCCAGCGGCATCTGGTGCTGGTCGAGAACCCTGCCCGGCTTTATGGCTTCGGCGACTAAAAGTGGTAGGCGATTCCGGTCGCGATCGACGCCTGGTTCTTCGACCGCACGACCGGGCTGTCGGCTGCGTCGCCGACCAGCTCGCGATCGGACACCGCCGTCTGCAAGAGCCAATGACGATCTAAGGCGTAAGTCAGTGCACCGGTCAGGCCGACATCCTTGACCCCGCCGTCCGGGCTATAGACGCGTTTGCCGGAGCGGAGCGATTGCTCGGCATCGACGCCGAAATAGGTCTGCTCGTAGCGCCCGTCGGCCACGCTCAGGGTCGGACCGACCGATAGCTTGACGCGCGGCGCTATCTGCCAGGCATAGGCCGCGGCAAAATTGGTGACGAAACCGTCGTTGCTGTGCGTCACCGCCTCGCGCGGCGTGATGGTGAGCGAGAACGGGCCGGTCTGGTACTTCAGAATCACGCCGGCCGTGACGGCCGACTGGATCGTGCCCAGACCCTTGAGGTTGCTGTCCGTCGAGTCCTGGCGGCCGCCGCCATAGCCCAGCACCGGCGCCACGCTGAACCCGTCCGCCTTCAGCACCGTGACGGCCAGCCCGTCCGGCCCCAGCTTGACCGTGTCGTCATAGCTGATGCTGCCGAACGGAACGAGCCGGAAGCGGTCCCGGTCCGCCCCCTCGTAATGGGGTGCCGCAGCGATGCCGCCGCCGATCGTAAAGTTCCAGACCTTTGAATCGTCGGGCTCGTCCGCCCGTGCCGTCGTCCCGAGCACTGAGAGCACCGACAGCAAGCCGGCAACCAACCTGTTCGTTCCACCCATACCCAACCTCCTTCGCCTTTTCGAAGTCGGTCGGTTTAGGCGGCGTCAGTGCCCGAATGATGTCCGGCGATCGGCATTGCCTGACGAAACAAGCCTGTTTGGTAACGAACCATTGCCATATCCCGCTCTGCAAACTCAGGACGCAAAAATATGATCGGCGCGGCGCCGCCGCTCCCTATAATCGCCGCCATGAACCGAACACCGCACATCATGGTCGTGGACGACGACGAACAGATCTGTTCGCTCCTGTCCAAATTCCTCGTCCGCTATGACTACCGCGTCACGACCGCGCGCGACGGCCGGCAGATGTTCCGGGCGCTCGAAGTCAGCTCGATCGACCTGATCATTCTGGATCTGATGCTGCCGGGCGAGGACGGTTTCGACCTGTGCCGGAAAATCCGTGCCACCTCCGCCGTGCCGATCATCATGCTGACCGCGATGCGCGAGGATACCGACCGCATCATCGGGCTGGAGTTGGGCGCCGACGATTACCTGGGCAAGCCGTTCAACACGCGCGAGCTGCTGGCCCGGGTCAAGGCAGTGCTCCGGCGCAGCACGGCCCGCCCGCGCCCGGCCGAGGAAAATACCTCGGGCACGCTGGAATTCGACGGCTGGACGATCGACCTGGCCAAGCGCGAACTGCGCAATCCCGCCGGCGCGCTGGTGCAATTGACCGGCGGCGAGTTCGACCTGTTGTCGGCCTTCGCCGACCATGCCGGTCGCGTGCTGACCCGGGACCAGTTGCTCGACATCGCCCGGGGCCGCGCCTCGGAAGTGTTCGACCGCTCGATCGACGTCCAGGTCAGTCGATTGCGCCGCAAGATCGAAACGGACCCGAAGGAGCCGACCCTGATCAAGACCGTGCGGAGCGGCGGCTATATCTTTTCCGCTACCGTGAACCGGCTCTGACATGGCCCTGCCCCGCCTATTCAAAGATACCCTGGCCCTTCGGCTGGCGCTGACGACCCTGGCCACGATCCTGGTCATCGCGCTGATCGGCACGGCATTCACCCTCCTCAACAGCAATCTGGCCCGGCCGCCGCTCGAACATTCCGGCCTGCTGAACGAGGCCGGCGTCGGCGTGCGCATGCTGGACGCGGCGCCGCCGGCCGAACGGGCCGGCCTGGCGAAAGCGGCCGGGACCGACGATCATTTCATCGACTGGTTCCAGACCCTGCCCGCCGCCGAGGCCGCCGTATCGATTCCGCCCGGCACGGAAGGGCCGGCCGATGAGTTGCGCCAGCTGCTGAAGGACCCGACGCGGGATATCCGGCTGATCCGCGCGCCTACGCTGCCGCCGGATTCAACTTTGTTGTTTCATGACGGCGTGCGTATGCCCGATCCGCGGATCGCGGCGATCCGGCTGGCGGATGGCAGCTGGGCCGTGTTCACGGTCGGCCGGCAGACCTGGGGCCTGTCGCGCACCCAGCGCCATGGCATCGGCATCGTGATCGTTCTGCTGTCGATCGTGCTGGTCGCCCTGGTATCGACCCGTCTGCTCGCCCGTCCGATCGAGCATTTCACCAATGCCGCCGAGCGGTTCGGACGCGACCCCAAGGCGGCAGCGATCGCCGAAATCGGTCCGGCCGAACTGCGCCGCGCCGCCCATGCCTTCAACGGCATGCAGGCGAACGTGCAGCGCTTCATCGAAGACCGCACCCAGATGGTCGCCGCCATCTCGCACGACCTGCGCACGCCGATCACCCGCATGCGGCTCAGGGCCGAGTTCGTGGAGGACGAGGAGCAGCGCGACCGCATGCTGGGCGATCTGGACCAGATGGCCGAGATGATCGAGGCGACGCTCGCCTTTGCCCGCGACGATGCCGCGAGCGAACTGCCGACGCCGCTCGACCTGACCAGCCTGCTGGAAAGCATGGCCGACGAAGCGAGCGATGCCGGCCATGACGCCAGCTATCGTGGTCCGGCCCACCGGATCTTCCAGGGTCGACCGGTGGCGTTGCGCCGCGCCTTCGGCAATCTGGTCGATAACGCGATCAAATACGGCGAGTCGGTCGAAATCAGCCTGGCCGATACCGGCGACGGCTGTCAGGTCGTCATCGCCGATCGGGGCCCCGGCATCGCCGCGACCGATCGCGAGCGCGTATTCGCGCCCTTCGTCCGCCTGGAAGGCTCGCGCAACCGCGATACAGGCGGCACGGGCCTGGGCCTGTCGATCGCCCGCTCGATCGTCCGCGGCCATGGCGGCGAGATCCATCTGGAGAACCGGCCGGAGGGCGGCCTCAGCGTGACGGTCGACCTGCCCGGCTAGTGGGAAAATCTAGAACAGCGTCGATGTCGTGAAGGCGTAGAGCTTGTCGTTGCCGGTGCCGAAGCGGCGGTAGCCCGAACCCCAGAACACCGTCCCCATGGCGATCGACGGCCCGCAGATGACTGAGCCGCCGCTGGCGAACTGCCAGAGAATTTTACCGCTCGCGGCCTCGATCGCGACCATGTCGCCCGACATCGACCCGGCATAGAGCACGCCGCCGGCTTCACTGAGCGCACCAAGCGCGCCGGCGTTCAGCGCCGGATTCAGCGGGTTCTTGCCGGTCGCCGGAATCTGCCACAGCATCCGGCCGGTCGCGGCATCGAGTGCCGCCCAGGATCCAGCCGTCCAGCTCACCGTGCCGGACGGCCCGAGCTTATAGGGCGTCGCATTGCTGTCGTTGATCGCGGCATAGACCCGCGTGCCGTCGGCCGCCGTGCCCCACATGATGCCGCCGGCACCGCCGCCCGGCCCGACCAGGGTCGCCCAGATCGTGGCGCCGGTGTCGGGATCGAGCGCCCAATACATCCCGCTTTTCTGCCCGGCGCCGACGATATCGACCAGTTGCCCATTTATGGTCGTGGTGTACAGATTGGCACCGGCGCCGAAATCATAGTCGGGACCACGCGGCGTTGGACATGGCAGGTCGTCGGACGGCTCGACGCAGCTGTTCAGGTAGGTGTCGGCCCCGATCATGCGGCGGCTCCACTTGAGCGCGCCGGTGAACAGATCGAGCGCCACGATCGAATCGATATGGTCGTCGGGCGACAGGCAGGCGCTCTGCTGCGCGGCGCTCGTCGCCGCCTGCAGGCAGGTCGTGACCGCGGGCGGCACGGTATAATTGTCGCCGGTGGTGGCGTAGAGCGAGCCGCGCTTGATATCGAGCGCCATGCTGCTGCTCCAGACCGCCCCGCCGGTATAGCCCGGAGGCACGGTGTTGAAGGTCCAGAGGATCTTGCCGGTCGCAAGATCCAGTGCCGCGATCGTGCCGCGGAATGACGGCACGTAGCCCGGCTTGGTGGCGGCCAGCCCTTCTTCCTGGGACGAGACCGACGCATAGACGATATCGCCCAGCACGGTCGGCGAGGCGGTGATGAAGAAGGCGGCCGACGGCGGTTCGAGCAGCGTGCTCCAGACCAGCGCACCGGTCGCCTTGTCGATCGCCATCACGGTCGCCGACGCCATGTCGCCGACGATGATGGTATGCTGGGTGATCGCCGGGCTGTTGCGGCTGAGCGACGTCGATTTGCCGGTATAGTCCGACATCTTCCGGCTCCAGACCGCCGTGCCGGTCGTGGAATCGATGCGATAGAGCATGCCGCCCCAATCGGGCACATAGACGGCGGTGCCCTCGACCGTCGGCGTCGCCGACACGTCGTTCGTCGTGGTGAACACCCATTTCTGTTTGAGGTTTGGCGCATTGCCCGGCTGGATCTGCCAGGCCAGCGGGGCGGCATGGGTATCGGCCAGATTACCGCCCGCGACGCGCCAGGCGCCGTCATCGGCGAGCCAGGCCTGGGCGTATGCCGACAGCGGCAGCAGGCTCGTCAGCGCGCAGAGGACAAGTGTACTCAAGCGGCGGTGAGCCATGGCCGTATTCCATCTATCAGTGCGATAGATTTCTATCCCTGGGTGCGCCTTTCGCGCGTGGGGCATAAAAGGGACAATGATAGGCGTCCGTCGCCACGGTCCTGTGTCGCCACGGTGCTGTTGCGATGCGCCATATTGCAGTGCACAATAGGCTGGGTGCCACGGGTAGATGGCCGCGCGGGAGGGGATAGCGGGAAGCCGGTTCGGCCCCCTCCGTCCCGATCGAGGTTCCACCGTGCATTTCGTCCTGATGATTCTCGTTTGCTCCGCCGCGATCGATCGCGACGCCTGTGCCCCCGATACGGCGATCGATCTGATTCAGAAGCCGGCGAGTTCGGAACTCGATTGCAACGGCATCGGCGGCCAAGCGCAATTCTCGACCTCAGCCTTCGCCGGTCGGAACGACACTTACGTCAAGACCATCTGCCGACGCGTCAAGGACGGCGCCACCGCGTCAAACTGAGCCGGTTCAACCGTTGCCGTCGATCTCGGCGCGCTTCTTCAGCAGGAACTCGCGGCCGAGCTTGACCAGCGGCACGCCGTCATAGGCGACGATGTCGGCCGTCGCATAGGTTTCGGACCATTGGTCCGGTAGATACGAACCCGTGCCGATCACGTCTAGGGGCGCGTTGGCCACCGCCATCATCCGGCATTTGGCCGGCGAGAAACCGGACGAGCCGACCAGTTTCACCTTCTTGAAGCCGGCCTTGTCCAGCGCCTTGCGCAGGGCCCAGATCGCCGCGGCAGATACACCGGTGCCGACCAGATAGCGCAGCTCCGCCTCGGTCCGGTAACCGCGGATCGATTTCGGCGCGTGGCGTTCCAGGATTTCGTAGGACGAGGCCAGATCCAGCCCCTCGACATAACGGCCGCCGTGGGTGTCGAGCCGAACCGACAGCTTGCCGGCAGCGGCCAGCTCCGGAAAGCGCCGGGCCACCGCCAATGAGTCGGTCAGTTCGTTACCGAAATAGTCGGCCAGGATGGTGATCGGCTCGTCCGGGAAGGTCTCGTGATACATCTCGGCCGCGCGCACGGTCGAGCCGGCGTAGCCGATCAGCGCATGCGGCATGGTGCCGAGCCCGGTCTCACGGCCGAAATAATGCGCCGTCTCGGTCGTGGCGTTGCCGATGAATCCCACCGCGCCGACCTCGGCCTTGGCTGCGGCGGAACCGACCGAAGCGGCATAGGCCATCATCTCGGCCATTTCCGCACCGGCGCAATGGCGCGCATCCATCGCCAGGAAGGCGACCTTCGGCAGCTCCTGGCACATGACATAGGCATTGTAGGCCGCGACGCAGGGGGGACCCAGCCGTTGCAGATACAGCGTCTCCAGATCGACCAGATGCTTCAGCGATCCGGTGATGTAGAGCATCGGATCGCCGGCGCCGACCCATTCGCCTTCCTTATGGACCAGTTCGATCTGGAACGTGACGCCGCGCTCCAGCGCCGCCCGCTCCAGGAACTCGATCGCCAGGCGCGGCGTGGCGATGACCGGGCGCCGCATGAACACGGCATAGGTCACTTCCTTATCGCCGAACCGTTCGACCACCTGCTTGGTCCGGTTGAAGTAGAAGTCGGTCAACGCCGGGACGTCGGCGATCTCGGGCAGGTGGGTCGCCCCATGGGCGGCCTTACGCTCGGAATCCGGCATGTCAGGACGCCGCCGCCAGAGCGGAACCGGACAGGCGTCCGGTCGCGTGGCGGCGGGACTTCAGTTCTTCAGCCATCAGGAACGCGAGCTCCAGCGACTGGCTGGCGTTGAGCCGCGGGTCGCAATGGGTGTGGTAGCGGTCGCCGAGCGAGCTGTCGCTGATCGCCTGGGCGCCGCCGATGCATTCGGTCACTTCCTGACCGGTCATCTCGAAATGTACGCCGCCGGCATGGGTGCCCTCGGCCTCGTGCACATCGAAGAAGCCGCGCACTTCCTTGATGATACGGTCGAACGAGCGCGTCTTGTAGCCGGTCGAGGAGGTGTGGGTATTGCCATGCATCGGGTCGCACACCCAGGTCACCTTGCGGCCCTCGCACTTGACCGCGCGCACCAGCGCCGGCAGCAGCTCCGTCACCTTTTCCGAACTCATGCGCGTGATCAGCGACAGGCGGCCCGGCTCGTTATCCGGGCTCAGGATATCGATCAGACGCAGCAGATCGTCCGGATTGGTCGAGGGGCCGGCCTTGAGCCCGATCGGGTTCTTGATGCCGCGCGCGAATTCGACATGGGCGCCGTCGAGTTGGCGGGTGCGGTCGCCGATCCAGACCAGATGGGCCGAACAATCGTACCAGTCGCCGGAGGTCGAATCGACCCGGGTCAGCGCCTGCTCGTAGGGCAGCAGCAGCGCCTCGTGCGAGGTGAAGAAATCGGTCTCGCGAATCTGCGGGCTGGTGGCCGAGGTGAAGCCGCACGCCGCCATGAAATCGAGCGTCTCGGTCAGCCGGTCGGCCAGCGCCCGGTAGCGCTCGCCCTGCGGACTCTTGCCGACGAAGCCCTGGTTCCACAGATGGACCTGATGCAGGTCGGCATAGCCGCCGCTGGCGAAGGCGCGCAGCAGGTTGAGCGTGGCGGCAGACTGGCTGTAGGCCTGGATCATGCGCTGCGGATCGGGGATGCGCGAGGTCGCGGTGAACTCCATGCCGTTGATGATGTCGCCGCGATAAGACGGCAGGCTGACGTCGCCGATCGTCTCGTTCGGGGTCGAGCGCGGCTTGGCGAACTGACCGGCCAAGCGCCCCAGCTTCACCACAGGCACGGCGGCGCCGAATGTCAGCACGACCGCCATCTGGAGCATGACGCGGAACGTGTCGCGGATGTTGTTGGCGCGGAATTCGGCGAAGCTTTCGGCGCAATCGCCGCCCTGCAGCAGGAACGCCCGCCCCTCGCCCGCATCGGCCAGCGCGGTCTTCAGCCGGCGGGCTTCACCGGCGAACACCAGCGGCGGGAAGTTGCGCAGCAGCCCTTCGACCGTCTCCAGCTTTTCGGCGTCGGGATAGTCCGGCACCTGAACGATCGGCCGGGTGCGCCAGCTATGGGGGGACCATGTCTCAGCCATTTCCGCCTCTATTCCGCCGCCTTGGCGACCGGATCCGGAAGCTTGTCGCGCATGGTGACGAACTCCTCGGCGGCGGTCGGGTGGATGCCGATGGTCTGATCGAACTGTTTCTTGGTGGCGCCGCATTTGAGCGCAATCGCCATGCCCTGGATGATTTCCGGCGCGTCGGTGCCGACCATGTGGCAGCCCAGCACCTTATCCGTCGCGCGATCGACCACCAGCTTCATCATCGTGCGCTCGTCGCGGCCCGACAAGGTGTGCTTCATCGGCCGGAAGCGCGAGCGGTAGATATCGACCGCGCCGACCTTGATGCGCGCCTCGGCTTCGGTCATGCCGACGGTCGCGACCGGTGGCTGGCTGAACACGGCGGTCGGCACGTCGATCGGGTCGAACTTGGTCGCATTGTCGTTGAACAGAGTCTCGGCCAGCGCGCGCGCCTCGGCGATCGCGACCGGCGTCAGATTGAGCCGGTTGGTGACGTCGCCGACCGCATAGATCGACGGCACGGAGGTCTGCGACCATTCGTCGACCGCGATGGCGCCGAACTTGTCGGTCGCAATGCCGACATTCTCCAGGCCGATGCCCTCGGTATTGGCGTGCCGGGTCGAGGCATAGGCTTGGGTATTGGGCTCGCGGCCCGTGGCATACAGCACCTCGTCGACCAGCAGCGGCGCGCCGTTGGTCGTGACCAGGGTCAGGCCGCCCAGCGCCTTGTCGATGCGCACGATCTCGGTGTGGTTACGGATGGCGATGCCGTGACGGACCAGCGCCTCGGTCAGGGTCTCGCGCACGTCGTCGTCGAAGCTTTTCAGCACATGGTCGCCGCGGATCACCAGGGTGACCTCGCTGCCGAGGCCGGCGAAGATGCCGGCGAATTCAAGCGCGATATAGCCGCCGCCGACGATCGCGACGCGCTTGGGCAGCGCCGGCAGATCCAGCGCCTCGTTCGACGAGATCGAATGCTCGATACCCGGGATGACCGGCGCCACCGGCCGGGCGCCGGTGGCGATCATGATGCGCTGGGTCGTGAAGCGCTCGCCGCCGACCTCGACCGTATGCGGATCGATGATTCTGCCGCGCTTTTCATACAGCTTCACGCCGCTGTCGCTCAGCAGCTTCTTGTAGACGCCGTTCAGCCGGTCGATCTCGCGGTTCTTGTTGGCGATCAGCGTCGCCCAGTCGAATTTGGTCTCGCCGACAGTCCAGCCGTAGCCGGCGGCGTCAGCGAATTCCTCGGCGAAATGCGCGCCATAGACCAGCAGCTTCTTCGGCACGCAGCCGCGGATGACGCAGGTGCCGCCGACGCGGCTGTCCTCGCAGATGCCGACGCGCGCGCCATAGGCCGCCGCCCGGCGCGAGCCGGACACGCCGCCCGAACCGGCCCCCAGGGTGAAGAGATCGAAATCGTAGCTGGCCATGATATCCGTCGATGCCTTCGAATGCGGCGCTGCTCGGGTCTAAAGGGCGGTTACGCTAGCTCCGGACGAACGGCTTGCCCAGGCCCTTTACGCATGCCTTGAGTGCAGAGATAGGACTGCCCGGCGGGCGTCCCAAGGGGACGCAAACGGATATCAGGGCCGCTTCGGTGGCTGGTACCCGTCGTTGAGCGTGCCCAGGAACGTGATCACGTCTTCGATCTCCGCGCCATCGAGCGCCGGCGCCTGGCCGGGTTTGCGGTCGAACGGCGGATCGACATTGACGTTGTCGTGATAGATCGCCGGCAGGTCGTCGTATTTCTCGACCGTGCCGTCGGCGTTATGCGGGTACCATTTGCCGGGATCGGTATCGCGCTCGACGTAGAATTCCATCACCTGTTTCAGCGTGTGGAACACGCCATTGTGCATGAAGACCTTTCGCTGCGTGACGTTGCGCAGCGACGGCGTCTTGAACAGCCCGCAATATTCCGGCCGGTCGCGCAAATCGGTCCGCTCGGGACCGCACAGGCCCAGGTCGAAATGCTGGGGATCGGCATTGGCCGGGATGGTCCGGTTGCGCGGCACGCCGATCGCGATCAGGCCATAGTCGGTGAATTCCGGCGGCGCGCCGTTGTTGGCGCGCTGGCTCAGATGGCAGCTGGCGCAATTGCCCTTATCCGGATCCTCGAACAGCTTGAGGCCGCGCGCCTCGGCCGGGCTCAGCACCGCCTTGCCGGCCAGGAACGCGTCGTACTTGCTCGAATAGGGATAGAACACGCGATAGTCCTGCTCGTAGACCTCCAAGGCCTCGACCGCGGCGTCGAAGACCCGGTCCGGGCCGGCGAGCTTCACGCCCAGAATCCTGCCCAACTGCGCCGCATAGCCAGCCTGTTCCAGCCGGGCCGCGACGGCGCCCGCATCCTTGTTGGCCATCTCATAGACCGACAGCAGCGGAATGCGCGCCTGCTCGCGCCCGCGGTCGGCGCGGCCGTCCCAGGTCAGTCCGCCGGTCGGGCCATTGTCGATGCTCTCGTCGCCGTCATCGTCGCTGTCGAAATAATGCTCGGTGAAGGGCGGAGTCGCTTCCAGGTAGGTCAGCGACGGGGCCGCGCGTGTCCCTGGCTGCCGCATGTCGGCACCGCCCATCTGCACCGCCAGATCGTTCGGCGGGCCGAAGCCATGGGCAGGATCGTGGCAGGACGCGCAGGCGAGCTTGCCCGAGGCCGACAGGGCCGGATCGCGGAACATCCGCGCGCCCAGCGCTTCGAGCGCGCGGGTCTGCTCGCGCACGGCCGCGCGCGACATTCCGCCTGCGGGGGCGTCGGTCGCGCCGGTCGCGCATAGCAGCAACGGAAACAGTAAAAGGAACCCGGGCTTAATTTTTTTGCGGACGATCCGCATAGTTTCACACTTCTATGATGACTTGGGCGCGATCGACGAAAATTCCGGCAAGGGGACGAGACCGTGAAGGCGAAAAGACTATTATCGGCATCTGTTACGGGTTTGCTGGCACTGAACGCGTCGGCGGCGGCTTTCGCCGCCCCCAAACTCCCGGCCGCCGCGAGCGGCATCGACCAGATCGACACCGTCGTGGTGATCTATGCCGAAAATCGCAGCTTCGACAATCTGTACGGCGGCTTCCCCGGTGCCGGCGGTCTGAAGCAGGCCTCGCCGACCAGCGTCAAGCAGCTCGACCGCGACGGCTCCGTCCTGGCCGAACTGCCGCCGACCTGGGACGGGCTGACCATCAAGGGCGTCGTGCCGCCGGTGACCCAGGAACTGACCGCGCATATGCCGAACCGGCCGTTCGGGATCGACGATCCCAAGGGCCTCGACACCAAGATCGACGTCGTCACCCATGACCTGTGGCATCGGTTCTACCAGAATCAGATGCAGATCGACGGCGGCCGCAACGACAAGTTCGTGGCCTATGCCGACGCCGGCGGCGAAGTCATGGGCCATTACGACGGCAAGCAATTGCCGATGTGGCAGATCGCCCGGAAATACACGCTGGCCGACCATTTCTTCATGGGCGGTTTCGGCGGCTCGTTCTTCAATCATTTCGAGCTGATCTGCGCCTGCGCCCCGGTCTATCCGAATGCCGACAACAGTCCGGCCAAGGATTCGATCTCGGCGGTCGAGGCCGACGGCACGACGCTCAAAATCGCAGACAATTCGCCGAAATCGGCGATCGGCGGCATCCCGAAATTCGTGCGCGACGGCAACATCACGCCCGATTTCTTCGCGGTGAATACGATGCAGCCGCCCTATCAGCCGAGCAACAACAAGCCGGCGCCGGGCGGCGACCCGGCCTTGGCCGATCCCAGCATCGCCACCACCCTGCCGCCGCAGACCGAACAGAACATCGGCGACCTGCTGTCGGCCAAGGGCGTCACCTGGGCCTGGTACAGCGGTGCTTGGGCCGCAGCGCTCGACGGCAAGGGCGGCGCCCCGATCTATTTCCAGACCCACCACCAGCCGTTCAATTATTTCGCCGACCTGGCGCCGGGCACGCCGGCCCGCGCCGAGCATCTGCGCGACGGCGGCATCGATGGTGCCGAGTTCATCAAGGCGATCGATGGAGGCACGCTGCCCCAGGTCGCGTTCTATAAGCCCCAGGGCAATCTCAACGAACATGCCGGCTACGCCGACGTAAAGTCGGGCGACCAGCATCTGGTCGATGTGATCCATCACCTGGAAAAAAGCCCGCAGTGGAAGCACATGCTGGTCGTCGTGACCTATGACGAGAACGGCGGCTTCTGGGACCATGTCGCGCCGCCCAAGGCCGACCGCTTCGGCCCCGGCACGCGCATCCCGGCCTTCATCATCTCGCCCTATGCCAAGCGCGGCTATGTCGATCATTCGACCTACGACACGACCTCGATCCTGCGCTTCATCACCCATCGCTTCGACCTGCCGACCCTGCCCGGCATCAAGACGCGCGATGAGGCGCTCGCCGCGAACCACAGCCCGGCGCTGGGCGACCTGACCGGCGCCTTGACGTTCAAGAAGAGCTGACAGGACGGCGGGCGGAAGTCAGCTTCCGCCCGCCCCTTCCTCGATCAGCCAGGCCCTGAGCCGGGCGATCTTGGGCCGGGTCGCGATCGCCGCCGGGCAGACCAGGTGAAAACCGTACTGGCCGGGCATGTCGAGCGCGAACGGCCGCACCAGGCGGCCGTGCATCAGATCGTCGCCCAGAATGGTCGAGCGGCCCATGGCGACGCCCATGCCGACCGCCGCCGCCTCGAGCCCGACGCCGATGTCGTCGAACAGCACCAGATCGCGCGGCTTCAGCGCCGGCACGCCCGCGGCGGCCAGCCAGCGCGCCCAATAGGGCCGCTCGATCAGATCCAGCAGCACATGATGCTGCAGATCCGCCGGCTCGCGGATCGCATGCGGGCCCTCCAGCAGCAGCGGGCTGCACACCGGATAGACCTGGTCATCCAGGAACCGGTCGGCACGCAGGCCCGGCCAGGGCCCGACGCCATGGCGGATGGCGGCATCGACGCCTTCGCGCGCGAAGTCGGTGTAATAATTGCTGGTCAGTAGATGCAGCTCGATGCCCGGAAACCGCTCGCGAAACCGCCCGAGCCGCGGCGCCAGCCATTTGACCGCGAACGACGGCGAGACATTGACCGTCAACACGCCCTTGACCTCATGCTCGATCACGGCGGCCACGCCCTCGGCCAGCCGGTCGAACGCGTCGGCCACGATCGGCAACAGCGCCTCGCCGGTCTCGCTCAACACGAGCGTATGAGGCATGCGTTTGAACAGGGACACGCCCAGCCGCTCCTCCAGCCCGCGGATCTGGTGGCTGATGGCGCTCTGCGTCACGTTCAACTCCACGGCCGCCCTGGTGAAACTGAGCAATCGGGCGGCCGCCTCGAAGGCGCGCAATCCATTCAAGGGCGGCAGGCGGCGTTCCATGAGCACCCCATGAGATTATCTCATGCACGCTAGAGAAAGCCGCGTTTGTCGGCAAGAGGCTGCGGGATCAGGTTACCACTCAACGGCACTCACCGCCGAAAACTGACCAGACCGAGACCAGAAATGTTCGCCACCGCCGGCCGTATCGCCATCGCCTCTCCCGTCCGCTCGTCCTCCATCCTCGCGACCGTCGCCCTCTGGGCCGACCGCGTCCGCCAGCGCCGCGCGCTGGCCTCGCTCACGGTCGAGGCCCTGAAGGACATCGGCATCGATCCGGCCGACGCGACGCAGGAAGCGGCGAAGCCGTTCTGGGTTGGTTGAAAGAACTCGTCATTCCCGCGAAAGCGGGAATGACGAGTATTTTGTGAATTACCGGTCGATGCCGCCCAGGCACAGGTACTTGACCTCGAGATAGTCCTCGATGCCGTATTTCGACCCTTCGCGGCCGAGGCCCGACTGCTTGACGCCGCCGAACGGGGCGACCTCGGTCGAGATGATGCCTTCGTTGATGCCGACGATGCCGTATTCCAGCCCCTCGGCGATGCGGAAGATCCGGCCGATGTCGCGGCTGTAGAAATAGGCGGCCAGCCCGAATTCCGTGTCGTTGGCGAGCTTCAGCGCCTCGGCATCGGTCTTGAAGCGGAACAGCGGGGCCAGCGGCCCGAACGTCTCTTCGCGGGCGACCGCCATGTCCGGCGTTACGCCGGTGATGATGGTCGGTTCGAAGAAGCTGCCGCCCAGCGCATGGCGCTTGCCCCCGAGCGTGATCTTGGCGCCCTTGGCGACCGCGTCGGCGATATGCTGCTCGACCTTCTCGACCGCCTTGACGTCGATCAGCGGCCCGATGGTGGTGCCCTGCTCGAAACCGTTGCCGACCTTCAGCGCCGCGACCGCGTCGGCCAGCTTGCCGGCGAACGCGTCATAGACCTTGTCCTGCACCAGGATGCGGTTGGCGCAGACGCAGGTCTGGCCGGCATTGCGGTACTTGGACGCGATGGCACCCTTCACGGCCGCGTCCAGGTCCGCATCGTCGAACACGATGAAGGGCGCGTTGCCGCCCAGTTCCATCGAGCATTTCTTGACGCTCTCGGCCGCCTGCTTCATCAGGACGATGCCGATCTCGGTCGAGCCGGTGAAGGTGATCTTGCGCACGATGTCGTTCGAGGTCAGCTCACCGCCGATCGCGGTGGCGCTGCCGGTCACGACGCTGAACACGCCCTTGGGTACGCCGGCACGCTCCGCCAGTTCGGCCAGGGCCAGCGCGGAATAGGGCGTCGCGGTTGCGGGCTTCAGCACCATGGTGCAGCCGGCGGCCAGCGCCGGGCCGGCCTTGCGCGTGATCATCGCGGCCGGGAAATTCCACGGCGTGATCGCGGCGCAGACGCCGATCGGTTCCTTCAGCACGATGATGCGCTTGTCGGCGCCATGAGACGGGATCGTATCGCCGTAGATGCGCTTGCCCTCTTCGGCGAACCATTCGATGAACGAGGCGGCATAGGCGATCTCGCCACGGGATTCGACCAGGGGCTTGCCCTGCTCCGCCGTCATCAGGCGCGCCAGATCCTCCTGGTTCGCCATGATCAGGTCGAACCATTTGCGCAGGATATTGGCGCGTTCCTTGGCGGTCTTGGCGCGCCAGCCCGGCAGCGCGGCATTGGCGGCCTCGATCGCGCGGCGCGTCTCGTCGGCGCCCATGTTCGGCACGGTGCCGAGCTGTTCGCCGGTGGCGGGATCGGTCACCGCCAGGGTCCTGCCGCTATCGGCCGGGGCCCAGGCGCCGTCGATATAGCCCTGCTGGCGGAATAGCTTGGTGTCGGTCAACTGCTGCATGGCGTTTCTCCCGATCTGATCCGCGCCCGTCAGGCGCGTTTGAACTGCTTGCCGAGCCGGAGGCCCTGGCTCTGATAATTCGACCCGATGCCCTGGCCGTAGAGCTTGTCAGGTCTCTGCGTCAGCCGCTCGTAGACCAGCCGGCCGACGACCTGGCCGTCCTCGATCAGGAACGGCACCTCGTGTGCGCGCACCTCGAGCACCGCCCGGCTGCCGGCGCCGCCGGTCTCGTTCAGGCCGAAACCGGGATCGAAGAATCCGGCGTAATGCACCCGGAATTCGCCGACCAGACTATCATAGGCCAACATCTCGGCGGCATGGTCGGCCGGCACCACGACGGATTCCTTGGACGCCAGGATGTAGAAATCATTCGGGTCGAGGATGATCCCGGTGCCGCCGCGGCGATAGACCGGCTCCCAGAAATCCAGCGGCTCGTAGTGGTCGATCCTGGCCAAATCGATCAGGCCGGTATGGCTGCGCGCGCGATAGCCCACCAGCCCCGTGTCCGGATCGCCCTGGATATCGACCGTGAAGGCGAGCCCGCCCTTGATGTTTTCCTGGCCCGGCGCGGTGTCGTTCAGGCTGACCGCCTGATGCAGCGCGCGCAGCGAGCTGTCGTCGTGGCTGGGCTCGCCCCGGCGCAGGCGCAGTTGCAGCAGCTTCGTGCCGGTATGGACGCGCACGCTGAAGGCGCGCGGGCTGATCTCGGCATAGAGCGGGCCGGCATAACCGGCCTGGACCCGGTCGAACTCGGTGCCATGGTCGGTGATCAGCCGCGCGAACACGTCCAGGCGTCCGGTCGAGCTTTTCGGATTGGCCAGCGCGGTCAGGCCGGGCGTCAAGGCGACCGATTCCAGCAGCGGCACGATATAGACGCAATGGCGCTCCAGCACCGCGCCCTCGCTGAGGTCGATCGCATGCATCTCGACCGTGTCGAGCCGCTGCTTCACGGTCGAATGGCGCCCGGGCAGGAAGCTGGCGCGGACCCGATAGGCGACGCTGCCCAGCCGAAGATCGATGCTCGCCGGCTGGACCTGATCGTCGGGGATCGGCTGCGTGGCTGTGATCACGCCCTGGGCGATCAGCGCCCGCAGCGCCTGCGACGGCAGAATGCCCGCGGTCAATTCCTTCTGGTCGCCGTCACTCATCCTTGAACCGCCCGCTTGCTATTCGCCTGACCTTCCCGCAGGAAGCCTCAAATCGGCCCGGGAGACAAGCCGAGCCGTCATTTCTTGCGCGGCGACTTCTTGCGCCCGGCCTGCTCGCCTTCCTTGCGCTGGACGAACAGCCGGCCGGCCTGCTGGGCGGCGGCACGGTTCAGGTAGTTGCCGCAGGCGAAGCGCTGGCCGTCATAGGTCACGGCCAGTTCGAACTTCTGCGGTCCGACCTCCTGAATATCGATTGTCGCTGCCACCGGTCGGGCCATCGTTCCGCATCCTCCCTCGTCCTGCCGGAGCTTAGCCCGCCGGCGCCCCGTTCGACGAGGGCGCGGTTTCCGGCATCGCCAGCAGCAGCACCGCGAAGGCGACGGCGGCCACGGCACCGGCCGCCAGAAAGGCCGGACCATAGCCGAAATGATCGACGACCAGACCGGCGGCGAGTCCGCTGGTCGAGGCGCCGATGCCCTGCACGGTCGCGACCGCGCCCTGGGCCAGATTGAACCGTCCGGTGCCGCGCGTGACATCGGCGAGGATGAGCGGCGTCAGCGCGCCGAAGATGCCGGCACCGACGCCGTCGAGCAATTGCACCGCGATCAGCCAGGCGCTGTCGTCGGACAGGGGATAGAGCACGGCCCGGATCGGCAGGATGGCGAAGCCGGCCAGCAGGATAGGCTTGCGCCCCAGCCGGTCGGCGGTCCGCCCGACGAACAGCGCGATCGGCAGCATGATCAGTTGCGCTGCGACGATGCAGGCCGACATCATGGCGGTCGCATAGGCCGGGTTGGCGGCGGCAAGTTTCTGGCCGACCAGCGGCAGCAGCGGCGCATTGGCGAAATGGAACAGCATCGCCGAGCCCGCGAAGACGACGAGCGGGCGGCAGGCGAGCAGCGCGCGCCACCCGGAAGGTCCCTCGGTTTCACCGCCCTCGCCCACATCGGCGCCGCGGGCGCGGTCGTGATCGATCGCGCCGCCGGGGATCGACAGGACGGCCGCCGACGCCATCGCCCCGAACAGAGGCACGAGCAGGAACACCGACCTTTGGCCGAAGGCCCAGCCGACCGCACCGGCAACCAGCGCGATCGCGACATTGCCGGCGTGATCGAACGCCGAGTTGCGTCCCAACTGGCGGGCGAGCCTGCGCCGGGCGACCAGGCCCAGCGTGATGGCCGCGACCGCCGGCCCCAGCACGTCGCCGGCGATTGCCATCAGGCCATTGGCGATCAGCACCGGCCAGAATGTCGGGGCGGCCCAGATCGCCACGGCGCCGAACGCGATCGCGGCCAGCGACAGCACGACGATCGCGCGCTTGGCCCGGGTCCGATCGATCGCACCGCCGATCGGCGTCTGGAACAACAGGCCGATCAGGCCGGACAGCGTGGTGACCCAGCCGACACCCGCCTGGCTCCAATGCCGCTGCGTGATCAGAAAAACATTGAGATAGGGCCCGAGCGCGCCGCGCACGTCGGCCAGCAGAAAGTTGACCGCATCGAGCGACGCCGGGCGGAAGGGACGCGAACCGGTCGGCAGCGTGGTGATGATTCAGACCCCCGTTGATCGACGCACCGCACGTGATCGATCAACGGGATCCGATGGGCTGCGTTCCGATCAGGCCAGGACGGCGCCGCCGATCAGCGTGGCCTCGAGCGTGATCTCGGTCTTGAGCAGCTTCGAGACCGGACAGCCGGCCTTGGCCATGCCGGTCAGCTTCTCGAACGCGGCCTGGTCGGCACCCGGGATCTTGGCGGTCAGCGTCAGATGGACGGCGGTGATGGCGAAGCCGCCATCGACCTGCTCCAGCGTCACCTTGGCCGTTGTGTCCATCTGCTCCGCCGTGAGGCCGGCCTCGCCCAGGATCAGCGACAGCGCCATGGTGAAGCAGCCGGCATGGGCGGCACCGATCAACTCCTCGGGATTGGTGCCCTTCTTGCCCTCGAACCGGCTGGCAAAGCCGTAGGGATATGCGGCGAGTGCGCCGCTCTCGGTCGAAATGGCGCCCTTGCCGTCCTTGAGGCCGCCCTGCCAGACGGCCGAACCTTGACGGTTGCTCTTCATCGGAATTCTCCTGGTTGGAATTGCGGGATCAAGCCTTGATGAAGTCGAGCAGATCGGCGTTGATCTGGTCGCGCAGGGTTTCGCACAGGCCATGCGGTGCGCCCGGATAGAGTTTGAGCGTGGCACCATTGACCAGCTTCGCGGAAAGGACGCCCGCGTCGGCGAAGGGAACGATCTGGTCGTCGTCGCCGTGCAGGATCAGCGTCGGCACGTCGATCTTCTTGAGGTCTTCGGTGAAATCCGTCTCGGAGAACTGCTTGATGCAGTCGTAGAGCCCCTTGAAGCCGCCCAGCATCCCCTGGAGCCAGAAGCCCTCGCGAATACCTTCGGACACCTTCGCACCCGGACGGTTATAGCCGTAGAACGGCAGGGTCAGATCCTTCAGGAATTGCGACTTGTCGGCCTGAAAACCGGCCCGGATACCGTCGAACACCTCGAGCGGCAGGCCGCCCGGGTTCTTCTCCGTCTTCAGCATCTGCGGCGGCACGGCGCTGATCAGCACGGCCTTGGCGACCCGCCTGGTGCCGTGGCGGCCGATATAGCGTGCGACCTCGCCGCCGCCGGTCGAATGGCCGATATGGATCGCCTGCTTCAGGTCGAGATGCTCGGTCAGCGCCGCCAGATCGTCGGCGTAGGTATCCATGTCGTTGCCGGCCCAGGGTTGGCTGGAGCGGCCATGGCCGCGGCGATCATGGGCGATGACGCGGTAGCCGCGCGATCCCAGGAACAGCATCTGGCTGTCCCAGGCATCCGCCGTCAGCGGCCAGCCATGGCTGAACACGATCGGCTGTCCGGTCCCCCAGTCCTTGTAATAGATCACGGTACCATCCTTGGTGGTGATGATGCTCATTTCAGGGCTCCTGTTCGTGTGGCGGGTCGATGACGGTCGCGGCAAAAGCGGCGACAGGGAGATCGGTGGCGGCAGGCCGCGAGCATGCCAGCCCCGAGGTCGGCGGGATTGGACGATCCTCCCACCACTTGTCGGATATCACCGCGTCGTCAGGCGCCGAGGTCACCCAGCAACGCCGCCGCGCGGACCAGATCCTCCGCAGCGTCGGCCTGACCCTGGGCCGACAAGATAGCACCCTGGGCCCGCAGAATATCGGGCGCGCACCAATCGCCGAGCCCGTTTTCGGCGCGCCGCATCGCCTCCGGACCGACCAGGGCTGCGTGCAGCGTCGCCAGAATGTCGATATGGAGATGCCTTGGCCGACACGCCCGCCGCCCGCGCGGCGGTGGCACAGGCGACCGAGGCGCTCAGGCACGCGTTCCGACGCTGATGCAGATGGGTTTAAGAAGCTGAACGGAGACTGCCGGACGCCGCCCGAGCGGGTTTGATCCTGGGAACTGCATCCGATGTCCCATCGACCTTCGATCGGACGCTTTCCTCCAGGAAGGTCTCGAGCGCCGTGATGTAGCTTTGGTCGCGAAAGACCAGCGCTTTATTTTGGGCGACCTTGGCGCGGATGGCGCGCCGCGCGTCGGGATCACGGCTCAAACCCACCGCCTTGGCGACATAGTCGTCGAGCGAATGGGCGATCGTTTCCGTGACCTGCATGCGCCGCAGAATGGCGGCGGTATGCCGTCCGCGCATCATGCCCGTCTCGAATGTCACGATCGCGGGATTTTGGCTAAGGGAATCCAGCGTGGATTTGCCGCCGGACCAGCCGATCGTATCCAGCAGGATATCGGCCTGTCCGAGAGCCGCCAGGAAGCGTGCCTGGTCCATCGCCGGCAGGAAAATGCAGTAATCGGCCGCATCGAGCCCGACCGCAGCAAACGCTTCCTGCAATCTGGTGCGCAGCACGTCGGTAATCGCCCGGCTCTTCGCGAATTCGATGAAGACGAACTGGCAATCGCCTGCCTCCAGCGCAATCCTCGGAAAGACCGGATCGAACTGGGGATGATATTTGTAGATCGCCTGGCCCGACCAATAGACGGTGGCATCCGCGCGCATGCCGAAATCCGAACGGGTCAGCGTCGGTGGCACGATCTCTGACGGTTCGTAGTAAAGCGACAGGTTCGGCATCAGGACCAGCTTTTCGCTGTAATGCGCCGCACTGTTCGGCGGCTCCATCAGGGCATTGCTGAGAAAGACGTCGATCGTGGCGAAGCCGGTCGTTTCCGGATGGCCCCAACTGACGCATTGCAAGGGAGCCAGACGCATCGCACCGAGCCGCGCCGACATCGGGTCCATCCCGATCTCCGGATAGAGCAGCACATCCAGTCGGGCATCGAGGATTCGGTCTCGCCATTCGCCGGTCGATCGCCCGCCCTCGACGAAGCCGGTGCAGAGTCCCGCCGCGAGATCCGTCTCCGCGTCATGGGTCGTGCCCGTGTGGTAACCGAAGATCTCGAAGCGCGTGCGATCGAACTGCTTCAACCAGCCTTCGATGAAGAGCTTCCAGATCGTGTGGTCGTGAAAAAAGCCGCTGACGATGCCGATGCGGATCTTCCGGTCGCGCGACGGCGGGATGACAGGCGGTGCCGGATAGCGTGCCGCCATGACCCGGCACATCAACTCGCCGTATATCCGCTGCAGGGTGCGATCGTTGAAGCCCTGATAGGCCAGGAAAAAGGGCTGGTTGGCGCCGACGCCTTCGGCGAGCTTCTCCAGCGAGATCGTGGTTCCGGCATCTTTGCAGAGCCGTCGCAGCTCCCGCAAATACCGCGCTCGACTGTCGAATATTTCCTGTTCGTTCCGATAGAGCATCGGCAGTTGCGCCATGCAGAAGGCGACGCGGGCGGCGCCGTAGTCCGGATCGATCACCAGCGCCCGCTCGTAACAGGCCGCCGCCTCGTCGAGCCGCCCGTCGATCTGGCAGATACAGCCGAGATTGTAATGCGCGTCCGCACAGGTCGGCAGCAAAGACAGCGCTTGGCGATAGCGCCGTTCGGCCTCCTCGGGATAGCCCAGTTCCTGAAGCACCGTGCCGAGATTGTTCAGCGCCGCCGCCTGGTCCGGCGCCAGTTCCAGCGCCTTGCGGTAGGCCGCCTCCGCGGCGCGCCACCGGCGGAGCCCGATCAGCAGGTTGCCGAGATTGTAGTAGGCTTCGGCATAGCCAGGCCGTCGCGCGATCGCGGCCCGGTAATGGGCTTCCGCCTCGCTGGCATTGCCGAGATCCACCAGCGCGTTCGCGAGGTTATAGAGGATGACCGGCGAGTTGGGACGAAGCCGGAGCGCTGTCCGATAGCAGGAGACCGCCTCCGGGACATTGCCCAACTCGCGCAGCACCGTTCCCAGATTGCTGGCGATTTCGGCGCTGTCGGGACGCAGCGACGAGGCGCGGCGGTAATGCTCGATCGCCGCCGGCAACCGCCCCAGGCGATGATAGGCGCCCCCCAGACTGTTATGGTATGGCGCCGCCTCGGGATTGAGCGCTATGGCCCGACCGATCAATTCGATGGCGCGGTCCGACTGTCCGGCCTGATCCGAGATCAGCCCCAGCAGATGCAGGCTATCGGCATGATCGGGATAGACCTCCAGGATCCGGCGATAGGTCGCCTCCGCCTCGTCGATCCGGCCCGCTTCGTGGTGACCGATCGCAATATCGAACAGGTCGCCAAGAACGATGGCGCCGGGCTCGGGGCAACTGCTGACACTCATGAAAAAAGGTCCGGGAAAGGGGCTCGAGCACTCTCTAAGCAATCCATCGGCCAGGCAATGAACCCCGAACTATCAGCTGGTTAATTCAAAAAATAGCACAGGCGGGCGAACGGTGCGGCAGAATTTGCTGGGCTGTTCCTGTCGCCCCGGACAGCGGCCCTACTCCACCGTGACGCTCTTTGCCAGATTGCGCGGCTGATCCACGTCCGTGCCCTTGTGCACGGCGGTGTAATAGGCCAGCAGTTGCAACGGGATGGCGTAGAGGATCGGCGCCACGAACGGGTCGCAATCCGGTAGGCGGATCGTCGCCAGCATGCGGCCGGGAAACGACGCGATGCCGGCGGCATCGGACATCATGATGACCTTGCCGCCGCGGGCCAGCGCTTCCTGGACGTTCGACGCGGTCTTCTCGAACAGCTCGTCATGCGGTGCCACGACGATGATCGGCATCTGGTCGTCGATCAGCGCGATCGGGCCATGCTTCATCTCGCCGGCGGCATAGCCTTCCGCGTGGATGTAGCTCAGCTCCTTCAGCTTCAGAGCGCCTTCCAGCGCCAGCGGATAGGACGTGCCGCGGCCCAGATAGAGCACGTCGCGCGCATCGATCAGCGATTTGCCGAGCGCCTCGATCGACCCTTCGTCGGCCAGCACTTCGGCGATGCGCGACGGCACCTCGCTGAGTGCCGTCGCCAGTTCGGCCTCGCGCAGCGCGTCGATCTTGCCGCGCGCGCGGGCCAACGCGATGGCGAAGCAGGCTAGCACGGCCAATTGCGCCGTGAAGGCCTTGGTCGAGGCCACGCCGATCTCGGGCCCGCACAGGGTCTGCAGCATGACGTCGGCTTCGCGCGCCATGGAACTTTCCGGCTGATTGACCAGCACGGCGATGTGCTGGCGCTGGCTCTTGGCATAGCGCAGCGCCGCCAGCGTGTCGGCCGTCTCGCCCGATTGCGAGATGAACAGCGCCAGCCCGTTCTCGGGCATGTCGGCGGCGCGATAGCGGAACTCGCTGGCGATATCGACCTCGACCGGCATGCGCGCCAGCTTCTCGAACCAATATTTCGCGACCAGCGCCGAATGGAACGAGGTGCCGCAGGCGACGATGGTGATGCGCGAGACCTTGGCCAGATCGAACGGCATGTCCTCCAGCACGATGGTCCGGCTCGCCGGATTGACGAAGGCCGACAGCGTGTCGCCGATCACGGCCGGCTGCTCGCAGATTTCCTTATGCATGAAGTGGCGATGGTTGCCCTTGCCGATCATGGCGCCCGATAGCGCCGTCAGCTTGATCGGCCGATCGACCGGCCGGTCCTCGGCGTCATAGACCTGGGCGCCGCTGGTCGTCAGTACAGCCCAGTCGCCTTCGTCCAGATAGCAGATGCGCTGGGTCAGCGGCGCCAGGGCCAGCGCGTCGGAACCGACATACATTTCGCCGTCGCCGTATCCCACGGCGACCGGCGAGCCGCGCCGGGCGCAGATCAGCAGTTCCGGATATCCGGCAAACACGATCGCGACCGCGAAGGCGCCGTGCAGCCGGCGCAGGGTGCGGGCGACCGCTTCCTGCGGCGTGGCGCCCTGCTCCATTTCGCGCGTCAGCAGCATGGCGACCGCCTCGGTGTCCGTGTCGCTGGTGAAGGCATAGCCGGCCGCGGTCAGCTCGGTCCGCAGCTCGGCGAAATTCTCGATGATGCCGTTATGCACGATGGCGACCCGGTCGGTCGCGATCGGGTGGGCATTGCGCTCGACCGGCGCGCCATGGGTCGCCCAGCGGGTATGCCCGATGCCGGTCGTGCCGGCGATCGGGTCTTCGGCCAGCAGCGCGGCCAGCTTGTTCAGCTTGCCCTCGGCCCGGCGCCGCACGATGCGGCCATCGACCAGGGTGGCGATGCCGGCCGAGTCATAGCCGCGATATTCGAGCCGCCGAAGCCCTTCGAGTACCAGGGGAGCGGCCTCGCCGCGTCCGATCGTCCCGATAATGCCGCACATATGCTGATCCCCTACTTCTTGTGCTTCGCGCGTTGCGCGGCGCGGAATTCCGCGGCCCGCCCCGGCTTGTCGATCTGACGGGCCCGACCGATGGCGACGGCGTCGGCCGCGACGTCGCGCGTGACCACGCTGCCGGCCGCGGTCATGGCGCCGTCGCCGATCCTGACCGGCGCCACGAGCGACGAGTTGGAGCCGATGAAGGCGCGCTCGCCGATCTCGGTCCGGTACTTGCCGTACCCGTCGTAATTCACCGTGATCGTGCCGGCGCCGATGTTGCTGCCGGCCCCGACCGTAACGTCGCCCAGATATGTGAGGTGGTTGGCCTTGGCCCCACGCCCGAGCTGGGCATTCTTCAGCTCGACGAAATTGCCGACATGGACATCCTCGGCCAGCATGCTGCCGGGCCTGATCCTGGCGAACGGGCCGATGATGGCGCCGGCGCCGATCGCGGCGCCCTCGATATGGCTGAAGGCTTTGATCTGGACCCGGTCGCCGATGGTGACGCCGGCGCCGAACACGACGTTCGGCTGGATCACCACATCGCGCCCCAGCACCGTGTCGGCCGCCAGGAACACGCTCGCCGGATCGACCAGCGTGGTGCCGCCTGCCATCGCGGCGGCACGCAGGCGCTGCTGCAGGATCGCCTCGGCCGCGGCCAGATCGGCGCGGGAATTGACGCCGACCAGTTCCTCCACCGGCGCCTCGACCACCCGGGCCAGACGCCCATCGGCTCGCGCCAATCCGACGATGTCGGTCAGATAGAATTCGCCCTTGCTGTTGTCGTTCCTGATTCGGGCGATCAGATCGAACAGCACGGCGCCATCGATCACCATGACGCCCGAATTGCACAGATCGAGCGTCAGGATCTCAGGCGACGCCTCGGCGGCCTCGACGATCGCATCCAGATTGCCGGCCGCATCCAGCACCAGGCGACCATAGGCGTTCGGCGAGGCGACGCGCATGCCGAGCACGACCACGGCGGCATCGCTCGTCCGGCGCTCCTCGACCATGCGGCCCAAGGTTTCGGCCGTGATCAGCGGCGTGTCGCCATAGACGACCAGCACCTCGTCGAAAACCTGATCGCCGAACGCGGGTCGCACGCAGCCGACCGCGTGGCCGGTGCCACGCTGTTCCCGTTGATAAGCCCGCGCATGGGGCGCCGCCGCGGCCTCGACCGCCGGCATCTCCGGTCCGGCGACCACGACGACAAGGTCGGGCCCGAGCCCTGCGCAGGTGTCGATGACATGGCGCAGCATCGGCTTGCCGGCAATTTCGTGCATGACCTTGGGCAGGTCCGACTTCATGCGGGTGCCCTTGCCGGCGGCGAGAATGACGACAGCCAGTCGCTTCATGAACCCTTTTCCCTATTCGACCGCAACGATGGGTCACCTGACGGCCGGAATGTGTCATCTAGATCGGGATGGTGGCGAAACAAAATTTGTGAATCGACATGACGAAGCAACTGGTGCTGTTCGACCTCGACGGCACGCTGATCGACAGTGCCGGCGACCTGCGCGCGGCGCTGAACAAGATGCTGGCGGCGTTCGGCCGAGAACCGCTGCCCTTGCCCGACGTGATCGGCATGATCGGCAATGGCGTGCCGACGCTGGTGAAGCGCGGCTTGGCGGCCCGGCCGGGCGATCCGATCGACCCTGCCGACGCCGTGGCTAAGTTCAACGCGGCCTATGACGCGGCCCCCATGGACCTCACGCGCGTCTATCCGGGCGTGACCCAGACGCTCGACCGGCTGAAGGCGGGCGGCATGGCGATGGGCGTCTGCACCAACAAGCACGCGGATTCGGCGAAACACATCCTGACCGAACTGGGCCTCGCCCCTTATTTCACCGAGTTGATCGCCGGCGACAGCCTGCCGTTTCGCAAGCCGGACCCGCGCGTGCTGACCGAGACCCTGAAGCGACTCGGCCTGACGATCGGGGATGCCTGGATGATCGGCGACAGCGAGGTCGATGCCGCGACCGCCGAGGCGGCCGGCATGGATTTCGTGCTGCTGACCTATGGCTACCATCACGGACCGGTCGACCAGATCCCGGCGCTGCACCGGCTCGATCGCTTCGCCGACCTGGTCGATGTGCTGATCTGACCGGCCGGCGGTCACGGCAGATCGAGACCGAGCGGCCCGGCGACCGCGCGCAGCAGGCGCCGAGCCTCGGTGAAGCCGAGCCGGTCGATGGCGCCGCCCAGAGCGGTCGCATCGGCGCCTTGCGCTTCAAGTGCCGCCTTGACCGGCCCGAACTCGCGGCGGGCCGCCAGCGAATTGCGCCCGAGCAGCCCGTCGAGTTCCTCGATCATCCGCTTCAGATCGGCCGAAGCGGCGCCGGTCACGGCGAGAGAGGCGACAACCGGCGTCGTGGTGGTGTTGGCGGCAGCCAACCCGCCCACGACTTCCGCCATGGCCTCGTCGAGCCTGGTCAGCAGCGGCGCCAGATCGGCGATCTCGCCCTTGCGCAGTTGGGTTTCGACCGCGGACGCTGCCGCCGCCAGCCGCAGTGCCGACAGGTTGCCGGCGACGCCTTTCAGCGTATGGGCATGGCGTGTCGCCTCCTCGACCGCATCATGGCTGAGCGCCAGGCGCACCGCGGTGACGGCGCCAGCCTGGGACTTGGCGAATTCGGCCAGCAGGCGGGACAGCAGCGCGCGATTGCCGCCCAGCCGGGCGAGGGCCGCTTCGACATCGATGCCGGGTTGATCATCCATGAGCGTAATCTCGTTCGAAGCCTGCGCCTGGACGGCCGGCTTGGGGGTGCCGCGCGGCAAGTCGATCCAGTAGCGCAACCGCGCGATAAGATGATCGGGATCGACCGGTTTGGGAATGTGGTCGTCCATGCCGGCGTCCAGACATTGCCGACGCTCCTCCTCCAACGCATGTGCCGTCATGGCGATGATCGGCAGATCCCGCAGGCCGAGCTTGGTTCTGATCGCCTGGGTCGCCTGATAGCCATCCATCTCGGGCATCTGGATATCCATCAGCACGGCATCGAATGCCATGCCCGCGGCCAGCCGATCAACCGCTTCCTTGCCGCTGCGCGCGGTCTTGACCGACGCACCCACCGCCTCCAGCAGCTCCTGCGCGATCATGCGATTGATCTCGTTGTCATCGACCACCAGGACCAGCACGCCGACCAGATCGATCTCGGCCACAGCCGCCAGCAGCGCCGGCAGCGGCGCGACGGTGCCAAGGGTCGCCGGCGCCTGCGAGCGGAACTGTGCGGTGAAGAAGAACCGGCTGCCATTGCCCGGCGCACTCTCGACGCCGATGGCGCCGCCCATGGCCCCGACCAGATGCTTCGAGATGGTCAGCCCCAGACCGGTGCCGCCGAACTTGCGGCTGGTCGAGCTGTCGGCCTGCGCGAAGGCCTGAAACAGCTTGCCGGTCTGCTCCTCGCTCAGGCCGATGCCGGTGTCGCTGACCGAGAATCGGAGGTCGACCGCCCCCGTCGTCCCCGTCGTCCCCGTCAGGAGTTCCGCCGTGATGACGATCCGGCCGCGGTCGGTAAATTTGATCGCATTGCCGATGAGATTGGTCAGTACCTGGCCCAGGCGCAGCGGATCGCCGATCAGATGGCGCGGCAAGTCCGGCTGGACCACGAAATCGAGCGCCAGACCCTTTTCGGCGGCGTGCCTGGCGAACAGATCGCCGACATGCTGCAGCGTGTCGCCCAGGTCGAACGGCACCTCTTCCAACAGCAGCCTGCCGGCCTCGATCTTCGAGAAATCCAGGATATCGTCGATGATGCGCAGCAGCGAGCGGCCGGCACGCTGGATCTTGGTCAGATGCTCGCGCTGATGCGGCTTCAGCTCGGATTTCAGCACCAGATGGGTCAGGCCCAGGACGGCATTCATCGGCGTGCGGATTTCGTGGCTCATATGGGCCAGGAATTCGCTCTTGGCCTGGGCGGCGCTTTCGGCCCGAAGCCGCTCCCGCTCGCTCAGCATCGCAAGCTCGCCCAATTCGTCGGCCTGCCGAGCCAGCAGATCGCGGCTCTGGCGCAACTCCTGCTCGACATGGCGCGAATTGGTCAGATCGTTCAGGATGACCAGGTATTTCGAGCCGGAGATCACGACATAGGGCTCGGTCACCCGCTCGCTGCCGTCGGCACAGGTGAGCCGGCAGGTCGGTGGTTCGCCCGGCTCGCCGGCCTCGACCCGCTCCAGATAGCTTTCATACAGCGCCGCCATGGCGACCCGATCGGCCTGATCGGCATGGGCCGGCGCCCAGAGATCGGCCACGTGCTCGAAATCCGTAGCACCATAGCCATAGACATCGATGAAGCGCGGATTGACATATTGAATCTGCCGAGCAGGCCAACTGCCGACGATCATCGGCAAGGGCGAGGCTTCAATGAAGGCCCGCATCTGCGCCTCGCCCGCGCGCAGATCGCCCTCGGTCCGCTCGCGCGTCTCCAGCAGGCCGTTGAACCGATGGGCCAGATCGACGATCTCGGCCGGCCCGGTTTCCGGCAGCCGCGTGTCGAACCGGCCTTCGGTCGCCGCCTCGGTCGCCCCGATCAGGCGCTGCAGCGGCAGGGTGAGATGGCGGCGGCTGACGAAGGCGCCGACGACGACCAGCAGCACGAGCACGCCGACCACCCCGGCATCGGCGCGCAGGCGATGCCGGGCCGGCGCCAGGATCTCCTTGCGTGGAACCGTGACGATGGTGAACCAACCTGGCCCGAAGATCGGCGCTAAGGCCGCGACCTCCATCTGGCCATCGGGCCCCTGCCGTTCGACCCAGCCGGGACCGTCAGTGGCGGACGCGTCGGCCACGGCCGGTCGATCGGCATGCTTCCCGATCCATTCGGCCTGATCGCTGTTCCGCGCGACCACCGTTCCCGTTCCGTCGAGTATGGTGACGATGGCACCCTGCGGCAGCACGCCGTCCAGTGGCAGCGGCTGGAAATGCGAAAGATGGATCGAGGCCGCCAGGACGCCGACCAGCTTGCCGTCGTCGCGAATGACCGGCATCGCGGCCACGACGCACCAGTCATTGGGCGCCCCGTCGAACGACGGCGCGCCCAGCAGGAATTTCTGGTCGAGCAGCACTTGGCGGAACCAGTCACGGCCGGCGAAATTGGCGCGTGGGGCGCCCAACGGCGGCGGCGTGCTGTTGCAGATCAGATCGCCGTCGATGTTGATCAGCCGCAGCGTGATGAAGCTGGGCCGAAGCCGCGGCACCGTCGTCAGCACCGGATCGCAATGATCCGGATCGAGCGCCTGGATCGCCGGCCGGGTCGCGGCGCCGCTGAGGATGTCGCGGGTCTGGATCGTGTCGTGCTGAACGCTGGCGGCGATCAGCCGGGCAAATCCGAGGGATTCCTCGCCGGCGGCGGCGATCTCCCGCCCGGTCGATAGATATTGTTCGTAGCCGATGATCGCGACGAACGGCAGGACGATGGCTGCGACCAACCCGATCATTCGGGTTCCGATCGACCAATGCCTGCTCATCGATACTCCTTTGTTCAGCACGGGAGCGCCGGACCCGCCGCTGCAGGAACTAGGCCAGCGCGCGTTCCAGGATGCGGGCGACGTGCAGGGCCTCGCGCGCGGCGCCGTCGAAAATCTGATGCCGGCAGCTCGTCCCGTCGGCGACGATCAGCGCCGCGGCCGGGGCGTGACGCACCGCCGGCAGCACCGACAGTTCGCCGATGCGCATCGAGACGTCGAAATGCTCGGCCTCATAGCCGAAGGCACCGGCCATGCCGCAGCAGGTCGCCTCGATCGTCTTGACCGTCAGATCCGGCACCAGCCCCAGCACGATGGCCACGTCCGGCACCAGGCCGAACGCCTTCTGGTGGCAATGACCATGAAGATAGGCCTCGGCGACGCCGATCGGTTTCAGGGCCAGTTTGAGCCGACCGGCCTTCTGCTCCGCCGCCAGAAACTCCTCGAACAGCATGGCGTTGGCGGCCAAAGCCGTGGCCTCGCCCTGGCCCAGGATGACGGCGTATTCGTCGCGCAAGGTCAGCAGGCACGACGGCTCCAGCCCGACGACCCTGGCGCCGCGCGCGACATAGGGCGCCAGCGCGGCGATCAGGAGCCGGGCTTCGATCCGGGCCTCGCCGATCAGACCGGCGGCGAGAAACGTCCGCCCGCAGCACAGCGGGCGACCGGCGCGCGGCGGCTCGACCACCCGATAGCCCGCCGCCAGCAGCACCCGCCGCGCGGCACGCAGATTCTCCGGCTCGAAGCTGCCGTTGAACGTATCGGACAGCAGCACGACCTCGGCGCCATCGCCTTCGGCCGGCTGCGGCCGCCAGGCGTCGCGCCGCCATGCCGGCAGGGCGCGGTATCGGGAGAAGCCTAGAAACCGCTCACCCAGTGCCCGCACAATCGGAATGCGGTTGCGCAGATTGAGAACCAAGGCAAAATGCCCGGCAAAATGCGCGTACCGCGGCAGATACGCGACCAGCCGTTGGCGCAGCGACAAACCATGACGGTCCTGCCACTGATGCAGAAACTCCAGCTTCATCCGCGCCATGTCGACACCGGTCGGGCATTCGCGCTTGCAGCCCTTGCAGCCGACGCACAGATCCATGGTCGATTTCATCGCGTCCGAGGTCAGCGCATCGGGCCCGAGCTGGCCGGACAGGGCCAGCCGCAGGCTGTTGGCCCGGCCGCGCGTCACGTCCTTCTCGTCCTCGGTCGCGCGGAAGCTCGGGCACATCACGCCCGGGTCGGACTTCCGGCAGGTGCCGTTGTTGTTGCACATTTCGACGGCGCCCAGGAAACCGCCCCAATCCGACCAGTCGAGCGCCGTCTCGATCGACAGCGCCTTATAGTCCGGCTGGTAGCGCATCAGGCTGCGGTCGTCCATCCGCTCGGGCCGCACGATCTTGCCAGGGTTGAACAGGCCGGCCGGGTCGAACGCATCCTTGACCCGCTCGAACGCCTTGACGATGCGTGGGCCGTACATGCGCTCGTGGAATTCCGAGCGCACCAGTCCGTCGCCATGCTCGCCGGAATGCGCGCCCTTGTATTCGCGCACGATATCGAACGCTTCCTCGGCGATGCGGCGCATCTTGGCCACGTCGCCGCCGTCCTTCATGTTCAGCACCGGGCGGACATGCAGACAGCCGACCGAGGCATGGGCGTACCACGTGCCCTCGACGCCGTTGCGGCCGAACAGGTCGGTCAGCCGCGCGGTATAGTCGGCCAGGTCGTCGAGCGGAACCGCGCAATCCTCGATGAAGGAGACCGGTTTGCCGTCGCCCTTCATCGACATCATGATGTTGAGCCCGGCCGAACGCACCTCGGCCAGTTGGGCCAGGAACGACGGATCGACCGCCGGCACGATGGCATCCGGGTAGCCCAGATCGCCCATCAATTGGTCGAGATCCGCCATCTTCTTCAGCAGCGCCGCATGATCCTCGCCGGAGAACTCGACCAGCAGCAGCGCGTCGGGTTGCCCCCGGACCGCACGCTCGATCGTCGGCGCGAAGGCCGGGATCTTGCGCGCCAGATCGATCATGGTCCGGTCGACCAGTTCAACCGCCGAAGGCCCGAGCGCCACGATATGCCGGGTCGAGGCCATGGCGTCGTAGAAATGCTGAAAATGGCAGATCGCCTGGACCCGATGCTTCGGCAGCCGATGCAGGCGCAGTTGGATCCTGGTGAAGAAACCCAGCGTGCCCTCGGAGCCGACCAAAAGCTTGGCCGGATTGCGCGGCGTCTGACCCAGCGTCTCGATATTGTAACCGCCGACCTTGCGCAGCACGGTTGGGATGCGCGCCGCGATCTCGTCGGCTTCCTCGGTATAGAGATCGC
>Ga0302314_10002049_pt1 | contig 37647 bp, 35 predicted proteins | sample III_Palsa_N2_3_FD_200533 | JGI IMG/M metagenome (GOLD analysis project Ga0302314, IMG submission 200533) | Peat permafrost microbial communities from Stordalen Mire near Abisko, Sweden - III_Palsa_N2_3 | ecosystem: Environmental > Terrestrial > Soil > Palsa > Peat permafrost | place: Sweden...
CCCTGGAAACCACGTGCGCTATCGCGCAGGCATTCCCGATGGTGGTCGAGGCGACCACGAAAGGAGAGACCCGCGCACGCTTCGCGGAAGCAACCTCTTAGGAACTCTTCGACCCTGGAGGGGTCGCAGCGATTAGCCGGTGGTTGAGCGCAGCGACACCACCGGACCATTTTCAGTCCATCGATTGCGCCCCGGGAATGATTCTGCCCCCGATATAGCCCATGCCGGGGCGCACCGGCACAACGTTGCGATAGGATTGGAAAATACTCTAGAGCCCGTCTAAGAATGGCGACGGGGAAATCGCCGCATGAGCCTATTCAAAGACAACGGCTCTTTCCCTTTCCTCGTCTCAAAATCGACTCCAATCTCCCCCCTCCTTTTACTTTTATGCTTTTGGATGGGCGCGGCAGTTTTCCCGGCGAGAGCCGATGATCCTCCGCCCGAAAACGGCTCCACCGGGGCGTCCATTTCTAACGCGGGTAGCACCGATTTTTTAGCCGTCACCTATGTGGCCGATGGAAGTCCTGCCGCGTTGGCGGGGATCAAAACAGGCGACCTGGTCACCCTCCTTAACGGAATTGCCGTCCAGAACCTTTCTCCAACCCAACGAAAGAGCATTTTAGAGGGTCCAGTCGGCTCGACGGTTGAAATCACTGCCATCCGCGATGTAACGACGAGCGAAGACGTATCTATCGTTCTGGTCCCCTATGTCGATGCCTATTCGCCAGCAGCGGAGGCTGGGGATTCGAGGGCAGAATTCAACTTGGCCTATTATTATCAACACGCTTCAGGTCCGGCTAAGGATTTGGGGAAATCTCTGGATTGGTACACCAAAGCCGCCAATGCGGGTTACGCCCGCGCGGAAAACAACCTGGGAGCGATCTATAAATATGGCTACGGAGTCCCCAAAGACCCCGTGACCGCCGTTGCTTGGTTTCTCAAGGCATCCCAGCAGGGAGATGGCGTATCCGAAAGAGAACTGGCGGAGTGCTATCTCTACGGACAGGGGGTCGCCAAGAGCGACCAGGACGCGTTCAACTGGTTTTACGCCTCCGCCCAGCAGGACGACGCGGTCGCCGAGCGGCATCTGGGCATCCTCTATGAGGAGGGCCGAGGGGTCGCCAAAGACAACCAAGCGGCCTTCGATTGGTTTTATCGGGCGGCCTATCGTAACGACGCTTACGGGGCATGGAACCTCGGAATCTTCTATGACCGGGGTCGCGGAGTGACGAAGAATCTCGATGAAGCCCTCAAATGGTACCGGCAGGCCCAAGTCGCCCTTCCTGACGACAAGCGGTTGAAGCGGAATATCGCCATGGCGAGCCTGGGAGCCTTCCTTCACAGCAAAGTCCCCTCTCAACTGGACGCCTCCCTTTTCAGGGACGCATTCGGTCGCGAGTTATCGATCCTCTTCGTCTGCCTCGTCGCGGTCTACCTCGTCATTGGCGGCCTTCTTCTCTATTTCACCTTCCAAAAGCCGGAAAACGCGGCAAAACTCCTTTTCTCTCTCGGTTGGATATTCCTTTATATGGAAAGCCAGGGAGTGGCGGCCCTAGGCCTGGCAGTTTTGGCAAAAACCTTCGCCGTCACCCTTTTCTTCATTGCCACGGTTGTTTGCAGTACCGTTCCGATCATCCTTTCGTCCCTTGGCCCGGCCCGCCGCCATTTATGGAAACGGCCTCCAGCCCCTCTCGGGAAGATCATCTTCATCTATGTGCTGGGAGCATTCGCCGCCCTCCTGCTCATTCCTTTCGGATACGAAAAGCTCTACGTGGCGATTTTCCACTCCTCACTTCCAGCCCAATCGACCCTAGCGCTCATTCTTAAGACCCGGACGGCCTCGGTTTGGCTGGCCTACCTCTGCATCGCCTTGCTCATGCCTGCCACCGAAGAAATCCTTTTTCGCGGCTACCTGTTCGAAACGCTGGGCAAGCGCTTGCCGTCCATGGCGGTAATCGTCATCACCGCAGCGGCCTTTTCAGTGCTTCATTTCCAAGCGGATTACCTGATCCCTCTTTTCGGCATCGGGCTGGTTCTCGGCTGGGTGCGAAACGAAACCAAATCCATTTTCCTCACCGTTCTTCTTCACGCGTTGAACAACAGCTTCTCCCTGGCCCTGCTCAAGATCGCAAGCCATCAGACCTGATCCGTCAGAAAGGGGGCAGTCCTCACTTTTGACACGAAACCCCATTCAGATTCTCGCCGCGTCCGAGTTATTGATACCACGCGGACGCGAGAAGCGCGGGAGAGCGGTCTCCTGGGTTTCAGGTGGCGCGTATTCCGAGCAGATCGAACGTCGCTGATTACGGGCGGACCGGGATGCACGGGGGCAGCTTGTACGATGTAAGGGAAGCCATGCCCCCTTAGATTTGCCTCCCGGCCATGCAAGTCAGTTTCCCCTGGGAGCTACGTGCGCTATCGCGCAGGCATTGCCTCCCGGCCATGCCAATCAGTTTCCCCTGGAAACCACGTGCGCTATCGCGCAGGCATTCCCGATGGTGGTCGAGGCGACCACGAAAGGAGAGACCCGCGCACGCTTCGCGGAAGCTATCTCTTACGACAACTTAAAATGAGAACCCTCCAGCTCAACTAAAGAGCCGGAACCCCTCAACATTCCCCGCCGTTCCCACCGCCACGAAAGCCTGGAGAACCAACGGGTCAAACAGCTGACGATTCTGATTAAAATAAACCGTCGCCTGCCGCTGCCGATCGGCCAATTCGGAGGCCAGCAGGGTAACCGTATCCCCCGACTGGCGGCGGCTGTCGGCCATGGGGCTGAGCCGATAGACAAGATTATGGTACGTATCGACCATCGCGAGGACCTGCCCCTCGCGGAGGAGCTGGCGGCCGCCCATCTTGACGGGAAAGCCGCTGGCATCGGCCCGCTCGTGATGCTGGGTGATGATCTCGCGGACCAGCTCGAACTGGCTGACGCCGTCGAGGTACTGAAGGGCCCGCTTGACGTGCGATTCGTAGAGGGCCCGGTCGGCGCCGGTCAACGTGTCCGGCGCGGGGGCGCGGACGGAGCGGGGCAGCTCGGCCTTCCCCATATCGTGCAGGTAGGCCGCGATCTCGATCAGCGGAATCGTCTCCGGCTTGAAGCCGACGGCCTCCGCCACCTTGCGGGAGACCCGGGCGACGAACCCGGCGTGATTGCCCACCCCGCTATCGTAATAGTAATCCTCATGGCTGCTCAGCAGGCCGCCGAGGGCCTCGGCGGTGAGGCGGAGGTCGGCCATGGTCTTCAGGTTGGTCTCGTCGAGGTTGACGTTGGTGCCGACCAGCTCGCCCCGGAGCTGGGCCAGGACGGTGGTCTGGGTCTCCGTCTCCCGCAGCAGCTGGCCGTTGCGCTGGGTGACCTCGTAATGGAGGAAGCAGAGGCGGACCGCCTGGAGGATCTCGGCGATCTGCCACGGCTTGGAAAGGTACATGTAGACCGTCCCCTTGTTGATCGAGGTGAGGATCTCCCGGATCTCGGCGAAGCCGGTCATGATCGCCCGGATCGAATCGGGCGAGTAGGCCATGGTGCGGGAAAGGAACTCGATCCCCATCAGCTCCGGCATCCGGTTGTCCGAGAGGATGACCTGGGGCCGGAGGCCGCCCTTGAGCTGCTCCAGGGCCTCCAGGGGCGAGGTCGAGGTGACCACGCTGTAGGTGCGGCTGAAAAGGCTGGTCAGCGCCTGAAGGATCGACGGCTCGTCGTCGACGATCATCAGGACATTCCCCCGCTTGGCGGTGGCGGCGAAAGCGGGGAGGCTCACGGCTTACCTTATAATCCCAAGCCGTCTGTTTTGCGAGTCCCGGCCTGCACGCAATTCTACTCAGCTCGCTCGAATCACGCCCCGGAGACCGGCCTCAACCGGGGAGCTCGGCCTCGCCCGGCTCGACCTTGTCCGAGATCACGGGGGCGATGGCGAGGAGCTTGTCCCCGGCTTCGAGGTTGACCAGCTTCACCCCCTGGGTGTTGCGGCCGACCTCGCGGATGTCCTTGACCGGGGTGCGGACCATCAGCCCCTTGGCGGTGATCAGCATCATCTCGTCCTCGTCGGTCACGGAGAGGGCGCCGACCACCTGGCCGGTCTTCTCGGTGGTCTTCATGGTGATGATGCCCTTGCCGCCCCGGCTCTGGCTGCGGTATTCGTCGAAGGGGGTCCGCTTGCCGATGCCGTTGTCCCCGGCGACCAGGAGGGTGGCCTGGGGATTGACCGAGGCGACGGCGACGACGGCGTCGCCCTTGTCGAGGGTGATCCCCTTGACGCCGGCGGCGTTGCGGCCCATCGAGCGGGCCTGGTTCTCGTCGAAGCGGATGCTCATGCCGGTGCGGGTGATCAGGACGACTTCCTTCTTCCCGTCGGTCAGCTCGACCGAGATGAGGAGATCGCCCGGCTCGATGGTGATGGCGATGATCCCGCCCTTGCGGAAGTTGCCGAAGTCGGTGAGGCTGGTCCGCTTGACCGTGCCCTGCTGGGTGCAGAAGAAGAGCTCCTCCGTCGATTCCCAGGTGATGTCGTCCCCCTTCGAGTTCCGCTTGGAGACGATCCGGATCATCGCGGCGATCTTCTCCTCGCTCTTCAGCTCGAGAAGATTGGCGATGCTCTTGCCCTTGGCGGTGCGGCTCATCTCGGGAATCTCGTAGACCCGCTCGACGTAGACCCGCCCGGTGTTCGTGAAGAACATCAGGTAGTCGTGGGTCGAGGCGGTGAAGAGATGTTCGATGAAATCGTTGTCGTCCTGCTTTTCGGTGCCGCTGTCGTTGATCCCGGAAACCCCGATCACCCCGCGCCCGCCGCGCCGCTGGGCCCGGTAGCTGTTGATATTGGTCCGCTTGAGCAGGCCTTTATGGGTGAGGGTGATGATGACCCCCTCGTTGGCGATCAGGTCCTCGATCCGCATCTCCCCCTCGTCGGGGACGATCTCGGTGCGGCGCTCGGTGCCGTGCTTGTCGCGGAGGGTGCGGAGCTCCTGCTTGATGATGGTGAGGACGCGGAGTTCCTTCGCCAGGATGTCGCTGAGGTCTTCGATCTCCTGGACCAGGCCGTCGTACTCCTTGACGATCTTGTCGCGCTCCAGGCCGGTCAGCTGGTAGAGGCGGAGCTCGAGGATGGCGTCGATCTGGCGCTCGTTGAGGAGGTACTTACCGTTGGTGAGGCGCTGGGGGTCGCGGACCTTGATGCCCCACTTCTCGACCGCCTTCTGGGGGAACTCGTAGCCCTGGAGCTGGATCTTGGCCTCCTCGCGGTTCTTCGACTCGCGGATGATCCGGATGAACTCGTCGAGGTTCGACTGGGCGATCAGGTAGCCTTCCAGCAGCTCGGCGCGGTCCTCGGCCTTGCGGAGCTCGAAGCGGGTGCGGCGGAGGATGACCTCGCGGCGGTGCTCGATGTAGCAGTTGATCAGCTCCTTGAGGTTGAGCGTCTTCGGCTTGCCCGCGTCGATCGCCAGCATGTTGACCGAGAAGCTGGTCTCGAGGGCGGTGTGCTTGAAGAGATTGTTGAGGACCACCTTGGGCACCGCGTCCCGCTTGATCTCGATGACCACCCGGGTGTTCTCGTCCGATTCGTCGCGGACGTCGGTGATCTCGGTGATGATCTTGTCGCGGACCAGGTCGGCGATCTTCTCGACCAGGGTCGAGCGGTTCACGTTGAAGGGGATCTCGTCGACGATCAGGACGGTGCGGCCGCCCTTCTGCTCCTCGGTGTGGAGCTTGGCGCGGACCTTGACGCTGCCCCGCCCGGTGGTGAAGTAGCTGCGGATCCCCTCCATGCCGAGGATCTGGGCGCCGAGGGGGAAGTCGGGGCCCTTCACGATCTTCATCAACCCTTCGATGGTGATGTCGGGCTTGTCGATCACGGCGCAGACGCCGTCGATCACCTCGATGATGTTGTGGGGCGGAATGTTGGTCGCCATGCCGACGGCGATGCCGGTCGAGCCGTTGACCAGGAGATTGGGGAAGGCGGCGGGGAGGACGACCGGCTCCTTCTTGCTGCCGTCGTAGTTGTCGACGAAGTCGACGGTGTCCTTGTCCATGTCCTCCATCAGGGCGACGCCGGGATGGGAGAGACGGGCCTCGGTATACCGCATCGACGCCGGGGGATCACCCTCCACCGAGCCGAAGTTCCCCTGGCTGCCGACCAGCGGCTCGCGGATCGCCCAAGGCTGGGCCATGTGGACGAGAGTGGGGTAGATCGCCTGATCGCCGTGGGGATGGTAGTTACCCATGGTATCGCCGACGATCTTGGCGCACTTGACGTGCTTGCGGGTCGGCCAGAGGCTCAGCTCGCTCATCGCATAGAGAATGCGGCGCTGGGAGGGCTTCAACCCGTCGCGAACGTCGGGCAGCGCGCGGGAGATGATGACCGACATCGAGTAGTCGAGGAAGCAGCTCCGCATCTCCTCGGAGACATTGATGCGCTGAAGCTTCTCGCCCTGAGTGAAAAGGGAACCACCGCTGGAAGGCGGTACGGGAGGAACGTTGTCATCGGCCATAGGAAAGGGGGAATTAGACACGAAGCCACGTACCAAGAAAAGCTAATTCAAGGGGGATCAAAACACCCTTAAAGCATCGCCCCCATAGAGATGGCCAACCGACTCTGGGGGGAATCTAAAGGGGGAACCCCTTTACATCGTACAAGCTGCCCCCTTGCATCCCGGTCCGCCCATAATTAGCGCGTTCGATCTTCCCCCGATCCCCGCCACCTGAATGCCTGCGCGATAGCGCACGTAGTTCCCAGGGGAAACTAATTCGCATGGCCGGGAGGCAAACCCAAGAGCCCTCTCTCCCGCGCCCCTCGCGTCGCGTGGTAGCATCGACATAACCCGGCGAGGATCCCCCCGCACAAGTCATCGAGGTGCCTACGCCAACCCCGGCGGCAACTTCGCCTGCAACCCCTTGATTCCCTGTGCCTTGCTCCGAGGGCAAACCAGAATGGCATCCTCAGTCTCGACCACAACGAGATCGTCAACCCCATAGAGGGCGATGGTCCGCCCATTGGAGACCACGATGTTGTTCGCCCCATCGGCGACGACCCCGGAGCCGCGAATCGTATTGCCCGCCTCGTCCTGGCCGAAGTGAGCCGGCAGCGCGGTCCAAGCCCCCACGTCATCCCAATCGAATTCCGCCCAAGCCGTGACGACCCGGGCCGCCTTTTCCATCAACGCATAATCGATCGAGTTCTTCGGCAGCTCGGCAAAGGTCTTCTCAAGATAGGCCGGGACCTCGGCAGCCAAGGCAGGAAAAGCGCGGATAAACGCGGAGAGCTCGGGCTGCAGCCGGTCGGCCTCCCGAAGGAAAAGCGCCGACGACCAGATAAAGACCCCCGCATTCCAGCCAAACCGCCCGCTGGCCAGATAATGGCGGGCCTTGGCCTCATCCGGCTTCTCGACAAACCGGACCACGGAACGAAACCCCCCCGGCAGCCCCACCGCCACATGAAGCGGCGCCCCCAGCTCGATATAGCCGAAACCAGTAGCCGGAAAAAGCGGATGGACCGCCAGGGTAACGAAAGCATCGGCAATCGTGGCGGCGGCGAAACCCTCCCGGATCTGCCGGGCAAAAGTCTCGCCGTCATGAACGAGCGCATCAGCCGGCATCACCGCCACGACCGCCTCCGGATGCCGCACGCGGGCCAGCGCGGTGGCAAGCGCGGCGGCAGGAGCCGTATCGCGCTTGGCCGGTTCGGCGACGATCTGGTCGGGAGAAAGCGAGGGAAGCAACTGGCGAATGGCGGCGAGCTGGTCGCAATTGGTCAGAACGAGAATCCGCTCGCGCGGGACGATCTTCTCGGCGCGAAGCACCGTCTCCTCGAGCAAAGTCCGCTCCCCGAAGAGCTGGATAAGATGCTTGGGACGATTACGGCGGCTCATCGGCCAAAAGCGTTCGCCGCTGCCACCGGCAAGGATGCAGACAAAATGACGCGGATCGTCCATGGAGGCGAGACCCTAGCCTCACCGGCGATTTTTCACAAGCAGGGGATCGATTAGTCCGTTGCCCTCTCCGGCGATTCGGCTTATCTTCCCGCCATGGGGGAGGAAAGTCTGATCGATGTGGCGCAGCTCGATACGATCTGCGAGGAGTGCGGCCCCGAGATCGTCTCCATTTTCACCGATTTCATCGCCGATTTCCCCGGCTACTTCACTCAACTGCAGGAAAGCGCCGCCCGGGCCGACGCCTGGCGGGTGGGACGGCTGGCCCACCAGATCAAAGGGAGCTGCGCCACCTTCGGCATGATCCGGTTCACCGAGCGGCTCCGCGAAATGGAACAGGCCGCAGCGAACAAGCAACTCCCCTCGCCAGAAGCACTGACCGCCGCCAAAGACCTCTTCGACGAATCCGTCCGCCAAGTCCACGCCCACCACCCCGAGTTCGGGAGCTAGTCCGTCCCTCTCCCTCAAACCCCAACCACCGCCACCGTAAGCGTCCGCCGATGCGGCGCCCGGCGATGCTCGAAGAGAAAAATCCCCTGCCAAGTCCCCAGCGCCAGCCGCCCCTCCACGATCGGAATCGTCTCCGAAGTCCGCGTCAACGCCATCCGGAGATGGCTGGTCGTATCGTCCGGCCCCTCAGCCGTGTGGACATAGCCCGTCCCATCGTCAGGAACCAGCCGCTCGAAAAAACGATGCAAATCCTCACGGGCACTCGGGTCCGCATTCTCATAAATAATCAGACTGGCGCTGGTATGAGCGAGAAAGACCGTGGCCATGCCCGTGCGAATCCCACTCCGCCCGACAATCCCCACCACCGAGTCCGTGACCTCATAAGTCCCCTTCCCCCGGGTCGCAACCGTGAACGATTCAGTAACAGCGTTCATAAAATCACGATCCCCCGCCCTCTTTCGCTTCCCGCCGCGCCAACCGCCAACCATGCAGCGCCAGCCCAATCCACCCCGCCAGAAACGCCAGCCCGCCCAACGGCGTGATCGGCCCCAGCCAGGCCGCCCCGGTCAAAGCCAGGAGATAGAGCGAGCCGCTGAAGCAAACAATGCCGACAGCAAAGACCGCCCCAATCCAACAGGGAGCCTCCTCCTCGAGCGCCAGAAAGAGCAGCACCAGCGCATGAATAAAGTGGTAGTGAACCGCAGTCTGCCAGACCTCCAGGGAGCCGTTAAGAATGAGCGTCGGCTTCAGCGCATGGGCGCCGAAAGCGCCGAGCAACACAGCGGCAAGCCCAAAGAGCGCGGCGCGAAAAATACGGCGCCCCTTGCGCGACGGTCGGCGCGGAACGGAGCCAGAGACAGATTCAGACATGACTTTCTCCAGGAATGCGACTATGTTAAACCTTGCAAAATAGCTCCACGGCTGCTAACTACAGCCCCCTTATGACAGATTCTCGAGTAGCAAGGCAGACTGCGGAACGGCTCATCGGATCACGCGCTCAATTGTTGAAATACCAGTGCCTGCTCGGGTTCGACGGTTTCGTCGACCAGATTTACCACGTCGTCGAGCAACGTCAATCGCCCGGCAAATTCACCCCCTTCGCCGGGATCAAGCCCTTCGGCGCCGCCGTCGCCGCCGCCGCCGGCAAGAGCGCCAATTTCGAGATCGTCGAGCAGGCCACCCGGATGGGCGGCAACGGCCCCCTGATGGCCTTCGCCCTCAGCACCCTCGGCGCCCCGGTCCACTACGTCGGCATGTGCGGCTACCCCAATCTCCACCCCGTCTTCACCGAGTTCGCCAAGCGGGCCAAGGTCTACTCCATCTCCGAGCCCGCCCTCACCCAGGCCTTCGAGTTCGCCGACGGCAAGCTCATGTTCGGCCAGCACGAGACCGTCCAGGAAGTCAACTGGGACAACATCAAGAAGCGGCTCACCGACGCCAAGTTCAAGAAAGTCTGGAACGACGCCCACTTCATCGGAATGGTCAACTGGACCATGCTCCCCCACCTCTCGGCAGTCTGGAAGCGGCTCCTCAGCGACTACGCCCCCGTCAAGGGCGCGGCCCGCAAGCTGATCTTCTTCGACCTGGCCGACCCCGCCAAGCGGATCGACGCCGACCTCCTGGCCGCCCTCAAGATCATCACCGAATTCCAGGAACAGCACGACGTCATCGTCGGCCTGAACCTCAGCGAGGCCGAGCAGGTCGCCCGCGTCCTCCGGCTGAAGAAGCCGGCCGCCACCCCCAAGGGCACCGCCGCCCTCGCCGCCGCGATCCGCGAGAAGCTCACCGTCCACACCGTCGTCATCCACCCGACCAAATACGCCGTCGGCGCCGACGCCCAGGGCGAGGCCATCCTCGAAGGACCCTTCACCGCCAAGCCCAAGACCACCACCGGCGCCGGAGACCACTTCAACGCCGGCTTCGTCATCGGCCGCCTCCTCGGCCTCGGCCTGCCCCACTCGATCCAGCTCGCCGTCGCCAACTCCGGCTTCTACGTCCGCCACGCCACCAGCCCGAACCGCGAGCAGTTGGTCCGCTTCCTGCAGACGCTCTAAGCATTGCCGGTAGCATTAAAAAGCGCCGCTTCCCGCAAGGGAGCGGCGCTTTTTTGTTTAAGGCGCAATAACGGAATCTGAAGCCGTCTCGATTTGCAGACGAAGAGCGTCATAAGTCTTGGCTTGAACGATCCAGACGAAAGGGAATGAGACAAAGACCCCAACTCCCAAAAAAAGGAATCCCGCAATGCCCGCCACATCCATAAAAAGACAAAGAATCAGAACCGACCACCACTCTCGCATCGTCCACCTCACGCTTTCCTTAAAAGCCTGCAGGAAGGAAAGGTTTCGATCGAACGCCAAGAAGTCGGCAAAGCCTATAAAGGGACTAAGAAGAAATGCGAAAAACGTGATTCTAAACGGCACATCAGTCGCCAATTCAATGAAGAAAAGGCGCCATAATTTTTTGTAAGGCGCAGCAAAATCGCTCCAATTCGGGGTCCCACCCCGGACGACGCGTAAAGCGACGCCAATCATCCCTATTTGCGCGACAATCGTAAAAGGCGAAGAAATCCATTCAACCAATTTGCGATGAAAATGAGGATTACGGTGTCCTCCTATGGCAGATATCACAATCTCCGCGATGACCGTAAGAACACTCGGAGCCCCCGCCAGACATAAAAAGCCTAGGTGCTTTCGCGTCAGCTTCCACGACTCCCTGATGATTTCCCCCTTTGGTAGCGACATTTGATCTCCCCTGTTCGTGTTTTAGATATGAAATCGATGCTGAGTTTTATCCGTGTCGGTGAAGCGCAAAAATCTTTTGTAAAATCGGCAAAAGAAGCCCAGCGATTAGAGCAATAATAGCTATAGCGATTGGAAGAAGAATTTGTACGCCCATATCTCCCGAAAAACGGCGGAAAGAAATCCATTCTTTCCCCGCAGTCGCCTTGATCCTTCGATAGCGATAAACCGTGAATTCCGAATGCTCTCGCAAGACTTCAACCTGCTCAAACTGCTCCTCAAAAACCGGAAACAAAACATCCCCCTCCACCTGCTTCTTAACCACCGTCAGATAAATCTCCGAAACCAGCGGCAGCGCCTGCCGATAAACCTCCGCCCCCCCCGCAATGAAGACCTCCCCTTCAGAAGCAGCCGGATCGATCTTCTCCAGCGAATCAACAACCGTGACCCCGGGAGTCTCCAACAGCTGCCGCGAAAGAACAATCGTCCGCCGCCCCGGCAACGGCCTCCCAATCGATTCATAGGTCTTCCGTCCCATGACCAGCACATGCCCCATCGTCGCCTGCTTAAACCACTTAAACTCATCCGGAATATGCCAGGGAATCTTCCCCTGCGCGCCAATCACGCGATTCTCCGACATGGCCGCGATGGCAATAAACCCCTTTCCCATCGCAATCTCCGTCTACCCCTTCGCCTTCACGCGCTGGACAAACCGCCCAATCCGCTCCACCGCCACCTGCAGCTGATCCATCGCCGTGGCATAGCTGCAGCGGACATAGCCGTCGCCGGAAGGCCCAAAGGCCCCGCCAGGCACCACCGCCACCTTCTCCTCCTTCAGCAGCCGCACCGCAAACTCCTGGGAAGAAAGCCCCGTCTCCCGGATGCTCGGGAAAAGGTAAAACGCCCCCTGCGGCTTATGGCAGGGCAGGCCGATCTCGTTGAAACTCTTCACCAGAAAGTTCCGCCGCAGGTGATACTGCTCGCGCATCACCAACATGTCGTCGTGGCCATGGAGCAGCGCCTCCAGCGCCGCCGCCTGGCTGGTGATCGGGGCGCAAAGCATCGAGTATTGATGAATCTTCATCATCGCCTCGGTCAACTCGCGCGGAGCGCAGGCATAGCCGATCCGGAATCCGGTCATCGCAAAGGCCTTGGAAAACCCGTGCAGAAAGATCGTCCGCTCCCGCATCCCCGGAAGCGAGGCGATGGAGAGATGCCCCTGCTCGTACGAAAGCTCCGAGTAGATCTCATCGGTCAACACCAGCAGATTATGATCCCGGCAAAGGGCGGCAATCGCCTCCAGATCGGCGCGGTCGAGCGTCGCCCCGGTCGGATTGCAGGGGAAGTTCATCATCAACACCTTCGTCCGGGGCGTGATCTTCGCCGCGATATCCTGCGCCCGCAGCTTGAACCCATGCTCAGCCCGGGTCTCGATCGCCACCCGCTTGCCGAACGCCAGCTCGATCGAGGGCGAGTAGGAGACGTAGCACGGCTCATGGTAAAGCACCTCGTCGCCGGGATTGAGGACCGCGCGGAGCGCCAGGTCAATCGCCTCGGAGACGCCGACCGTCACCAGCACCTCAGTGGGGCCGTCATAGGCCACGCCGTAGGTCTTCTCCACGTAGGTGGCGATCTCCTTGCGGAGCGCCAGCAGGCCGAGATTCGAGGTATAGCCGGTCTTCCCCCGTTCCAGGGAATAGATCGCCGCCTCGCGGATGCGCCAGGGAGTGACGAAATCGGGCTCGCCGATGCCGAGCGAGATGACATCGGCCATCGTCTGGACGATCTCGAAGAAATCGCGGATGCCCGAACGGGGCAGCGCCTTCACATGGTCGGCAATGAAATCAGCGGCAGCAGGCGTGGCGGGCGCGGAGGTTTCGGAAAAGGGGATGACTTTGGCGTTGCTCATAGGGATGGTCCTCGGAAAAGGGGCTGAAGAAGCGCTAGGGCGTGATCGAAAGGCGCTCCAGGACATGCTCGCCGGTCAACAGGACACCTTGGTCCTTGTAGGGCTTGAGCATGAAATGGGTCGCCGTGGAGAGAACGCCGTGAACCGTGGCCAGCTTCTCGGAAACAAAAGTGGCGACCTCCCGCATCGTCCGCCCATGAAGGTGAACCAGCAGATCATAGCCGCCGCTCATCAAAAAGCACGAATCGACCTCGGGATAACTGGCAATCCGGGTCGCAATCCGGTCAAAGCCCCCCTCCCGCTCCGGGGTGATCTTCACCTCGATGACCGCCCGGACCGTCTCCCGCCCCGCCTTGTCATCATCGATGATCGCCCGATAGCCGAGGATCACCTTCTGCGCCTCAAGCTCCTTGATCCGCCCAATCACCTCCGCCGGAGTGGAATCGAGCTGCTTGGCCAACACCTCGGGAGTAGCCCGGGCATCGGCTTCCAGCAGAACAAGGAGCGCATTCATCCCATCACCCTAGGGGGTGACGGGAAATTATCAAGGATGCGCCGCTCCCCACGACACCGCTCCCATCGAGGTTACAGATCGCGTCATAGGGCAATGCCTGCGCGATAGCGCACCTAGTTCCCAGGGGAAACTGATTTGCATGGCCGGGAGGCAATGCCTGCGCGATAGCGCACCTACTTCTCACGGGAAACTAACTTGCATGGCCGGGAGGCAATGCCTGCGCGATAGCGCACGCAGTTCCCAGGGGAAACTAATTCGCATGGCCGGGAGGCAAACCCAAGAGCCCGCTCTCCCGCGCTCCTCGCGTCCGCATGGTATCATCCACCCAAACTCGGCGACCTTCCCCGGCGCAACCCACTCAAGGATGAGCAGGAAGCAACGGAGCCGGAGCCGGCGTCGCAACCGCCCCCCCCACAGCCCGCTCATGCTCAATCTGCACCCTTACCTTCACCGTCGCCGAATACCCCTTCAACGGCTGGATCGCCGGCGGCAGATCGAGATCGACCTGATACTTATAACTCCCCGTCTTCTTCACCCCCGAAAGATCGACCGGCAACGTCTGCAAGCTCAGGCCCAGGATGGCCCGGTTATCCTTGATCCGCACCGGCAGCAGCGGCGGCGAAACCACCGAGGCCACCACCTTCAGCCCGGGCTCCAAGCCGATGAAGTGGGGAACGATCCCCAGCGGCTCATCCCGCGACCGGGCCAGATTGATGCTGATCTGCTCCGGCAGGTAGCGCTCGACCTCCCATCCCGGCGGCAGATCGGTGAGCATCGGAGCCCTCAAGGTGATGGTGGAGGGACCGGCCGGGCAGTCCTTCAGATCGACATTGATCCCGAGGTTGCCATTGAAGAAGGGATCGCGGTTGCTCGGCACCCGGAGATAGACCTGGGCCTGCAGCGCCTGATTGGTCTCCAGGTAGAGGCCGTCCGGGACGTTGTTCAGGAAGATCGGGGCCTGGGCGACCATCAGGTTCGTGCTGCGGCCTTCCTGGGTCGGGCGGTTGAACCAGTTGACGGTCGGCACCGCGACGGCGGCGATGAGGAAGGCGGCGGCCCAGACCAGGAGGGAGATGAGGTGCTCGCGGCGGGTGAGGCGGCGGGCGCCCCGGCGGTTCGGCACCAGGATCGATTCGAGCAGGCGGGCGACGTTCTCCTCGGTAAGCGGCTCGATCTCGCGGATCAGGCCGTGGCGGGCGTGGGAGACCGTCCCGCGCTCCTCCGAGATCACCACCACATCGGCGTCGCACCTCTCGGTCAGCCCGAGGGCGGCGAGGTGGCGGGTCCCCCATTCCTCCCGCGCCGGATCGGAGACGCTGAGGGGGAGGACCGCGCCGACCCGGACGATCCGGGAACCCCGGATCATGATCGCCCCGTCATGCCGGGGGCAATCGGGATGGCAGATCGAAAGGAGGAGCGACTTGGTGACCAGGGCGTCGTATTCCTCGCCCCCGTTGAGGAAGGCGTCGACGTCGTCCCCCTTGGGGAAGATCAGGAGAGTGCCGCAACGGCTGCGGGCCAGCTCGACGATGGCGGCGGCCAGGGCCGGAATCGGGTTGTCCTGGACGATGGGACGCGAGGCGAAGAGCTGGCGGAGGCTGGCGTTCTGGTAGGCCCGGCGCAGGTCGGGAAGAAAGCTGAGGACCACCAGACAAGCCGCCGGGACGATCAGGGCGGTGGTGAGGATTTGGGTCACCATCAGGCTCGACCGCTCGACGAAGAAAAAAAAGACGGCGAGGCCGAGCAGCGTAAGGAGAAGCCGGGCCAGCCGCTGGTTGCCGATCAGCCAGCCGAGGAGCATCCGCACGATGAGGGTGCAGAAGGTCACGTCGAGCAGCGTGACCCACGAGAAGAGGTGGGGATTATGAAGGATGAACGTCTTCATAGATGCAGGGGAGTTCCTCCCCTGGATTGCCTACCGGCCATGCAAAATGGTTGCCCCACAAAACAAGGTGCGCGCATGCGCAGGCATTCCTCCCAGACCGATTAGCACCCATCTTTGGGAAAGGCCCGGGATCGGTGGCGAGGAATCTCAGACAGCCTTGGTTCCGTTATTCAGATCGAAAAGGGAAGAAACCGACTCGCCGTCGTGGACCCGGTGGATCGCCTCGCCGAGCAGGGCGGAGACGTCGAGGGCAGTGAGGTTGAAGCCGTCGATCTTGCGCGGCGGGACGCTGTTGGTGGTGATCAATTCCTCGATGCACGATTTCTTAAGCCGCTCGATACCGATCTCGTTGAGGACCGCGTGGGAGACGCCCGCGAAGATCCGCTTGGCGCCCGCGTTCTTGAGGATCTCGGCGGCGGCGATCAGGGTCCCGGCGGTCTCGGTGATGTCGTCGACCAGGAGGATGTCCTTCCCCTTGACCTCGCCGACGATGAACTGAGCCTCGATGTCGGTGGCGCTCAGGCGGCGCTTCACCACGATGGCGAGGCCCGCGTTGAGCATCTGGGAATAGGCGGAGGCCATCTTCATCCCGCCGACGTCGGGAGAGACGACCACGAGGTTCTCCAGCTGCTTGGCCTTGAGATAGCGATAGAGGATCGGCGCGGCGTAGAGGTGGTCGACCGGGATGTCGAAGAAGCCCTGGATCTGCTGGGCGTGGAGATCCATGGTGAGAACCCGGTTGGTCCCGGCGGCAACCAGGAGATTCGCCACCAGCTTGGCGGTGATCGGGACGCGGGGCTGGTCCTTGCGGTCCTGGCGGGCGTAGCCGTAGAAGGGGATCACGGCGGTGATCCGCGCCGCGCTGGCCCGCCGCGCCGCGTCGATCATGATCAGCAGCTCCATGATGTGCTGGTTGGTCGGCGGGCAGGTCGGCTGGACGATGTAGACATCGCGGCCCCGGATATTCTCGTTGATCTTGACGAAGGTCTCCCCGTCCGGAAAGGAAGTCACCGAGGCCTGCCCGAGCGGAACCTTGAGATAGTCGGCGATTTTTTGGGCAAGCTCGACATTAGCCGAGCCGGAGAAAATTTGCGGGGTTTGCACAGGTGGGTGGGAGCCAGCTAGCATGGTTGGGGACAGGGATGATTCAAGCAGATTGTGCCGCTAAATTGGCCCAGGAGATCGCCCTCCGGCGCTAAACCGGCCCCAGATACTCGAGCACCCCCCGCGCCGCTGCCGTCCCCGTCGCAAAGCACCCCTGAAGTAGATACCCGCCGGTCGGCGCCTCCCAATCGATCATCTCCCCGGCGGCAAAAAGGCCTGGAATAGCCCGGAGCATCATCTTCTCGTCCAAGGCCTTCCAAGGAATCCCCCCGGCGGAAGAAATCGCCTCAGCCAGGGGACGAGGCGCCCCGAGAACAACTTCATGGCGTTTGACCCGCTCAATCAGCGCGGCAGGCGTCAAATAAGGCCCGGCAGCCCGCAGCAAGGCGACGGCGGCGGGCCCGAGCCGCCAGCGCTCGGCGGAGGAGGCGAGAAACGCAGCGGGATCACGCGGCGGAGCCCCCCATTTCTTCAAGAGGGCCGCCGGGGTCAGGGAAGGCTTGAAATCGAGAAAAAGGCGGCGCTCCCCCTCGGGCTGAGCACGGAGCAGGGGACCGAGGCGGTAAAGCGGTCCCCCCTCCAAGCCGTAACGGGTGACGACACAATCGCCCTCGACCCGACGCCCGCCCGCTTCCACAGCCATGTTCTTAAGCGGGAGCCCCTCGGCCTGGGCCAGGATTTCGGGGGTCCAAGCGACATGATAGCCGCAATTGGCCGGCTCCCAGGGGGCAAGAGTGATGCCCGCCTCGAGGAAGAGAGAAGTCCAGGCCCCATCCGAACCGGTCTCGGGCCAGGAAGCCCCGCCGAGAGCGAGAACCGCAGCCGTGCAGACCACCTCGACGGGAGCCCCGTCCTGGACGAAACGGAGCCGCAATCCCTCAGCGGTGCGGGTCCATCCCCGCCACTCGTGGCGAACCTGAAAACGAACCCCCTGCCGTCGGAGACGGGCCACCCAATGGCGCAGCAGGGGCGCGGCCTTCTTTTCAGCCGGAAAAACCCGTCCGCTGGTGCCGACAAAGGTCTCGACCCCCAGCCCGAGAGCCCAAGCGCGGAGATCGGCGGGAGAAAAACCGGAAAGCAGGGCCTGCCAACGGCCAGCCTCCGCCGCCCCGTAACGGGGGGCGAAGGAGTCCAATGACTCCGAATGGGTCAGGTTGAGGCCGCCGCTCCCCGCGACGAGGAACTTGCGGCCGACCGAGGCTTTCGCCTCGAAAAGAGTGACGGAACAGCCCGCCGCCGAAAGCAGCTCGGCCGCGCGCAACCCCGCCGGGCCTCCGCCGACGACCGCCACCTCGCACTCGCGCTTCATCGGCAGAAACGGGAGGGAGGTGGGCCCGCCGAGGCGGGTTCCGGACGGTCGGCGGAAGTCATCCCCTAAATGGTAGGGGATGAAGCTGGAGCTCAGCCAAAGACGGCTGAATTACCCGACTTATTTGTCGAGGGAGTTCCAGGTGCGGACACCGGCTTCGCTGCTCCAGAAGCCGCGGTGCTTGTTGCCGTCGGTGTCGGTGTAGACATAGACGTGGGGGTGGTCGGACTTCTTGCCCTTGTAAACGTAGACAGTCGCGAAGGAGGGCGCGACGCCGCCGAGGAGGGTCACCGCGAGAACGAGCGCCAGCAGGGAGGATTTTTTCATGTAACCCGGTTTATCGGGATTTTAAAAAAATCCAATTCCCGTTTTCAAAAAAATGCAGGAAGGCGCCCCGCCCATTCCCCCCATCCATGACCCGGGGGATGATTCCGGGTTATCCTGGCCCGCCGTTCCCACTCCGCCCCAACAAGCAATTCGCAAGAAAAACCACTTCCCCCTCCATAGCGCCTTCCCCCTTTCCTTGCGCGGAGCCGTTGCAACCTCCCCGAAAATCGATTATCATCAGCCTTCCTAAAACTATGTCGATCTCCCCTCCCCCTACGACGGGCGCTCATTCGGAAATCTCGGTCATCAACCAGGCGGTCTACGAATCCTCCCGCTGGGTCGCCCCCCTCCAGCGGGAAATGGCCCGGGTCATCGTCGGCCAGAAGTACCTGGTCGACCGCCTCCTCATCGGTCTGATCGCCAACGGCCACCTCCTCCTCGAAGGCGTCCCGGGCCTCGCCAAGACCCTCTCGCTGAAAACGCTGGCCGCCGCGATCCAGACCCGCTTCCAGCGCATCCAGTTCACTCCCGACATGCTCCCCGCCGACGTCGTCGGCACCCAGATCTACAACCCGCGCGACGGCAGCTTCCAGACCCGCCCCGGCCCGATCTTCAGCAACCTCGTCCTGGCCGACGAAATCAACCGCGCTCCCGCCAAAGTCCAGAGCGCGCTGCTCGAGGCGATGCAGGAGCGCCAGGTGACGCTGGGCAGCGAGACCTTCGCCCTGCCCGACCCCTTCCTGGTGCTGGCGACCCAGAACCCGATCGACCAGGAGGGGACCTATCCCCTCCCCGAAGCCCAGGTCGACCGCTTCATGCTCAAGCTGGTGATCGGCTACCCCGACCGCGCCGAAGAGCGCGCCATCCTCGACATGATGGCGAACACCTCCCCCGCGCTGGGCGTCGACGCAGTGGTCTCGGCCGAGCAGATCCTCCAGGCCCGCCGGGTGGTGAACACGATCTACGTCGACGACAAGGTGAAGGACTACATCGTCGACCTCATCCTGGCGACCCGCGACCCCAAAGCCTACAAGCTCGACCTCGCCGGGTACATCCAATACGGCGCCTCCCCCCGCGCCACCATCAACCTGACGCTCGCAGCCAAGGCGGCGGCGTTCCTCCAGGGCCGCGCCTACGTGACCCCGCAGGACGTGAAGAATCTCGCCCCCGACGTGCTGCGCCACCGCCTGATCGTGAGCTACGAGGCCGAGGCGGAGAACCTGACTTCGGAAACGATCATCCGCAAGATTCTCGATACGCTCCCGGTTCCCTGACCGGCAACGCGTACGGCCATGCCGACCCAGAACCAGGTCCGCGAGATCTTGCGCAAGGTGCGCCAGATCGACATCCGCACCAACCGCCTCGTCACCGAGGCTCTCGGCGGCCAGTACCACTCCGTCTTCAAGGGGCGGGGAATGGACTTCGACGAGGTCCGCGAATACGTGCCCGGCGACGAGGTGCGGCGGATCGACTGGAACGTGACCGCACGGACCGGCCATCCCTTCGTGAAGAAATTCACCGAGGAGCGGGAGCTGACCATCCTCCTGCTGGTCGATCTGAGCGGCTCGGGCGACTTCGGCTCCGGCGAGGGCGCCAACGCGCAGAGCAAGCGGGAGCTGGCCGCCGAGGTGGCCAGCGTGCTCGCCTTTTCCGCGATCCGCAACCAGGACAAGGTGGGGCTGATCCTCTTCACCGACCAGATTGAGGAATACATCCCGCCGCAGAAGGGACGCCGCCACGTCCTCCGGGTGGTCCGGGAGATCCTCTTCTTCGAGCCGCAGCGCCGGGGGACCGACATCGAGCACGCGCTCGACTTCGCCAACCGAGTGCAGGCGCGGCACTCGGTGGTTTTCCTTCTCTCCGATTTCCAACAGCGCGGCGCGGCGCATGACCGCCTGCGGCGGGGGCTCCGCCTCACCGCCAAGCGGCATGATCTCATCGCGGTCCCGATCGGCGACCGGCGGGAGCGGGAGTTGCCGAACATTGGCCTCCTCACCCTTGAGGACGCGGAGACCGGCGAGCTGGTCGAGATCGATACCGCCAGCCGGGCGATCCGCGACCGCTTCTCCCGCGAGGCCGAGGCGCGGATTGCCGCGTTGCGGGAGACACTGCGGGCGGAGGCCGTCGATTCGCTCGAGCTGCAGACCGGCGAACCCTACGTCCCAGCCTTGATGAACTTTTTCCGCAACCGGAAGAAACGGAGATGAACGCTTCCCTCCTCCTTTTCCTGGCGCAAGCGGCGACGGTCAATCCCGCCTCCACCGACGACATCCACGATATCCGCGGGCTGATTCTAATCCCCTCGCCCTGGGCTTGGCTTCGCTGGGTGGTTCTCTGCCTGGTGGCGCTGGGATTGCTCTGGGCCGCCTGGGAGGCGTGGCAACGCCGCCAGCGGAAGCAAACGCCGCCCGATCCGCTGGAGGTGGCCCTGGCCGAACTCGAGAAGACCCGCGTCCTGCTCCGGCCCGAGACTGCGCGGGAGTTCTCCATCGCGGTCTCGCAGATCGTCCGCACCTACATCGAGACCCGCTTTGCCGAACAAGGAGTCCGCGCCGCCCATCGGACGACCGAGGAGTTCCTCCACGATCTCGCCGCCCGCAGTGATTCGCCGCTCGCCCCCTATCGCGGGTTGCTGGAGGAATTCCTCAGCCATTGCGACCGGGCGAAGTTCGGCCGCTGGGCGCTCGCCATGGCCGAGATGGAGGCAATGTTGCAGAGCGCGCGCGGATTCCTGGTCGATACCAAGCCCGCACCAGAAGCGGTAAAAGCCGGAAGAGCGAAGGCGGAGTCCGCCACCGGAGCCATGCCATGATCGCGATGCTTCCGGCGCTTCCGGCGCTTCCGCCGATCCGCTTCGCCGACCCCATCTTCCTGGGATTCCTGCTTCTCCTGCCGCTGGCGGCGATGCTGCGCGGACGGATCGGAAAAACCGCAGCGGTCGGCTATTCGAGCGCCGAGCTGGCGCGGAGCGCAGGCAGACCGGCTCAGGGCGGCGCGGGGGCGTGGCTCTTCTTTGCCCGGCTATTCGCGGCGGCGCTCCTGATCGTCGCTCTGGCCCGGCCCCAGCTCGACCGGGGAACGACCGAAGTCCATGCCTCGGGGATCGATCTGGTACTGGCGCTCGACGTCTCCGGCTCGATGGAATCACTCGATCTCATTGGCGACGACGGCAAGCGGACCAGCCGTGTCGAGGTGGTGAAATCGGTGGTGCGGCAATTCATCAACGACCGGCCCGACGACCGGATCGCGCTGATGATCTTCGCCGGAAAACCCTATCTAGTGAGCCCGCTGACGCTCGACCATGATTGGCTCCTGCAAAACCTAGAGCGGGTCCGCATCGGCATCATCGAAGATAGCACCGCGATCGGCGATGCCATCGCCGCCGGGGTCAACCGATTGCGCGATCAACCCGATAAATCAAAGGTGATGATCCTCCTCACCGACGGCCAGAACAATTCCGGCCGGATCATGCCGAACACCGCCGCCGAGGCGGCCAAGGCGCTCGGCGTGAAGGTCTACACGATCGGCATCGGCGTGAAGGGGGACGCCCCCTTCCCGGTGAAGGACGCCTTCGGCAACGTCCATATCGAGATGATCCCGAATGACGTCGACGAGGATGCGCTGCAGAAGATCGCCGACGAGACCGGCGGCCGCTTTTTCCGCGCCACCGACACGGAGACCCTCAAGCATGTCTACCAGCAGATCGACCGGCTGGAGAAATCGACCCGGGTCTTCAAGAAATTCGAACACTACGAGGATCTCTACACTTGGGTGCTGATCCCCGCGCTCTGCCTCTTCGGCCTGGAGCTGAGACTCTCTCACACCCGCTATCGGAGAGTGCCATGAAATTCGCCGATCCCATTTGGTTGATGATTGGACTGGCGGCCTGCGGACTGCTCGCTTGGCTCTTCCACCGGCATGACCGACGGCAACGTGCGGCGCTGGCCGCCTTTGCCTCGCAGCATCTTTTGGAGAAGCTGACCGCTTCGATCTCGCTCGCTCGCCGCAAACTCAAACGGGGACTCCTGCTCTTCGGGCTGGGCTGCCTCTTCGTCGCCCTGGCCCGCCCCCAGGCCGGTTATCTCTGGCAGGAGACGCGTCAGCGGAGCGTCGACATCCTCTTCGCGGTCGACACCTCGAAGAGCATGCTGACGCAGGACGTGAAGCCCGACCGGCTGACCCGGGCCAAGATGGCGGTCGACGATCTGGCCGATCGGCTCGACGGGGACCGACTGGGGCTGGTCGCTTTCGCCGGGGAAGCTTTCCTCGAATGCCCGCTGACGCTCGACGGGGATGCCTTCCGGCAATCGGTCGACGCCCTCGACACCTCGACGATCCCGCGCGGAGGGACCGATATCTCCAGCGCGATCCGCCAGGCTCAGGAAGCCTTTCACGCCGAGGCTGGAAGCACCAAGCTCCTGGTCCTAATGACCGACGGCGAAGAGCTCGCAGGCTCGGCGATCGATGCCGCCAAAGAGGCGGCCAAGGACGGCCTCAAGATCGACACCATCGGCATCGGCACGCCGGAAGGCGACCTGATCCCTGTGCCGAACGATGCGGGGGGAACCGATTTCGTCCACGACGTCGCGGGCCAGATCGTCAAGTCGCGGCTCGACGAGTCCCGCCTCCGCGAGATCGCCGAAGCGACCGGCGGCACCTATCGCCCGCTGGGACAGCGCGGCGAGGGAATGACCCAATTGTACGAGCAGGAGCTGGCCTCGCTCTCCCATGACCAGGAGGCAACCCGCAAGGTGCGGGTGCCGCTGGAGCAATTCCAATGGCCGCTGGCGCTCGGCCTACTGGCGCTGCTGATCGAGCCTCTGATTGGCACCCGCCGCTCCCGGAAGGAAACGCGTTCCTCCGCGACGATGGAACCGCCCCGCAAGCGGTGGTTACCGCGCAGCCGCCAGGGAGGATTGGCCGCGCCGCCCGCGACGGCGCTACTGCTCTGCTTCTCCCTCGCCATTCTGAGCCCATTGCGGGCCTCGCCGGAAGCGGGCGAGGAGGCGTTTCAGAAGGGAGACTATGCCAAGGCCGAGCAGGAATTCGAGAAGGCGGCGCAGAAGGCTCCCCAACCGGAGCTCCAGCTCGACCTCGGCTCGGCAGCCTATAAGAACAACCAGTACGACAAGGCAGGCGAGGCCTACCAGAAGACGCTCCAAACCGACCAACTTTCCGTCCAGCAGCAGGCCTATTACAATCTCGGCGATACGCTCTACCGCGTGGGCCAGCAGACCGAGAAGAGCGACACCAAGCAGACGATCCAGGCTTGGCAGCAGGCGATCCAATCGTACGAGAACGCGCTCAAGCTGAAGCCGGACGACGCCGACGCCAAGTTCAACCGCGATTTCGTGAAACGGAAGCTCGACGAGCTGCAGAAGAAGCCCCCCCAGAACCAAGGCGGCCAAAACAACAAGAACGATCAGAACAAAGATCAGCAGCAGCAGAATCAAAACCAGAGCCAGAACGCGCAAAATTCCCAGGACAACTCGAAGTCCAATTCGAACCAGAGCCAAAATCAGAGTCAAAGTCAACAGAACCAAAATCAGAATCAGAATCCGTCCCAGCAGCCGAATCCCTCGCAGGGGAATCCGCAACAAAATCAGGATCAAAACCAGAATCCCACCGGACAATCCGGACAGAATTCCCAGCCGTCGCCTCAACAACAGCAGCCGCAGCAAGGCGCGAATGGGCAGAATCAAAATCAGCCCCAATCTCAGCCCCCATCCCCCAATAGCCAAAACTCCTCTCCCTCCCAAGCGGGCGACAAACAACCGCAGCCCCAGCAGTCCAATAACCAGGGCCAGCCGCAATCGACGCCGGTCGAGCCCGGCCAAATGACGCCGGAAGAAGCCAAGAACCTACTGAATTCGGTGCGCGGCGACGAAAAAATCCTTCCCCAGAATCAAAAAGGCAGCGGCGCGGAGCAACCCCCGGAGAAAGACTGGTGAATCTTCCCTTCCTGAAAACGGGACGGACAGAGCGTCTCGCCGCTCTCCTGGGACTCTTGCTGGCTTTCGTTCTGGCCCCTGCGCTCCGCGCCGATCCCTCCAAGGTGACGGCCCAGCTTGATCCCGATGATATCGCGATCGGCGATGCCTCCCAGCTCACCGTGACGATCGAGGGTTCGGCCTCGGGCCAGCCTTCGCTCCCCTCCGTGCCGGGGCTCGAATTCACCCCCATTGGCCAATCGAGCAATTTCCAGTTTATCAATGGCTCGATCACTAATTCGACGAGCTACAGCTACCAGGTCACCGCCGATCATGCCGGAACCTACACTATCCCGGAAATCACCGTTGGATCGCTCCGTTCGAACCGGCTGACGCTGACGGCCGGCTCCACCGTCGGAGCCTCCAGCAATACCGGCGGCGCCTCCTCCCCCTCGCAGCCGGCGGTTCCGCTTCCTGCGCCCGCGACCGGAAACCCGCAAGATCAGACAGCCGCCCCCGCCAATGGGGAGATCGCCTTCCTCCGCTTTTCGCTGCCGAAGCATGAGCTCTACGTCGGCGAGACCGTCCCGGTCCGGCTTGGGGCTTATTTTGTCGCCGGGACGCAGGCCTCGCTCGACAGCATGCCGACGCTGGCCAATGACTCGATTCTCCTCAATCCGATCACCGCGAAGGGAACTCAAACCCAGGAGGATATCAACGGCCAGCCTTACGAGGTGATCTTTTGGGACGCCTCGCTGACGGCGGTGAAGGCGGGGAGCGTGACGCTCGATCTCTCGTTGCCGGTCACGGCGCTGGTCCAGGTCCACGCCAACCGCCCCCACGGGATGGGCGCGCTCTTCGACGATCCGTTCTTCGACCAAGCCTTCGGCACGATGGTACAGAAACAGCTGACCCTCCGCAATGATCCCCTCACGCTGCAGGTGCTGCCGCTGCCGGACGAAGATCGGCCCGCCGACTTTTCCGGCGCAGTGGGCGATTTCTCGATCGCCGCCGATGCCTCCCCGCGGGAGGCCCCGGAGGGCGATCCGCTGACCCTGAAGTTCACCGTGAGCGGGCACGGCAGCTTCGACCGGGTCCTTCCCTCGCTGATGACGGGAGTGCCGGGATGGAAAACCTACACCGCCAACACCCACTTCGATCCTCAGGACACGGTCGGCTATCAGGGCACTAAGACTTTCGAGCAGGCGATTGTCCCGACCCAGTCGGGCAAGCAGGAGATCCCCGCCCTCTCCTTCTCCTACTTCAATCCCGAGACCCGCCGCTATGCGACCAAGACGACCGCGCCGCTCGAGGTGACCATCGCCGCCGCGCCCGTTTCGGCCCAAGTTGCAACCGCCGCAGCCTCGGCGCCCGCCGCCGCCCCCGCTCCGCAGACGGAGCTGATGGCAAATCGGCTCGAACCAGGCCGCTTCACCCCCTCTCTCCGGCCCCTCTTTCTACAACCGTGGTTCTATGGAATGGAGGCCGCCCCGCTGGCAATGTTGGCGGTGGCGATCGGCCTGTTCACGATCCGGCGGAAGCGGGAGAACGACCTGAAGCGAACCCGCCGCGCCGTCCGCGACCGCATCGTCCGAGAACAATGGAGCGCCCTCGATCAAGCGACAGGCAATGCAGTCCTTTTCTTCCAGGCGGCGCGAACGATTCTCCAGCAGGGCCTGGGCGAGCGATGGCAATTGCCACCGGAAACGATCACGCTCGCGGAAATCGAGAGCCGGGGAACCGATGTCTCTCCCGGCGTCCGCGCGGTCTTCGAGCGGGCCGACCAAATCGCCTATTCGGGACAGGCTTTCGGAGCCGACGATTTCGCCGCATGGAAACAGGCGGTGGCCGCCGAACTGGCGGCAATGGAGGCGGCATGAAGAAGACTCTCTTCCTGGTTTTTTTGCTGATCCTGGCGGCACGAGTACAGGCGGACTCGACCGAGACTGATTCATTTTCCCTTGGAAATCAGGCTTTCGCCGAGGGACGTTATGCGGACGCCATCAACGCCTATCAGACGGTGATCTCCGCGCAAGGCTACTCGGCCCCGGTTCTTTTCAACCTGGGCAATGCTTATGACCGTGCGGGCAAGATCGGCGCGGCGCTGGCCAACTATGAGCGGGCGCGGCTGCTGGCGCCGCGCGATCCCGCCATCGCAGCCAACGAGACGCTGGTGCGGCGGCAGACCGGGCTGAACGCCGACCGGACGGTCTGGCAACAGGCGGCCGGATTCCTCTCGCCCGATCTCTGGGCGTGGCTCCTGACCGGTGCAATTTTCGTGGGATCAGGTCTCGCCTTCTTGCTCTATGCGGAGGCCAGGCCCAGCCAGAACTGGGGCCGGTTGGGGCTCATTCTGGCCATCGCGATCGCGCTGTTATCGATCGGCGCCTTGACCGTCTGGAACGGCGAGCGGCATCGGGCCTGGGTGACAACCGCCGAGACGCCGGTCCGGCTCTCGCCCTTCGACGATGCCCAGACCTCCTTCTCCCTCGCCGACGGCGCGGAAGTGCGGATCGAGGGACATCACGACGATTATTTCCTGATTCGCGACGCTAAGGGGGAGAGCGGCTGGCTGCGGAAGGATCAGGCGGCGGCGCTGATGCCCTAAGCTGCCTTTTTTCGCTCCGCCCAAGGGGTCTTGGCGCCGGGGGAAACCTTTTGCTCTCCCTCCAACTGGAACTTATCCCGGCAGCTCACGCTGCAGAAGTAAAAGGTCTTGCCGTCCTGCCGGAGGGGAACGGCGACGGCGTCATCGACCAGGAGATTGCAAACCGGATCACGTTTCATGATCCACTATGGCCGCACCGGGCTCGCCCTCCAATCGGGCGCCCGCCCTATTCCGGGATCGGGTGGGATCCGCCTACTGGCCGGGCTTCACGTCGGCGGCCACCTGCATCTTCACGATGATGTCGGGAGTGGCGGGGGGTTCGCCCCGCTGAATTTTGTCGACAAATTCCATGCCCTGGGTGACCTGGCCCCAGACAGTGTATTGGCTGTTGAGGAAGGAGGCGGGAGCAAAGCAGATGAAGAACTGGCTGTCGGCGCTGTCTGGGTCAGAAGAGCGGGCCGCGCCGACCGTCCCCCGGATGAAGGGCGTAGAAGTGAACTCGGCCTTGATGTGTTTGCCGCTACCGCCGGTACCGTCGCCGAGCGGATCGCCAGTCTGCGCCATGAAACCATCGATGACGCGGTGCCACTTCAGGCCGTCGTAAAAGTGGTTGCGAACCAGTTCCTTGATCCGCGCGACGTGATTGGGGGCGAGATCGGGCCGGAGCTGGATCACCACCCGACCATACTTCAGATCGAGGTAAAGGGTATTTTCAAGATCCTGGGCCGGAGCCACGGAGACGAACGCGAAGACGGCGAGAAGGGATAAGAGGATGCGGGTGGGCATTCCTAGCTATTAGGAAGAGGGAGCCTTCCGTACAAGCCAATTTTCCAGGGAAAGGGATTGTGCCCAGAAGCGCGGAAAATGCCCCAGAGGGGAATCAGGGCCTCCTCCGATAGCCGGACGGGGAGCGGGAGGTAATTTATTCCATGAAGATTCACGCCTCGATCTTGCTGGCCGGCGCGGCACTTTGCCTGCTTTACCTGAGCGCGCCCATGGGATGGTCGCAGACTTCCTCGCCCTCCACGGCGTCCACACACCCGGGCGAGCCAATGCCGATTTATCTTTATCCCGAATATCACGGCTCGCTGAGCGCCGCCGCCGACTCCGCGACAAACGCGATTCTCTATTATCAAGCGGATGGGAATGTCTACGATGCCGACGGTAAATTGGTCGGCAAGCTGATCGACTCGGCGGGACATGATCTCGCTCTCACCAATGGGAATGGAAGCTACCGGGTCCGCACCCTCGGCGGCACGGTGATCGGAACCAGCGACACGCCGAGCACCACCACCGGAATCCACATTCTCACTCTGCAACCGATGGGGGGCGGTTGGAAACAGGCCCATACCGTGGCCGCCAATACCAACAGCCCTGTAACCGCCGACCAGGGGGGAACCACCACCGGCTCGGCGATTTCCGCCTCAATTCGCTCCGGGGTAGGGGGAGGCCTTTCCCAAAGCGATCAGAACACCACCACTGGCACCTCCAGCGTGCCGAATCCGAGCGATAAGGGAGGGCCTTCCGGTCCGGTGGTGGGGCCGAATGCGGTCTACTATCCCAGCACCGAACCAGTAGCGCCGACCACCCCCTCCCCCTCAAATAGCTCCGGTCATTGAGAGTCGCCGGAAGGAGCGGCGAAGAAGGATAATCGAGTCAGCCGTTTGCTTCGGGACCGTTTTGCAACGATGGTAGCGGCATCATGAGGCATTTCTTCCGGCGTCGGCATCATCGGAATGCGTCAAATCACGAATCGGTCGACGAGCTGACACGCCGGAACGTCGAGACCATCAATCGGATCGAGCGGGAGGCCGAGTTGAAGCGGCCGCTGGCCGACCGGCTGGCCGATTTAATCGCGCTGAGCATCGGCAGCTGGCGTTTCGTCATCCTGCAGACCTCGGTTCTGATCCTATACGCGCTCTTAAACCTGATCGGTTGGGTGAAACACTGGGATCCTTACCCCTTCATCCTTCTCAATCTACTCCTGAACATCCAGGCGGCCTATACCGGCCCGATCATTATGATGAGCCAGAACCGCCAGTCGAAGCTCGACGAACGACGAAACCGGCTCGATCTCCAGATCAATCTCCTGGCCGAACAGGAGAATACCGAGATGCTCCGGCTGCTCCGCAGACTCTGCGAGAAGGCCGACATCCCCGTCGATGAGCAGCGCTCGATGAAGGGGCTGGAACAACATGTCCGGCCCGAGGCACTCCTGCGCCAGATCGAGCGGGCGATGGAAGAACGGGCAGAGTCCGATTCCGTCACCCCGCCTAAGTCCGATCGGTGACGTGGAAGCTGGGATAGGCCTCGGTACCGGTCTGGGAAAGATCGATACCGTATTGCTCAGCCTCTTCGGCAACGCGGACCGGAGTAAGACGATCGGAGAGCCGGAACCAGGCGTAGGCGAGACCGCCGACGAAGAGGAGGTTGACCGCCAGCCCAATGAACTGGGCGACCAGTTGACCAATGTCCCAGCAGGCGCCGCCGAAGAGCGGGCCGAGCAGCCCGGTAACGCCCTGGTCGCTCCAGCCGCCATCGGGCGAGGTGAGGGCAGCAAAGGTCTTCAGCGTGAGAGGAGAGCCGTCGTTGATCAATAACTGCCAGTGGCCGTCTTTAAAGAGGCGATGAACGCCGTTGAGCCCGCATCCGTAACTGCCGTTGGCGAAAATGCCGACAGCGAGAAGCCCCCAGGCACCGCAAAGGCCGTGAATCGAGATCGCTCCGGCGGGATCGTCGATGCGGTAGCGCCGCTCGAGGAGGCCGATCGCATGAGGGGCCAGGATGCCCGCGACAGCGCCAATCAGGACGGCGGCGGGGGCATTGACGAAAGCTCCCGCCCCCGCGATGGCGACGGCTCCGGCAACGAGCCCGCTCCCCGTCAGGGAGAGATCGGGTTTCCCCCCATACTTCCAAGCGATGAAGAGATAGGAGGCAAAACCGCCCGCCACCGCCGCCAGCAGGGTGTTGACCGCCACGATGGAGATCCGATGACTGGTGCCGGAGAGAGTCTGGCCGGCATTTAAGCCAATAGCGCCGATCACTAGAAGGAGGGTGCCGAGGAAAACCATCGGAAGATGATGGGCCGGGAATGGCGCGGGACGACCCTGCTTGTTGTATTTTCCCAGCCGGGGGCCGACCAGAACAGCACCGACCAGTGCCACCACGCCGCCGGTGAGATGGACCACCGCCGAACCGGCGAAATCGACCGTGCCGTGGCCAAGGTGGTAATTCACGCCGAGCTGGGCAAGCCAGCCGCCACCCCAGATCCAATTACCGAAGATCGCATAGGGGATCGCCGCGAACCAGAAGCCGTAGAGGACGGCGCTGCGCAGGTTCCACCGCGCGGCAAGGGCGCCGATCGGGATGGCGGCGGCGACAGAAAGGACAGCGGCCTGGAAGAAGAAGAGAGTAAAGACGGCGGTGTCGAAGACATTTCCCAGGAAGAAGCCACGATAGCCCCAGAGCCCGATGGGGCGTTGAAGGAAGGCGGCGAGATGACGGGGGGCGCACTCGCGATTCAACCAATCGAGGCCGTGTCCGAGAGGGGGCTGCCAGCCGATCGCGGTGGGGCTGTCACCGTAGCCGCCGAAGAGGAGGGCGAAGCCGAAAGCCCAGAACCCGAGCCAGGCGGCGGCAAAGACGAGGAAATTCAGGCTGAGGGTATGGACGACACTGCGCGCCCGGCCCAAGCCGGTCTGGAAAAGGGAGAGGCCAAGCGCCATGAAGAGGGTGAGGCCGCCGGCGCCGAGGGTCCAGATGAGGTTGATCGATATCTTGTTGTGAGCAACGTTCTGCGCCACCTCGTCGAGAGTGATCGAGCCGTCCCCATCGGGGTTGATGTCGGGGGAAGCGGCGGGGATCGGCCAATGGAGATCAGCGGCGGTGCCGCGGTTGTTGCCGTTGCCAGTCGAATCGGGAGGGGGGAGCGAGGAGTTGGTCGAGTCGGCCTCGTCATTGGGGTTAACCACCATCGCCGGTTTCGGCGCGGGGACGGGAGCCTCGGTTTCCTCGGCGGGAGCAGGGAGTGAGGAGACCGCCGATTCCGCTGCTTGGAGCGAATCCGTCAGTCCTCCGAGAGAGAGCAGGAGAAGCAGCAAAAGACCGATGCCGCGCAAAAGAAAAAGCATGGAATAGCTTAGAAGCGGGTGACCTTCGGAGCAAGTACGGGACGCCGCTTCGCATGGGCGAAAGAAGGAAATTAGCGTTGCCGCCGGCGCCCTGATGCCCTTCGATTTCTGCACATCCCATGTCCACCTCCTCCTTTCCCATCTGGCTCGGCCAACCTCTCGGCGCACTAGGCTCCGCCAAACAGGATATTCCCACCTTAACACCTTACCTGGCTTCGGTACGGGCCGATGGCACTCCCGCTCCGGCTTTCCTGGTATTGCCCGGAGGAGGATATGGCGGTCTTGCCAGTCACGAGGGACAAGGCTTTGCCGAATGGTTCGTGGCGCATGGGATCAGCGCCTTCGTGCTGCAATACCGGCTCGGCTCCCATGGCTATCGCCATCCGGTCATGCTCCAAGACGCGGCACGGGCGTTGCGGCTGCTCCGAGCGCGGGCGGGCGAATTCGCCATCGATCCGACCCGGATCGGCCTGATCGGTTCGTCGGCGGGCGGTCATCTGGCGGCGACGCTCCTGACTCGTTTCGATGCGGGCGATGCCGTCGCCTCTGATCCGGTGGAGAGGTTCTCATCCCGGCCCGATGTGGGCATCCTCTGCTATCCGGTGATCACCCTGACCGAGCCGTTCACCCATCGGGGCTCCCGGGATAATCTGCTGGGTGCCGGTGCTTCGGAAGAGCTGCGGCTGGCCTTGAGCGCCGAGCTGCAGGTGACTGCGGCAACGCCACCGACTTTTATCTGGCATACGGTGGAAGATCCGGTCGTGCCGGTGGAGAATGCATTTCTCTTTGCTTCCGCGCTACGGCGGAATGGCGTTCCCTTCGCCCTCCATGTCTATGAGCCGGGGCAGCACGGTCTGGGATTGGGCCAGACCGAATGGGGGCCGACAGCGCTCCGCTGGCTGCGCCTGCGCTGGCCGGATGTGACGGTTTAGGAAGCCTTCGCCAGGCTCTTCAACGCCTGTTCGGTGCGCGTAAGAGCTTCGTCGATATCGGCGTGGGTGGCGATATAGGCGGGAAGGTAGCGGAGGGTCTTGTTGCCAGCCGGGGCGAGCAGGAGGCCGGCGGCGGTGAAGTGAGGCTGGGTCTCGGCGGGCTCAGCGACGAGTTCGAGGCCGATGAGGGCACCGTAGCCGCGGACCTCGACGATGGCGGGATAGCTCTTTTGCAGCGAGCGGAGACCGGCCAGCAGCTGTTCGCCGCGCTGGCGGATGTTGGCGGCCAGCTTCTCTTTTTCGATGACGTCAAGGATCGCGCCGATCACGGCGGTGCCGAGGGGGGAACCGCCGTAGGTGGTGTTGTGGGAGCCGGGGGTGAAGAGGGCGGCGTATTTCTCGTCAATCCAGAAGGCGCCGATGGGGAAACCGCCGCCGAGCGACTTGGCGCTGGAAACGGCGTCGGGACGAAAATCGACGGCACCGGGGTGACCTTCCAGGAGACGTTGCCAGCTCTGGAACGTGCCGGTACGGAAGTGGCCGCATTGGACGCCGTCGAGGAGGAGGAGGAGGTTTTTTTCCTTGGTGAGGGCGCGAAGGCCGAGGAGATATTCGGCGGTGGCGGGCACGATGCCGCTCTCACCCTGGATGCCTTCAACAAGGATGGCGGCGGTCTTCTCGGTGATGGCGGCGCGGGCGGCGGCGAGGTCGTTGTAGGGGACGTGGGTGAAGCTGGGGAGGAAGGGCTCGAAGCCGTGCTGGATCTTTTCCTGGCCGGTGGCGGAGAGGGTGGCCATGGTCCGGCCGTGGAAGGAGTTCCGGGCGGTGATGACCTCGTAGGCGCCCCGTTCCCGGCCGAAGAGGCGGGCGAGCTTGATCAGGCCTTCGTTGGCCTCGGCGCCGCTGTTGGAGAAGAAGATCTTGCCGGGACCGAAGAGGTGGACCAGCTGCTCGCCGACGGGGCCGGCGATCTCATTGTAATAGAGGTTGGAGCAATGGATCAGCTTGCGGGCCTGGGTGGCGTAGACCTCGGCCAGGGCGGGGTGGTTGTGGCCGAGGCAGCTGACGGCGATGCCGGTGGCGAAGTCGAGGTAGTCCCGGCCCTCGCTGTCGCGGACCCGGACGCCCTCGCCGCTGACCAGGGTCAGGGAGCGCTTGGCGGTGTGGAGGATGTAGCGGTCGTAGAGGGCGGCGGTATCGGACATGGGGTGCGCGAACAAAGTCGGGGCAAAGTTTTTTTTACCCCAAAACCTTGTTGGGGCCGGAGGTCAGTAGACCTTGACGAACTTGGAGCCTTCCTTGCGCTTCTTTCCGGCGCTGGTCCACTTGATGCCGTCGTAGTTCTTGAGGAACGTCGGGCTGATGCTGCGGGGGGCGGAGCCTTTGCCGTTCTGGATGGTGACTCTGCCGGTGCTGGATTCGGATGCCTTCATCGCGGGGGCCGGGGGTGGAGTTGGGGTGGAAGCTGCCGCAGCGGGGGCTGCTGCTGCCGCGGCGGGAGTGGCCGCCGCCTTTTTCGGGCCGCAACCGCAACCGGCGCTGTGTTTGTGTTCGCTCATTACGTGACTAGCTTACTCGATTTTACCCGGGGGATCAAGACTGCTTCCTGACGGCGGGAATGGGAGGAATCGACTCAGCCGTGGATCGGATGGCCGGAGGCGGCGTGGGCGGCCTCGCGGATGACTTCCGACATGGTGGGGTGGGCGTGGCAGGTGCGGGCGATGTCTTCGGCGGCGCCGCCGAATTCGATCACCGAGACGGCCTCGGCGATCAGCTCCGAGGCGATGGAGGAGAGGATGTGGACCCCGAGCACGCGGCCGGTCTTGGCCTCGGCGAGGATCTTGACGAAGCCCTCGGTCTGGTCGTTGGCGAGGGCGCGGCCGTTGGGGCCGAAGGAGGCCTGGCCGACTTTGTAAGCGATTCCCTTTTCCTTCAGCTGCTCCTCGGTGAGGCCGACAGCGGCGGCTTCGGGCGCGGTGTAGATGACGTTGGGGATGGCGTCGAAGTTGACCTGGCCGGGCTTGCCCGCGATCCGCTCGACGGCGGCGATCCCCTCGTCGGAAGCCTTGTGGGCGAGCATGGGGCCGTCGACGATGTCGCCGATGGCGGAGACGGAGGGGGCGGTGGTCTTCCAATGGGCGTCGATCTTGACCCGTTTCCGGTCGGTGAGCTGGATGCCCGCCTTGTCGAGGTTGAGGTCGTCGAGGAAGGGGCGGCGGCCGACGGCGACGAGGACCTTCTCGGCCTCGAGCTTCTCGGTCTTGCCGTCCTTGGAGACGGTGAGGATGACGCCGTTCTTGGTGATCTCGCCCGACTCGACCTTGGTATCGGTATGGATCGCGATGCCCTGCTTGATGAGGGATTTCTTCAGGGCTTCGGCGACCGCGCCGTCGGCTCCGGCGGCGATCCGGGGGAGAAATTCGACCACGGTGACCTCGGCGCCGAGGCGTTTCCAGACCGAGCCCAGCTCCAGGCCGATGGCGCCGCCGCCGATGACCAGCAGCGACTTCGGCACGGCAGGGAGGCTGAGGGCCTCGGTGCTGCTGAGGACGGTCTTGCCGTCGAACTTCAGGAACGGCAGCTCGATGGGGGCGCTGCCGGTGGCGAGGACGATGTGGTCGGCGGTGACCTGGGATTTCTTGCCGTCGTTCTCGATCTCGACGGTGTGGGCGTCGACGAAGCGGGCGTAGCCGGTGAGCTTCTCGACCTTGTTCTTCTTCATCAGGAAATCGACGCCGCCGGTCAGCTTGGTGACGATGCCGTCCTTGCGCTTGAGCATGGCGGGGAGATCGACCGAGAGGCCCTGGGCCACGATGCCGTGGGCGGCGAACCGCTCCTTGGCGAAGTGGAAGTGCTCGGTCGAGGCGAGGAGGGCCTTGCTGGGGATGCAGCCGATGTTCAGGCAGGTGCCGCCGAGGGTCTTGCCCTTTTCGACGATGGCGGTCTTGAAGCCGAGCTGGGCGGAGCGGATGGCGGCGACGTAGCCGCCGGGGCCGCTGCCGATGACGAGGAGTTGGTAGGTGGACATGATGTGTGTTGAGGTGAAAGGGAAGTCAGGGACCGACGACGAGACCTTCTTTGGCTGCGAGTTTTCGCTGGTTGGCGTCAAAGGAGAGGAAGAGATCGGCCTTCAAATGGACGGCGGCGGCGACGTGGAAAATATCGAAACCGCGATGACCGCCGCTGCGGCTATGCAGGGAGGAAAGGCGCTTGGCCTCGGCCAGCACCTGGGCCAGGTTGCAGGACTCCAGCACGGTTTTTCCAGCGGCGATGTCGGTTTCCAGCAAGGAGGTCATCGAAGCCGCCACAGGATCGGAAAGCAATCCGCGAAAGCAGAGCAGGCGGAGGGTATTGGAGAACTCGAATTCATTGAACGCGGTGAGCCGGAGCGCTCCCTGGAGAAGGGCGGCCTCTTTCTCCGCTTTTGCGGTGTGGCCGTCCCGTCCGTAGAGAGCCACCAGAAAGCTGGTATCGCAACAGGCAGCCTTCACCCGAGAGAGGGCTCCCGGCTGTCATCGAGCACCGACTGCACCTGTTCCGCCGTCAGGATGGGCCAACTGCTCTTGTCGGCGGTGAGGGCGGCGCTGGTCGACCAATCGACCGTGCCGCTTGATTGGGGCTTTTCGGGGATGAGGCGGGCGATGGTCTTGCCGCGCTTGGTGATGAGGACGTCCTCCCCCGCGTCGATCCATTGGAAGACGGTGGTGTAGTGGTTGCGAAGCTCGCGAACCGAGGCGCTTTTCATTGTGCTACAAATATGGAGCGCATGGGCGGGGGTGTCAAGGGAAGAGGGCTGCTTTTTTGTCAGGTCTGTGCATCACCTATTTCTCCCACAATCTTCTCGTATTGATTTCTCACTGCAAGGTCCGATTTCATGCGATCTTGAAAGCGGCGGACGGCCATGGAAACGGCGTTGTAGCTTAAGCCCACCTTTTCCCCGATCTCTTTGAGGCTGAGTCGCCCTCGTTCTCTTGCCGCAGTCATGGCAAGTCCCCGCCCCTCGTCTCCCTGACGATTTTGGAACTCTTCCCACTTTTCTTCCTTTACTGCTTCTACAGCCGCAACAATCGCTTTCCAATCACTCTTCGGCCGCAGCTGCCGCACCGCTTTTTGTTCCTTTCTGTCCCCTCGGATCAAGGGAATCATCTTTTCGATGAACCTGCGCGATCCGTAGAGACTTCCGGCTTCGACACGATCCCAAAAGGTTTCCGCGACTCCGCGACGCAACCCCTCTTCGGTATAAGCGCAATAATGGCGCTTTCCCTCGACGGAAGGCTCCAAACCAAGTCGACTTAAGACTTCTTCCTCGATGACCCATGGCTGGGCCTCATGGAGAAAGCCCAGGTAAGAGCTCCACTGATAGGAATGAAGAGCCTTGATCCATTGCTTGATTTGTTCCGGCGACGGCTTTTCGCCCAGCCCGTGCCGTTGACGATGTTGCTCCATTTTTCCCAGGCCGAAGCGAGCCAGCCGAACGGGGTTAAGGTGAATGTAGCGGCTAACTTCGGCCACCCCCGCACCGTCCTCGACAGCCACCGCTCCGTAACGGGCTTGAAAGAGATGCCCCTGGCGCCGGTGCCGGCGATTAAAGGAAATCGCGTAGTTGACCTGCAACCATTGAATGGCTCGGCTCAAGTTTCGGTCGAGGAGCCAGACCAGCAAATGGTAATGATTGCTCATCAACACATAGGACCCCACCCTCACGCCGAATCTCTCGTCCAACCGTGCGAGGAGGGAAAGAAAAAAACGCCGATCAACGTCATCCCGAAAGATCGACTTCCGCTCGTTCCCTCGCCCCGTGACGTGGTACCAGCACCCCTTCATTTCCAATCGCAATGGCCGCCCCATTTCCCCTCCTTTTATATCAATCCAGAATCCCGGTCAAATGTGTAATGTGTAGACCTGACACCTATCCACTACCCGCTATTGGTTGCCTCTATTCACGAGAGCAATTGTCGAAGACGCCTCACTCCATCTACTCCAACTACTTCTTCCAAGTCCCGTGCGTTAATGACTCCCTGCGATCGATTAGGAAGGAGCCATTTTCTATCTATATTGAGGATTGCGATAAGTTTCTTGGATACTGGATCGTTCTGCTGCTGAAGAATCGCAATCACCTTATCCAAGGTGGCGGTAAAATTTCTGATCAGAATATGGTCTTCATCATTCGGAAACTGCACACGGTCTAGCACTAAGCAACGAAATGCTACATCATGAAGTTTTGCCATGCTAAAATCTACATTCACCATTTCGTTGAGAGGAAAACCTTCGCCTTCAAAGCCTCGGTTATAGAATAAGACATCGGAAAGTTCTCCTTCAAATCGACAATCGACAAACGTACTCGACTGAAAATCGATCTTAACCAGCTTTGCGTTACAGAATTGACACCGCTCAAATGCCGTCGCCTTATAGCCGGTTCCTCGCAAATCAGCCTCGGAAAAATCAATCCCTGTATAGGTATTCCTTTTCCCGTCTTTCACGCCGCCCAATGCGGAATTTTTTAGATTGGCACCCTTAAAACTGCAATCAACGAAGTTTGTCGTCCATACACGAAGCCCCTCCAAATCGCACTTATCGAACCGACAGTTTTTAACTTCACCATCAAAAAAACGCATGCCTTTCAGCTTGCTTCCAGTAAAGTCAAGGTTATGCCATTTTACATTTTGCAGGACTGCTGCCGGGGTAATTTCCGTGACCGCGTTATCAGCAAACTTGTAACGGCGAATGATATCGGGTTCCGGTAAAGACAATCCCCTTAAATCCAATCGCCCCTCTTTTATTGCAAGCGGTAATCCGTCGAGGGGGATTTTTTGGAAAAACCTATCCCAAATTTCAAGATTTAGAGATTCGCTGATCATCAATGAAGTAAAGGTGTTCCTTCACCGAAG
>Ga0302314_10002050_pt1 | contig 37635 bp, 34 predicted proteins | sample III_Palsa_N2_3_FD_200533 | JGI IMG/M metagenome (GOLD analysis project Ga0302314, IMG submission 200533) | Peat permafrost microbial communities from Stordalen Mire near Abisko, Sweden - III_Palsa_N2_3 | ecosystem: Environmental > Terrestrial > Soil > Palsa > Peat permafrost | place: Sweden...
GCGCGTACCTGGCGGTGACTGGGGCGACCCAGGAGAGCAGCAGCTCCGTCAACACGACGATGGTCTTCGCCACGACCGACGGCGGGCGCACGTGGACGGACTCGGCGCCGCTGCGGGCGGCGTCCACCGTCAGCGAGGTGAGCTTCGCCGACCCGCAGCACGGCTTCCTCATGCTCGGCGGTGGTGACGACGCCATGGGGGAGGACTCGGTCTGGCTCTACCGCACCGCGGACGGCGGCGCCCACTGGTCGCTGGCCGCCGCCACCCCGGCCCCGACCGGGACGGCGGTCTCTTCCCAGCCTGGTCCGGGCCAGATCCCGGCCGCCTGCGACAAGAGCGGGCTTGCCTTCCCCACGGCGACAAACGGCTGGATCGCCAGCACGTGCAATGCCCGCCTTGCCAACGCGCTCCTGGTCAGCCAGGACGGCGGCGTGAGCTGGGCCGATGAGTCGCTGCCACTCCCCGCGACGATCTGCGCAGGCGGCGCGTGCGCGCTGAGCGGTCCCCAGTTCCTTGACCGGACCGGCTTCGTGACGGTCGATCCCGAGCCGGCCGGAGCGGCCCTGCTGGTGACCCGCGACCTCGGGCAGACCTGGGAGCGGCTGGCGCTGCCAGCCGGCCTCCAGTACCCGCAGATCTCGTTCTTCAGCCCGACCCAAGGGGTGCTCGTGGCCGGGGAAACGCAGGGCGCGTTCGGCGGCACCTTCTACACCACCGCCGACGGCGGCCAGACCTGGACCCCGGTGCCGCAGGGAGCCGACCTCACCCGGCTCGGCGTCACCATCGACTTCGCCACCCCCGAGGACGGCTTCGCCTGGACCAACGGTCTGGAGAGCGACCCGGTCCCGCCCACCTCGATCTACGAGACGACCAACTCCGGCCGCTCCTGGCACGCCTTCACCCCGAAGCTAGCCGGGTAACAGCAAGCCAGCCGGCCGAGCGGGCCGGATGGAGTCCGTGGCAAAGATATCGGATCGCTGGCTACACCGGGATGTAACCAACGATCCACTGTCTTGCCACAGAGCGGTCGGAGAGCCTGTCCCCCACATGGATGTGGCAGCCACGGGGCCAAGGACCGTGACTGCCACATTCGCGCCGCGGCGGGCTGCGCGCCCAGTCGCGCCGCCCGCTCCCGACGGGCTTACTTCTCCTGGGTGAGGTTGTAGACGGTGACGCCGCCGACCGTCTCGGACTTGAAGTGAGCCGACACCCAGGAGGTGATCGCCGAGGAGCCGGTGCCGCCGCCGAAGGTCTCGGTGTTCTCGCCGAGGTAGTAGTGGATCTCGCCCTTGGCGACCAGGGCCTCGAACTCGGCCAGGGTGGGAGACGGGTCGGTGCCATTGAAGCCGCCGATCGCCAGCACCGCGTCGCCGCCGGTGGCCAGCTCGATCGGGGCGGCCTCCTGGGTGCCGACCGTGGCGGCGACCCACTTGTACTTCGACCCGTCCTGCTCAAGCAGCGTGATCAGCGCGCTGCTGACCTGGGTGCTGCCGGACAGGCCGCCCATCGCGACCCCGCCGCCGACCCCGGAGCCGCCGGTGCCTGGGGTCCCCCGACCGGTTCCGCCAAGCCTGGAGCCCGCGGTGCCCGAGCCGCTCGCGGACTTCGAGCCGCCGGGCGAGCTGGTGCCGCCGCGGAAGGAGCCCGAGCCCCCGGGGAACCCGCCGGACGCCGTCCCGCCGGTCCCGGTTGGCGCGCCCCCGGTGCCGGACGCCGTGCCGCCGGTCCCGGCGCCGGTGCCGGTGTGAGTACCGGCCCCCGGCGTTCCGGTGCCCGTCCCGCCGCCGACAGCGCCGCGGCCAAAGCCGCCGCCGCCACCAGGCGCGCCCCCCACGCCGCCCCCGAACGACCCGGCCACCGCCGGCCCGGCGCTGGGGATCGACCCGGTGTGGGTGCTGTTAGCGGTGTCGAGCGAGTAGGCGAGCGGCCCGCCCAGGCCGGCCACGATCGCCAGCGCCATCGGCGCGTAAACGAGCGCAGGCGCCCGCCGGCGGCTGGTCGTCACCACCCGGTTCCGGTCCGTCCAGCGGAGCAGCTCGGGCACCGCGAAGATCGAAATCGCGCCGAGCACGCCTGCCAGCAGCACCGTCCACCGCAGCCATGGCAGCCACGCGGGCGTCCGCTCAAGCAGCTCGTACGCCCAGATCCCGGTGACGAGCACGCCGACCGCGGCGACGGCCCGACCAAGAACGGACAGACCCGACTGCAGGAGCGAGATGGCGCCGACGCCGACGAGCGCGCCGATGGCCGGCGCCAGCGCGACCATGTAGTACGGGTGGATGATGCCCTGCATGTAGCTGAAGACAACCCCGGTGACCAGCAGCCACCCGCCCCACAGAAGGGCGAACGATCGGACGCGGGAGGTGCGGGGCGCCCGCCTGGAGATCCACAGCAGCGCGCCGAGCGAGATCAGCGCGGCCGGGATCAGCCAGCTGACCTGCCCGCCGAAGTCCGACTGGAACAGCCGGAAGACGCCCGTGGCCCCTCCGAACGAGCTGCCACCACCGCCGCCGCCGATCGACCCGGTCTCCGATCCGTCGAGCCGGCCGAAGCCGTTGTAGCCGAGCGCCAGCTCGAGGATGTTGTTGTCGGTCGACCCGCCGAAGTACGGGCGGTCGGCGGCGGGGGTCAGCTGAGCGATCGCGATCCACCAGCCGGCCCCGACGATCACGCCGCCGAGCCCGGCCAGCAGCTGCCAGATCCTGCGCCCGAGCCGGGCGGGCCCCGCCCACAGGTAGGCGATGCCGAACCCCGGGAGCACCAGGAACGCCTGCGCCATCTTGGTGAGGAAGGCGAAGCCGAGCAGCAGCCCGGCCAAGACCAGCCACCGGGTCCGATCGCGCTCGAGCGCCCGCTGGACCGCGTACCCGGCCGCCGTCATCAGCAGCACGAGGAGCGCGTCGGGGTTGTTGAACCGGAAGATGAGGGCCGCGACGGGGGTGAGCGCGAGGACGGCGCCGGCGATCAGGCCGGCCGACGGCCCGAACCAGCGTCGGACGGCCGCGTACAGCAGCGCCACCGACGCCACGCCCTCAAGCGCCTGCGGCGCCAGCAGCGACCACGAGTTGAATCCGAATATCTTCGCCGACAGCTCGTCCACCCACAGCGACGCGGGGGTCTTGTCCACGGTGATGAAGTTGGACGAGTCGAAGGAGCCGAAGAAGGCGGCCTTCCACGACTTCGTCCCCGCCTGCACCGCCGCGGCGTAGAAGTCGTTGGCATAGCCGTTCCGGCTGAGGTCCCACAGGTACAGCAGCGCGGTGAGGGCGAGCAGGCCGAACAGCGCGGGCCTGGCCCACTGCGGATCGGCCGCCGGGCCGCGGACCAGGCGGCGTAGCCGCCCGGGGGGAGGCGACGACCGGTGGGCGGGTTCGAACGTGACGGTGGTGGCGCTCATCGCGCATCTCCAAGGGATTGACGGGGCGCGGTCGGCGCGGTCAGCGTGGCGGGGGGCGTCGCCTGGGGTTCCGCGAACACCCACCCGCGGTACAGGACGAAGCGAAGCGCCGTGGCGACCAGGTTCGCCGCGACGAGCACGGCGATCTCGGCCCCGCGCCCGGGCGAGGCCGATACCGCGTGCAAGGCCAGGAGCGCGCCGGAGGTGAGGACCAGGCAGACCCCGAACGCGATCAGCCCGCGAAAGTGGTGCACCGCCGCCCCCGCCCGGCCGGTGACCCCGAACGTCAGCCGCCGGTTGGCGGCCGTGTTGAAGACGGCGGTGAGCAGCAGGCTCAGCGCGTTGGCGGCCTGCGCGCCCATGAACCCGCGAAGAGCCAGGAACACCACGATGTACGCCAGCGTGGAGAGCACGCCGATAGCGGCGAATCGAGGCACCTGCCACGCCAGCCCGCGCGACGGCCCGAGGCCGGTCTCCCGCAACTGCGGGACCTTGATCGTGCCCCGGGCGAGACCGAGGCCGACGCGCGTCATCCCGCGCAGGTCGCCGAGGGCGGTGTCGACGATGTTGACCCGCGAGTCCGCGTCGTCGATCCAGTCCACTGGCACCTCGTGGATGCGCAGCCCGGCCCGTTCGGCCAGCACCAGCAGCTCGGTGTCGAAGAACCAGCCCTTGTCCTCGACCAGCGGCAGCAGCTGCCTGGCCTGGTCGGCCCGGATCGCCTTGAACCCGCACTGCGCGTCGGAGAACTCGGCGCCGAGGGTCGTCCGCAGGAGCAGGTTGTAGCTGCGCGAGATGATCTCGCGCTTGGGGCCTCTGACCACCCGCGATCCCCGGGCCAGCCGGGTTCCGATGGCGGCGTCGCTGTGCCCGGACAGCAGCGGGGCGACCAGCGGGAGGAGGGCGTTGAGGTCCGTGGACAGGTCCACGTCCATGTACGCGAGCACCTCGGCATCCGACGACGACCAGATCTGGTGCAGTGCCCGGCCGCGGCCGGGGATGTCGAGGTGAACGGCGCGTACCTCGGGGTACCTGGCCGCCAGCGCGCATGCGACCGGCCAGGTCCCGTCGGTGCTGCCGTTGTCGGCGATCGTGACCCGGGCGCTGAAGGGGAAGGCGCAGCGCAGGTGCTCGACCAGCCGCGTGACGCTCGGCTCGAGGTCGCGCTCCTCGTTCTTGACCGGCACGACGATGTCTACGTCTACCTGAGGTTTCTCACTCATAGCCCCGAGTGTGCGAACCGGAACTGGTCGGCCCCTGCCCCGCGCATATCCGCGGCCTCTGAGTCAACGCCTAACTTCTGTAAGTCCTGTGCGGGCGCTGTCCTGATAGGCGATGGTCGGGCGACAATGCGGACATGCCCGACGTTTCTTTGTATGTGGCGGTCATCACCGGGGGCGCAGCTGTGCTCGGCGCCGCCGTCTCGCCGGTAAGCACTGCCTACCAGAATTCCCGGCAGGCGGTGCGAGACCGGGCAGAGCGGCGCGAGACGGCCGTGCGCCAAGCGTGCACGGGCCTGCTCGGCTCAGCGCGGGACCTACGAGTGCAGGTTGCCAACACCGCCGCCTACCACGGCCTCCCGCGGGAGGTACTCGATGGACTGCGGGAGCTATTCAAGGATGCCTTCGCCCGGGACGCCTCGCTGCTGTCGGCCGGCATGACCTTGGTCTCGCAGGCGCTCATCATCGTGTTCCTCGCGGCGGCGCATAGCGGGCGGGTGCCGACGGTGATCATCGGCTCCGTGCTCGCGGCATCCGGGATCGGCGGGCTGCTCGGTGCGCTCGTCGGCAAGTGGGTCCGGAGGTCGGCCGCCTGCTCGCCCCTGAAGTTCCAGCCGCTCATCTGGACCGTCATGCTCGCCGTCCTCGTTATGTCGGGACGGTGGCAGCTTCCCGCGATGGCGTTGGTGATGCTGGTGCTCGGGCTGGCCGGCGCCGCGGGAAATGTGGAGCTCGACACCTACCTTGTCCGGAAAGTGCCTGATAAGAAGCTCGCGCGCGTGACGAGCATAGAGATGCTATTCGACTTCGCTGCGAGCGCCCTCGGTCCCGCGCTCGGCGGCCTGCTCACCGAGTTGTACGGCACGAGACACGCTATGTGGGTTCTGCTCGTTTTGACCCTCCCCTTCGCGGTGCTCGGGTTCCGCCTGCGAGTCCCCGGTAGCGCAGTCGGCCAGGTCCGTCGGGCACTTTTCAAGCTGGTCGCGAACCTGCTCGTAGAGGCCGCGATCATGTCTTTGCTGTTGGGGGTGGCGCTGAGGACTCGGCTGGCAAGGAGTCGGGAGCCTGCTGGCAGGGGCTGCGACCAGGACCTGAGCGTCGCTGGCGCGGGTGGCGACCAGGACCGCGGACGTTCCGACTGGAGCGGCACGGAAGTGGTGCCATGGCCTCAGCGCCCGATGCAGGAATGTGTCGGCCAACTTCAAGCGCAGTAGGGCACTCGAGTGATCGATCAGGGGCTGCGGACGGCCGAGTCGGTCTTACCGCGGGCAAGGTCGAGGGCCGCGGCCGCCCGCACGATCATGGCGGCGTCGGCCGGGCGGCCTGAGCGGATCTCGATCGCGGCGCTGCGCTCGGATTCGCGGTGCGCCATCAGCCAGTCGTAGAGCAGCCACTCGATCGCCCCCGCGAGCACGCCCGGGTCAACGTCGCCGGGCGCGTCCGCACCGGCCGGGAGTCCGGACACCAGGCCGAGCGCGGCGCGGTGCTCGTCGAGGGCGCCGTCCTTCTCCACTCCGCTGCCGCGTAGCAGCGTGTCCAGCGTCAGCGGGTAGCGCCGGCCGTCCTCGCCGGCCAGCAGCCACCGGCCGCCGCGCCAGCTAACGCCGGGATCGGCCCAGTGGAACTGCCCGTGCCCGGCGAGCACGCCCGACGGAGGATCGCACAGCGCGCCATCGAACGGAACCGGCCCCAGCTGAACCCATCTGCCCGTCGGCCTGCCTGATATGCGGGATCACCACGCCCCTCCGGACTCCGCGATCGGCTGCTGCCGTGGCTGCGGAAGCTGCGGAGGCGCGACGCTGCCGGAGGTGGCCGAGGTCTCCCGCGCGAGCCGCGCGTTGGTCGCCGCCAGCTGCCAGTCGGTCCAGCGCCGCAGCTGCCAGAGCTCGTCGACCGTCAGGCGCTCGCAGGCGAGGTCCCAGTGGACCGCGAGCCAGTCGCCCGGCGACACCCCGGTGACGAACGCCCGCCCGTCCTCGGTCAGCCGGACCCGCTCCTCGATCTCCTCGCCGAGCCCGAGCGCGCGCCCGTCCCATTCCAGGTGACGGCCCCTGACGGTCGCGTGGTCGTCCTCGACCGAGCTGACCCGCGCCCACCTGATGCGGCAGCTGTCGAGCACGTGCAGGGCCGGGCCGGGATTGCTTGAAGACAGCAGCCGCGTCCACGGGTACACGCCGAACACGTGGAACCCGTGGGTCGGCATCGCCTCCGAGATCAGCGCGGGCTTGAGGTGCGTCCAGTACCGTCCGGCCCCCGCCGCGCCGATCCGGTCGAGCAGATTCCGCCAGAAGCGCGGCCGGTCCACCTCGTCGAGCAGCGAGGACCCGGTCCAGTAAGCCCGCACCACCCGCTCGTCCAGCGGGTCGGCGATCCCCGCGAGCTCGGCCAGCACGCACAGATAGGGCCAGGCGCCGGAGAACCGGCTGGCGATCGACCGCACGTCCGCGCCGGTCTGTCCCGTCGACGCGAGCTCGGCCAGCGCGGCCGAATCGGCCGGCCCGCAGTAGCCCAGGTGGTTGGGCGCGTACGCGTACCGTGCGAACAGCCTCTCCCCGGCCTTTCCGGCCGGCTGCTCGTCAGCCATGGGCGGCCGCCCGCTGCTGCCCGACCAGCGCCGCCGTCTCCCGGTGCAGGCGGCCAAAGTTGTAGTAGGCCGCGCAGGCCCCCTCGGGCGAGACCATGCAGGTGCCGATCGGGGTCTCCGGGGTGCACGCGGTGCCGAACACCTTGCACTCCCACGGCTTGATCACGCCCTTGAGCACCTCGCCGCACTGGCAGGCCTTCGGGTCGGCCACCCGCAGCCCCGGCATCGAGTACAGCAGCTCCGCGTCGAACTCCGCGTAGGCGGCGCTGAGCTTGAGCGCGCTCTGGCTGATGAACCCGAGACCGCGCCACTCGAAGTGCGCTCGCAGCTCGAAGACCTCGGCCAGCAGCGCCAGCGCGGCCGGGTTGCCCTCGTCGCGAACCACCCGGGAGTACTGGTTCTCCACCTCGCAGCGGCCCTCGCGCAGCTGCGCGAGCAGCATGTAGACCGACTGCAGGATGTCGAGCGGCTCGAACCCGGTGACCACGATCGGCTTGCCGTACACCTCGGGCACGAACCGGTACGGTCGGTTGCCAACCACGGTGGACACGTGACCAGGCCCGATGAAGCCGGACAGCCGCAGGTCGGGCGAGTCGAGAATGGCCTTGATCGGCGGCACGATCGTGACGTGGTTGCAGAACACGCTGAAGTTCGACACGCCGAGCTGCCTGGCCCGCGTGAGCGTGACCGCCGTGGACGGGGCGGTGGTCTCGAACCCGACCGCGAAGTAGACGATCTGCTTGGCCGGGTTGTCGACCGCTATCCTCAGCGCGTCCAGCGGCGAGTACACGAACCGGACGTCGCAGCCGCGCGCCCTCGCCTCGAGCAGCGACCCGTCGCTGCCGGGCACCCGCATCATGTCGCCGAAGGTGGTGAAGATGACGTCCGGCCTGCCCGCCAGCCAGATCGCGTCGTCGACCCGGCCCATCGGGATCACGCAGACCGGGCAGCCCGGCCCGTGCACCAATTCGATGGACGGCGGGAGCAGGTGCTCGAGGCCGTGCCGGTAGATCGTGTGGGTGTGCCCGCCGCACACCTCCATGAACTTGTACTCCCCGTCGCCGGCCAGCTCGGTGATCGATTTCACCAGGGCACGCGCGGCGGCCGGGTCCCTGAACTCGTCCGCGAACTTCATCTTTTCGCCCTTCAGCGGTGGGTTTTGTGAATTCAAAGGCCATTTGTCCGAACGGACCGTGCCCTTCGCGTGGTTCGCTAAGCCGCCCGCGGTGGAGCGGAAGGCGTCCAGCTCGTCGGTGTACGCCTTACCCATCCGCCTGACGGCGTCCAGGGTCGCGGTGGCCTCGCGCTCGTCGATCTTCGCCATCGCGAAGCCGACGTGGACGAGCACCCAGTCGCCGATGTCGATGCCGCTGTCAGCCAGCAGCCGGACGCTGATCGAGCGCTTGATCCCATTGACGTCGACCTTGGCCAGGTAGGCGTCGGGGTCCGTTATCTCGACCACCTGTCCGGGGATTCCGAGGCACATGAGGCCCTCCTTTCTTAGTCCTGCGGCTTTGGCGTTTTCAGCAGATCCGGGGCAGCGGGTCGCCGACGAGCATGTCCACGATCCGGGTGCCGCCGAAGGCGTTGCGGAGCGCCACGACGCCCTCCGGATCGGCCCGGATCTCGCCGATCACGCAGGCGTCGCGGCCGAGCGGATGCCCGCGGAGGGCGGCCAGCGCGTCATCGGCCTCATCGGCCGGGACCACCGCGGCGAACTTGCCCTCGCAGGCCACGTAGACCGGGTCGATGCCGAGCAGGTCGCATGCGCCCTGGACGAGCGGCGTGACCGGCAGCGCCTCTTCGTCGAGGATGACCGCGACCCCGACCGCCCCGGCCAGCTCGTTGCAGACGGTGCCGAGCCCGCCCCGGGTCGGGTCGCGCATCCACCGGGTGCCGGGGGCGGCGGCCAGCAGCGCCTCGACGGCGCCACTGACCGGGGCGGTGTCGGAGCGGATGTCGGCCTCGAGGCCGAGGTCGCCGCGGGCCAGCATCACCGCCATGCCGTGGTCGGCCAGCGTGCCCGACAGCAGCACCTTGTCGCCCGGGCGGACGCGGGCCATCGACAGCTCCCGGTCGGCCGGGATGATCCCGACCCCGGCGGTCGTGATGTACAGGCCGTCGGCCGCCCCCTTGGGCACCACCTTGGTGTCGCCGGTGACCAGGGTGACACCGGCCTGGCCGGCCGCGGCGGCCATGTCGGCCACGATCTCGCGCAGGTCGCCGACCGCGAAGCCCTCCTCGATCACGAACGCGACCGAGAGCCAGCGCGGCACCGCGCCGGAGACCGCCAGGTCGTTCACCGTTCCGTGGACGGCGAGGTGGCCGATCGACCCGCCCGGGAAGCGGAGCGGCGAGACCACGAACGAGTCGGTGCTGAACGCCAGCCGCTCGCCCGACGGCAGCGTGAGCACCGCCCCGTCGCCGAGCTGCTCAAGCTCCGGGTTCCTGAACGCCTCGATGAACACCGCGTCGACTAGCGCCGCCGACGACTTGCCGCCGGCGCCGTGCGCGAGCGTCACCACCTCGTCGATCAGCCTCGGGCGGCGTTTGCGGATGGCCGTGATCCGGTCGATGACCTGCTCCTCACGTGACGCGTGGCCTTCGCGTGACGCCTGGGCCCCGTCTGACGTAACGGCCGGGCTCATTCGGTGCCTCCGTGGGGGTTCGGCCCTGATGATGGACCGTTGTGTACATCCGGATGTACACAACGGTCCACTGTCTTGTGCATTGCCTGCTCGGTCGCCGCCCGGAGGTGGTAGCCGAGCAGCGCCTGGCTCTCCTGGATCCGGTGAACGGACTGGGAGCGGACCACGAAGCAGTGGTCGACCACGTCCGAGTGCGCCATCTCGCCGCCGTCGTAGCCCGCGAATCCGACCGTCAGCAGACCGCGGCCGCGGGCCTCGCGCAGCGCCGCCATCAGATCGCGTGAGCTCCCGCTGGTGGAGAAGGCCACCGCGATGTCCCGGCTCCCGCCGTGGGCGATGATCTGCCGGGAGAAGATGAGGTCGAAGCCGACGTCGTTGCCGAGCGCGGTGACCACGGCCTGGTCGGCGCTCAGGTTCAGCGCGGGCAGCGGCCGGCCGTCGGGCGGGCTCGCGAACAGCGCCGCGAACGTCGCGCAGTCGGTCGAGCTGCCCCCGTTACCGAACGCGTACAGTCGCCCGCCGGCCGCGAACCGCTCCGCCATCGCCGCGCCGCACGCCGCGACCAGGTCGGCGGCGGCCGTCAGGGTCGCCTGCTGGAGCGCGGCCGACTCGGCCGCCTTCGCCCGCGCGGACCCGGCCAGCGCCGCCAGCAGCGGCCGTTCATCGCGCTCCTCCGCCGCGATGAACGGGTACAGGAAGCCGGTGTTCTCTGTCGCCTCCATCAGGCACCCCCGGCCTCGTCGGCGTGGGTGACGCGCACGTCGGCGGCGGTATCGGGCGCCGCCTTGAGCAGGCCCGGATGCTCGAAGCAGACGTGGGTCAGCTCCCACAGCAGGTGGTAGATGAGCACGAACGCACCGGTGGCCGGCGCCATCGGGTCGTGATCGTCGATCCACAGCACATGGTCGGCCGCTCCCGCACCCGGCCTCGGCCCGGCGCCGATCCACGCGGAGGCCGCGCCCCAGGCCGGCGCCCGCAGCATCAGGTCGGCGACGACCTCGTCGCCGGACCCGGCGACCGCGATGAGGATGTCGCCCGGCCGCACGGCGACCCTGGCCCGCGCGACCAGATCCGATCCGGTCAGCGCGAACGCCGGCAGCGCGCGCTTGCCGACGATCACCGGGTGGACGAACTCCACCGCCATGTGCTGCGCGTGCGGCTCCCATCCGGGCGCGACGCACCAGAGCGTCGCGCCGCGGGCGAAACGCCGGGCCATCGCCAGCGAGGCCGCGGCCAGGTCCTCGGCCAGGCCACCGTCGAGCATCCCGGCCGTGATCCCGGTCGTCATGGCTGCACCGGTGCCGGGTCGGCGGACGGCCGGGGGGCGGGGGCGCCCAGGGCCGGAGGACCTGGCCGACGGCGGTCGGCGGCGCTTAGCGCCGCTATCGCGGCCTGGCCGAGGGCGAGCCCGCCGTCGTTCGGAGGGACCAGGTGGTGGGTCAGCACCTCGAGTCCCCGTGCCTCCAGACGGGTTCGGCAGAGCCCGGACAGCAGCACATTCTGGAACACGCCGCCGGTCAGCCCCACGGTCCGCACGCCGGTCGTCCGGGCGATGAGGTCGGCCGCGTCGGCGACCGCCTCCGCGACCGCCAGGTGAAACGCGCGGGCGAGGACGGCGGCCGGGATCCCGGCCGCTACCTCGGCGGCGAGCGCGCGGATCAGCGGGCGGTGGTCGATGACGCCATCCGCGCCGACCGGCAGCGTCAGCTCGGCCGACTGCGATCCAGCCGCCTCCGCGAGGATCTCGAGCTCGATCGCCGCCTGCGCCTCGTAGCTGATCCGGTGCCTGACCCCGAGCAGCGAGGAGACCGCGTCGAAGAGCCGGCCCATGCTGCTGCACGGGATCGCGCGCGGGCCGCCGCGCCCCGCCTCGCGGCGCCGCTGGCCCGGGCCGGGCTGGCCGTCCGGGTCGAGGTACTCGGCGTACCCGGCCGCCAGCGTCGCCCGTTCCGCGTCGGTGCAGGCGGCCACCGGCGGCAGGGCGGGATCCCAGCCGACCCCCGCGACCGCCAGGTAGCCGAGCGCGGTCCTGCACGGGTTCCTGACGGCCGCGTCGCCGCCGGCCAGCGGAACCGGCAGCAGGTGGCCGACCCGCTCGAAGCGGGTGGGATCGGCGCCGACGAGAAGGATCTCGCCGCCCCAGATCGCCCCGTCGGCGCCGTACCCGGTGCCGTCGAAGGCGACGCCGATCATCTGATCCCCCAGGCGGCCGTGCTCGGCCAGCAGCGACGCAACGTGCGCGTGGTGATGCTGGACGAGGTGCAGGGCGGGCTCGCCCGATCCGCCTGCGTGTCGCTGCGCCCAGTCGCCGGTTCGGTAGGCCGGGTGCAGGTCGGCCGCGATCACCTCCGGGATGGCCCGGTGCGCGGTCGTGAGCTGCGTGACCACGCGGTCGAACGCGCGCAGCGTCGCCAGGTTGCCCATGTCGCCGATGTGAGCGGAGCAGAAGGCGCTGTCGCCGTCGGTCAGGCAGGCGGAGTTCTTCATTTCGCCGCCAACCGCCAGCACCGTCGGCAGCGCCCGCCCGAACGGCACCGGGAGCGGGGCGTAACCCCGGGCGCGCCTGATCGGCAGCTCGCCGTCGGGCAGCACCCGGACCACGGAGTCGTCGCATGGCACGTGAATCGGGCGGTCGTGGGCGAGCACCGCGTCGGCGAGGAAGGTCAACTGGTCGGCCGCCTCCCCGTCGTCGAAGACGATCGGCTCGTCACTGATGTTTGCGCTGGTCAGAACCAGCGTGTGCGGTACCGGTTGGGTGCTGCCGGGAACCGGGGAGAGCAGCAGGTGGTGGATGGGCGCGTAGGGCAGCAGCACGCCAAGCAGCGGGCTGCCCGGCGCTACCGTGTCCGCGACCGGCGCGCCCGGCAGCCGGCGCAGCAGCACGATCGGGCGCGGCGCCCCGGTCAGCGACCGCTGCTCGCCCGGGTCGATCTCGGCCAGCAGCCGAGCCGTGGACAGATTCCTCGTCAGCACCGCGAAGGGCTTGTCGCCCCGCGCCTTGCGCTGTCTGAGCGTGGTGACCGTCTCCGCGCAGTCGGCCCGGCAGGCCAGGTGGTAACCGCCGATGCCCTTCACCGCGACGATCCCGCCCTCGGCGAGAACCCGCTGGGCGGCTGCGATCGCCTCGTCGGCCCCGGTCGTGGTGACGCCGTCGCGGGTGAAGCTGAGCGTCGGGCCGCAGTCGTGACAGGCGATCGGCTGGGCGTGGAACCGGCGGTCGGCCGGATCGTGGTACTCCCGCTCGCACCGTCCGCACATCGGGAAGCCGGCCATCGCGGTCGCCGGGCGGTCATAGGGGAGATCCTTGATGATCGTGAACCGGGGACCGCAGTCGGTACAGGTGATGAACGGGTGGCGGTACCGCCGGCTGGCCCGGTCGAATAGCTCCCGCAGGCAGGCGTCGCAGGTGGCGACGTCGGGCGGGACGAGCGTGCGCTGGCCGCCGGCGTTGGTGGACGCGACGATGAGGAAGCCGTCCTCGGATCGCGGCGCCACCGGGTTCGCGCTGATCGCGTTGATCAGGGCGAGGGGCGGAGGCTCTGCTGACAGCCGCCGGGTGAACTCGGAGACCGCGCGGGGCGACCCCTGCGCCTCGATGAACACCGCCGCCGCGTCGTTGCCGACGAACCCGGTTACCCCGAGTTCGCTGGCAAGGCGGTGCACGAACGGCCGGAACCCCACCCCCTGCACCACCCCGGTGACGGTGATTCTGGTCCGTACCGCTCGCCCGGTCAGCGGCGGCTTGGTGTGCGGGCGCGGCGTTGTCGCGGCGGTCATGAGTTCCCCCCGGATCATGATGGTCACGGTTGCTGCTGAGCGGGTGGCGTTGTTCCCGAGCTCAAAGGCCGAGGGACCAATTGCCAGAGCAGGTCGAGGCCGAGGTCGGCGATGAGGTCAGCCGGCCTGGCCGGGCATGGAGTTCATGGAGGCGGCGGCTCGCGGCGCTTGGAGTCACTCGGCGAGTGCCTGCGCGGGATCCGGTTGCCGCGCTGCGGGCATGACTGATACAGAGAGGCCACCATGACTCCCGGGCCGACCCTGAGGGAACGGCGCGCATGGGCCGGCCACCCGCTCGCGCCGCGGTAGATCATTTGCGCGGTCTGCGATTTCCGCTGCAATGTCTTTGCGCAGCGTATTGCCGTGGAGACTAGGTGTCTATCGCGGAGGCGAAGTGTCTATCAGATTTGCGCATTTATATTGTCTATAGCGCGAAGAATTGTCAGGGTACGCTGAGAATGTCCGTTAAGTGGCATGGCCGGTAATCGGAGTCTTATCGACGCGCCGGGGAACAGCCGCCGACGTCGCGACTGCCGCGACCGGGCTACTTGCAGAGACACCCCCCGCAGCGGTAGGTGTGGAACTGTGCACGAACTGTCAATCTGTTCCTCGATCGCCGACATCGCCCGCCGCCGCGCGGCCGGCCGCGCGATCAGCGTGATCAACGTGCGGGTGGGACAGCTCCGCCAGATCGTGCCGGACACGCTGGTCTACTGCTGGAGCCTGATCAGCGAGGAGACGCCGCTGGCGGGCTCGCGGATCGTGGTGGAATCGGTGCCGGCCCGGATCAGGTGCCGGTCCTGCGAGCGCACCGCCGACGTCGGCGACCTGCCGTCGTTCGCGTGCGCCGCCTGCGGCGGGATCGACGTGGAGATCGTGGCGGGCGAGGAGTTCCTGATCACCTCGCTCGAGTTGGCGGACGAGGGGGCGGGCGGCTGATGGGACGGTTTCACCGGCACGAGGACGGGACCGCGCACGCGCACGACGGTGAGGACGGCCACGCCCACGGGGAGGACCACTCCGGGTACCAGACCGGCGCGGAGCGGGTGGAGGTCCTCGAGCGGATCTTCGGCGAGAACGACAAGACCGCGGCGGCCAACCGGGCCGAGTTCGCGGCCAGCGGTGTCCGCGCGGTGAACCTCATGTCCTCGCCCGGCGCGGGCAAGACGACCCTGCTCCGTGAGACCCTGTCCCGGCTGGCGGGCCTGGTGCGGATCGGGATCATCGAGGGTGACATCGAGACCAGCCTCGACGCGGACAGGCTGGCCGGCTTCGGCGCCGCGATCGCGCTGATCAACACCGGCAACGGTTTCGGCGGCGAGTGCCATCTGGATGCCCCGATGGTCGCCTCGGCGCTGCCCAGGCTCCCGCTCGGCCAGCTCGACCTGGTGCTGATCGAGAACGTGGGCAACCTCGTCTGCCCGGCCGAGTTCGACGTCGGCCAGGATGCCAGGGCGATGGTCTACGCGATCACAGAAGGCGAGGAGAAGCCGCTCAAGTACCCGGTCATGTTCCGCTCCTGCGAGCTGGTCGTCGTCAACAAGATGGACCTGCTGCCTTATCTGGACTTCGACCTGGACGCCTTCGTCGGCAACCTGCGCAAGGTCAACCCGGCGGCGGATGTCTTGTTCGTCAGCGCCCGCACCGGGGAGGGGGTCGGCGCCTGGTGCGACTGGCTCCGCGCGCGGCTGTAGCGGCCGCGGTCAGCGGGTACGGCGCTGGGCGGGGGCGAGCACCTGCGAGCCCGCGCGCGCCTCGGTGAGCGCCGCCGTCATCATGTCCGCCGCCTGCCCGGCCGCGGCCAGCGCCTCGATCACCTCGGTCACGCAGTCGTCCGCGTCGAGGCCCGCCTCGGGAGTGAGCTGCCCGTCTTCGTGCTGGACGACCAGGAACCGCGCCAGCTGCTCGCACAGCTGCGGCAGGCTGGAGCCGATGAGCTCGAGGCTGGCGACGATGTCGCGCACATCGCCGGGGGTGCTGAGCTCACCTCCGCCGTGCGTGAGCTCGTTAAGCACCGCGATCGCATGCGCCGCTCGGCTCGCGACCTCGCCCGGGGTCATGGTGCTCGCCAGTTCCGTCACTGGCTGACCTCGACGTCACGCGCGCACGGCGGCGCTGGCTGCTCAGGCATCCGTCTCCTCGGGGGAACTCGGGTTGGGGTCCCGCAAGCATGGTGTGCCCGCAAGACCGCTCCCTTATACGATACGGCCCCGATTACGCCAGGTCAGCCGTATGTAACAGGGATCCAGCGCTCGATCCGTGTGGTAGTGATGCTGCTGTGACCTGGGCTTATCCTCCGCTTAACATACACATTATACAAAGTATGCCTATAGGAGTATCTGTGAACTTTGACCAGCGTTACGCGACGCTGGCGGCGGCGGCGGATGCGTTGAAGGTGCTGGCGGCGGAGGCCTCCTAGGGCCGCCCGCGACGAAGGAAGCGGTACACAGCATGCCCCTGTTCGACCTGGCGAGCGCGCGTGAGAGACGGCGCCTGGCGCTGGCCACGCACCCGGCGGCCCAGGCACCGGGAATCCCCGCGCGCAAGCGGCTGCGCTACGAGGAGATGATCGAGTTCGTCGAGCGGCTGGTCGCCGAGGGCAACCTCGCGCCCGGCGACATGCTGCCGACGCAGGCCGAGCTGGCGGCGGCGGCGGGCGTCAGCCTGATCACGGTGCGGCGCGCGCTCGAGGAGCTCGAGCGGGCGGGCCGGGTCCGTCGTCACCAGGGGGTCGGCACCTTCCTGGCCAGGCCGCGCATCATCAGCGAGCCCGGTCGCTCCGGGGGGCTGCTCGACACGCTCCGCCGGGCGCACGGGCAGGGAGAAGTCTCACCCAGGGTCGGTAACCGCCTGCTCTCGCTCGGCCAAGGGCTGCCCTCGGTCTCGCTTCGCGCCGCCCTGCAACTGGCGGACGGGGCCCCAGTCTGGGAGATCCGCAGGCAGCGGATGGTGAACGGCGAGCCGAAGGTCTACGAGACCACGGTCATCCCGGTGACGCTCGCCCCCGGCCTCGACCGCTACCGCGCCGAGCTGAACGGCTCGCTCTACGAACTGCTGGCCGAGCGCTACGGCCTCGAAGACCAGGCCGAGGAGCAGTACCTGGAGGCCGCGGCCGCCGACGACGACGAGCGGCGGCTGCTCCGGCTGCCCGCGAAATCACAGGTGGTCCGGCTCCGGGGCCTGTCCACCGACCAACACGGGACGCCGTTCGACTGTTTCACCCGGGTCTACCCGGCCCTTGAGTTCGGCTTCTACATATCAGGCTGCACCTCCCGCGAACTGTTCCGCACCACCTCATGGGACGGCTGGGGCGTCACAGCCGCCCCGGTCCGTTCGGAAGAAAATTAAACAGGCACCACCGCAGCGCGGCGGCTATCCAAACAACCCGCAACGACCCCGATGAAAGAGGTCTCGCATGGCCGATAACCCCCGGCCGTTCGCCAGCCGCGTCTACGCCGGCCTCGATCTCGGCCCCGCGGGCTGCAAGGGCGTGCTCCTCACCGCCGACGGCCGGGTCGTCGCCCGCGCCGCCGCCCGGTACCCGACGCACCGGCCGGAGCCGGGCGCGGCCGAGCAGGACCCAGGGGACTGGCTCAAGGCGTTGACATCCGTCACACTCGGACTAGCGCAGGCGGTGGCGGCGGAGCGCTGGCAGGCGATGGGCCTGTCGGCGATGCTGCCAACGCTCGTTCTCACCGACGGCGTCGGTGCCGTCGCCACCCCCGGCGGCACCGACGCTCCCCTGGAACCGCTCGGTCCGGCCATCACCGGGGAGGACGGCCGGGCCGAAGCCGAGGGCAGCGCGTTCCGGGAGGGCTTCGGCGGCGACGCGCTGTACCGGCGCACCGGCCAGTGGGTGGACGGCCGGTACCTGGTGCCGATGGCGCTGCGACTGGCGGCGCGGGCGCCGGAGCTGGTCGGGGCCGCGCGGTACCTGCTCGGGGCCAAGGACTACCTGTTCGGCGTGCTCACCGGCGAGATGCTGACCGACCCGTCGACGGCGACGGGGGCCGGCTGCTACGACCTGGCGGCCGGCGCCTGGATAGCCGAGGCCGTCCCGCCGGGGCTGCCGAGGCTGCCGGAGATCGCCCCGTCGACCACCGCGCGCCCGCTCCGGCCGGCCGCGGCCCGCGCGCTCGGGCTGGTGGCCGGCACCCCGGTCGTCCTCGGCGCCGCCGACTCCGTGCTCGGCGCGCTCGGCCTCGGCCTGACCACCCCCGGCCAGGTCGCCTACATCGCCGGGACCAGCACCGTGATCCTCGCGTTGGCCGACACCCTGGCGCTTGACGCCGCCCGCCGGTACCTGGTCACGCCGATGGCGGGCGCGGGCAGTTGGGGCCTCGAGATGGACCTGCTGGCGACGGGAAGCGCGCACGCCTGGCTGGCCGGGCTGCTGGCCGGCGGCGACCAGACGGCGCTCGCCCGGCTGGCCGACGAGGCGGACCCTGAGACGGCGCCGCTCTTCCTGCCTTATCTGCTCCCAGGCGAGCAGGGCGCGCGCTGGGATCCGGACCTGACCGGGGCGCTGTCCGGCCTGCAGCTGGGGCACCGGGCCGGCGATGTCGCCCGGGGCCTGCGCAACGGCATCGTGGCGGAGAGCAGGCGGTGCCTCGCGGTCCTCGAGTCGGCGGCCGGCCGAGGCGAGATCCTGATGGCGGGCGGTGGCGCGCTGGCCCCCTCGCTCGCCTCCGACCTGGCCGACGCGACCGGCCGCGTCACCCGCCCGCCCGACCCGTCGCTGACCGACAGCTCGGCGATCGGCGCGGCGATCGTCGCGGCGGCCGGCGTGACTGGTCAGGCGGTCGCCGTCCGCCGCGACGGCGAACGGGCCGACTTCGCCCCCGACCGCAGCCGTTCCGCCTGGTGGGAGTCGTACGCGGAACGGCACGAGTCCGCGGTGGTCGGCCAGAGCGTCAGCCGATAAGGCGGTAGAAGGCGTTCAGGCCCTCGATGATGCCGAGGATCGTGAGGGTGAGCGCGGCGATCACGATCAGCGGGATCGCAATGCGCCAGTAACGGACGAAGAGGGCCGCGGCGATGAGGACGATGACGATTATCCCGGCGTTGTCTTGGGGCTGTGGAGGCTGGATTGGCATGGAGACTCCTGGCACGTGTTGCCTTTGTGATGAGCTGTCATCACCGGCTCGTGCGCAGCCGCCAGCCCGAGCTGGCCTGGCCGCCCCTCTCATACCCGTTGTCCGGACGTGTCGGACAACGGGTATGAAGAGGGTCTTTGCAAGATCCTGCGGGCGAGGTAGCGTAACTACCTGTAACTAGGGCGAGGATCCTTGCACGGGTCCGGTGTCCAGGCGCGGTCGAAGTTGGCGCTTCGGCCGCGCCTTTTGCCTGAGTGGCTTGACGCGAGCGGTATCGCGGTGGGCGTCTTTATCCGCACAGAAACGGCGGCGGACCTCGCGCCGAGACCGGGCCAACAACGCTGTTGGAGACCGGCTTGCTTCCCCGTCTGGTCTCCATGGCAACCCCTTGCGGTTCAGGATGCCTTACCTGGTACCTTCATCATGAGTCTTGATGAGAATTTCATCAATAGTCTGGACGTGTCTTACAGGGAAACGATTTGCGACTTTCTTGAGAAGGCGGGTCGGGCTGTGGCAAAGTGTCGCTAGGCACGCTAGGCAGGGCCTATGCGACAGGGGAGGTTGACGTGGCAGCGTCCGCAAGCCCTACGGTCAGACGACGTCGCCTCGCGGCCGAGTTGCGTCGCCTCCGGGGGGTCAGGACGGGGGCCGACGTCGCCAAGGCTCTGCGGTGGTCGCCCGCGAAGATCAGCCGCTACGAACTCGGCCAGACCAGCTTTCCCCTCCATGAAGTGGCCAGGCTGTTTGACTTCTACGAGGTTCCCGAGCCGCGTCGCAGCAGGCTACTCGCGCTCGCCGAGGACGCCAATAAGCGCGGATGGTGGGAACAGTTCGCGGATTCGCTAGCTCCGGAGTATTCGGAGTTCATCGGGCTTGAGGCCGAGGCCGAGTCGGTCATCCACTGGGCCATCACCGGGGTGCCGGGCCTGCTGCAAACGCGAGAGTACGCACGGGAAGTACATCTCAGCTACCAGAACGCGGTGCCCATCCCGCCGGGGCTGATCGACCGAAGGGTCGGCGTGCGCATGCTCAGGCAGGAGGTCCTGACAACTCGTCAGCCGCCGCTGCAGCTGTCCGTCGTCCTTGACGAGTCCATCCTGCTGCGCCGGATCGGGGATCCCGAGCTGATGCGGGCGCAATTGCTGCATATGGCGGCGATGTCAGAGCGCCCGAACGTCGAGCTGCGCATCCTGCCGCTGGACCGGGGCTTCTCGCCCCCGCCGGGGCCCTTCCTGGTCTTCGGTTTCCCGGCCGAAGACGAGACCGCTAAGCTCGGCGATGTCGTGAGCATCGAAGGCCTGACGGACAACCTGGTGGTTGAGGGCGAGACCGATACCTATATCTACCGATTGTTCTTCAGGACGCTGGTCGAGGCGTCGCTGTCGCCGGATGAGTCACGACATCTACTTCTCGAGACTGCTGAGCAGGGATGGGCACGCCCTCTGCGCTAACTTAGCGTCAGAGTATTCGCACGAGAAAATTGGGACGGAAGAACCATGCGCCTTTTCGCCGTTCGGTCATCTGACGCATTCGCGCCTGACTGGCGTAAGAGTTCATATAGCTGGGCGAACGGGGATTGCGTGGAGGTCGCCAGCCGCTCCGGCGGGCCTGTCCGTGTCCGCGACAGCCAGGACACCAGCGGGGCGACGCTCGCCTTCGACCGTGCACAGTGGAACGCGTTCGTGGGAGTTCTCAGGGACGCCGGGCGCGATTGACGGTAGTCGATGGCGGTTTGCGCTAGTTGGCCCCTTCTCTGATACTGGCAAGTAAGTGCCGACTGAGGAGGTGTCCGATGCGGCGGTTGAGCCGTGACCAAGGAACCGGTGACTTCGGCGATTCGACTGGCACCTGGCGGAAGAGCGCCAGGAGCTGGGCGAACAGCGATTGCGTAGAGATCGGCCAGCCCGCTGACGGGGTCGTGGCGGTGCGGGACAGCATGAGTCCGCGAGGACCGGTCCTGGAATTTGACGGTGGCAAATGGAATGCCTTCCTGGCGGACGTTCGCGTCGGCCGGTTCTCGCTTTAGGCTCAACCCGGCCTGCCGGGTGGGAACCTGCCCGCGTCTGGCCTTATTCGTCTAATGTGAGTGCTCGTGTCGGAAAGCACCCAGGGCAGCGATGGGCCGGGCATGCCGGTCATCCCCGTATTCCCGGTTATCGAGGACATCACGATGAGGCCGGCCGTCCCGCCTCCGGGGACCGTTTTCTCGCTCGGCTGGCTGCTGGCGGAGCTGTTCGACCCGCGACGGCGGGTCAGCTCGACGGTGCGCCAGCCGCCGTTCGACGCCGACGTCCAGCTCCCGCAGGTGCCTGACCTGGGACCGGACCCCAAGCTTGTCTTTCTCGCAGCCGAGCTGACCGAGCTTGTCTGGTGGTATAAGAAGTTGGCGCGGCCGGCCGCGGCCGTCACCGGCGAGGCGAACAAGCTCAAGGCGGCCGTGGCGGCGGAGTCCGTGGCGCTGGGAGAGGCGGCCGCTGCCGCCGATGCTGCCGACGTCGCCGACGGCGGTGCGAGCCCGGTCGAAGCCCACCGGGCAGCGGGGGTGACCGACGGCGGGACGGCGTTCTCCGCGGCCGCTCTCCTGACGGCGGTGTCGGAGCTGAACCAGGCGATCCTCGATGAGTTCGCGGATACCCCGGAACGGCTCAGCGCCTACCAGCTCGGCCTCGCGCTGAGCGACCTGACGTGGCTGCCGCGCAAGCCGGAACCGGGCACCCAGGGGTCGCCCGCGAGCAGGCCGAGCGCGCTTATCAGCCTGTTCTCGCGCACCCAGCTGGCCGGGATCAAGACGCTCCTGAGCGGGGCGGGCTCGCAGCTTCCCGCGTCGGCCGCCGCGATCGTCAGCCAGTCGCTCGACAACTGGGCCGACTGGCTGGACGTCAACGCGGCCAGCTTCACCCAGTCGGGCGCCGACGCCTGGTCCGACAAGGCCGATGTCGTGCTTGGCGCGCTTCGGGTGCAGGGCTGGGTCTGGTACTCCGTGCTCATCGCCGACCCGGAGGTCTCGGCGGCGCCGTCGATGGGCGCCTGGGTGCAGGCGGGGTCGTCGATCGCGCGGGCGTCGGCGAAGATCACCGGGGTCGTCCTGCGCCGGTTCTGGCCGCTGGTGCTGATCGCGCTGGCGGTGCTCGGCGGGCTGCTCGCGCTGGTGATCGTGAACCTCAGCGGGGCCAGCCAGGTCTGGGCGTCCCTGGCGACGGTGGTGGCCGTGGTCGGCGCCAGCGGCGTCGGCGTCGGCAGCGGGGTGTCGAGCGCGTTCGACGGCGTGGGGTACGAGATCTGGGCGGCCGCCAAGCTCGACGCCTCGGCCTGGAACATCACCTGGCTGCCGGGGATGACGTCGACCACGGTGGAGCGGGTCCGGCTGGACAGCCGCGGGGTGGCCGCCCCGCGAATCAGGAAGAACCTCGACATCCAGTAACGCGGCGCCGCAGCGTTAGCATCTCCTCATGCCGGACACCGAGGACACCAACGCCGCCGTCTGGAAGTCGGACATCGGCGTCAGCTTCTGGAAGTCGACCCAGGCCGATCGGGAGCAGCGCCGGGCGGGCCAGCGCGCGCTGCTCGCCGAGCTGCTGCCGTTCGCCGCCGACGAGCCGTTCACGGTCGTTGACCTCGGGGCGGGGACGGGCGCGGCCGCGCGGATCATCCTCGACCACTACCCGGCCGCGCGCGCGATCCTGGCTGACTTCTCGCCCCAGATGATGGCCCAGGGCGAGGTGGAGCTCGCGCCGTACGCCGGCCGGTACCGCTACGTCGAGTACGACCTGACGAAGGCGGCCGCCTGGCCGGCCGGCATCCCGGATCCGGTCGACGCCGCGATCAGCTCGCTGTCGGTGCATCATCTCAACGACGCCCGCAAGCAGACGCTGTTCGCGGAGATCCGCGCGCACCTCGCCCCCGGCGGCTGGTATCTGAACTACGACCCGGTCCTGCCGCCGGACGCCGTGGTCGAGGAGGCGTGGCTGCGGGCCGGCGACCGGCGGGACCCGACGGCGGCCGGCAAGCGCGAGCACCGGACCCCGGAGGAGCAGTTCCGTTACGAGAACCACGTTCGGTACATGATCCCGCTCGATCCCCAGCTCGACTACCTGCGGGCGGCGGGGTTCGAGGGCGTGGACGTGTACTGGAAGGAACTCGACTTCGTCATCTACGGCGGCCGGCGGCCTACCGGCTGACCTTGGCCGCCATCGCCTGCACGCCGGCGATGAACACATCGATCCCGAGCCGGTAGTGGAAGTCGGGATCGTCGCACGCGGTCATCGGCGCGGCGCACTCCACCAGCCTCGGGAACCGCACGGTCGGCAGCGTCGCGAACACGACCTGCTTCCTGCGCTGCAGCTCGGTCCGGTCATCGGCGTCCAGTGACGTGATCCCCGCTTCGCTCATCACCAGCGTGACACGGTGGTGGGCGCTGACGGCAGTCAGCCTCGCGATCCTGATGTGCTATTTGGACAGATATGCGCGGGTTGTCAGGGTGGTGATACCTTCTGGGGCATGACGGCAGCGGGCAGATGGTACAGGGTCTCAGGCGACAAGCAAGACGAGCAAAACCAGTACACGCGGGTTGACAAGCGCATAGCCGACCGGGGTTGGATACCCGGAAAAGAGTACGTGCTTCACGCTCTCTCAGCGTCCAAGCGCGAGCAGATCGAACTAATGGATCAGATGCTAGCGGACATGCAGTCCGGCCTAATTGACTGCCTAGTCATGCGTCACACTGACCGCATCGACCGAACCGAAGAGCTTAGCTCAGTCCTTAAGCGGATTAAAGAGGCCGGCGGTTGGATCGAATCCATCGAAGAGCCTTGGGTTGCGGAACTAGGCGGCCTTCCCGCCAAAGTCATGACCGGCGTAACCGAATGGATGAACGCCGAATACGTGCGTAAGCTGTCTTCGAACGTGATTGACTCGCACGTTACTAGGCGCACAGCGGGAAGCCTCTTCGCAGGCAAGGCCCCGAACGGTTACGACATCATCGGCTATCACGCAGATGGCAGCAAGCACCCGAAACCAGGTAAGTGCGTTCTGTGCGGGCCGCCACGTGGCGGACGGAAGACCCTCGAACCGAACGAACTAGCGCCCGTCATCAAGCGCATATTCACGCTGGCTGACGAAGGGGAGTCATGCGCGAAGATCGCCCGTGCGCTGCACGCAGACGGCATAGCGGCCTATCACGGTGGGAAGGCATGGAATGAGGGGGTCATACGGACTCTCATCAAGAACCCTGTCTACCGGGGGCACGTCCAATATCAGGGCATGACGTACATGACCGTTGAGCCGCTGGTTTCTAGTGTGCTGTGGAAAAGCGCTAACGACTCGATGACGGCACGCGGGCGCAACAGCGGGCATGGTGGCGGACGGAAGAGCGCAACCCTTCTACTGCCCGAGTGCGGGCGCTGCAAGGCCCCCATGTATGCGACCCTCAAAGCCGCAGAGCCGATCGAGTGGGCAACCTACCGTTGTGCGGGCGTAGGGCCGGACGGCACCTCAGCTCAGCGCAAGGGCTGCGGCAACACCATCAAAATGCTGCTGCTCGATGCCGAGATAACCGCAGAGTTCGAGGCGGCCGACGATGCCGAAGTGATTGAGACGGTTATCTCAGGTTCCGACTACGCCGAAGAGATCACCGAAACACAGCTAGCCATCAAGGATCTTGACGTGATGGCAGACGACTACGACGAGAGGCACGCTGCCCTGGTGACGGAGCTACGCCGGCTCCGCTCGCTGCCGTCGCAGCCTGCACGGGTTGAGTCCGTCTACACGGGCCGATCTGAGGGTGATGCGTTCCGAGCGATGGAACGTGACGAGCGCGTGACGTTCATGCGCCGTTGGACGCTTACCGTTCACCCTGAGGGCGCAGAGCCGAGGTGGGCGCTGACCCGTGGGGGAACCTCGGACCTTACCGCTGCAGAGGCGTTGACGCGGTGGCAGTCGGAACCGCGCTCACAGTCAAGCTGAGAGCACGGAAAAGCCCCTTACCCGAGTTGCGGAGTAGGGGGCTTCGTCGTTCTACAGCCCGTTCTGGGGCCGTTCTAACGGTAGTAGTTCGGGTCGAGGAAATCGAAGGTGCCACGGTGGGCGCAGACACGATGCTTGCGCGGGCAGGCTCGAAAGTAGGCCCTGAGGCCCAGGGGAGACGCACGGAAAAAAAGGAAAATCGCACTGCTGTCTCCTGACGGTGGTGGGTGCTAACCCTGACGTTAGCCGGTACGCGAGTTAGTGGTGATCATCCGCCGAAACCACGCGGCAGGTCTGGCCGGCTGAGCAGCCCGACCTACGCGCAGCCTCACAGGGAAATGAGTACGCTAGTCGGGTGAGAAGTTTGAGCAGTCTACTTTTTCGTGATGACCATAATGACGAGTGGCAGAATGCTGTCCTCGCCAGACTTGATTCTCTGACAGAGTCGCAAACTCAGCTCCGTAAAGAGCTGGCCGAACACAGCGCTGAGGCACGCCCTACACCGACTGGGCGAGTACGCGCGGCGGCTTTCCTCATTGTCATGGCTACCCTCATCTCATTTTCCGTTGGCGCAACCATAATTTCTTCGACTTTCAAGACCAGGCCTCAACGGCCGCCGACCAGGCTCAGACGGCATTTGAAAAGACCGCGAGCGACTTCCAGCCGATAGAGAATATTGTAGAAAAACATGGAGCGAGATACCTCTATCCCATGTAACAAAGTCTCTGCTGGCGGATACTCAGGCCGCTGACGATTCGGCGAGTCAGTATGACAAGTATACGGCGGAGTCAAACGACTATGATCTTAAATACATCGTTAGCATCTATGCTGGGCAAATAGTTTTGGCCATTAGCTCAGCTTGCTTTGGTGCCGTAGCTGGATGGCTGCTCATACCTGCATTGATTGAACGTCGGTCGCGCCGCAGCCGTTCGCGCTGACCGCTGGGGGTCCGCTTCAAATCCACACACTTCATTGCGCGCGGCCAGGGAGCGCGCGTGGACCAGCCGAGAGAAATACGTCGAAGCCGTGTACGGCCATCGTAAGAATGTGTTCGGCAATGCCGGGGGTAATGGCATCGGTCAAGATAAGGGAGAATAGTCCTCCCATGAAGAGAAGGACCCAGTCCTTTCGCCCTAGACGCTTGCTGGCTTTCTCTGCTTCTTCGAACCGAGCATCTAGATTCTTCTCCTGCTCCGCAGTCAGAGCGTAGGTTTCTTTAATAGATGCCCGGATGTCGGCCAATTGGGCGGAGATACCCTCCTGCTCCTCTGGCGTGAATGGAGTGTTCAGACCATCGTTATACCGGCCGGATAGATTCTTCCATTTATGTCGAAGTTCCCAAAGGTCAGGAGCATCTATCCAATCTACTATCTGATTAGACCAGTTCGTGATCGAACCGAGAAGCTGATTAAGATCGATAGCAATACCAGGTTCGCCTATTGTGATCGCGGGATCAGTTCCAATTTGCCATCGCCACATGGTGAAGCGGGGTCCATCGGTCACGGGAGGCGCAAGCAACCACGAACCTGTTGGAATATGCTTTATGGTAAGGTAGGTTTCATAATTCAGTTCGCACTCTGAAGGGTCTAGCCCTCCAGTCGCCACCGCGCGGAAGATCGCGTTCCGCTGTTCCTTTGCCAACTCCATAGATGAAGCTTAGTGGTTTGGTCCCGTGTCTGGGGGGCATCGCTTCGGTCGAGTGGCTTAGTCGAGATCGCCCGCCCCACTGGACAACTACTGTCTCTGCCGGTTCGTCCTAGTCTCGACCTCTTCGCTACGGCTCTCGCGCCTCCAGTCCGTTAGCCGTAACGCGCGCACGCCTCTCCGGTAGCGTGGCCTGCATGGCAAGCTTGCGGGAAGGGTTCGGGCACTTCTACAGCCCAGAAGACGATGCGGTCGCCCTGGCGCTGCGTACGGGTCTGGTATCGGCGGACACGAATGTTCTGCTCAGCATGTACCGCTTGCAACCCAGTGCCCGGGAAGACCTGCTCGGCGCGCTGGACATCATCGGGGAACGGCTCTGGATTCCACATCAGGTCGCGTACGAGTTCCACCGAAATCGGCTGAATGTCATCGCCGGTCAGGAAACTTATTTCAGCAAGACGGGCGAGGAACTTGACTCGGCGATCAAAGAATATCTGTCGCGATTCCGGGCGTTTACCAATCGGATAGCGCTACCCGCGGCCAGAGCCCATGAACTCAAAGAAATGATTGAGCAAACGCATCGTGCAGTCAAAGATCAGGTAATCAGTGCCGGCGAGGCCAACGAGATTCATCTCGACAACCGTGATTCTGACGAGGTGCTTCGCCGTCTGGAGTCTCTGTTTAACAATCGGGTAGGCGATCCTATGACATCGGATGAGCTTGACGCAGCCCGAAAGGAAGCGAAGCGGAGGGTAGACGCGAAGATTCCGCCCGGCTATATGGACAAGGACAAGTCCGATCCAACCGGTGACTACCTCTTGTGGAAGCAGCTTAAAAAAGAGGCTGCAACTCGAAAACTGCCTGTCGTATTCATCACCGATGACCGTAAGGAAGATTGGTTCTGGCGAGAGCACGGCCAGACTATCGGGGCACGGTACGAGATGCGGGAAGAAATGGCAGCCGAAGCAGGCGTGCCGTTCCTGATTATGACAACCGAAACTTTTCTGGTTCAAGCCGAGAGATATCTGAAGGTTAGTGTTAGCCCGGAAACTGTGAACCAGGCTAAGGAACTCCCCGATAGCCTGGATGACCACGCAATCACCCAACTCGAGGCGGCATACCAGGAGAGACTTCAGAACTCTGAGCGCAACCGGAGGAGAGTAGAGAGGAGGTTGATGAGCGTACGCGCGGAATTGGCGGTCCTAGAGGAGGAGCTGTCCGCGAGGCAGCGCCGGGGTGAGCTGACGGAATCAAATGAGCAACACATCGGAAAAATTGATCGCCAGCGGTACAACTTGTTCGCAGCGCAAGGAGACATGGCTGAGTTGCTCCAAGATAGACAGGAGATTGTGAGTGCGATAGCCGCATTGCGAATGGGTCCGACTGACACGCAAAAGCTCAGGGCGTCAACATATGCCGCATCTAACGCTCCGTAGCCGAACGACAACACCTGTTTCACCTTTGTTCCCTATAAGACCAACGGGCGTGTCATGCTGCCGCAAACGGGAACTCCCAGGGCGGCGACTCCGGAAACGACGTCGGTGCGGGAAACGACGGTGGTGCATCAGACGACAGCAGTACAGCAGACGACGGCGGCGCCGCGAGGACAGTAGTGTCGCCGGGGGCGTAGAGAGGGGAGCCAGTGGCCGGAGCCGACGGGTTCGACGCGGTTGTCGTCGGGTCGGGACCCAACGGCCTGGTGGGCGCGGTCAGCCTGGCCGAGGCGGGGCTGAAGGTGCTGCTGGTCGAGCAGGCGGACGAGGTCGGTGGCGGGCTGCGGAGCGGCCCGCTCACCGGCCTCGACGGGTTCACCCACGACCTCTGCGCGACCGTGCTGCCGCTGGCCCGCGCGTCGGCGGCGTTCCGGGACCTAGACCTCGACCTCGACTGGGCGTACCCGTCGGTGCAGGCGGCGCATCCGCTGGACGGTCAGGACGCGGTTCTCATCCACCGGGACGTGGCGCTGACCGCCGCCGGGCTGAGCTCGCGCCGGGACGCGATCGCCTGGCGGCAGAGCGTCGGCGCGACCGCGAGCGGCGGGTTCGGCCTGGTCGACTCGCTGCTGTCGCCACTCGCGCCGCCCCGGGCGCCGCTGCGGCTGGCCCGGTACGGCGCTCTCGGCCTGCTGCCGGCCAGCGCGCTGGCCCGGATCCTGTTCGACGGCGAGCGGGCCCGGGCGGCTCTCGCCGGGATGGCCGCGCACTCCATGGTCGACCTGCGCAGGCCGATCACTGGCGGCTACGGGCTGCTGCTGGCCGCGCTCGCGCACCAGGTCGGCTGGCCGCTGGTGCGCGGCGGCTCGGCCCGGCTGGCGGCGGCCCTCGTCGCCCGGCTGGTCGAGCTCGGCGGAGTCGTGGAGACCGGGCACCGGGTGCGCGACCTGGCCGACGTGCCGAACACCAGGATCGTCCTGCTTGACCTCGGTCCCCGGCAGGTGGCCGCCGTCTGCGGTGACCGGCTCCCCCCGGGGTACGCCAGGCGGCTGCGCCGGTACCGCTACGGGCCGGGCGCGTTCAAGCTCGACTGGGCGCTCGACGGCCCGGTCCCGTGGCGCGACCCGGCGGTGGCGGCCGCGGCGACGGTGCACCTGGGCGGGACTGTGGAGGAGATCACGGCCGCGGAGGCGGCGGTCGCGGGCGGCCGGCACCCCGAGCGCCCGTACGTGCTCGCCGTCCAGCCCTGCGTCGCCGACCCGTCCCGCGCTCCGGCCGGCCGGCACGTGCTGTGGGCGTACTGCCACGTGCCCAACGGCTCCGCGGTGGACATGACCGCGGCGATCGAGGACCAGGTCGAGCGGTTCGCGCCCGGCTTCCGCGACCGGATCATCGCCCGGGCCGCGCACGGCCCGGCGGCCATGGAGCGGGGCAACCCGAACCTCGTCGGCGGCGACATCGCCGGCGGTTACAGCGGCCTTACGCAGCTGGTCCGCCGCCCGAACCTGTCACTCCGCCCGTGGACGACCCCGCTGCCGGGGGTCTACCTGTGCTCGGCGAGCACGCCGCCCGGCGCGGGCGTGCACGGGATGGGCGGCTACCACGCCGCCCGACTGGCCCTGGCTGCCTGCTGACCCTGGCTGCCTGCTGACCCCTGGCTGGCTAGTGACCCCTGCCTGTCAGTGACCGAGTCTGGACGCCGGGGATCGCGGTGGCGTGGTGCGGCCGCGGCCCTGGCCGGGCCGGGCCGAACGTCGGCTGGCGATGGTCTCCACCAGCGTGATCAGCACGCTCTTGACCGACGCGACGTCACGAGCGTCGCACAGAACCAGCGGGTTGCCCGGGTCGAGATCCAGTGCCTGCCGGATCTCCTGCGGGTCGTAGCTCGGGGCGTCGTCGAAGCAGTTGACGGCGACGACGAACGGCAGCCGACGCGTCTCGAAGTAGTTGACCGAGGGGAAGCAGTCGCCCAGCCGCCGGACGTCGGCCAGGATCACCGCGCCGAGGGCGCCGTAGGCCAGCTCGTCCCACATGAACGAGAAGCGCTCCTGGCCCGGCATGCCGAACAGGTACAGCACGATCCTGGCGCCGAGGGTGATCCGGCCGAAGTCGAGGGCGACGGTCGTGGTGGTCTTGCGGCCCACGCCGCTGAGGTCGTCAAGGCCGATGCTGGCGGTGGTGAGGGCTTCTTCGGTCTGCAGCGGCCGGACCTCGCTGATCGCGCCGACCAACGTCGTCTTGCCAGCCCCGAACCCGCCCGCGACGAGGATCTTGTGCGCGGTGAAGTCGGGGACGGCGGCGGCGCCGCCATGGGTGTCAGAGCGCGCGGAGGCCATTCAGTATCTCCTGGAGCACGTTGCCGGTTTGCTTGTCAGTCGATCGTTGGGCTACCACCGTGATCGCCCCAAGCTCGATTAGGTCGGCCACCAGCACCCGCACCACCCCGAGCGGCAGCGCGGTGTCGGCGGCCAGGTCGGCCAGAGTCATCTGCCGGCCGCACAGGCCAAGCAGCCGGTGATGCTCGGGGGCCAGCCTCGCGGGATCGTCGGTCGGTAGCGGCCTGCTGGTGGCGACGAGGACGGTGAGGAGCGTGAGCATCCCACCGTCGGCGGGCTCGGTCCGGCCGCCGGTCACTGCATAGGGCCGCACCACCGGGCCCGATTCCCGGTGCGGCCAGGTTTCGTCCGCGGGCACGTCGGTCACCCCGCCGGGAAGTCGGCCGACCGCACCCGGGGCAGGGCCGCCAGATGCGGCCTGGCCCGCTTGGCCAGCATCGCCATCTCGTAGGCGACGGTGCCCGCGTCGGCCTCCGAGGGGCACAGCGCCGCCAGGCAGCTGCCCTGGCCCGCCGCGATGAGGAAGAAGATCCCGTGCTCAAGCTCGATGATCGTCTGCCGCACGCCGCCCGCAGAGAACCGGTCGCCGGTGCCGGCCGCGAGGCTCTGAACCGCCGCCGCGACCGCCGACAGGTGCTCGGCGTCCTCGCGGGACAGATCCCCGGAGGCGGCGATGCAGAGGCCGTCTCGGGAGAGGATCACGGCCCGGCGGAAGTCCGGCAGTCGGTCGGCGAGGTCGTCAAGCAGCCAGGCGAGGTCTCGCGAGGGAGTTTCGCCCTCAGGCAACACAGCCATAACCCTTCCTCGCCACCGGGCGCGCTGCCCGGATGGCTTACGATGCGTGGGTGTGCCTGGCCCGGTGGGCTAGGAACGCCCATATATTCACTCCTGCGAATTTAGCCGCGGGTGGGAACTGGAAGCGCCGAAAGTGTCGTCTCGACGCCAACGGGTCTGAGCGTACAGAACCGCTGTGGCGTTATGCCGACCTATAGCCAAATGCCTGAAATGGCCGTTAAGATCGCACCGGCGCGAGGCCGGACGATTCTGCCCGCCAAACGCGTCCGCGTGCACGCGAACCTCATGAGGAGAATGATGCCGGAGCCGTCCGCGACCGCGCTCCCGGAGGCGACCTCGACAACCGCCGGCGGCCTCGAGCCGGACGCGATCGGCGTGGCGCAGGACACCGTCATCGGCATGGCCTCATCCGCCCCGGCGGCGGTGGTCGCGATCTCGCTGGCGGCGCTCGCCGCGGCGTCGGCCTACGGCGGCGGCCCGGTCCTGCTGATCAGCGCTATCCCGATGCTGATCATCGCGAACGCCTACCGGCGGCTGAACATGTGGAACGCCAACGCGGGGGCGTCCTTCGAATGGGTCGGCCGGGCCATCAACCCGTACCTCGGCTTCCTGACCGGCTGGCTGATGATCGTCGGCTTCGTGGTCGGAACGCTCAGCGGCGTGGTGATCCTCGGGCCCTCGGTGCTCGCCGTCTTCACCAACTCGGCCGCGAGTACCTGGCCCAACGTTCTCATCGCGACCGCGGTCGGGGTGGTGATGACCGTGATCGCGATCGTCGGGATCCGGATCACCGCCCGGGTCCAGGTCGTGATGGCGGTGGTCGAGTACGCGATCCTGGTCGGGATGTCGATCTGGGGGCTGTTCTACGTACTCGGGCATCACCCCGGCACGTACCACATCACCAGCGGCTGGTTCAGCCTCAGCGGAGTCGGCGGCCAGGGCAGCATCGTGGCCGGGTTCCTGATCGCGGTGTTCGCGTACAGCGGCTGGGACGGCAGCATCTACGTCAACGAAGAGGTCAGGCACCGGCACGCCAACCCGGGCCGGGCCGCGATCATCGCCGTCGCGCTGCTCGCCGTCATCTACACGCTGGCCCAGGTCGGCCTGCAGGGTGTCATCTCGCCCACTAGCCTCCAGGCGAGCGCGGCGCCGCTGGTCTCGGTCGCGCAGGGCCTCGGCGGCGGAGACTGGGCCAAGGTGATGGCGCTGGCCATCGCGCTCTCGGCGATCGCCACCACGGGCGCGGGCATCGTGGTCGGCGCCCGCATCATCTACGGGATGGCCAGCTACCGGGCGCTGCCCGGGTTCCTGGCCAACGTGAACCGCCGGTTCGCCACCCCCGCCTGGGCCAGCCTCGTCTTCGGCGTGGCGGTGGTCGCGCTCGGCTGGGTCTACCTGCTCGCCACCTCGGTCCAGAACGCCTTCAACGACGTGGTCGACATCACCGGACTGGTGTTCGCGCTCTTCTACGTCCTCACCGCGCTCGCGGCCGTCGCCTACTACCGGCGCCGCGTCTTCTCCCGCCCCTGGGACGCGGTGATCCTCGGCGTCCTGCCGATCGCGTCGGCCGGTTTCCTGGTCTGGGTGGTCGTCAAGTACATGACCACCGCCCCGGCCGCGCAGAACTGGTCGGTGGCCGGCATCCTCATCTCGGGCCTGGTCATGATGGTCATCGCGCGGTTCTGGCTGCGGTCGCCGTTCTTCCAGGTCCGGCCGGAGAGCGACCCGGGCTGACCGGAGGGCTACCCGGGCTGACCGGAGAGCTAACCGCGGCCGATGTTCTGCCAGCTGGTCAGGGCGGCGATCCGCAGCGGATCGGACGGCGCCAGGGTGGCGTTGCAGCGTTCGACGGTGTCCTCGAGGACCGTGGCGGCGTCGCCGTTGCGGCCGACGCTGAGGTAGGAGTTCACCAGGTTCAGGCTGGCGGTGAGGGTGTCCGGGTGGTCGACGCCGAGCAGTCGCGTGTAGCCGGCCCGGGTCTGCTCGCCCAGCCGCACCGCGGCCGCCATCTTGCCGCCGGCATGGCAGGCGGTCCCGAGGGAACCGCGCGCGGCCACCGTGAGCAGGTGGTCGGGGCCGAGGTCGCGTTCCCGGTCCGACACCACCTTCTCGTACTGCGAGATGGCGGCCTTGGGCCTCCCGTCGGCCAGGTAGGCCTCGGCCAGCTGCTGCCTGGTGGCGGTGACGTCGGGGTGCCGCTGGCCCTGGATCCGCTCGCGCTCGGCCAGCGTCCGGCGGTACACCATGATCGCCTCGAAGATCGAGCCCGCCGCGCGGTAGGCGGCGCCGAGGTCCTCGTGCGCGTCGAGCGCGTCGAGGCTGTTGGCGCCCTGCGACCGCTCGCGGCCGCTGACGACCTCGGTCAGCACCACGACGGCCTCGTTGAACCGGCCCGCGCTGACCAGGGCGCGGCCGAGATTGCGGGCGGCCTCGATCGTGCCGGGGTGATCGGCCCCGCGCCTGCGCGCCCGCTCCGACCACACCCACTGCAGCAGCGAGACGGCGACGGCCGCCTGCCCGGCCGCCAGGTAGGCCTGGGCGAGCCGCTCGTTGATCTGGAAGAACACCGGGTGCTCGAGCCCGAGCATCCGCTCGCCGGTCGCGGCCAGCTCCTGCCAGTACGCGACCGCGGGGCCGGTCAGCCGGGCGGCGTCGAGGCTCTGCCCGGCTCGCAGCAGCAGCGCGTGGCAGCCTCCCTGCCACAGCAGGTCCCCGGCCGCGTGCCGCAGGGTCTCGGCGCACGACCGCAGGCTGCGGGCGAGCCACTCCGGCTGGTCGTCGGCGGGCCACGCCTCGAGTAGGGCGTCGGCCGCCGCCATGGCCGCGCCCTTGAGCATCCCGTCCGGCATCGCCGCGCGCACGGCCGCCTGGACCAGCCAGCTCATCTGCATCATGGCGGGCGCCGAGGCGGGCCCGTCGGCGGCGGGCGGTCCGGGCTCGGGGCTGGCGAACAGCAGGCCCGCCTGCTCGAGGGAGGCCATCGCGTTGGCGAGCGTCGCCGCCGAGCCGCCGACGGCGGCGGTGGCGTACTCACGGGCCGCGTTGGCGGTCAGGACCGCGCTGGGGATCGCGTTGCCGTCAAGCAGCGCGGTGAGCACCAGCAGCGACTGAGCGGTGCCCGGTGACAGCAGGTCGGCGTGGTCGACCGACAGCGACCAGGTGATCGCCCCCGCCGCGGGGGAGCCGCCGGCCGCGGCGGCGCCGCCCGCCTGGTCGCGCCGGTACGCGAAATGCTCGCGGTAGTCGTGGCACGTCAGTTCCGAGCTGGCGATCACCGCGCTCGCCTGGGCCAGCGCCAGCGGCTCGCCGTCGAGGTCCCCGACCAGGTCGATGGCGCCCTGACGCTGATCGAGGTCCGCCGTCAGCCGGCCGATCAGGTAGGTGAGCGATTCCCGGCGGCTGAACGGGCCGACGGGGACGACGTGCGCGCCCCGCCCGTACAGGGACCCGGGTTCGGCGGTGGTGACGAGCACCCGGCCGGCCGGCCCGGCCGGCCACGGGAACCCGTCGTCGAGGGCGACCGCCGCCGTGAGGTCATCGAGCACCACCAGCCACGGCCGGCCGGTCTCGCGCAGCCAGCCGAGGAAGCGGGCCGTCACCGCGTCGGCGTTGCCGGTGAACTGGCTGCCGACCGCGGCGGCGGCGGACGCGTAGCCGGAGAGCACCGACGCCCGGGTGGTGGCGGTCAGCCAGACGACCAGGTCGACCGCGCCCGACTGCCACAGCGACTGCGCCGCGTACACCGCGAGCTGGGTCTTGCCGCAGGACTCCCGCCAGTCGCGGCCGCCGCCGCCGGGGATGCCTGACACCAGCGCGACCGCGGTGCCGGGAACGAGCGCGCCCTCGAGCACCGCGCCCGTCTCCGGCCGGTCGATGAAGCCGTTGGCGAGCCCCGGGGCTGAACCCGTCCAGACCGGCGCCCCGGTGTTGTCAGAGTGCGCGGAGGCCATCGAGTATCTCCTGGAGCACGTTCTTCTCGGATCGTTGGTCGGTCGGTTGCTGCCGCACCACGGCGACGGCTCCCTGCATGGTCAGGTCGGCGATCAGCACGCGCACCACGCCCACCGGCAGCGCGGTGTCGGCCGCGAGGTCGGCCACCGTGATCTGCTGCCCGCACAGGGCGAGAATCTGCCGGTGCTCGGGTGACGCGCGCCCGGCCTCGGGTGCCGCTGGCAGCCCGGTGGCAACCACGACGGCGATGAGGTCGAGCACCTCACCGTCGGCGGGCTCGGTGCGGCCGCCGGTCACGGCGTACGGTCGCACCACGGGGCCGGAATTGCGCCCTCGCCATCTGTCGCCAGCGGGCACCGTTATCACTCAGCCTGGACGGTCGTCGCCGGGAATCTCGGCAAGGCCGCAAGATGCGGCCTGGCCCGTTTGACGAGCATGGCCATCTCGTAGGCGACGGCGCCGGCGTCCGCGTCGGCCGGGCAGAGCGCCGCCAGGCAGCTGCCCTCGCCCGCCGCTATCACGAAAAGGATCCCGTGCTCGAGCTCGATGATCGTCTGCCGTACGCGGCCCGCCGCGAAGCGGTCGCCGGTGCCGGCCGCGAGGCTCTGCACGGCGGCCGCGACCGCCGACAGATGGTCCGCGTCGTCGCGGGTCAGATCGCTGGAGGCGGCGATGAGCAGGCCGTCGCGGGACAAGAGCACGGCCCGGCGGAAATCCCCCACCCGGTCGGCCAGATCGTCGAGCAGCCAGGCGAGATCCCGCCCGGGAGCGCTCGCATCGGGCATCCCAGTCATCATGCCTCCTCGTTATCGGCGTCGTCTTCGTAGCCTTCGTCGGGCCGGCGGCCCCGGGTGGGCAGCGGCGGGGACTGAGCGCCACGGCTCCGGTGCCAACTGCTCTGCAGCGAGGCCGCCAAACTGCGGGCGTCGTCGGGGGTGGGGGCCTCGACCGGGGCCGGCCGGGGGATGGCCTCGGGGTTGGCGGCCCCGTCGGCGCCGTCGTTCCCGGGCTGGCTGTCGGGCCGCACGCGCTGCGGCAGCCCGTGCAGGGCGGCCGCGGCAGGCGCGGCCGCCGCCGCCTCGCCGGGACCGCCCGCGTCGCCCGCGCCCGGTTCCGGCTGGACCGGATCGTTCAGCGCGAGCACCTGCGGAGCGCGCAGGTTGAGCAGGGCGGAGTCGCCGCGCACGTGATCGCCGTAGCCGCCCTGATCGGCCGTCTCGGAGACGACGATGGCTTCTGGCAGCACCACCACCGCCTTGATGCCCAGGTAGGGCGACGGGGCCAGCGAGACGTGGACGCCGTGCCTGGCGGCCAGTCGGCCGGCCACGAACAGGCCGAGCCGGTCGGCGTCGGCCAGGCCGACGTCCAGCGGCTCGGCCAGCTGGGCGTTGAGCTCGTGCAGCTGGTCAGCCGGAATCCCCAGGCCGCGGTCGGTCACCTCGACGGCGAATCCGTTGGCCACCCGCTCCGCGCGGATCTCGACCCGGGTGCTGGACGGGGAGAACAGCGTCGCGTTCTCGATCAGCTCGGCCAGCAGGTGGATCATGTCGGTGACGGCCACGGCCGCCACCGCCTCCTCCGCGTCGGAGATGACGGTGACTCGCGTGTAGTCCTCGACCTCGGCCGCGGCCGCGCGCATGACGTCGATGATCGGCACCGGGCCGCTCCACGAGCGCCCGGGGGCCGCGCCGGACAAGACCGTCAGGCTCTCCGCGTGCCGTCGCATCCGCGTGGTCAGGTGGTCGAGGGTGAACAGCTCCGCCAGCGCGGCGGGGCTCGACGCCTGCTGCTCCAGGGTGTCGATGATGCGCAGCTGCCGGTGCAGCAGCGACTGGTTCCTCCTGCCCAGGCTGGCCAGGATCTGCCGGAAGCCGTTGCGCAGCGCCGCCTCGGCCGCCTCGGCCGCCATCGCCTGCTCGTAGGCGCCGCGCTGGGAGGCCGCCACCCGTCCCTCGGCCTCGCGCTGGACGCGGCGGGCGAACCTGTTCATGAGCAGGGCCGCGACGAGGACGACGATGAGCCCGGTCCCCGCCAGCACGGTCGAGCCGATCAGCGCGCGGTGTCCCCGCATCGCCGGCCCGAGCCAGTGCAGCCGGTCGGGCGCGCCGCTGAGCACCACCCCGGCCAGCACCCCCCAGAGCACGAGCAGGCAGCTGACCGGCGTAATCAGGTCGGCGATGAAATGGACCTCGGTCGAGTGGCTCGCCGCGCGCTTGGCTGACTGGCGTGGAGAGGTGCCGACGGCCATGTAGTCACTCCTGCGATATTCCGCCCCGCGGTGCCCGATGCGCGTAAGTGCACCATGTAGACACCATTGTGTCTGAGCGTACAGAAATGTCAGTGCAATGTGCTGGCGTGTTGCCGAGCTGATGCAGGTCAATCGCCCGATAATGGCCGGCGCGGATCACCACGACCGGCCCGGGCGTTTGTTGTCAGGCAACGACAACGACCAGCGCGCGGGGCCGAGGGCTGGTCGTGGTGCCGCTCATCGCCCGTGCTACCTGCACGGTCGGCCGTCTGCGGACGGTCGCCTAGCGTTGTCGTCTGCCACGAAGGGGTCAGCCCAAATTAGGGTGAAAGCAACAGCGACACGATGCCGGTAGAGGTAGATCATGGTCATCGGGCCGCCGGCCGGGACGCTATACCCGGCTGGCCGGGGGTAACGCGTAGTAGCAAAGGAAGGCAGGAACCCCAGTATGACGCAGCGAAGCCTTGAGGATCTGCTGCAGACGGCCAACCCCGTTGAGCTGCTGCGGAACTCCCAGGAGGGCGCTTACGTCTATCCGGTCGTCC
>Ga0302314_10002051_pt1 | contig 37621 bp, 36 predicted proteins | sample III_Palsa_N2_3_FD_200533 | JGI IMG/M metagenome (GOLD analysis project Ga0302314, IMG submission 200533) | Peat permafrost microbial communities from Stordalen Mire near Abisko, Sweden - III_Palsa_N2_3 | ecosystem: Environmental > Terrestrial > Soil > Palsa > Peat permafrost | place: Sweden...
GGCTGCCGATGCTCATCGAACGCGACTACCTGCTGGGCGAGTTCATCGAGTGGACGGGCCAGGAGCTCGAACGCGAGGGCTTCGACCCGGTGGCGATCAACCTCCGCTACGCCTCCATCGACGTGAAACTGGCGCCGCTCAGCCGTCACGGCCGCGACTTCTCGTTCCCGTTTATGATCAACTCGGTGTTCTCGTACCAGGGGCTCACCATCCACGGGCCCTTCGTCGCCGGACACCAGGCCGGGCTGTCGATGGTGCAGTCGCTGTCCGAGGTGAAGTACGCGCGGTTCTTCCTCCCGCCGCGCTTCGACGGCAAGTTCACCAGCGACCACCAGACCTCGATCATCTCCCACAGCATCCACGGCATCGTGTCCGCACCCGGCGTGGACGGCATGATCGCCGGCCTGCCCGACCGCGGCCGGGACCCCGAGTCCTATGTGAAGTCGAACATCGGCCGGGTGCTGACCGGTGGTCACATCACCGACGCCGTATGCGGACGGGAGCCCGGCACGGTCTGGCCGGGAAACCCGCTGCGCGGCAGGCCCTACAAGCTCACGCCCGCGGTCTTCGCGGGGACCGAGGTCCCCCTCTACGCGGACGACTTCACCTACTACTCGTTCCTGCCCGACGGCCTGCACGAGGAGTTGCTGCAGGACCGGGACTTCCTGCGGCTGACGGACCTGATCCGCAGGTTCGGCCCGATGTTCAAGGCCCGGTTCCCCGACACCTCCACCGGCCTCCTGTTCAATCCCGGCCGGAACATGGAGTTCATCACCGGCCTCCTGAAGAGGAGCGTCGCATGACCGGGATCCCCTATCCGTTCGCCACGGACAAGCAGCCCGGCCGGGGACTCCTGGTGAGCTTCGAGGGCGTCGACGGATCCGGCAAGACCACCAACATCCGGCGGCTCCGCGCGCAGCTGCGCAGAAGCGGCTACCAGGTGCGGGTCTTCAAACTGCCCAGCAGCGCCGCCAAGCAGCTGCCCGCCTTCAAGGACTACAAGCGGGACCCGCTGGCGGTCGAGGCCGCCGGGCAGGTGGACATCTTCGCCATGTTCCTGGCGGTCGCGGGCGACCGGCTGAACACCATCAGGACCCGCATCCAGCCCCTGCTGGAACGGGGTTACGCCGTCATCGTGGACCGGTACCTCTACTCCGCGCTGTGCGAGTGCATGGTCTCCTCCAACCGGATGACCGCCGCCCAGTGGAGCGTCATCGCCGGGATCGTGGCCGAGTTCCCGACCCCGCACGCGGCGTTCTTCAACCGGGTCAGCTTCATCGAGGCGAGGAAGCGCATCCTCTCCCGCGAGGCGGAGCGCGACGACTACGTCGACCCGATCCTCTTCAACCGGCGCATCGACGCCTTCGAGATACTCCGCGCCCACTTCGGCGGAACCCTCGTCGACACAGCGCTCGACGACCACTCCTGCTTCAAAATAATCACCAGCACCATAGGCGGTAGTCATGGAGTTTCCTGAGGCAGCAGCCGGTCCGGCCATCGCGGCGGCCCTGTCCGAGGACATCGCGTCCGACGACGTCACCACCCGCTGGAGCGTCCCCGAGGACCTCTGGGCGGAGGCCGACATCATCACCCGTCAGGACGGCGTCGCCGCCGGACTGCCGATCGTCGCCGCGGTCTTCTCCGAGATCGACCCCCGCGTCGAGGTCAAGGCCCTGCGCGCGGACGGCGACCGGCTCCGGGCCGGTGACGTCCTGGTGCACCTGGCCGGCCCCGCCCGCAGCCTGATCACCGGTGAGCGCACGGCGCTGAACTTCCTCCAGCGGATGTGCGGGATCGCCACCTCGACCGACCGCTACACCAGGGAGGTCGCCGACCTCCCGGTGCGCATCCTCGACACCCGCAAGACGGCCCCCGGGCTGCGGGCGCTGGACAAGTACGCGGTCACCGCGGGCGGCGGGCACAACCACCGGATGAGCCTGGCCGCCATGGTGCTGCTCAAGGAGAACCACGTCGTCGCGGCGGGCGGCACCACCGCCGCCATCCGCGCCGTCCGCGAGGGCATGGCGGCCGAGGGCAGGGACCTGCTGATCGAGGTCGAGGTCGAGACCGTGGCCGAGGCCGAGGAGGCGCTGCGGGCCGGAGCCTCCTGGATCATGCTCGACAACATGTCCCTGCCGGAGCTCGCCGAGGTGGTGCGCCTGCGCGCGGCGTCCAAGAGCAGCACGGGCAGCAGCTCCCTCCTGGAGGCCTCGGGGACCGTCACCCTGGACCGCCTGCGCCCCATCGCGGAGACCGGCGTCGACGTCATCTCCGTCGGCGCCCTGACCCACAGCGTGACGGCCCTCGATCTGAGCATGCTCATCGGATCCGTGGCCCCGACCGCCCTGCCGGAGTGACGCCCTCCTCCCCCCTGATCCTCGGCCGGCAATCGACCGGTCGATTCTCCTCGCACAAGAAAGGGGGTGTCTCTGATGGGTGACGACCTGATCGTTCTCGAGTCCGGCTCGAGCACGCACGAGATGTGAGCAGCCGGATCACCGGTAGCTCTCTGAGGCGCGGGGCGGTCACTGGACCGCCCCGCGCCTTCCCGCTGTACCCGCACCACCCTGCACCACCCAGCACCGACCCAGGAGAAGCGACAGCATGCTCACGCACTTTCCGCCGCGGGACCCGGCGCAGCTCGCCGGCGCGAGGCGAGTGGCCGCCGACGTCCTGCGCCGCTGGCCCGACGCGCCCTCCTACCTGGGCGGAGCACCGCTCGCCGGGCTCGGGACCCCCGCCTCCGATGTCGACCTGTTCGTGGTGATTCCGGAGAAGCGGGCCACCGAGCAGGTGTTCGTCGACGGACTCCGGGTCGACGTCGAGTTCACCGACCTCGCCGGACTGACCGAACTCGTGGACCGCTGCGAGCGGTTCTCGGTCACCGCGACGGACGCCGCACAGCTGCTGTTCGCCCAGCGCACCACCCTCGACCGGCTGGTCCGCTTCGCGCTCGGCGAGATCGTCTCCGACGGCGGCGTCCTCGGCGCGCTGCGCGACCGGGTCCACCGTGCCTCGGGCGAGCTCGCCAAACTCATCGTCGCGCGCATGGCCGTCCTCGCCTCCAACTCGGTCGAGGACGCCTACGGCGCGGTCCGGATCGGCGACACCACCTCGGCCCGCTACAGCGCCCGCAATGCGCTGCTCTCCGCCGCGGAGGCGCTGCTCGCCTCCCGCGGCGACGTCTACCTCGGTCCGAAATGGGTCTGGAACCGCTGGGACCGGACCATCGGCGACGGGCTCGGCCCGGAGGCACGGGCGGCCCTGCACGATCCAGGCCTCGATGTGGACCCGTCGTTCTGGCTGGCCCAGGACTTCCTGGTGCACGCGATGACCGGCCACTCCTACGACCCGGTGACCGACTCCGACCCGGCGCTGCCGAGGCGCGACCCCGAGGTGATTCCCACCCTGACCAGCGGTCCGGTCATGCTCAACCGCACCGACACCCGGGCGGTGCAGGTCAGCCCGCAGGGAGCGCTGCTGTGGGGCGTCGCGCACGGCCGCACCCGCGCCGATGCGGTGGCGCTGGTGAGCGCGGAGCTCGGGGTGCCGGGGGGCGACGTCGACGCGTACTACGGCCGACTGCTCGACGCGGACGTCCTCACGCCCGGGGGGCGCTGAGCATGGGGGCGGTCGTCGAGATCACCGACCTGGTCAGGGACTTCCGGGTGAAGCGCGGGGAGACCCGCCGGGCGGTGGACGGGCTGTCGCTGACGGTGGAGCAGGGAGAGCTGTACGGGCTCCTCGGGCCCAACGGGGCGGGCAAGACCACGACCATCAAGATCCTGATGACGGTCCTGCTGCCGACCTCGGGCAGCGTCAGGATCTCCGGCCGGGACGTGGTGGCCGACCGGCGCGCCATCAGCCGGGAGATCGGCGTGATCCTCGGCGGTGACCGCGGCCTCTACGACCGCCTGTCGGCACGCGACAACCTGCGCTACTTCGCCGACCTCTACGGCCTCGACCACCGCACCCGGCAGCGCCGCATCCCGGAGCTGCTCGACCGCGTGGGACTGGCGGACCGCGCCGGCGACCGCGTCGAGACCTTCTCCCGGGGCATGCGCCAGCGGCTGCACATCGCCCGGGGACTGCTGCACGACCCCCGGCTGGTCATCATGGACGAGCCCAGCAACGGCCTGGACCCGGTCGCCGGACGCGAGTTGCGGCGCCTGGTCCGCGATCTGGCGGACGGCGGCCGCACCGTCCTGCTGACCACGCACTACATGCAGGAGGCCGAGACGCTCTGCGACCGGATCGCCGTCATCGACCACGGCAGGAAGGTCTACGAGGGAACCGCGCAGGGCCTGAAGTCCGCCACCGAGGGACGGCAGGTCACCGCGATCGAGACCTACGGCGCGGAGGAGGACCGGCTCTCGGCGATCCGCGCGCTGGACGGCGTCGACGTGGTCAACCTGGTGGAGCAGCAGGGCCGGCAGGTGCTCTACATCCAGGCCGCCGTCGGCCAGGACCCCACGGCGGCGGCGCTCACCCTGCTGGCCGGCCTCCCGGTGGGCCGGATCGCGGTCAGCGAGCCCACCCTGGAGGACGCCTATGTCCGGCTGGTCTCCGGTGCGCCCGCCCTGTCCGTGGCGGTCGCGCCGTGAACGGGCTCCGGTCGGCCGCCCGGTTCCTGGCCGGCGCCTGGTGGCTGCAGATGAAGCAGATCACGACCGGGCGCCTCTACGCCTTGACGGCGGTCCTGCAGCCGGTGCTCTTCGCCACCATCGCCTTCCTGATGTTCCGTGACGCGCCGCAGCAGCAGTCGCCCACCTCGGTCGCCCTGGGCGCCGGTCTGCTGGGGATGTGGGCCGCCACGCTCTTCGGCTCCTCCGCCGCGATCGCCAGGCAGCGCAGCATGGGCACCCTGGAGGGGCTGGTGGCCTCGCCGATGCCGCTGATCCTGGTGATCCTCCCGATCACCGTCGCCTCGGCCTCCCTCGGCATCTACTCCCTGCTGGCGACCTTCGGCTGGGGGGCGCTGTTCTTCGGGGTACCGCTGACGATCAGTCACCCGGTGCTCTTCGCCGTGTCGGTGGCGGTGACCGTGCTGACCCTGGGACTGCTGGGGGTGCTGGTGTCGGCGGCCTTCATCCTCTATCCGGCGGCCAACGCCCTGTCGAACGCCATCGAGTTCCCGATCGCCATGCTCAGCGGGGTGATCGTGCCGGTGTCGTCGCTCCCGGCGGCGGTGCGTCCGCTGTCCTACCTGCTCGCCCCGATGTGGGGCGTCCGGGCGGTGCGCTCCGCCGTGCTCGGGGGCGCCCCGGTCGCGGAACCGCTGCTCGTCTGCACGGCCCTGTCCCTCTGCTACCTGGCCCTGGCGGCGGTACTGCTCCAGGTGCTGGTGAACCGCGCCCGGGACCGGGCGAGGCTGGCGCTGACATGAACCGACTGCGCTTCTTCCTGGTCAGCGGCTGGCTGACCTACCGCGGCGGATTCCGGGTGCTCTCCCCCTCGGTGTTCGTCCCCGTGGTCCTCGTGCAGCCCGTGGTCGAACTGCTCTTCTATCTCCAGCTCGGCCACTACGCGGGAACCCAGAGCTCCGCCTTCTACGTCGTCGGCAACGCCCTCTACGGCTGTGCTGTGGGCGGCCTGTTCACCATGGCGATCGCGGTGTCGGTCGAGCGGCGCAACAGCACCCTGCTGACGGTCCTGGCCTCGCCGGTGAACCGGCTGATGCTGTTCGGCAGCCGGACCGTCCCCGCGTTCTGCATCGGGCTGTGCACCGGCGCGGTCACCCTGCTGGCCGGTTGGCTCGTCGGCGGACTGCCGATCCGCGCAGGGCAGTTGCCGCTGCTGCTGGCCGCCCTCGTGGTCGCCGCGGTGTCGGCGTCCGGCTTCGGACTGCTGGTCGGAACCGTCGGACTGCGCACCCGCGACATCAACTTCACCGCGGGGCTGATGCTCTCGCTGTGCCTGCTGTCCAGCGGCGCGGAGGTCCCCGTGTCCTCCTTCCCCGGGCCGCTGCACACCCTGGCCGAACTGATGCCGATGACCCTCAGCATCGAGGCGGCGCGGCGAGGGCTCGACGGGCAGCCCGGGGCCGTGGCGCTGCTCGCCTGGCAGCTGGTGCTCAGCCTCGGCTACGCCCTGGCCGCCGCACTGCTGCTGCGGTGGCTCGAACACGGCGCCAAGGCCCACGGCTCACTGGAGTGGTCATGACCCCGATGGAAGCCCGTCCCCGGTCTGTCCATTCGGCCGCCTACCCGGTCGCGCCGCGCACCGACTGCGCGGAGGTTCTGCACGGCACCCCCGTGCCGGATCCGTACCGCGCCCTGGAGGAGGACGGCGGGAGCACCCTGGAGTGGGTCCGGGCGCAGCAGCTGCTCGCCCGGGACCGGCTCGACCGGGCACCCGGCCGGGCGTGGTTCGCATCGGCGCTCACCCGGCTCCAGGACCTGCCGCAGCGCAGCGTCCCCACCGTGCGCGGGGCGAGGGCCTTCTACACCGACCGCGCCCGGGGGACCGGGTCGTGGACGCTGTGCGTCCGGGAGGCCGACGGCTCGTCGTCGTGCCTGGTCGATCCGGCCGAGTGGGGAGCGGGGAGCACCGCGCGCATCACCGCCTGGAACGCGTCCCCGGACGGCTCACTGCTGGCGTTCCAGGTCTGCGCGGAGGGCACGGAGCTCGGTGCGCTGCGGGTGCTCGACGTCGCGACGCGGACCGTCGTCGCCGAGGTCGCCGACGACCTGCGCGCCCCGTCCGTCGCCTGGGCCGGACCGGACGGTGAGCGGCCGAGCGGCCTCTACTACCCGCGGGCGGGGTCGGGATCGGGGTCGGACGAGGTCGCGGCGGGCCTCTACCTGGCCGAGTTCGCGACCGGCCGGCACCGGGCGGTGTGGCGGGCCGACCGGACGGACCAGCCGGTCTTCTGCGTGCCCGCGGTGTCCCCCGGCGGCGACCGGCTGCTGCTGGCCGTCCGCTACGGCGCCGACCCGCGCAACGCCCTGCTCACGGCGGACCCGGGAACGGACCGCGCCGAATTCCGGCTGCTGGTCCCGGCCGGGCGGGCGGCCACCACCGTGCGCTTCGGACCGGACGGCCGGGCCGTGGTGCTGACCCAGCTGGGCTCGGACCGCGGCCGGATCTGTGTCATCGACCCCGCCGACCCCGACCCGGACGCCTGGCGCGAGCTGTGTCCCGGGGACGACCGCGCGGTGGTCAGGGCCTTCGTCCCGCTCGGCGGACGGGTCGCGGTGCTCCGCTCCCGGGACGGGGTGGCCGAGGTCGGCGTCGTCGACACCGCGTCGGGCGCGGAGCGCCTGATCCCGCTCCCCGAGGACTGCTCCGTCTCCGCGATGACCGGGTCGGCGGAGGCCGGCGGGCTGCTCTGGATCGCCTACGCCCAGGCGGCCCGGCCGCCCGCGGTACTGGAGGTGTCCCTGGCCGGTGCGGCGACCCGGGAGTGGTTCGGCGCCGGGGTCGCCGCGCCTGAGCTCCGCGTCCGTTCCGAGCGGATCGTCTGCACCTCCGCCGACGGCACGGAGATCGCCGTCAGCATCCTCGGCGGCACCGCCGAGGACGAGCCCGGACCCCGGCCGATGATCCTCAGCGTCTACGGCGGGTTCGGCGTCGTGGCCCAGCGGACCTTCAGGCCGGAGACCCGCGCCTGGATCCTCGCGGGCGGCGTCCACGCCGTCGCCCATGTGCGCGGGGGCGGTGAGCACGGCGCCTCGTGGCACGAGGCCGGACGCGGAGTCAACAAGCCGCGGGCGGTGGAGGACCTGATCGCGGCCGCGGAGCAGCTGATCGCCTCCGGGCGGACCACCCCGGGGCAGCTGGCGCTCTTCGGCGCGTCCAACGGCGGGCTCCTGGCCTCGGCCGCGGCGGTGCGCCGACCCGACCTCTTCCGCGCCTGCGTACCGGTCCACGCGGTGACGGACATGCTCCGGTACCGGGAACTCGGGGACGGCCGCGCCTGGGTCGCGGAGTACGGCGACCCGGAGCAGAGCGAGGCCTTCGCCGCGCTGCTCTCCTACTCGCCCTACCACAATGTCGCACCGGGCCTCCGCTACCCGGCCTTCCTGCTGATGGCGGGGACCGCCGACCAGCGGGTCCCGCCCGCCCATTCGCGCAAGCTGTGCGCGGCGCTGCAGGCGGCCACGGCGGGGTCCCCCGACACGGCGCCGGTGCTGCTGCGTGAGCAGGACCAGGGGGGCCACGGGACGATCCCGGCGGACCACCTGGTCACCTGGACCACGGACCGGCTGTCCTTCCTCGCCGACTGCCTCGGTCTGGCGGTCCCCACGGTGCGGAGCGGGACGGAGAAGCGCAGCCTGGAGGCATGAACGACAACACCACCGCATCCGGGGCGGTGTCCACGCCCGGCGAGCCACCGAAACACCTGGTCCATGTGGATGCCTTCGCCATCGACCCCCGCCGCCGGCTCGTCAGCTTCCACGGCGCTCCGCACCAGCTCATGACGCGTGAGGAGTTCGAGCAGCGGGTCCGGGCGGAATTCCCCTCGGTCGACCTCGACGACGCCCAGCAGGTGTACTGGGTGGACAGTCCCGGGGGCTGGCCGGTGTGGGACTCCGAGGAGGATGTCCCGGAAGGGGATGCCTCGGACGAAGAGGCCGCCGAGTAGCCGGATCCGGTTTTTGCCATCCCGTAACAGATCTTCCGGCCCCGACGGGCCTATCTTTCCTCCCGGCGCCCGGAGCGCCGCCGGAGGCGACCCCGAGGGCGGACAGGCCGGGCTTCACCACGTCGGGGCAGGCCAGACCCATGGCCCGCGCCGTTCGCATCCGGCCTCGGAGGGCCCCTTGAGATTCGACTTCGCCCGGGTCGACACCGGTTCGACCGCCTGGGTTCTGGTCAGCGCCGCACTCGTCCTCTTCATGACACCCGGTGTCGCCTTCTTCTACGGCGGCATGGTGCGCACCAAGCATGTCATGAGCATGCTTATGCAGAACTTCGTGACCATCGCCCTGGTGAGCGTGGCGTGGGTGGTCATCGGCTACAGCCTCGCCTTCGGCAAGGGCAACGGGTTCATCGGCGATCTGCACTTCGCCGGTCTCGCCCACATGGACGAGATGGTGCCCGGCTTCAGCGGCAGCACCGCGCTGGTGATCCCGCCGCTGGTCTATGTGATCTACCAGATGATGTTCGCGGTGATCACGCCGTCGCTGATCACCGGGGCCACGGCCGACCGCTGGCGGTTCAGCTCGTTCGTCCCCTTCGTCGTGCTCTGGTCGCTGCTGGTCTACTGCCCGGTCGCGCACTGGATCTTCTCGCCGGTCGGATGGCTCGCGAAGCTCGGCGTCCTGGACTTCGCCGGCGGGATCGTCGTGCACACCACCGCCGGGGCGGCCGCCCTGGTCATGGCGATCGTGCTGGGCAAACGGAAGGGCTGGCCGGACCGGCCGATGCCGCAGAGCAATCTGCCGCTGATGCTGGTCGGCGCGGCGATCCTGTGGTTCGGCTGGTTCGGGTTCAACGGCGGTTCGGCCCTCGGCGCGAACCAGCTCGCCGCCAGCGCGTTCCTGAACACCAACACCGCGGGCGCGGCGGCGCTGCTCGGCTGGCTGGCCGTCGAGCGCCTGCGCCACGGGAAGACCACCACGCTGGGTGCGGCCGGCGGCGCCGTGGCCGGCCTGGCCGCGATCACCCCGTGCGCCGGGTACGTCAGCCCCATGGGAGCGCTGGCGATCGGTGTCGCGGCCGGGGTGCTCTGCGAGTTCGCGGTCGAGTGGAAGCACCGCCTGGGCTATGACGACGCGCTGGACGTGGTCGGCGTGCACCTGGTGGGCGGGGTGTTCGGCGCGCTCGCGGTCGGCCTGTTCGCCACCAAGTCGATCAATGCGGCCGGGGCCAACGGGCTGTTCTACGGCGGCGGCCTCGCACAGCTGGGCAAGCAGGCGGTCGGCGTCGGCGCGGCCTTCGGCTACACCGTGGTGGTGACCCTGGTGATCGCCCTGGTGCTGAAGCGGATCACCGGCAACCGGGTCTCCGAGGACGACGAGGAGCTCGGCCTGGACCTGTCCCTGCACGGCGAGACCGCCTACGCCCTGGACGCGGAGGACGGCCTCCGGGAGTCCGAGCTGCAGGAGTCCGGCCAGGGGGTCGGCGAACCGCAGACGGCCGACTCCTAGGCCAGGCCCGGGAGGAGGGTCTCCGCGATCAGGTCGCCTCGGCCTCGCGGAGGCCCTCCGTCCACTTCTCCTCGACCCGCCCGAGGCGCCACACCAGCAGGGCCACGACCCAGGTGGCGACGAACAGGCCGACGATGACGAAGCCGACGTTGTTGAGGTCGATCCCGGCGATCCAGCCGAGCACGCCGGTGGTGATGTTCAGCTGCTGGGAGAGCAGCCCGAGCAGTTCGATGCCGCCGATCAGGACGGCCACGGCCACCGAGAGCCCGGTGATCGCGATGTTGTAGTAGACCTTGCGGACCGGCTTGGAGAAGGCCCAGTCGTAGGCGAAGTTCATGAACGAGCCGTCGATGGTGTCCAGCAGCGACATACCGGCTGCGAACAGCACCGGCAGGCACAGGATCGCGTACCAGGGCAGCGCGAACGCCGAGGCGCCGCCCGCCAGGACCAGCAGGGACACCTCCGTCGCGGTGTCGAAGCCGAGCCCGAAGAGCAGGCCGACCAGGTACATCTGCCAGGGCTTGGTGATGGTCTTCATGATCGGACCGAGGATGCGGTTCATGAAGCCGCGCTTGTCCAGGTGCGCCTCCAGCTCGCTCTCGCTGAAGTCGCCGGTGCGCATCCTGCGGAAGACCTTGAGGATGCCCCAGAGCACCACCGTGTTGATCAGCGCGATCAGCATCAGGAACGCGCCCGAGACGCTGGTCCCGATGATGTTGGTGTAGTGCTGCAGCGACGAGTTGCTGTTCGCGACCGGACCGGCGAGCGACCGGATGCCGATGGAGAGCAGCAGGCAGAGCCCGAACACCACGGACGAGTGTCCGAGGGAGAACCAGAAGCCGACCGACAGCGGGCGCTGCCTGTCGGCCATCAGCTTGCGGGTGGTGTTGTCGATGGCCGCGATGTGGTCGGCGTCGAAGGCGTGCCGCATGCCCAGCGTGTAGGCGGTGACGCCCATGCCGAGGCCGAAGGCCTGGCTCCCGACGTTGTAGTGGGCGGGGGCGACGATGGCGATCAGCGTGTAGAAGCCGACGACGTGCAACCCGATGATGAAGGCGGTCATGCCGCCCATCTGGGCCCACTCCCGGCCGCTCAGCGCCCCGCGTATCCGTGCGACGGTGCCCGCCATGACATGCCCCTCCCAGTCGATGCCGACCCGGCAACGTTAGGGGCTGCGCATATGTAGTTGCAAGTCATGTGCAATAGCGGCGCTGGGGCAACTGGCCGTCGGCTACTTCTGGGCGGGGTCCTCGGGCTCCTCGACGAAGTTGACCCGCCCGATGGAGCGGTTCATCGCCTTGAGGATCCACCAGGTCCCGATGCCCAGGGCGGCGAAGACGATGAAGCCGAGGACACCCGGGGTGACCTTGTTGTCGTCCAGGGCGAGCATGGTGACGGCGGTGTGGTGCATCGTGACGTTCATGCCCCCATGGTCCCCCCACCGCTCGACGGAGGAGGGACCGGGGTGGGCGTGTTGCTCGAGTACCAGGTCAGGCACTGACGATGTCGGCGGTGATGCCCGCGAACAGGTCGTCCTCCGGCAGCGAGGTGTCCACCAGCGAACGCGCCAGCTCGTAGTCCTCGGTCGGCCAGACCTCCCGCTGGATCTCCAGCGGGATGCGGAACCACGGGCCGTCCGGGTCGATCTGCGTGGCGTGCGCGAGCAGCGCCCGGTCCCGCAGCTCGAAGTACTCGCCGCAGGGCACCCGGGTGGTGATCTCGCGCGGCTTGCGCTCGCTCTCGTCCCAGCGCGCGATCCACTCCTTGTAGGGGGACTCCAGCCCGCGCGCGGTCATCGCCGCGTCCAGCGCCTTGATCCGCGCCAGCGAGATGCCCTGGTTGTAGTACAGCTTCAGCGGCTGCCACGGCTCGCCGGCCTCGGGAAAGGCGTCGGGGTCGCCCGCCGCATCAAAGGCAGCCATGGAAATGGTGTGAGTCATGATGTGGTCGGGGTGCGGGTAGCCGCCGTTCTCGTCGTATGTGGTGATCACATGCGGGCGGAACTCGCGGACCAGCCTGACCAGCGCCTCTGCGGCCACCTCCACCGGCTGCAGCGCGAAGCAGCCCTCCGGCAGCGGCGGCAGTGGGTCGCCCTCGGGCAGCCCGGAGTCGACGAAGCCCAGCCACGCCTGCTTCACCCCGAGGATCTGCCGGGCCGCGTCCATCTCCTTGGCGCGCACCGCGTGGATGTTCTCCTCGATCCACGGGTCGCCCTGGAGCTTGGGGTTGAGAATCGAACCGCGCTCGCCCCCGGTGCACGTCGCCACCAGTACATCGACACCACGCGCCACATACGAGGCCATGGTCGCCGCGCCCTTGCTGGACTCGTCGTCCGGGTGCGCGTGTACCGCCATCAGTCGCAGCTGCTCAGTCAACGCCCCAAAGCCCTTCGTCGGTATTGCCTCCTTCTATAGTGACGGATTGGGCGGCTCGCTCATTCCGCGATCCCCCAGTAGGAGGCGAAAGACCGATGGCCGGTACGACCGAAGTCGGAGAGACCGCGAACCCGCGTGCTCCGAAGGCACCGCACGCACCGACAGCACCGCTGACCCCGCCCAGCGGGCGCTACGGCGCCGACCCGGCGCAGACGGAGCGGCGCTCACGCCGCGTCTACCTGGCGTTCGTGGCACTGTTCCTGCTGGTCATCGGCGGCGTCGGGGCCGCCTATGTGCTGCAGTCCTCGGTGGACGGCGAGGTCGAGGCGTTCCAGGTGGTGTCGCCCTCGAAGGTGCTGATCCACCTCCAGGTGAGCAAGCCCGCCGGCACCGCCGCCAACTGCACGGTGCGCTCGCGCGACGTGAACGGCAACGAGGTGGGCCGGGTGACGGTGAACATCCCCAAGGCAGCGAGCACCTACGACACGGTCGTCGACCTGAAGACCATCAGCCTGGGCACGACCGGCGAGCTCGTCAGCTGCTCGTCCTGACGCGCTGCCCGTTCTGGGGCGCTGCCCTCCGGGCCGGACATTGTTAAGCTACTGGTTTCGCCCCTTCCGGGGTACAGGTCTCCCGGGAGTGGGCGTTCTTGCATATCTCCACACCCCCATCCCATGTACCTACGAGGAGCACCTGTGGCCCAGACCAGCGAAAACGTCACCTGGCTCACCCAGGAGGCGTACGACCAGCTCCGCGCCGAGCTGGCGCATCTGTCGGGTCCTGCACGCGCCGAGATCACCCAGAAGATCGAGGCGGCCCGCGAGGAGGGCGATCTCAAGGAAAACGCCGGCTACCACGCGGCGCGTGAGGAGCAGGGCCATATGGAACTGCGCATCCGCCAGCTCAACCAGCTCCTGGAGCGCGCCCAGGTCGGCGAAGCCCCCGCCGACAACGGCGTGGTGGGCCCCGGCATGGTCGTCACCATCGCCTGGGACGGCGACGAGGACGACACCACGACCTTCCTCCTCGGCTCGCGCGAGGCGGCCTCCACCGACATGGAGACCTACTCGCCGCAGTCGCCGATGGGCCGCGCCATCGATGGCCACAAGATCGGCGACAGCACCACCTACGAGCTGCCCAACGGCCGCAAGGCGACGGTGAAGATCCTGTCGGCGAAGCCGTACCAGGGCTGAGCACAGCCACCCGGTACCGCTCCGCCGACAGCGCGTCAGCCTGCGGCGGAGCGGTACTTGCGCACCGACAGCATCGAGAACAGCACCGCGATCAGCACCGACCAGCCGATCGACACGCCGATGGCGTGCTGCATCGGCCACTCCGTCTGGACCTGTCCCGGCGGCAGGTTGCCGAACAGGTCGCGGACCGCCTGCACGGTCGCGCTGAAGGGGTTCCAGTAGGCGATGGCCTGCAGCCAGCCCGGCATGGTGCTGACCGGCACAAAGGCATTGGACAGGAACGTCAGCGGGAACAGCCAGACCAGTCCGGCCGAGGTCGCCGCCTCGGGGCTGCGCACGGAGAGGCCGATGAGCGCGCCGATCCAGGAGAAGGCGTAGCCCAGAAGGAGCAGCAGCAGGAAGCCGCCGAAGGCCTCGAGGACCCCCTTGTGGATGCGCCAGCCGATGGCGAACGCCACCAACGCCAGCACCACCACCGTCAGCGCCGTCTGCACCAGGTCCGCCATCGTCCGTCCGACCAGGACCGCCGAGCGGGCCATCGGCAGTGAGCGGAACCGGTCGACCAGGCCCTTGGTCATGTCCTCGGCGATGCCGGCCGAGGCCCCGGCCACCGCGAAGGTGACGGTCTGCGCGAAGATCCCGGCCATCAGGTACTGCTTGTAGGCGTTGTGGTCGGTCGTTCCCGGCACCGCGATGGCACCGCCCATGACGTAGGTGAACAGCAGCACGAACATGACCGGCTGCATCATGCCGAAGACCACGATCTCGGGGATCCGCGTCATCCGCCGCAGGTTGCGCTTGGCGACCACCCAGGAGTCCCGCAGGGTCTGCAGCACGCCGCCGCGCTGACCGGGGGCGGCCGCGCCTATCGCGCCCGTTGCCGCTGCCATCAGGAGTCCTTCCCTGCGGTCTTCTTGCCGGTTGCGGTGTTCTCGTCGGCGTCGCCCATGGTCGCGTGGCCGGTGAGGGAGAGGAAGACGTCGTCCAGGGTGGGGCGGCGCAGGCCGATGTCGTTGATGACGATGCCGCGTGCGTCCAACTCCCGGATGACGTCGGCGAGCACCGCCGCGCCGCCCTCCACCGGGACGGTGATCCGCCGGGTGTGCTGCTCCACCGTGGGCTCGCCCATGGCGTGCGGGGTGAGCGCCTCCAGCGCCGCATCGAGGTCGATCGCGCTCTGGACGACGACCTCCACCCGCTCGCCGCCGATCTGCGCCTTGAGCTTGTCCGCGGTGCCCCTGGCGATGACCCGGCCGTGGTCGACCACGGCGATGTCGTGCGCGAGGCGGTCCGCCTCCTCCAGGTACTGGGTGGTGAGCAGCAGTGTCGTGCCCTGACCGACCAGGGTCTCGATGACCTCCCACAGCGCCATCCGGTTGCGCGGGTCGAGCCCGGTGGTGGGCTCGTCCAGGAACATCACCGGAGGCCGGACGACCAGGGCGGCGGCCAGGTCGAGTCGGCGGCGCATACCGCCGGAGTAGGTCTTCGCCGTGCGGTTGGCGGCCTCGCCGAGGTTGAACCAGTCCAGTAGTTCGAGGGCGCGGGCCTTGGCGTCACGGGCGCTCATCTGGTAAAGCTCGCCGACCATCTGCAGGTTCTCACGGCCGGTCAGGTACTCGTCGACGGCGGCGTACTGGCCGGAGAGCCCGATCAGGCTGCGGACCTTGTTCGGGTGCTTGAGGACGTCGACGCCCGCCACCGTGGCGTGGCCGGAGTCGGGTTTGAGCAGCGTGGTGAGGACGCGGACGGTGGTGGTCTTGCCTGCGCCGTTGGGGCCGAGCAGGCCGAGGACGGTGCCCTCGGGGACGTCGAGGTCGACGCCGTCCAGGGCTCGTACGTCACCGAAGGTCTTCACCAGGCCTTCGGCGGATATGGCTGCTCCCGCCATGTGCATGCTCCTGTGATCGTGTGACCGGCGTCCGCACACTCAAGCCTGGCGCTGTCAGGCAGCGGACGCGACCGGAGGTCAGCTCTGCTGCACGATCGTGAAGCCCGATTCGCGCAGCTCCGACACTACGGCGGCGCAGTGCTCGGGGCCTTTGGTTTCCAGATGAAGGTCGACTTCGACCTCGCCGAGGTCGAGCTTGGAACCAGTCCTCCCATGGGCAATGTCCGCGACATTGGCATCAACTCGGGAGAGCACCCTGAGCAGATCGGCCAGCGCGCCGGGGCGGTCGGCCAGCAGCAGGCGCAGCGAGAGGTAGCGCCCCGCCGCGACCATGCCGTGCCGCAGCACCCGCTGCATCAGCAGCGGGTCCACATTGCCGCCGGAGAGCACGGCGACGACCGGGCCCTGCAGGGTCGCGCCGTGTTCGAGCAGCGCAGCGACGGGACTGGCCCCGGCAGGCTCGACCACGAGCTTGGCGCGCTCCAGGCAGATCAACAGGGCGCGGCCGAGGGACTCCTCGCTCACTGTCAGCACGCCGTCGGCCAGCCGGTTGATGATCTCGAAGGGGATGTCACCCGGACGGCCCACCTGGATGCCGTCGGCCATGGTCGAGAATCCGTCGAGGGTGACCGGGCGCCCGGCGCGCAGCGAGGGCGGGTACGCGGCCGCGCCCGCCGCCTGCACGCCGATCACCCGGACATCGGGACGCACCGCCTTGACCGCGGTGGCGATCCCGGCCAGCAGCCCGCCGCCGCCGACCCCGACCAGGATCGTCCGCACCTCGGGGCACTGCTCCAGGATCTCCAGGCCGACCGTGCCCTGGCCTGCGACGACGTCCTCGTGGTCGAAGGGGTGGATGACCACGGCACCGGTGGCCTCGGCGTACTCCAGGGCGGCGGCGAGGGTCGCGTCGAAGTTCTCGCCCAGCAGCCGGACCTCCGCGCCGTAGTCGCGGGTGGCGGCCACCTTGGGCAGCGGCGCGGCCACCGGCATGAAGACCGTGGAGCGCACCCCGAGCGTGGTCGCGGCCAGGGCCACGCCCTGGGCGTGGTTGCCGGCACTGGCCGCGACGACCCCGGCGGCCCGCTCGACCGGGCTGAGCCCGGCGATCCGCACATAGGCGCCGCGGAGCTTGAAGGACCCGGTGCGCTGCAGGTTCTCGCACTTGAGGTGCACGGCGGAGCCGATCAGCGCGGAGAGGTGGCGGCTGCCCTCCATGGGAGTGACCCGAGCCACCCCGGACAGCATCTTGTGGGCACCGCGCACATCGTCCAGGGTGATCGGCCAGTAGCTCATGGGGTTCAGCGTAGGGCTTTCCGCCGTTACCCTCGGAGGAGCTCAGCCGAAAGAAAGATCGCGACCACGATGACGACAGATGACGACGCCGGGACATCCCCCGACCAGGTGTACGAGCGGCTGCAGTACCAGACCGCGCTCTTCGCCCGCCGCGCCGAGAGGGTGCGCATGGGCGGCGTCGGGGAGCAGCGCAACTCCATGGACCGGGCGGCCTACCTGCTGCTGAACCGCCTCGACCGGGAGGGCCCGGTCGGCGTGAAGGCGCTCGCGCTGTCCATGGGGATCGACTCGTCCACGGTCACCCGTCAGGTCGCGCCGCTGGTCGACGGCGAGCTGGTCAACCGCGTGCCCAACCCCAAGGACGGGCGGGCGGTCCTCCTCGAACTGTCCCCGCTGGGGCGGGAACGGCTCGAGGAGGTGCGCGCCTCGCGCCAGGAGCTGATGCGCGAACTGCTGGCGACCTGGCCGCAGGAGGAGCGGGAGCAGTTCTGCGCCCTGCTGACCCGCTACAACCAGGCGATGCAGGACTACAACCCGATGCCGGGCTTCGGTCCCACCTGAGCGCCTCTACCTGAGCGCCTCGGCCAGGTCCGCGAGCAGGTCGTCGGCCGACTCGATGCCCACGGACAGGCGCACCAGGTCCGAGGGGACCTCCAGCGGCGAACCGGCGGCGGACGCGTGCGTCATCCGTCCCGGGTGCTCGATCAGGGACTCCACGCCGCCGAGCGACTCACCCAGGGTGAACAGCTGCGCCCGGTTGCAGACCTCGACGGCGGCGTCCTCGCCGTCCTTGTGACGGAACGACACCATGCCGCCGAACGCCTTCATCTGCTTCACGGCGATGTCGTGCCCGGCGTGCGAGGGCAGCCCCGGGTAGAGCACGTGCGACACCTTGGGGTGGCCGACCAGGAACTCGGCGACGCGAGCGGCGTTCTCGCAGTGCCGGTCCATGCGGACGCCCAGGGTCTTGATGCCGCGCTGCACCAGCCAGGCGTCGAAGGGGCCGGCCACGGCGCCCATCGCGTTCTGGTGGTACGCCAGCTCGTCACCCAGCTCGGTGTCACCGGTCACCAGCGCACCGCCGACGACGTCCGAGTGGCCGCCCATGTACTTGGTCGTGGAGTAGACGACGGCGTCCGCGCCGAGGGAGAGCGGCTGCTGCAGGTAGGGGCTGGCGAAGGTGTTGTCGACCACGAGCTTCGCGCCGGCGTCCCGGGCGACCTGCGCGAGCGCGGCGATGTCGCTGATGCCGAGCAGCGGGTTGCTGGGCGTCTCCACCCAGACCACCTTGGTGGTGGGCCGGACAGCCGCCCGCACCGACTCCGGGTGCTGGGTGTCGGCGACGGTGAACTCGACGCCCCAGCGCGACAGCACCTTGGCGAACAGGCGGAAGGTGCCGCCGTAGGCGTCGTTGGGGATGACGATGTGGTCGCCGGGCTTGGTCACCGTCCGCAGCAGGCAGTCCTCGGCGGCGAGGCCCGACGCGAACGCCAGCCCGCGGGTGCCGCCGTCGAGTGCCGCCAGGTTCTGCTCCAGCGCGGTGCGGGTGGGGTTGGCGGAGCGGCTGTACTCATAGCCGCCGCGCAGGCCGCCGACACCGTCCTGCTTGTAGGTGGACACCTGGTAGATGGGGGTGACCACGGCCCCCGTCTGCGGGTCGGCCTCCTGCCCCGCGTGGATGGCCAGGGTCTCGAACGCGTACTGCTGCTCACTGCTGCTCATGGGTCCTGAGCGTAGTCGGGGAACAGCGCGAAGCACGATAATGCATCGCGCCACAGGTCCGTGCGGGATGGATAAGCTCCCCTCTGCCATGCGAACCACTCTCCGCGCCCTTGCCCTGCTGCTCGGCTTCTACCTGGTCACGGCCGGGCTCCTGGCCGGGCTCGCCGCCGCGGCGCTGCTCGGCGGCCACGGCGCGGCCGATCCGCTGGAGGTCCGGGGCATCTGCCTGGTCCTCGCCTTCCCGCTGGTCCACGGGCTGTACGCGGTGCGGGGCGAGCGGGTCCGGCGGCCGGACGGACTGCGGGTGACCGCGGAGCAGCAGCCCGAGCTGTGGGCGCGGACCGTGCGCGCCGCCGAGGCCGAGGACGCTCCCGTGCCGCGCGAACTCTGGCTGACGGACGGCACCGACGTGTCGCTGCGGCAGTCGTCCCTGCTGCTCGGCCTCGTCCCCGGACGGCGGCGGCTCACCGTCGGGGTGCCGCTGCTCGCGGGCCTGACCGAGCGGCAGGTGGACGCGGTCCTCGCCGACGAGCTCGGCCGCGACACCCGCAGCGGCCTGCCGCTCGCCGAGCTGGTGGGGCGCAACCGCAGGGCCCTGCGGCAGATCCTCGCCCGCTACGGCCGGCAGACCGACGACGCCGCGACGGACCCGGCGGCGGGTGTCGCCTCCCTCTTCAGCCTGGGCTCCGCCTCCGGGGCGGACATCGCGTCGCTCTGGAACCCCGGCCGCTGGTTCGGCCGGATCCACACCTCCTATGCCCGCCTCTGCCTGCGCCACAGCGCCGGGGCCGGGCAGGCCGCGCACCGCGCGGACACCGAGGACGCGGCCGACCGCTACCGGCGGTTCCTCCGTGACTACGTCGACATCGCCCGGCAGGAGGGGGCCGCCCCGTTCGCGGCGGAGGTGTTCCCCGCCTACCGCAGCTGGCTGCGCGAGGTCGGCGGCGGGGCCGATGGCTCCGGTGTCGACCTGCTGTCGGACCGGGACCGCACCTGCGCGGTCGTCGCGGAGCGCCGTCAGGGAGCGGGCGACCTGCGGCAGGTCTCCTGGGACGAGCTCGCCGCCATCGCCGGCCAGGCGGAACTGGACGCCGAGACCGCACCGCTGCGCACCTCCGCGACCGCGGTGCTGCGCCGCACCCCGGACCTGCCGACACTCCTCGACGCGATCGACGCGGGCCGCTGGGCGGAGCTCGCCGACTGGATCCCGCGCATCGGCGCGGCCCGCACCGTCCCCATGGACGTCGGCCGCGCGATGAACCTCGCGGCCGCCTCGGACGGTCTGTACTCGCTGGCGCTGGGAGCCCTGGTCCAGCAGGGGCGCGGACGGTGGACCCTGGACCCGGCGAAGGGCCACGGCAAGGCCCTCGCCCTCGACCCGGGCCTGGACGACGTCCTCGGCCCCTACCTGGACGCCGCCGTCGCCGACCCCCCGGACACCACCGCCCTGCGTAAGCTGCTCGTAATGCCCCGCCCGGAATCCGGGCCCGCCTCCGCCCGTTGAAACGGACGGCAGCATGTTGCTCTTCGGAAGGCCCTGCCGGACCGCACCGGGTGCCTGACTGAACGAGCGGTCAGAGCTGGGAGCGGTAGAAGATCTTGCCGGGGTGGGGCTGGAAGTTGAGGGCGGCGTAGAGAGCGACGGCAGGGGGGTTGTCGCGGTCCGCGGTCCATTCGACGCGTGAACAGCCTGCCGCGCGTGCCTCGTTGTGAACGGCGTCCATCAACTGGCGGGCCACGCCGCGGCCCCGGTAGGCCTCCTGCACATACAGCTCCTTGAGGTAGAGGCTGGTGCTGGTGCCGACGGCGGGCCACAGGAAGCAGCAGGATGCCAGGCCGGCCACGCGCGTGCCGTCACGGGCGAGGAGCACGGTCGCTGCGGGGTGCGGGCCGAACAGGGCTCGGCTGACCTCCTTCACGTCGGCCGATCGGGCCGGGCCGCCGCCGTAGTAGCTCTCGATCTCGCCGAGCATGGCGGCGATCGCCTCGGCGTCGTCCTCGGTCGCGCGCTCGATGTGCAGCACCATGGGGCCCTTTCGTCCGGCGGGAGAACAGCACCGTAGCGGACCGATGTGTCCTGGAAAACGGGACAGGTTCGGAATCGGTGGGCTGGGGGCGCGCCGCACGCTCCTTGGTTTGTCGGTGGCGGCGGCAAGGCTGGATGTATACGGGGCATCCGCCCGCTGCGACCTGGACCATGTCGTCCCCTTCGACCACGCCGACCCGACCGCCGGAGGCCCGCACCCGTTGGGCCCACCGGTCACCGTTACGCGGCCTGTTGACGGGTGCGGGGCAGGGGGCGGGGGTCGATGCGGGTCTCCACGGCGGTGTCGGCCTCGCGGGCGACGATGTAGGCGCCCTTGCCCGGTGATTCCGTGACGGCTTCGACGAGTTCGGTGCCACGGTAGACCAGGCCCACGCCGTCGTCGGTGCAGTGGGCGACGGGGAGGGTTCCGTCGGCCACGAGGCGGTGCATCAGCGGGCGGCGGCCCTTGTCGATGTCGTAGTGGACGCCGTTGCCGTAGGGCAGGAAGCCCAGTGCGTCGGTGACCGGTCGCAGCTCCGGGCCGAAGGAGTCGGTGGTGCCGCCCTGGTACCAGCAGATCGACCCCGCGCTGACGCCGCTGAGCACCACCCCGGACTCCCAGACCCGGCGGAGGATCGTGTCGAGTCCGTGAACGCGCCACACTGCCAGCAGATTCGCGACCGAGCCTCCCATGACCCAGACGACATCCTGCTCGAGGAGCGTGCCCTGGATGTCCTCGATGTTGGGCATCGGGAACAGGTTCAGCGCCGTGAGGTCGAACCCGGCGACGCGTGCGGCCTCGGCCATCCGCGCGGTGAGGTGCTCGGCGTCGCCGGTCGCCGTGCCGATGTAGGTGACCCTGGGCCTGCGGCCGTGCACGCCGGACAGGTCGACGGCGTGGTGGACGAGGGGCCCGAAGGCCGTCGCGGAGCGTTCTCCGCTGCGGAGGCCGCCGGAGGTGGCAAGGATCGTGGGTTGACGAGCAGTCATGGCCCGTGATCCTACGGAGGGGCCTTACGGGCTCACTGCGCGGTGAGGCGGTAGCTGCTCTCGCCGAAGCTGACGCGGTCGCCGGGACGGACGGACGCGGTGCCGATGATGCGGGAGCCGTTGACGCGCGTGCCGTTGGTCGAGCCCAGGTCGCGCAGCAGCCAGCAGGCGCCGTCCCGGCGGAGCTCCGCGTGGGCGCGGGAGACCGAGTCGTGGCTGAGCCTGAGGTCGTTGCCCGGCAGGCGGCCGATGCGCAGCGGTGCCGACTCCGCCGTCGGCAGGGTGATGGCCGGCAGCCTCGGGTTCTGCCAGGCGCCCTGGACCCGGAGGCCGAGGGCCGAGACCGCCGCCACCGAGCGCACCAGCATCCGGGACAGCCGCCCCTGTGTGGGCAGGTCGGCGGTGAGCGAGTCCAGTTCGGCACGTCCCCCGGCGGAGAGGGCCAGTTCGATCCGCTGCATGAAGGTGTCGTGCGACAACCGTCCCTGGACGGCGTGGTCGCGGAGCACCTCGATCGCCTGATCCCGCTCGGCGTCCGAGAGCCGCGCCACATCGGTGAGCGGCTCGGGGGCCGGCGGGGGCGTCGTCATGCAACCGATTGTCGGGCCTCGGTTCCGGCGGCGTCCAGAGGCATTCAGGGCCGTGGCGGCAGGGGTACCGGCAGGGCGGGGAGTCCGTCGATGCTGACCGGGTTGAAGGGCTTGCTCTCGCAGTAGGCCGCGAACTCCTCGTCGGTCTTGCGGCCGAGGAACTGGTGGTGGAGGTTCCGCTCCTGCTGGTAGTCCATCAGCGGAACCGCGTAGCCGCAGCTGTCACTGACCTGCTCCACGCGGACCACGACCACGGCGCGCAGTCCGGGACCGTCCGCGTCGCCGAACTTCCCGACCAGGTCGGCGAAGCGCGGGTCGTCACGGAAGACCGGCTCCCCCTGCCCGTGCACGCGCAGGATCTTCGGCGGCCCGGTGAACGCGCACCACATCAGGGTGATCCGGCCGTTCTCCCTGAGGTGGGCCATGGTCTCGGCGTGGCTGCCGCCGAAGTCGAGGTAGGCGACCGTCAGTTCGTCCAGGACGACCAGCGACCCGGCTCGGCCCTTGGGAGAGATGTTGACGTGCCCCTCCCCCGAGAGGGGAGCCGTCGCGACGAAGAAGACCGCCTGCTCGTCGATGAAGGTGCGCAGGCGGTCGGTGATGTTCTCGTATGTCTGACCCATGTCCCCCATTCTCGCGCCCGGGGCACCCGGCGGCCATGGGCCCCCAGGTGATCGGATAGTCTCGCGGCCCACTTGGTCGAGGGGGATCACATGAGCACACCACCGCCGCCGCCGTCCCCGCAGGACGGGCCGCCGCCCGAGTACACCTGGGCGGTGCCCGCCCGGCTCGGGCCCGGCGGATCCGGCTCCGGGTACGGGCCCGGGTACGGCGCGCCCGTCGCGGGGACCAATGGGCAGGCCGTCGCCGCCTTTGTGCTGGGGCTGCTGGCGATCGTCCCGGTGAGCGTGGTCCTCGGCATCGTGGCCCTGGTCCGGATCGGCCGCACCCGACAGCGGGGCAAGGGCCTGGCCATCGCGGGGCTGGTGCTCTCCGGCTTGTGGGCGGTGGCGGCCCTCGGCGGCCTGGCCCTGGCCGTCGGGTACGCCGCAACCCATGCGAAGGCGGTGCCCATAGCCGCCGGCCCCGGTGCGCAGTCCGGTACGCAGCCGCTCGACGCGCTCCAGCCGGGCACCTGTTTCGACCAGACCTCGGACACCGACGTCATCACGGTCACCGTCGTGCCCTGCTCCCAGCCCCACGACCGGCAGCTGTTCGCGAGGGACGTCGTCAACCCCGGCGACCCCTACCCCGGGGCCTCGCAGGCCACTCAGCAGGCCCTGATGTTCTGCGACCAGCAGAAGGCAGCGGACTACCTCGACGCCGCGGGGATCAGGTCGTCGGCGCTCACCTTTGTCTACTGGCCCACACAGCTCAGCTATGAGCACGACGACGCGGTGTTCTACTGCACCCTCGCGGATCCGGGCGGCGGCCGGCTGGGGAGCAGCCTGTGGCCGCAGTCCCCGACGTACACGGCGGCCCAGACCGACTACCTCAGGATGACCAAGCAGACGACCCTGCTGCGCCAGGAGATCGTGGACGGCGTGCCGTCCCTCTGGGCCCAGCAGCGGGCCACGGCGACGCAGCTCGCGCAGGCCGACCTGGCCGAGGCGAACGCACTGGACGCCGGGACGCTCCAGGGCAGCTTCGAGAACACCACCGCGAGGGCCCTTGCAACGGACGACCGGGAAGACGCCGTCGCGGCGACCGATCTCGCCCGGAGCAGCAGCCAGGCGCAGTGGACCGCGACGGAGGCGCGGCTGGACTCGTCCTCCCTGAGGGGCGACGCCAATGCCCTGCGGTACGCGCTGGGGCTGCCTCCGATCTAGGCGAACCGGCCGGCGGGCGCGGCTCAGACCGCGCTGCCGGCCTTCCAGCTGGCCCAGTCCATGTTCCAGCCGTTGAGGCCGTTGGACGGGGAGACCGTCTGGTCGCCGGAGTTGACGACCTCGACCACGTCGCCGGTGATGGAGCTGTTGTAGAACTCCGCCGCCGGGGTGTCGGGGTCGCCCGCGCCCTTGGCGTCGTGCAGGCCGACGCAGCCGTGGCTGGTGTTCTGGGAGCCGAAGATGGACGGGTTGGACCAGTAGTTGCCGTGGATGAAGGTGCCCGAGGTGGTGAGCCGCTGGGCGTGCGGGACGTCCGCGATGTCGTACTCCCCGCCGAGGTTGACGGTCTGCGAGTCCATCCGGGTCTGCAGCAGCTTCTCGGAGATCACCATCTTTCCCGCCCAGGTGGTGTGCTGGGGACTGCCTCCGGAGACGGGCAGGGTCTGGGTGACCTTGCCGTCGCGGGTCACCGTGAGTGTCTTGGCGGCGAGGTCGGCGACGCTCGTCTGGCTGCGGCCGATGGTGAAGCTGACCTGCTTGGACTGGGTTCCGTAGACGCCTGACGCGCCCTCGACGTCCTTGAGCCGCAGGGTGAGGGTGACCTCGGTGCCCGGCGCCCAGTAGGTCTCGGGCCGGAAGTCGAGGCGGGTGGCGCTGAACCAGTGGCCGACCACCTCGACCGGCGGGGTGGCGGTGACGGTGATGGCCCGCTGCACGGCGGCCTGGTTGGTGACCGCCTTGCTGAAGGTGATGGACACCGGCATCCCCACGCCCACGGTCGTCCCGCCGTCGGGCGTGTAGGTGCCGAGGAAGGTCACGGCGGGCGCGCCGGTGGTGAACGTGGCCGTCCGCTCCGCCTGCACCCTGGACGGGTCCGCGGCGACGGCGGAGACCTTGTAAGTGCTGCCGGAGCTGAGCCTGCCGGTACTGGTCCAGCTGCTGCCGTCGGCGGCGAGCTGTCCGGGGACCTGCTTGCCGTCGGGACCGGTGAGGGTCACCGAGCTGAGTGTTCCTCCGGCCACGGCCACCTTCACCGGCTTGGTGAAGTCAGCCGTCCGGGTGCCGTCCGCCGGGGTGACGGTCAGGACGGCGGTGGAGGCCTTGCCGGACGAGCCGGACGAACCGGAGGAGCCGCTCCCACTGCAGGCGGCGAGCAGCGCGACGGGCACCGTGGCCATGCCTGCCACCACTGCGCGGCGTCCCCAGGTGCCGCGAGCCGGGCCGGGACCGTCGATCTGCTGTTCGTCTGCCGTCACGTCTGCCGCTCCCTCAGGTCGAATCTGACATACCGGTAATAACATGAACATAATCCAGTTGACCTGTTTTGCCCGAATCCACAGCCCTCCACGGCCTTACGCACAGCAACGGGCGGCCCCTTACAAGGGGCCGCCCGGGTGCTGGAGGGGGGAGGGAGTGCGGTGCGCCGCCGCGTCAGTCCTGCTGCGGCTCGCCCTCGCCGTCTCCGTCATAGAGGTCCCAGTCCTCGTTCTCGGGGTCGTAGTCCACCGGCTGCGACTCCCAGGTGGCCTCGGCGAGCTCGATGCCGGGGATGCCCGACAGCATCGCCACCGGGTCGACGAAGTGGGCGATCGACCCGGCCGGGTCGATCTCGATGGCGGCAACGGCCTCGGCTCGCTCCTCGTCCTCAAGGAAAGCGTCGTCCCGCACCTGGTCCAGGGCAGCCGCCGCCAGGGCCTTCTCATCGACGATCTCGGCGATGAGCTCGATCTGCAGCCGGATGTAGCGCGGCTCGCTGGTCTCACTAGTCATGGGCCGACCCTATCCAACGAAGCCCCGGCTCATTAGCATCGTCCGCACCACACAGTTATGCAGGTACGCAGGGAGTTCCCCCTTGGGCACGCGCCGTCCGCTCACCACCACCGCAGTCGCCGCGGGCATCGGCATCGCCGCCGCGCTGACTCTCGGCCCGATGGCCTCCGCGGCCACAGACAGTGCCGCCCGCCACGACCTGCGGCCGGCCGCGGCCCACGCGGTGAGACCGGCCGCGCCGAAGAAGGCAGCGAAGGCGGCAGCAAGCCTGGTGGGCACCGACGCGAGCAGCGGCAGCATGACGCTCGCGGACACCGGGGTGGACACCACCCCCTACACGGTCGGCGGCCTGGGCTCGCTGGTCCTCGGCGTCGGCCTGGTCTACGCGGCCCGCCGGGCGGCGGCGGCCTGACCCGGGACTCCCCACAGGCTCCGCACAGGGCATCGCACACCAGCAGGGCCGGTCCGTGAAGGACCGGCCCTGCTGTCTCCGTGGAGTTCCCCCACCCGGGAACACGGAGCCTGGTGCCACGGGAGCCACCGCACCCCGGGCCGCAAGGGCCCAGGGGCGGGACGACGGCAGCCCCCGCGGGCGGACGCGGCCGGCCGGGTCAGGGCCGTCCGACGCGTCCGGTTGGTGACTGCGGCGTCCGGGAGCCGCTCCGGAACCGCCGCTGTCACCAAGCTCGGCTTCTTGCCGTTGACGACAACAATGCCGGGCGGTTGTTAAGCCCGTGCTGCCAGTACGTGTCGTGGGCGTACCAGTTCGCGCACCGTTCGCGGAGGTTCCGTGGACGTCAGTGGGTGCTGTGCTGCGCCATGAACGCCAGCAGGTCCTGCCGGGTGACGATGCCCTGCGGCTTGCCCTGGACCAGGACCACCGCCGCGTCGGCCTGCCCGAGGACCTCCATCAGCCGGGTGACGGACTCGCCGGAGCCCACCACCGGCAGCGGCGCCGACATATGACCCTCGATCGGGTCGCCGAGATCGAAGCGCTTGGCGAACAGCCCGTCCAGCAGGTCGCGTTCCACGATGGAGCCGATGACCTCGCCTGCCATGACGTCCGGGTGGCCGGCGCCGGGCGAGACCACGGGCAGCTGGGAGACCCCGTACTCGCGCAGGATCTGCACCGCCTCGCCGACCGACTCCTGCGGGTGCATGTGCACGAACTGCGGGATGCCGGCGTGCTCCAGGGCGTCCTTGCGGGCGAGGACGTCGCCCGCGACCGACTCGCTGCCGCCCTCGTCCAGGAAGCCGTAGTCCTGCATCCAGTCGTCGTTGAAGATCTTCGAGAGGTAGCCGCGCCCCGAGTCCGGGAGCAGCACCACGACCACGTCCTCCGGGCCGAGCCGCTCGGCGACCTTCAGGGCCGCCACGACCGCCATCCCGCAGGAGCCGCCGACCAGCAGGCCCTCCTCCTTGGCGAGGCGCCGGGTCATCTGGAACGAGTCCTTGTCGGAGACCGCGACGATCTCGTCCGCGACGGTGCGGTCGTAGGCGGTGGGCCAGAAGTCCTCACCGACGCCCTCGACCAGGTAGGGGCGGCCGGTGCCGCCCGAGTACACGGAGCCCTCCGGGTCCGCGCCGATGACCTGCACCTTGCCCTTGGAGACGTCCTTGAGGTAGCGGCCGGTGCCGGAGATCGTGCCGCCGGTGCCGACGCCCGCCACGAAGTGCGTGATCCGGCCATCCGTCTGCGCCCACAGCTCGGGGCCGGTGGACTCGTAGTGGCTGGCGGGGTTGTTGGGGTTGGAGTACTGGTCGGGCTTCCACGCGCCGGAGGTCTCCCTGACCAGGCGGTCACTGACGTTGTAGTACGAGTCGGGGTGCTCGGGGGCGACCGCGGTGGGGCAGACGACGACCTCGGCGCCGTAGGCCCGCAGCACGTTGATCTTGTCCGTGGACACCTTGTCGGGACAGACGAAGATGCAGCGGTAGCCCTTCTGCTGGGCCACGATCGCCAGTCCGACCCCGGTGTTGCCCGAGGTGGGCTCGACGATGGTGCCGCCCGGCTTCAACTCACCCGAAGCCTCGGCGGCTTCGATCATCCGCATCGCGATGCGGTCCTTCACCGAGCCGCCCGGATTGAAGTACTCAACCTTGGCCAGAACGGTGGCACTGATACCCTCGGCGACTTTGTTGAGCCTTACCAGAGGGGTGTTGCCCACCAGCTCGATGATCGAATCGTGGTACCGCACGGGGTCTCCTCCGCGGTTAGCCGGAAATCTACGGGACGTACGGTTTGTCGCCTCCGTGGGGATCAGCGTAATGGGGCAGACTCCTTGGATGGGTACGTCGTAGTTGAGGACGTCCAAGATGTTCGGGACGTCCGGGACCGGAGATGGGGGTCGCTCATGTCGCGCGAACGGGTAGCACGGCGGATCGCTGCTGCGGCGGCGTACGGCGGTGGCGGGATCGGCCTGCTGGGTGTCGGCTTCGCCGGACTGCTGCTGACCGAGGCGAAACTGGCCGAGCTCCAGTTGAACACCCTGCAGGGCGAGCCTCCGCGCGCGGACGGGGTGTACGGGGAGGCCTTCGCCAACGCGGAGGGGCTCGCACCGCTGCGGATGGCGGTGCTCGGGGACTCCACCGCCGCCGGGTTCGGTGTGGACCGGGGCCGGGACACGCCCGGGGCGCTGCTGGCCGGCGGTATCGCGGCGATGGCGGAGCGGCCGGTCCGGCTGTTCGTCGCCGCGGCGAACGGGGCCGCCTCGAACGACCTGGAGCGGCAGCTGGCCCTGGTGCTGGCGGCGGAGCCCTCCCCGGACGTCGCGCTGATCATGATCGGGGCCAATGACGTCACCCAGCGCATCAAGCTGGCCGACTCGGTGCGGATGCTCAGCGACACCGTCCGCCGGCTGCGCGCGGCCGGGGCCGAGGTCATCGTCGGGACCTGTCCCGACCTGGGCACCATCGAACCGGTCCGCCCGCCGCTGCGGACGATCGCCCGCCGCGCCAGCCGTCAGCTCGCGGCGGCGCAGACCATCGGCGTGGTCGAGGCGGGCGGGCGCAGCGTGTCGCTGGGCGCGCTGCTCGGCCCCGAGTTCGACCACAGGCCGGAGATGTTCGCCTCGGACCGCTACCACCCCTCGGCCCAGGGCTACCAGACGGCGGCCATGGCCCTGCTGCCGTCGATGTGCGCGGCGCTGGGCGTCTGGCCGGAGGAGGAGCGCGCGGACGCCTTCCGCGGCGAGGGCGTCCTGCCGGTGGCGCAGGCCGCCGCGGAGGCGGCGGGACGGGGCGGCACGGAGGTGGCCGGTGCGGCGATCCAGGGCTCGGAGTCCGGGCCCCGGGGACGCTGGGCGCTGCTGAAGCACCGCCGCCGCCGGATCCTGCCCGCTGAGGCACCCGCCGGGGCACCCGCCGGCCCGCCCGGTGCAACGTCAGGCAATTCACACGCCGTCGACGCAGACGCACGCGCTACCTGACGGTAATTTGGCGACCTGGTACCCACCGTTCCCTCCCTGTCACCTTCTGGAGTCCTGATGCCCGAAGCCGTCATCGTCAGCACCGCCCGCTCGCCGATCGGCCGCGCGGTCAAGGGCTCGCTCAGGGACGTGCGCCCGGACGACCTGACCGCGCAGATCATCGCGGCCGCGCTCGCCAAGGTGCCCGAGCTCGACCCGCGCGACATCGACGACCTGATGCTCGGCTGCGGCCTGCCCGGCGGCGAGCAGGGCTACAACCTGGGTCGCGTGGTCGCCGTGCAGATGGGCATGGACCACCTGCCCGGCTGCACCATCACCCGCTACTGTTCCTCCTCGCTGCAGACCTCGCGGATGGCACTGCACGCGATCAAGGCCGGCGAGGGCGACGTCTTCATCTCGGCCGGCGTCGAGACCGTGTCCCGCAGCGTCCTCAAGGGCTCCTCGGACGGCCTGCCGGACACCAAGAACCCGCTGTTCGCGGAGGCCGAGGCGCGTACCGTCGCCACCGCGGAGATGACCGGCGCCCCGGTCTGGGAGGACCCGCGCGCCGCCGGCCTGGTGCCGGACGTCTACATCTCCATGGGCCAGACCGCCGAGAACCTCGCCAAGCTCAAGGGCATCAGCCGCCGCGAGCAGGACGAGTTCGGCGTCCGCTCGCAGAACCTCGCCGAGAAGGCCATCGCGGACGGCTTCTGGGCCCGCGAGATCACCCCGGTGACCACCCCCGACGGCACCGTCGTCAGCACCGACGACGGCCCGCGCGCCGGGGTCACCCTGGAGGCGGTCTCCGGCCTCAAGCCGGTCTTCCGCCCCGACGGCACCATCAACGCGGGCAACTGCTGCCCGCTGAACGACGGCGCGGCGGCGCTGGTCATCATGTCCGACACCAAGGCGCGGGAGCTCGGCCTCACCCCCCTGGCGCGGATCGTCTCCACCGGCGTGTCGGGCCTCTCCCCCGAGATCATGGGCTACGGGCCGGTCGAGGCGTCCAAGCAGGCGCTGCGCCGGGCCGGGCTGTCCATCGGCGACATCGACCTGGTCGAGATCAACGAGGCCTTCGCCGCCCAGGTCATCCCCTCCTACCAGGACCTGGGCATCGACCTGGACCGCCTCAACGTCAACGGCGGCGGCATCGCCGTCGGCCACCCCTTCGGCATGACCGGCGCCCGCATCACCGGCACGCTGATCAATTCGCTCCAGTGGCACGACAAGCAGTTCGGCCTGGAGACCATGTGCGTCGGCGGCGGCCAGGGCATGGCGATGGTCATCGAGCGGCTGAGCTAGAGCCTGGCTGACACGTTTGGCCTACAGCGGCCGACATAAAGTCCGGGTCTCCCTTTCAAGGAGACCCGGACTTCTTTTTTTATGCCTTCAACACAACCTGTCGACAGCGGGTAATCACCCAGTCACCATGCGTTGATTTTTCGAGGACGGACATTTACCGAAATGTCAGATCTCACAGAAACAAAAGACTTCCCGGGCTCCCGCGAATTGTCCGTCTGGGGCACTGTTGGACTGACCGCCAGTTCTACCCTTCGCAAGGGGTGCACCCGTGACCGTCCTCCTCGTAGTACTCGCCCTGCTCGTGCTCGTCCTCGCCGCCGCCACCGCGGTCGGCTCGTTCCTCGCCGTCCGGGCGCTCAACGCGCTCGACCGCCGCTTCGACGCGTCCGTGCGCGACGCCGTCGCAGCCGCGCTCGCGGACGACCGGGAGCGGGAGATGGCCGAGGCCCGGACGTTCTGGGCCGAGCAGGAGGCCAGGGCCGCCGAGGACGAGCTCTTCGGCGGCGGACTGGGATCCGGGGACGGCATCGGCGTCGACGAGACCTTCGGCGAGAACCTGGTGCTGCTGCCGGCCCCGCGCGGCTACGTCGACGACGAGGGCACCATGGACCCCGAGTTCGCCGACGCGCTGCGCACGGCCCTGGAGAACCTGATCTCCGAGACCGAGGCCGCCCCCGGCCGCGGCGCCGGAAGCGGCGCCCACCACCCCTCGCTGCCCGGCTTCGTGCCGCAGCCCACACCCACCCCGGAGTGGACGGACCTGCGGCTCAACGAGCTGGTGGACGTCGGCACCCTGCTGCGGGACGTCCGCCCCGGGCCGATGGGCGCCCTGGACGTCTATGTGTTCGAGGACGAGACCACCCTGTGCATCGCCCCCGGCGACCCCGAGACCGGCGCACGCCTCCGCGACGCCGTCAACGGCGGCGGCGAGGTGCGCCTGCTGGGCAGCTCACGGCTCCCCGGCGGGCACGCGCTGACCTTCACCCTGGGTGAGGAGACCGCCTACATCCTGGCCGACCGCGTGGTCGCCAGCCTCTGATCCCTGCTCTTCTGATCCCTGCTCCCGAGGCTCAGAGCTTCAGGGCCTCAGAGCTTCCGGGTCACGGCGCCCACCAGCGCCACACTCGCGGCGAGGACGGCTTCGGCCTCCTCGCCGCTCTGGTTCTCGGCGTCGCCGCCGGCTTCCCGCAGCGCCGCCCCCAAGTCATGGGCGGCCAGGGCGATCTGGTCGCCCACCGCGAACACACCCACCTCCGGCAGCTCCTGGACCCGCAGCCCCTCCAAGATCTGCGCCCGGCGCGCGAGTTCACGCGCCAGCGCGAGGCCCTCGGGGGCGAGCCGTCCGAGCCGGCTCTGCGGCATCGAGCGGAAACGGTCCGCCAGCCGCTCGGCCGCGGAAAGGAGTGGTGTGGGATCGGGCATGTACTGAGCGTATCCGGGCGCGAGGGGTGAAGCGGTGCCGCACCGGGTACGGGTCGGCCGGGTACGACTGTTGCCAAGCCATCGGTGCTGCGGCACAGTCGGCCTTAGGCCCCTACTCCTTGACGGCTCCTGGAGGCGCCCTGTGTCCCTCATGTACTCCGCCGTGACCCACCAGAATCTCCTCTCCCGAATCCCCGCCGTGACCGGACGAGAGCTCAACGAGTGGCTCAAGGCCGTGGACGACGGCCCGAGCCTGCACCGCTGCGAGGAGAAGATCGACTGGCTGCGCGCCACGTACGACATCTCGTACGGGTACGCCAAGGCCATCGTGCACGAGTACGACCTGCGCCGTGCCGCCGCGCGCATGTCAATGTAGCAAGAACAGTAGTGCCCGGAGCCGGATTTGAACCGGCACGGCCTGGCGGCCAGCGAGGTTTAAGCTCGCCGTGTCTGCGATTCCACCATCCGGGCCTTTCCCCACCCCTGAGCCTAGCCGCAGGCCACCCCGGCCACGCCCATGCCTGGAAGGAAGTTGTCTCATTTCACTGCCTTCTGACGCATCGTCGGCTCAGTTTGGGCACTCGGAGGCGCATGGTGACAGCTCCTGCTGGGTAAGGGGGCGGCTCGACCGCTCCTAGGGGACCGCTCATCCCTTGGGAGGAGCTGCCACACCCCCGGATACAGCCCAGGTGTGGACGGACAACCGTCCGCCGGGGCGACGGTTCGGAGGGATCCGGAGGGGAGGATGGGAACGCGGTCAGATCCCGCGTCCCGTCCCCTCTCCCTGGAGCACACCTGTGACCACGTCCCTGCGCACCGCCGCCGCGGCCCGCGCCGTCGACCTCAGCAAGGTCTACGGCGAGGGCGACACCCGCGTCACCGCGCTCGACCGGGTCTCGGTCGAGTTCCAGAGCGGCCAGTTCACCGCGATCATGGGGCCCTCGGGCTCCGGCAAGTCCACGCTGATGCACTGCATGGCAGGCCTGGACACCGTCTCCTCCGGCTCCGCGAGGATCGGCGAGACGGAGCTCGGCGGCCTCAAGGACAAGCAGCTCACCAAGCTGCGCCGGGACCAGATCGGCTTCATCTTCCAGGCGTTCAACCTGCTGCCCACCCTGACGGCGCTGGAGAACATCACGCTGCCGATGGACATAGCCGGGCGCAAGCCCGACCGGAAGTGGCTGGATCAGGTCGTCGCGACCGTCGGCCTCGCCGACCGCCTCGGCCACCGGCCGTCCCAGCTGTCCGGCGGCCAGCAGCAGCGCGTGGCCTGCGCCCGCGCCCTGGCCAGCCGTCCGGAGATCATCTTCGCGGACGAGCCGACCGGCAACCTGGACTCCCGCTCCGGCGCGGAGATCCTCTCCTTCCTCCGCTCCTCCGTGCGCGAGCTCGGCCAGACCGTGGTCATGGTCACCCACGACCCGGTCGCCGCCTCCTACGCCGACCGCGTGGTCTTCCTCGCCGACGGCAGGATCGTCGACGAGATGCAGGACCCGACCGCCGACAGCGTCCTGGACCGGATGCGTCGCTTCGACGCCGCCGGCCGGACCAGCTGAAGGGGCCGGTCACCTCCATGTATCGCACCGCACTGCGCAACGTCCTGGCCCACAAGGGCCGACTGCTGATGACCATGCTGGCCGTCCTGCTCGGCACCGCGTTCGTCGCCGGGACCATGGTCTTCTCCGACACCGTCGGCCAGTCCTTCAAGAACAGCGTCTCCAGCACCTACGCCAACGTCTCCGTCCAGGTGAAGGACAACGACGCCGGAGTCCAGTTCGGACAGGCGTCCAAGCGGGACGAGAACAGCGGGGACACCCCGCTGACCCAGGCCACCGTCGACCGGATCGCCGCCCTGCCGGGCACCGGGACCGTGCGCGGCACCGTCACCGGCTTCGCCGGGCTCTCCGACCCCAACGGCGACCTCATCGGCAGCGCCGGCAACACCGAGGGCAGCAACTGGGCCCCCGACAGCGCCGGCCAGGACACCAACTACCCGATGGTGCAGGGCACCGGACCGGTCGACTCGCACCAGATCGCCATCGACCAGAAGACCGCTGCCAAGAACGGCTTCACCGTCGGCGACACCGTCCGGATGGCCGTGAACGGACCGGTCATGCAGATGACCGTCACCGGGATCTTCACCACCACCGACCCGCAGGTGAAGGCCGGCGGATCGCTGGTGCTGTTCGACACCGCCACCGCCCAGGGCCTCTACCTCAAGGCGGGGCAGTTCGACAGCATCCAGGCCACCGCCAAGCCCGGCACCAGCCAGGACCAGCTGCTCGCCGAGGTCCAGCCGGTCGTCCCGCACGGCTCCAACATCAAGACCGAGACCGGGACCCAGCTCTCCGCCGACCAGGCCGCCGCCATCCAGTCCGCCATGTCCGGGATGAAGACCGCGCTGCTGGCCTTCGCCGGGATCGCCCTCTTCGTCGGCATCTTCCTGATCTCCAACACCTTCACCATGCTGATCGCCCAGCGGACCCGCGAGCTGGCGCTGATGCGCGCCATCGGGGCCAGCCGCCGCCAGGTCACCAACTCGGTCCTGCTGGAAGCCCTGTTCGTGGGCGTCAGCGCCTCCCTGGCCGGCCTGGTCGCCGGGATCGGGCTGGGCGCGCTGCTGCAGAAGGTCCTGGGGTCGATGGGCGGAGCGACCCTCTCCGGGTCGCTGGTGGTCTCCCCCACCACCATCGTCTCCACGCTGCTCACCGGCATCGTGGTGACCGTGCTCGCGGCGCTGCTGCCGGGCATCCGCGCCTCCCGGGTCGCCCCGGTGGCCGCGATGCGCAGCGGCGACCAGCCCGCCAGCCAGAAGAGCCTGATCGTCCGCAACAGCATCGGCGGCGTCCTGGCCCTGCTCGGCGCGGCGCTGGTGCTGCTGGGCGTCCACACCGGCGGCAGCGGCGGCCGGATGCCGGTCGCGGCGGGCGCGGTGTTCGTGCTGATCGGCGTGTTCGTGCTGACGCCGCTGCTCTCCCGCCCGGTGATCGCGGTCGTCGGACCGCTGTTCGCCCGGCTGTTCGGGATCTCCGGCAAGCTCGCCAAGCAGAACGCGGTGCGCAACCCGCGCCGGACGGCGGCCACCGCCTCGGCGCTGACCATCGGCGTGACGCTGATCAGCGCGCTGACGGTGATCGGCGCGTCGATGACCAGCGCCATCGACAAGCTGGTGACGCAGGACATGAAGGCCGACTACTCGGTCAGCTCGCAGATCAACCCGACGGTCTCGCCCTCACTGCTGCCGCAGATCGCCAAGACCCCCGGGGTGGCCGCCTACAGCGTCCTGGACGACCAGTACCTCCAGGTCGGCGGCAAGGCCCTGTCGGTCACCGGCGTGGACGCGACCTCCTTCGACCAGCTGGTCGCCCCGACGATGGTCAGCGGCTCGACCGATTCGCTGAAGCAGGGCGGCATCCTGATCGACCAGGACCACGCCACCAGCGACCACCTGAGCGTCGGCAGCACCCTGCCGGTGACCTATCCGAACGGCAGCGCCGGGACGCTGACGGTCGGCGGGATCTACCAGAACAGCGGCCTGCTGGGCCCGGTCCTGATGAGCGAGTCGGTGCTGAGCCCGCACACCACCGCGCCGTACTACAACACCGTCCTGATCAAGGGCACGGACGGGGCGACCCCGGCGCTGCAGCAGGCGCTGAAGAACGCGACCGGTGACAACCCGCTGATCCAGGTGAACACCAAGCAGCAGCTGCAGCAGCAGTTCAGCTCGGTGATCACGCTGCTGCTGAACGTCATGTACGCGCTGCTGGGCATGGCCGTGGTGATCGCGATCCTGGGTGTGGTCAACACCCTGGCCATGTCGGTGTTCGAGCGGAAGCGCGAGATCGGGATGCTGCGGGCGATCGGCCTCGACCGGCGCGGCATCAAGCGCATGGTCCGGCTGGAGTCGGTGGTGATCGCGGCCTTCGGCGCGGTGATGGGCATCGCCATCGGCAGCTTCCTCGCCTGGGCGGCGGTCAGGCTGCTGGGTGACGCGATCACCGGGCTGACCACCACGCTCCCTTACGGGCAGCTCGCGGGCTATGTGGTCGGCGCGGCCCTGATCGGCCTGCTGGCCGCCCTGTGGCCGGCCCGCCGGGCCGCCAAGCTGGACATCCTGGCCAGCATCAAGACCGACTGAGGTCGAGTCAGGACTGCCCCGGACCCCCGCGTGGGGGGAGGTCCGGGGCAGTCTGCTGTGGCGTGCCGGTGCGTGCGATCGCAAGGAGCTCGGGCACGGTCGGGCAGGCCCCCGCTACCAACGGCCAGTGCCCCGGCCTCTCGGGGAGAGAGGCCGGGGCACTTACGGCAGCGGTGCCGGTATGAGCACCACAGGTGTGGTCCGGCGACGCTGCCGGGCTTCGGGGGGTTACTGCGCTACTGCGGGGGAAGCAGCCGGGAAGCCGCTATGCGGAGACCTTCTCGGCCTCGACGACCTTCGGCTTCGGGGCGGGGGCCGCCGCCTCGACGAAGGTCTCGCGGGGACGCTCCATCTCCACCAGGGAGACGGTCTCGCGCTTGAGGAACATCGCGAGGGTCCAGTCGGCGAAGACGCGGACCTTGCGGTTCATCGTGGGGACGCGGCTGCCGTGGTACAGGCGGTGGAACCACCAGGCCGGGCGGCCCTTCAGCTTGTACTTGCCGAACATGATCGCGACGCCCTTGTGGAGACCCAGGCCGGCGACCGCGCCCAGGTTCTTGTGGGAGTACTCCTTCTGCGGGAAGCCCCGCATCCCGGAGATCACGTTGTCGCCGAGCACGACGGCCTGGCGGACGGCGTGCTGGGCGTTCGGCGGGCACCAGGCGCCCTCGCCGACGGCGAGGTCCGGCACCTGGGCGTTGTCGCCGGCGGCCCAGACGTTGGTGAAGCCGGTGACCTGGAGGGTCGGGGCGGCGTCCACGTGTCCGCGCGGGCCGAGCGGCAGGCCGAAGTTGTTGAGCGCCGGGTTGGGCTTGACGCCGGCCGTCCAGATGATGGTGGAGGCGTCGACCTCGATGCCGTTCTTGAGGACGACGTGCTTGTCGACGCAGGAGTCCATCGAGGTCTCGATGTAGATCTCGATGCCGCGCTCCTCGAGCTTCTCCTTGGTCCACAGACCGAGGTCCGGGCCCATCTCGGGGAGGATGCGGTTGGCCGCCTCGACCACGATGAAGCGCATGTCCTCGCGCTTCACGTTGTGGTAGATCTTCGCGGCGTCGCGCGCCATGTCCTCGAGCTCCGCGATGGTCTCGATGCCCGCGAAGCCGCCGCCGATGCAGACGAAGGTGAGCGCCTGCTTGCGCACCTTCTCGTCGGTGGTGGACTCGGCCTTGTCCAGCTGGGCGATCACGTGGTTGCGGAGGCTGATGGCCTCCTCGACCGACTTGATGCCGATGCCGTGCTCGGCGAGACCGGGGATCGGGAAGGTACGGGAGACCGAGCCGAGCGCGACGACGAGGTAGTCGAAGGGCAGCTCGTACGAGTCGCCTGCGGCCGGGACTATGGTCGCCAGCTTGCGCTCCTGGTCGACGGAGGTGACGTGGCCCGTCAACACCTCCGCGTCCTTCAGGACCGTGCGCAGCGGGGCGACGAGGTTGCGAGGCGCGACACTGCCGGCCGCCGCCTCGGGAAGGAAGGGCAGATACGTCATGTAGGACCGCGGGTCGACGACCGTGACGGTCGCCTCCCCGTAGCGCATCTTCTTGAGGATGCGCATCGCGGCATACATGCCGACGTA
>Ga0302314_10002052_pt1 | contig 37620 bp, 23 predicted proteins | sample III_Palsa_N2_3_FD_200533 | JGI IMG/M metagenome (GOLD analysis project Ga0302314, IMG submission 200533) | Peat permafrost microbial communities from Stordalen Mire near Abisko, Sweden - III_Palsa_N2_3 | ecosystem: Environmental > Terrestrial > Soil > Palsa > Peat permafrost | place: Sweden...
GCTCATGATCGCGCCCGTGCCGTAGTCGGCGAGGATGTAGTTCGCAACCCAGATGGGCACGGCCTCGCCGTTGAACGGGTTGATTGCGAAGCGGCCCGTGGGGATACCGTGCTTCTCGATCGCGCCGAGGTCTCCCGCCTCCTTCGCACGCTTCTGCTGCTCGAGCAGCTCGTCGATCTGAGCGGCCAGGGCTGGGTCTTCGGCGGCGAAGGCTTTGGCGATCGCGTGTTCAGGGGCGAGTTGCACCGAGGTCGCCCCGAAGATGGTGTCAACGCGAGTGGTGAAGACAGTAATCTTCGCGGCCGATTCGGCTGCGCCCTGGACGGCGAACGCGACGTGCGTGCCGTCGCTGCGGCCGATCCAGTTGCGTTGCATGGTGCGCACCTTCTCGGGCCACCCCCCCAGTTCGTCGAGGCCAGTGAGGAGTTCGTCGGCGTACTGCGTGATGCGAAGGAACCACTGGGTGAGGTCGCGCTGTTCGACGGGCTCTTCTTCGTGCCGCCAGCAGCAGCCGTTGACGACCTGCTCGTTCGCGAGGACCGTCTGACAGAGATTGCACCAGTTAACCTTGCTCTTCTTCCGGTAAGCCAGCCCCTTCTCGAACATTTTGAGGAAGATCCACTGGTTCCAGCGGTAGTAGTTGGGCAGGCAGGTGGTGACTTCGGTCGACCAGTCGTAGCTGAGGCCCATGCGGCGCATCTGCTTCCGCATCGCGGCGATGTTCGAGAGGGTCCACTCGCGCGGAGGAGTGTTGTTCTTGAGGGCGGCGTTCTCGGCGGGCAGACCGAAGGCATCCCAACCCATCGGGTGGAGGACATTGTGGCCGCGCATCCACATGAAACGAGCAAGGGCGTCGCCGATGGCGTAGTTGCGGACGTGGCCCATGTGGAGCTGGCCACTGGGGTAGGGGAGCATCTCGAGCACGTAGTACTTGGGCTTGCCTGCGTCGTGCGGGCCGGCGGCGTAGAGGCTCTCATCGGCGTCCCAGCGGGCCTGCCAGCGGGGCTCGATCTCGGCCGGGTTGTAGCGCTCGGGTTCTGTTCGCGCTTCTGTTCCTTCCACGGCTACGGCCGTGGCTTCTTCTGTTCTCTCGTCCATCTTTCTATTGTAAAGAAAGCAGTCAAGGGGCGTTCATCCCGCGGATTTGCGGGCTATCCGGCAGCGAGTGTGCGGAGGACGCCGACGTTGCGGGCCTCGTCGCCGGGGGCGTCGACGGGAGTTTCGGCGATGAAGGAGGAGTGCGAAAAACGGGTGTCGTGGAGGAGGCGGCGGAAGGCGGCGGCACCGATGGTGCCCTCCCCTATGTGTTCGTGGCGGTCGAGTTTGGACCCCATGGCGGCCTTGGCGTCGTTGCAATGCCAGACCCTGACGGCTTTCGCGCCGACGGTCGATTCGACGAGCTTCATGGTCTCGATGTAGCCGTCTTCGGAGACGATATCGTAGCCGGCGACGTGGACGTGGCAGGTGTCGAGACAGACGGCGACGGGGGCACAGGGTTTGAGGGTCTCGACGAGCTCGGCGACCTGCTCGAGTTTGCCGCCGAGAGAGAACTCGGCCCCGGCGGTGTTTTCGATGAGGATGTGGAAGTCTTTTCCGGCGAAGGAGATGCCGTCGACGGCGCGCTCGATGGACTGGGCGGCGAGGCGGAGACCCTCTTCGCGGGTGAGGCCCTTCCAGCTGCCGGGGTGCAGGACGAGCGACTCGGCGCCCCAGGCGAGGGCGCGCTCGACCTCGCCACGGAAGGCGGCGATGGAGTTTTCGCGGACGGATTCCGTTTGGCTGCAACAGTTGATGAGGTAGCTGGCGTGGATGCAGATGGGACCGATGTCGTGCTGGGCGCGGAGGTCGCGCATCTTCTGGGCGTCTTCTGGTTTGACGGGCGCGGCCTTCCACATGCGCGGGCTGGACGAGAAGAACTGGAAGGTGTTGGCGTTGGCTTCGACGGCGCGGTTGACTGCGGTCCACGCTCCGCCTGCTGTGCCGAGATGAACGCCGATTCGTTTCTTGTTCGCTTGTGCCATGCTTCGAGCTTAGCTCATTTGGACTGTATGATTTCCGCATGGCCGAAACTCAGAACTTCAAGAATCATGGGCGGATCGATCCTCCGTATCACTTTATTGCGGTGCCGATTCTGCTGTTGAATGTGTTCTTTACGATTTATGTCGCGATCCATCATGCGCTGCATCATGGGTCGGATCATCTGGGCGTTCACATCTGGCTGGTCATCGTGGCGATTGCGCTGTTTGTTGCCGCGGCGAATATGCGGGTGAAGGATCTGGTGGTTCAGAACCGGGTGATTCGGCTGGAAGAGAAGCTGCGGTATGCGGCGGTTTTGAGCGCGGAAGAGAATGCGGCGGCTCAGGCGTTGACGCTCAATCAGGTGATCGCGCTGCGGTTTGCTTCCGATGCGGAGCTTTCGAGGCTGATTGCGCGGACGCTCAAGGAGAAGCTGGAGCCGAAGCAGATCAAGTTGGCGATCGTGAACTGGCGGGCGGATTTGCTGCGGGTTTGAGCGGTTTCGTCCACGATTTGGGCAGGCTTGTGGCGATTTCGGGCGGGTTTTGGCGGTTCGCAGAGCCGTTTGTGGCTGATTTGCGCGTGATTTTGTGGTGTTCGCGTGGTGAATTGCGCGGTTTTCTGGATACGCGGTGGACAAACGAAGAGCGTTGGCATTGTGTGGCTCGATTGCTTCCTTGCCCCTCCCCCCCGGGGGGCGAGCGTTGCGGGCTCGACTCTTTTGAATCAGCAGCTTAGCGGATTGATCGACGCTAAGCTCTTCATTCGCTTTGGGTTAGAGGGTAAGTTCCTCTCTCCGAAGGAGTTAGCCTTGGTTCCAGATTTGATGATGAGGGCACCCCTCCCTCGGGTGGTTCGGCGCCACCCAGCGCTTCATCCTCTTTGATCGTAGTTGGTGGTGGGTGAGGCGGCAAGGAAATTCGCCGAGGTTTTTGGTGGTTCTTTTTAAGACAAATTCGGGGGGCCTCCACTGCGCTCCTCACGGTAAAGCTGTGAGGAGCTTCGGTCGGAATGACACGGTCTTGTGGGCAGGTGAAAACTACTTCGTAAGACAACTACAACGGCAACAACAGCGACAAAACCAACGACAACCACAACAACAACCAGAACCAGAACCAGAACCAGAACAACAACAACAACGGCAACGGCAACGGGCAACGGGCAACGGGCAACGGGCAACGGGCAACGGGCAACGGCAAAAGCAAATCCTCCCGCTACGCGGAAGGATGACAAGATTTTGGGGTCGGATGACAAGACTTCTTGGCGATGGTTACCGTTGCTCCTTGAAACTGGCCTGAAATGGAACTTGAGCTAGTACTTTGGTGATGGAGAGCAGGGCGAAAATGAACCTCGTTCCAAAGACAGTCCGTCTATAAGACCGTACGGTTAATAAGGGTGTCGAACAATCGGCCCCGATCCGAATGGCAGCGGATTCGTCCGCGTGATGTGACTTATGACAAACAAATCTTCGCAGTCGCTAGCAGTTGCGCTAAGTGTTCTTTTGCTTCTCTCCGGTGTGTGTTCGCTGGTCTTCTCAGTGGGCGAATGCAGTGGGTTCTTTCCGACGATGAGTGGCGTGGAGTCGAGTGCTCCTGCGGGCACAGGGATGGCGATTAGCCAGTAAGCTTTGACGAAACAGCAAACGGCTCACCGGGATGAATCCGGTGAGCCGTTTTGGTTTGCTCTTTGTCCTGCCGGACGGGCCCGCTACGCGCGGGGCGGTCACTTCGTGACTTTCGATCCGCTTCGCGCGTGGTGCTCCCGTTGGTCGCCACAGATCTCTGTGCGGACCAACGGGAGGGGCGATGCGAAGCTTCCACACACCACGAAGTGGTCGCCGCCCGCGCAGGGCGCTTTTCGTCTTCGGTTAGTAGACGTCGCGCTGGTAGCGCTTCTGCTTCTTCATTGTCTCGAGATACTCGGCGGCGTGCTCCAGGGTGCCGTGCGAACCCTTGGCGATGACGTCGAGAAGAGCGTTTTCGACGTCCTTGGCCATGCGAGTGGCGTCGCCGCAGACGTAGAAGAACGCGCCACGCTCGAGCCACGCGAAGAGCTCAGCAGCCTTCTCCTGCAGGCGATCCTGCACGTAGACCTTGTGGGCCTGGTCGCGCGAGAAAGCGGTGTCGAGATGGGTGAGGATGCCGTCCTTGTGCATGGCCTCGAGCTGGTCCTGGTAGAGGTAGTCGAGCTTGGCGCGCTGGTCGCCGAAGAAGAGCCAGTTGTCGCCCTTCTGGCCGGTGGCCTGACGCTCTTCAAGGAAAGCGCGGAAGGGCGCGATGCCGGTGCCGGGGCCGACCATGATGATGGGAGCAGTGGTGTCTTCGGGCAGGCGGAACATGGTGTTGGCGTGGAGGAAGATGGGCATGGTCGTGCCGACGGGGGCGCGCTCGCCGAGGTGGCCGGAGGCCAAGCCCTGCCGCTCGCGGCCGTGGGAGTCGTAGCGGATGACGCGGACGGTGGTGTGGACGGAGTCCGGGTGCATGGCCTGGCTGGAGGCGATGGAGTACATGCGCGGCGTCAAGCGGGCGAGCACGTTGAAGAGCTGCTGCGGCTTGGTGAGGATGCCGGGGAAGTCGTTGGCGAGGTCGAGGAACTCGCGGCCCCAGCAGTACTCTTCGGCGCGGGCCTTGTTGTCGGGGCCAAGGTATTGCTTGAGGCCTTCGGGGACGGCGTCGGGGGTGGCGCTGAGGAGCTTGCCGTACTGGTTGACGGCGCTGCGAGTGAGCTTGCCGATAGCGAGCCGGGTGCGGAGGGCTTCGTGGAGGGAGATCTCGACTTTGTAGTGGTCGAGGACGCGCTCGTCGCCGGTGTAGTTGAGGGCGGAGAGGACGGCGGCGACTTCGGGCTCGCGGTTCTCGGGGATGATGCCGACGGCGTCGCCGGGAGCGTAGTGCATGCCGGGCTCAAGCGCCATCTCGATGTGGCGCGTCTCTTTTTCGGAGTGCTCGGCGGTGATCTGCACGTTGACCGTTACGGCAGAGGTGTAGGGGTTGTTGCGAGTGTACTTCTGCGCGTGGGCGGTAGCGGGGGCCGAGGCTTCGACCTGATCGGTGACTGAACTCATAGAGGTAATTCTAAAGGAAAGGGACTAGGGAATAGGGCCTAGGGAATTGGAAATGCCCATTTGCCCTGGCGGAGTCACTTCGTGACGTGTGATTGCTTCGCGTGGTCCTCCCGTTGGTCGGCACGAGATTCTGTGCCGACCAACGGGAGGACCACGCGAAGCGATTATCCACCACGAAATGGTCGCCCCGCGCGCAGCGGGCCCGTCCGGCAGGACCGCTTCACTCGTTAGAGGACGTTGAAGGGCGTGTCGGCTTCGGCGCGGGAGGTGCGGAGGAAGGCGGGAGAGGCAGTCGGGTTGGTGGCCAGGGCGAGGTTCCAGGCTGGGGATTGAAGCTCCGGCATGGGGGCGGCAGAGAAGAGCTTGCGGGTCTGGGCGGCGATCCAGCGGGCCCAGCGCTTGGACTTCTTGCGACGGGCGCTGTCGGTGGAGATGCCGGTGCCGGCGTACATCTGGCGGTAGAGCTTGGAGAGCAGGACGAAGGCGACGCGGGCGCGGAGGTTGGGGACGCAGGAGGAGCGGGTCCAGATGGCGCCCCAGTCGTAGAAGCGGTCCCAGACGCGCTGGGTGCGCTCGCGGATCTCGTCGGAGCTCATGGAGGGGTGGGGGGTGAACATCTTGGGGCGGACTTCGGTGGGGATGAGCCAGTAGCGGGTGATGGGGATGTCGCCGACGAGGGTGGGGGCTTTGGCCTGCTCTTTTTCCCAGCGGCCAAAGTCGACGGTGCCGGGGAAGGGGGTCATCATGACGAACTGGGCGAAGGTGACACCGGCTTTGAGGGCCATCTCGACGGTGGCGTCGAAGGTTTCGGGCTTGTCTGTGGGGAGGCCGAAGATGAAGGAGCCGAGGACGTGGACGCCATGCTGCTTGAAGGTCTGGAGTTGGCGGGCCAGGGCTTCGCCGGAGTAGTTGAAGTCCTTGAAGACGGCCTTGAGGCCTTCGGGGGTGACGGCTTCGACGCCGACCAGGGCGCCTTTGATGTTGGCGCGGCGCATGGCGTCGAGATACTCACCGTCTTCGCCGGCTTCCATGGTGATCTGGGTGAAGAAGACCATGTCTTTGGGGAGCTTCGACAGCTCTTCCATGAGCTGGAAGCGCTCTTTGCGGATGGCGGTGAGCTCTTCGAGCTTGGCGAGGTTGTTCTGCTCGCGGGCAAGGCGGAGGTCGGTGAGGGTGACGGGGTAGAAGTTGTCGTCGGCCAAGGCGATGTAGCGGAAGCCGATGCGGCGGAGGTCGACGATCTCGTCGACGACGCTTTGGAAGGCGCGCTGGCGGGGCTGCTGGCCGTCGGTGCGCCAGACGCTGCAGAAGGAGCAGTGCTTGGGGCAGCCGCGAATGGTCTGGACGGAGGCCCACATGTACTTGTTGGGGGGCATGAGATCCCAGCGGGCAGCGAGGAACTCGGTGCCCCCGATGCGGCCGCCGTCGTAGAGGCGCTCGGGGGAGCCGGCGATACAGTCGAGGACGCACTTGCCCCAGGCGATGTCTCCGTCACCTTTGACAACGGCGTGGGCTTCGCCGCGGTCGTAGCACTCTTCGGGGAAGAGGGTGGCGTGGATGCCGCCGTAGATGACCCAGGCTCCGCGGGCGCGGGCGATGCGGCCGACGGCGTAGCCGCGGAGGGCGTTGCCGGTGTGGACGCTGATGCCGACGATGTCGCCGGGGGAGATGGTGTCGGGGTCGATGGGCTCGAGGGACTCGTCGACCAGGAGGGGGTCACCGGCGACGGCGGGGGTGGCGGCAGCGAGAACGAAGAGCCAGCGGGGCGTGATGACAGCAGTGCCGAACGAGTTATCGCTTGGGTTTACTAGATGAACTTGGATGGGACCCGGCTTTCGACGTGCGAGGGACGGCTTCACAGAGTCGAGGTGCCGAGAAAATCATCTTCCCAGCTGTGGCTGGAGGACGATTGCCAGCCGGGAAGATCCCCGCCGGGCATTGGATATTGTCGTCTATCTTACAGATCGACGTGTCGGTTTTGGCTAAAAATGCAACCCTCGTTTGGGTCTGTGGTTCAAAAAAACACAGATTTTTCCTGGATGAGCGATCTCAAGAATGCAGGACTGGCGAGTTGGGAAACTCTGGCTGATTTAAGGGTTGGAGAGCTTCGGCGTGGGGAACCTTGGGGTGGGGAGATAGATCTCGCCGGTGGAGGTGGTGAGGGCCGGGGCGTAGTTCCGCTTGATGGCTTCGAGGATGGCCGGGGGCCAGCGCTCGTTTCCGGGTTCGATGCCGCGTTCGGTGCCAAGTTCGATTGTGAGGGGCGAGTTGAATTGGATTGCGGCGATGCGGTGATGCTCGAGGGCTTCGAGCATAGGGGTGGGGACGAGCTTGTGGAAGGCGATGAGGCGGGTGGCGTTGAAAGGATCGTAGAGGTAGGGCTTGTCGGCGAGGGTGCAGAGGAGGATGCTCTCGCAGAGGGCGGGACCGTTTGTGGAGCGGAGGAGGGCGAGTTGCTGGGCGAAGGCGGGTTGGGTGGCGGCGGCTTTGCGGTAGCGGGCGATGGGGCTCCAATCGCCGGTGATGAGGTAGGCGACGAGGAGCCAGGGGATGAGGAGCCAGAGGAAGCTGGCGGCGAGGGCAGTTTGTTGGACGCTGCGCGGAGTGGTTTCAGCGAGGCGCTGCCAGAAGAGAGCGATGAGCAGGGCGACGGCGAGGATCGCGGAGAAGAGGGCGTTGATGGAGACGCCGACGCCACCGCCGAAGTAGCCGCCGATGAAGAGCGAGGTGAGGAGAAGGAGGGCGGCGATGCGGCGCGTGGGGTCGCGGCGGAGGATCCACGCGGTGTAGAGCGCGACGAGGGTGGGGATGAGGAGCGGGCCGAAGACGTTGACGAGATCGTCGAGGGCTTTGGCGGTGGAGTAGGTGCGGGGTGCGAGGATCTGGGCGAGGAAGAAGGGGCCTCCGAAGTGGAGGTTGAGGGCGTAGGACGCGGCGGCGAAGAGGAGGCCGGGGAGGGCGAAGTAGAGGGTGTGCGCGCGGTTGCGGAGGGTGACGTCGATCAGGACGGCGAGGGGGATGTCGATGGGGTTGTGCTTGAGGTTGCCGCCGACGACGAAGAGGAGGGCGGAGGTGGTGAGGGCGAGGCGGCTGGTGGGGTTGCGGATGTAGACGTAGAGGCCGAGGAGGAAGACGGCGAGGGCGAGGAGTTGGGGGTCGTCCATGCCGACGTAGGCGTCGGCGTCGGTGCAGAAGAGGGCTGCGGTGTAGAAGGCGGCGAGGATCGCGAGGACGCGGGAGACGCCGAGGCGGTGGGCGATGGCGGCGATGAGGGCGGCGCAGGCGAAGAGGCTGAGGATGGAGACGATGCGGCCGGTGTAGAGGTAGTCGTGCGTGAGGGTGTGGAGCGCGGCCATGAGGGCGAAGGAGAGCATGGGGTAGTTGACGGTGGTCCATGCGGGAGGCGCGGCGTAGAGGTGGGCGTGATGGGTGACGAGAGAGGCGTTGTTGATGTTCCAGCCTTCGTTGTAGCCGACTTCGATGGGGAGGAAGGAGCGGGCGATGGGGAAGATGGTGGTGGCGAGGGCGAGGAGGATGCAGGCGAGGGTGAGCCAGAGGGATTGGTGCGATTTTTGATTGGGATGGTTGGGGGATGGATTTGGTTGATTGAGAGGTTTGGCGTCTGGATTATTTCTTGAGGGCGCGATGAGGAATGTTGGGCTATCCAGCAGTGGATGGGATGGGGAGTGAGAGTTGATGGTGGCTTGGTTCATTGTGGCTTGGTTCGTTGAGAGACGCGTCATTGGAGCACGTCCACGCGGCTGGTGAAGGCTTCGGCGATATGGGTTATCTCAGTGCGGGTGTTGGATGGAGCGGTGCGGTGCGGCATCTGCCAGGTGAAGAGGTTGCTGATGGAGTAGTTCCAGACGGAGCTGAGGACGATTCCGGCGAGGCCGGCGAGGTACCAGCGGGAGCCGGATTCGAGCAGGGCGTGGGCAAAGACGACGTTGGCCCACGCGCCGAACGAGCAGGCGATCCAGAAGGAGATGAGGCCGGAAACAAGGCGCAGGCCGCGTAGTTTGCGGTCGCGGTAGGTGATGAGGTTGTTGAGGAAGAAGTTCTCTGTCATGGCGACGAGGGTCGCGACGAGCTGGGCGGTACAGAACTTGAAGTGGAGTTCGGAGAGGAGGAGCGCGAGGGTGGTGAGGTAGGCGAGGATGCCGGTTGCGCCGACCAGCGAGAAGACGGCGAAGCGTGTGGGGATGAGGCCGCCGGTGCTCTTGTTGAGGATGAGGAAGAGGTATTCGACGGCGGTGTTGACGTCGAGCTTGCTTTCGCCGTGGCGGCGCTGGGCGAAGGTGTAGCCGACCTCGTCGAAGCGAACGGGGCGTTCGGATGAGGCGAAGAGGTCGACGAGGATCTTGAAGCCGCCGCCCTGGAGACGATGGACGACTTCGAGGAAGAAGCTGCGGCGGAGGAGGAAGAAGCCGCTCATAGGGTCGGTGAGTTCGCAGCGGGAGACGGCGTGGCTGATGCGGGTGCCGAGGTTGCTGAGAAGGACGCGATGGGAGGAGAAGTCGCCCATGCTGCCGCCGATGGCGTTGCGCGTGCCGACGACGATGTCGAGGGACTCTTCACGGAGGCGGGCGAGCATGCGGGGGAGGATGCGCTCGTCGTGCTGGAGATCGGCGTCCATGACGGCGATGAAACGGGCGGAGCTGGCGAGGATGCCTTCGGTGCAGGCCGAGGAGAGGCCACGGCGGCCGACGCGATGGAGGAGGCGGATGCGTGGGTCGCGGGCGGCGTAGGTGCGGATGAGGTCGGCGGTGTTGTCGGGTGAGTCGTCGTCGACGAAGAGGATTTCGAAGCGAAGGCCGGTGAGGGCTTGCTCGAGACGGCCGATGAGTTCGGGGATGTTGTCGCGCTCGTTGAAGGTGGGGAGGACGATGGCCAGATCGACCGGATAGGGAGCGGATGCTGGGAAGGAAGGTGAGGCAGAGATGTGGATCGAGTTCGAATACGTGTTCAAGATGTGCAACCTCAGGGCCCAACTGCAAGCGATCGAGAGTGCGGTGTTTGTGCGCTTCAGTTATGGCCTAGCGCGTTGCAATCCAGCATTCTCGTCACGGTCTAGGACGAGGCTTTGACGGGGCGAGATTCAGAGGGGTTTGTGGTATTTCGTGGGGTTGTTGGCTGGCGTCGATTGGGGATGAGAGCGTGTCGGCTTGACGAGAGAATGGGTCGTCTAACGATGATGGGCCGCGTGGATTTTGGAGAGACGAGCGATTTACGTCCCACCCTTCACGATGAGGCTGTGAAGGATGAGGCACCGGGCTGTAGGGGCGATGACGCGGTCGCGAGGTTCCGGTTGGAAGGGGCTGGTGTGGCGCGGAGTTTCAGCCTGGGAAGGGCTTGTTGATCGGCGTGGGACGGCAGGCGGTTGGAGTCATTCACACCGCTGCCGGTGGTATCCTAGCCCGAATACGATCGTTCGCGATCTCTCGAGGCAATAGCCGTACATGTCCAATCTTCTGAAGCAAACCGCCCTCCCCCCAGAGACTTCCACGGAACCAGTTGCAACCGAGGAAGCCGCAGAGTTTAGCCAGTCGTTTGATCAGATTCTTTCGGAGTTTGAGCGTGGCAGCACGCTGAAGACGAGCGAGGATAACCGGCAGATCAACGGGACGGTGGTGAAGGTGACCGCTGATCAGGTGTTTGTCGACATCGGGTATAAGACCGAGGGCGTGCTGCCGCTGGCTCCGTTTACGGCGGCGGGCGAGACGCCTGGGGTGGGCGACAAGCTGGTGGTGATGAGCAAGGGGCGCAACCTTGAGGGGTACTACGACCTGTCGCGGCAGAAGGTGGTGGTGCCGAAGGATATCTCGTCGCTGGAAGCGGCGTTTGCGGACCAGAGCATCATTAGCGGCACGGTGACGGCAATCGTGAAGGGTGGGCTGACGGTCGATATCGGCGTGCGGGCGTTTATGCCAGGCTCGCGCAGTGGAGCGCGCGATGCTGCCGAGATGGCGGCGCTGGTGGGACAGGAGATTCGCTGCAAGATTTTGAAGCTGGAGAAGGAAGGCGAGGAGTCGGTCGACATTGTGGTTGATCGGCGGGCGGTGGTTGAGGAAGAAGCGAAGGCCAGCAAGGACAAGCGGCATGCGGAGCTGAAGGAAGGCGACGTCGTAAATGGGACCGTTCGGTCGCTTGCGGAGTATGGAGCGTTTGTCGACCTCGGCGGAGTGGATGGGCTGCTGCATATCTCGGATATGGCGTGGAGCAGGATTGCCACGCCGAGCGATGTGTTGAGCGTCGGGGATTCGATCGATGTGAAGATTTTGAAGATCGATAGCCAGGCGACGCGACGGATTGCGCTGGGGTTAAAGCAGCTTCAGCCGCATCCTTGGGATGCGGTGCCAACGACCTATACGGTGGGTGAACGGATCAAAGGCGCGGTGACGCGGCTGACGGACTTTGGTGCGTTTGTGGAGCTGTCGCCGGGCATTGAGGGGATGATCCATGTCTCGGAGATGTCGTGGGCGAAGAAGGTGCGGAAGCCTGAGGATCTGGTGAAAGTCGGCGATGTGGTCGACGCGGTGATTCTGGGAATCAATGTTGCGGAGAAGCGGATTGCGCTGGGGTTGAAGCAGACGCTGGGGGATCCGTGGGCGGAGGCGCAGGCGAAGTTTGCGGTGGGCTCGACGGTGGAAGGGCCGGTGTCTTCGCTGACGAAGTTTGGCGCGTTTGTGACGCTGGCTGAGGGAGTGGAAGGGCTGATTCATGTGTCGGAGATCAGCGCGGAGAAGCGGATTGAGCGGCCGCAGGATGTGTTGCGGACGGGGCAGATCGTGCAGGCGAAGGTGCTGGAGATCGATCCGGCAAAGCGGCAGATGCGGCTGAGCATGAAGCAGCTGGTGCCGACGGGGCTGGACGAGTTTATCGCGGAGCATAAGGCGGGTGACGCGGTGACGGGGCGGATTACGAAGATCGGCAACGGTGGCGAAGCGAGCGTCGAGCTGGGCGATGGGGTGCATGCGAAGTGCGTGCTGCCTGCGGAAGAGGCCAAGGTTGTGGAAGAGGCGAAGCCTGCGGGGGCGCTCGATCTGTCGGCGTTCAGCTCGATGCTGAATGCGAAGTGGAAGGGTACGGGGAAGACCGAGAAGGCGAAGGCTGAGGCTCCGCTGGCTGGGCAGGTGAGGAACTTCCGGATTACGAAGCTCGATGCGGAGACGAAGGCTATTACGGTAGAGCTGGTTTAAGGCGAGAAGCGCCCTGCGCGGGCGGCGGCCACTTCGTGGTGTGTGATCGCTTCGCGCAGCCCTCCCGATGGTCGGCACCGGATCTTATGCCGACCATCGGGAGGAGCGACGCGAAGCGGGTATACATGTCACGAAGTGACCGCTGCCCGCGTAGGGCGCTTTTGGGTTTAGGTGGTGTCGATTTCGAAACAATCTCTCTTCAGCCATTGTTCCTGCCCGCGGAACAGGTGTAGTATCTGGCCCGCGTAGCAATGCGGGACGCGAGCGGTTTGAACTCGGCTCGCGTCGGGAGATGGACGATGAAGAGATCAAGCGGTCTGCTCGTTTCAATGCTCCTGGTCGCGGCACTTTCTGGATGCCAGCGGCATAGTAAAAGCGAACACTTCTATCTGGTCGCGACCAACGTGAAGCTGGCCTACTGGCAGACCGCCAATGCAGGGTTTGAGAAGGCGGCGGCGCAGTATGGCGTGACGGCGGAGATGACCGGGCCGGATAGCTTCGACCCGCGAGCCGAAGTCGATGAGTTTCGTGCGGTGGTGGCGAAGAAGCCGTCGGGGATTCTGGTGTCGGTGGGCAATTCGACGCTGATGACGCCGGAGATCGATAAGGCGATTGCAGCGGGAATTCCGGTGGTGACGATGGACTCGGATGCGCCGGAGAGCCATCGGCTGTACTTTATTGGGACGAACAATCTGGCGGCGGGACGGCTGGGTGGGCAGCGGGTTGCGGCGATGCTGAATGGTAAGGGTAACGTGGTGTTCTTTACCAATGCGGGACAGCCGAATCTGGATGAGCGGTTGAAAGGGTATAAGGATGTGTTTGCGGCGTTTCCGGGGATCAAGGTTGTCGATGTCTTCGATATGAAGGGCGATTCGGGATCGGCGATGGATAAGACGAAGGAGTACCTGGGGCGGACGGGCGACGGGAAGGTCGACGCGGTGGTGTGCCTGGAGGCGTCGGCGGCGAAGGATGTGGGAGAGATGTTCGAGCGGATGAGTGCGCAGGCAAGGGTGCTGATCGGGATGGATGTGGACGATGCGACGCTGCAGTTGGTGAAGCGGGGGACGGTGGATTCGACGATCTCGCAGAAGCCGTACACGATGGGGTTTCTGGGGCTGAAGGCGCTCGATGAGATCTATCACGAGCCGGTGAAGCCGCTGACGCAGGACTTTGGGCTCGATCCGTTTGCGCCGTTTCCGGCGTTTGTCGACACGGGGGTGGCGCTGGTGGATAAGACCAATGTGGACGCGCTGATGACGTGGAGTGCGAACCCGGCGAACAAGTGAGGCGTGACCCGATTGGGCGGGTGGATTACTCGATTGGGGAAGAGCTTGGGGTGGGTCTGTCGGAGTACAGTTTGGTCTAGAAGGACGTGGCCAACCTGCCCCCTTCAGCCCGGTTGCTTCGCGTTCCATGATGAAGGCGAAGCGGCGATAACGGACGAACCATGATGAGAGTTCAAGACGCCTCGGGGGAACTTCCGGGGCATCTCTCGTTAAGGCAGGGAACAGGGAACAGGGATTAGGGAACAGGGATCAGCGGGCAAAGGCGCAAGGCTGCGATTTTGATTTAGGGGTAGAGGCGGGTGCGGGTCCAGAGGTTGCCGGTGCGCGCGAAGATGACGCGGTCGTGGAGGCGGTGGGGGCCGTCCTGCCAGAACTCGACGCGCTGGGGCCAGACGAGGAAGCCGCGCCAGTAGGTTGGGCGGGGGATTTTCTGATCGGAGGAGTCGTCGGATTGGGATTCGGGGTACTGCTCGGCGATGACGGCGGCGCGGGCTTCGAGTTCTTCGCGGGTGTTGAGCGGGCGGCTTTGCTGGGAGGCGATGGCACCGATCTGGCTGGAGCGGGAGCGGCTGTGGAAGTAGGCGTCGGCGTCGGCTCCGGGGAGGTCGCGGACGAGGCCCTCGACGCGGACTTGGCGGCGGAGGCTCTTCCAGTGGAAGCAGAGGCCGGCTTGCGGGTTGGCGAGGAGTTCCCTGCCCTTCTGGCTTTCGACGTTGGTGTAGAAGGCGAAGCCTGCGGCGTCGATGCGCTTCATGAGGACCATGCGGACGGAGGGTTGGCCGTTGGGTGTGGCGGTTGCGAGGGACATGGCGTTGGGGTCGTTGGGCTCGGTCTCGGTGGCTAGGCGGAACCAGCGATGGAAGAGTTCGATGGGGTCGGCGATCTCTTCGGCGTCGAAACGTGGGTTGGGTTTGGCGGTGGGTGGTTCGATGGTGATGGATTCGGACATGCGGCTCCCCTGTTGGCCCTATCTTGCGCGCTGAAGGGGTGAGGAGGCAAATACCAGGTCCTGCCGGACGGGCCCGCTGCGCGCGGGGCGGTCCCTTCGGGACATGTGATCCGCTTCGCGATGGCCGCGGAGGACGTTTTAAGTCGGGTCGTAGAGGAGGGTGAGGAGCAGGACAAAGCCGTCGCCGAAGTTGTAGGAGCGGCGGTTGATGCGGGTGTGCGGTGGGCGGCGGACGGTGTAGGCGGCGCCTTCAATGACCGTTGGAACAGAGAGCGAACAGGCCGCGCCCAGGCCACTGACGCGGTTCTTCCAGCCGCCGGAGAGCATGTTGCAGAGCTCGCCCATCGCGTCGCAGACTTCGGGACCCATCTCGACGGGCATGCCGCCCATCATGCCACTGGTGACGGCGATGGAGGCCTTCTCGCTCATGCTGATCTCGCAGATGCCGGAGAGAGCGCCGGCGAAGCCCACGATGGCGGTCTGCTCATGGCGCATGGGCTCGTCACCGGAGACTTCGCCGTTGGGAGAGACCTCGAGGGCAAGCATGGTGGTGTAGACCTCGTGGACGGTCTCATCCATCAGGAGGAGGTTTTCGGGGGTGAAGAACTCGTGGGCCGCGGACGGTGTGGAGACACCGGAGAGAGCAGTGGACATTGGTCGTTCCTTTCCCTTCTCTGCTGCGAATGACGGGCTGCGACGGCTAGGCTACGTCGAGCAGGGCAAGGACCTTCTGCTTGACCTGGTCGGGGGTGAAGGGCTTGCGGATGTAGCCGCTGGCACCGACGGCGACGGCTTCGCGGACGTGTTCGGCGCTGGACTCGGTGGTGACCATGACGACGGGGATGCCAGCGCCGACGTTCTGCTCCTTCATGGCTTTGAGCATCTCGAGGCCGCTCATGACGGGCATGTTGATGTCGCACATGACGAGCTCGATGACGTTGGTCTTGAGGAGTTCGAGGGCCTCGCTGCCGTCACCGGCTTCGAGGACTTTCTGGAAGTCGAGGCCGGCGAGGGTGAGGGCTCGCAGGACGATCTTGCGCATCATGGCTGAGTCGTCGACGATGAGGATGGTTCCCCGCATGGTGTGTCTCCTGGGAATGCTGCGCTGGTGGGCGCTCTTTGTGGATATCGGCTGGAGACGGGGAGACGTTACTTTTGGGCACTTCGTGCCGTGTGATCGCTGTGCGTGGTGCTCCCGATGGTCGCAAGGGAAGATTGTGCTGGGCCCAGAGAAGTCAGTGTGTGGTTTACGTCCCGCCCTTCGACGGTGATGCTGTCGAAGGATGGGGAACCCGGGCTTGGGATGATCGATTGGAACATCGGACGATATGAGTTCACCCCTCTCAGAAGCGAGATGTGGGGCAGCCTTGTTCGTGCCGACCATCGGTCGGACGCGAAGCGATTGCACACCACGAAGTGGTCGCCCCGCGCGCGGGGGGCCCCTTCCGGTAGGACTGTTTTCTTCTCCTTTAGGGGCAGTGGCTTGTAGGGCGGTCTGGATCGCGGCGGGGATGTCCTGCAATGAGGCAACGCAGTCGACGCCGCCGAGGCGGACGGCCTCGCGGGGCATGCCGTAGACGACGCAGCTGGCTTCGTCCTGCGCGATGGTGCGGGCTCCGGCGGACTTCATGGCGAGCATGCCTTGTGCGCCATCGGCTCCCATGCCGGTGAGGAGAATGCCTACGGCGGAGGAGGAGGCGGTCTCGGCGACCGAGGCGAAGAGGACATCCACCGAGGGGCGCTGGTAGCAGACCTGCGGGCCGGTGCGGACTTCGACGCAGTAGCCCGAACCTTTGCGGCGGAGGAGCATGTGGAAGTTGCCGGGGGCGATGAGGACGCGGCCACGGAGGAGCTCGTCGCCGTCGACGGCTTCCTTCACGTCGAAGGGCGTGATCTGGTTGAGGCGCTTGGCGAAGGCCAGTGAGAAGACGGCGGGGATGTGCTGGGTGATGACCATGCCGGGGGAGTCGGCGGGGAGGTTCATCAGGACTTCCTGGATGGCGCTGGTGCCGCCGGTGGAGGCTCCGATGGCGATGATCTGGCGGGGGTCGTGGGAGCCGGTGGTTGGGCGTGGTTTGAGGAGCGTGGGAGAGACGGCGGGGGTGGATGCGGTGCGGAGAGTGGGCTGCGCGGGTGCGGTGGTCTGGGCGGGGCGGACGTGGGAGTAGGCGGCGGCGCGGAGCTTGGCGGCGAGCTCGAAGCGGAGGTCGCCGACGGAGTACGGGCCTGCGGGTTTGGCGAGGACATCGACGGCGCCGCAGCGGAGGGCTTCGAGGGTTTCGGCGGCGGAGGCTGCGCCGAGCGAGCTGATGACTATGACGGGCATGGGGTGAAACTGCATGAGTTTTTTGAGGAAGGTGAGGCCGTTCATGCGGGGCATCTCGATGTCGAGGGTGACGACATCGGGCTTGAGGGCGAGGATCTTGTCGCGGGCGACATAGGCGTCAGGCGCGGTGCCGACGACTTCGAGGTCGCTCTCGGCGGCGATGGTGGAGGTGAGGATCTTGCGAACGACGGCGCTGTCGTCGATGACGAGGACGCGGATCTTTTTAGGGGTGGGGGCTAGCAGACGTTCGGGCATAGCACCTCGTTTAAGAGCGCCCTGCGCGGGCGGCGGTCCCATCGTGACGGGTATACCGCTTCGCGTGGTGCTCCCGATGGTCGCAACAGAAGTTTTGTGCCGACCAATGGGAGGACCACGCGAAGTCCAATACACACCACGAAGTGGTCGCCGCCCGCGCAGGGCGCTTTGTTTGCGTTATAGGTCACGGTGGGTTCCTCGGGAGGTCATCTCCTGCTCGCCTGCACCGAGCTTGCCGGTGGCAGTACGAAGCATGATCTTGCCAGTCGCGATCTCCATGCGGACGGTGCGGGAGGAGACGCCGCCGACCTCCTCTTTCGTAATGGCTACGCCTGCTGCGGCGAGGATCTTCCTGAGGGCGAGATGGTTCTCGATGCCAATGTTGAAGGTGCCATTGGACTCGAACATCTGTGCACCACCCGCGACCATGACGATGAGGCGGGACTTGACGGCGCCGAGGGCGTAGGTGGCGCGGAAGAGCTCGGGGATGCCGGTATCGGCGAAGAGGAAGGGCCTGCTGCGGGCTTTGAGGGGGTCGAGGGTGGAGGTGGGGAGCATGTAGTGAAGCAGGCCGCCGACGCGGGCGAGGGGATCGTAGATCATGACGCCGATGCAGGAGCCAAGGGCGTGGGTGACGAGAATGTCAGCGGGGTCGTTGCTGACCTTGCATTCGCCGATGCCGATGGAGTGGGTCGTCCGGGTTGTCATCTTCGCTATCATCTCGCGTGTTGGGGCGGTTGTCGCAGCGGTTGTCATCGTGAGTCTCGGGGGGAGCGCTTGCGGGAAGGCTCGGCGAGGGCGCCGCACTTGCGGTAGGTGGCGGGCTGGATGTAGGTGAGGCCGTGGTCGATGCCGTTGAGGTTTTCGGAGTGGCCGATGAGGAGATAGCCGCCGGGTTCGATGTGATCGACGAGGCGGGAGACGAGCGCCTGCTGGGTGGGCTTGTCGAAGTAGATCATGATGTTGCGGCAAAAGATGACGGAGAAGACGGGGAGTGCGGCGAAGCTCTTCATGAGGTTGAGGTGCTTGAACTCGACCATGGCGCGGATTTCGGGCTTGATCTGATAGCTGACCGGGCCAGGGCTGGTGCTGCGCAGCATGTAGCGCTGGAGAAGAGGTTTGTCGAACTGGGCGAAGCGCTCGGCGGGGTAGACGGCGCGGCGGGCCTTGGCGAGGACGCGGGTGGAGATGTCGGAGGCGAGGATGTGGATGGAAGGGCCGCCGGTGCGGGCGAGGGTGGGGTCGCTGGCGGCCTCTTCGGCGAGCGAGATGGCGATGGAGTAGGGCTCTTCGCCGGTGGAACAGGCGGCGGTCCAGATGTGGATGGAGGTGCGGTCTTTGAGAGTGAGGAAGATGGTCTTGCGGAGGAGGTCGAAGTGCTGGGGCTCGCGGAAGAAGCTGGTGTGATTGGTGGTGAGGTCGTCGACCATGCTTTCGAGGGCTTCGCCGGTGGAATCGGCGGTGACGAAGTCGTAGTACTCCTTGAAGGAACGCATGCCGAGCTGGCGGATTTTTTTGGAGAGACGCGCGGTGACGAGGCCTTGTTTGCCGGGTGGGAGATCGAGGCCAAAGTGGGTGTAGGCGAGCTTGCTGATGCGGGCGAACTCGGCTTCGGTGAGCTCGATGTGGTCGCTGGATTGGGGGACGGCGGAACGGATCGTGGTTGGAGCGGGGCTCATGCGCGGCCCCGGAAGATGCCGTCGATATCGAGGATGAGGCCGACGCGACCATCGCCGAGGATGGCGCATCCGGCGAGGCCGACGACGTCTTTGAAGGTCTCGCCGAGGCTTTTGATGACGACTTCCTGCTTGCCGACGAGGTCGTCGACGAAGAGGCAGTATTGCTTGCCCTGACTTTCGACGACGACGAGCATGCCTTCGGTGAGCTCTTGGACACGGGGTTCCAGATTGAAGCGCTGGTGGAGGCGGACGATGGGTAAGAGGCTGCCTCGGACGGTGGCCATCTCGCCTTTGCCTTTGACGGTGGAGAGGACTTCAGGGCGGGGGCGGAACATTTCGGTGATGGAGAAGATGGGGAGGATGTAGCGGTTGTCTCCGACGACGACGACGAGGCCTTCGATGATGGCGAGGGTGAGGGGGAGCTTGAGGAAGAAGGTGGTGCCGACGCCTTGTTCGGATTGGATGTCGATGCGGCCGCGGAGCTTCTGGACGTGGCGGCGGACGACGTCCATGCCGACGCCGCGACCGGAGATGTCGGTGACCTGCTCGGCGGTGGAGAAGCCGGCTTCGAAGATGAGGAGGAAGATCTCGCTGTCGGAGAGTTGGGCGCCGGGTTTGACGAGGCCACGGTCGGTGGCTTTCTTGAGGATCTTTTCTTTGTTGAGGCCGCGGCCGTCGTCGGAGATCTCGATGACGATCTGGCCGGACTGGTGATAGGCGGCGAGGCGGATGTGCGCGGTGCGGTCTTTGCCGGTGAGGAGGCGCTCTTCGGCGGTCTCGATGCCGTGGTCGACGGAGTTGCGGACCATGTGGAGGAGTGGGTCGGAGAGCTCTTCGGCGATGGCTTTGTCGAGCTCGGTGTCTTCTCCGCTCATCATCATGACGATCTGTTTGCCGGCGCGGCGGGAGAGGTCGCGGATGACGCGGGCGGTCTTCTGGAACTGCAGGCCGATGGGCACCATGCGCATGCTGGTGGTGACCTTCTGGACGTCAGCGGTGATGCGGGTGAGCTGGGCGAGGTTCGCCATAAGGCGGGTGTCTTTGATGGAGGAGAGATTGGGATTGTGGCTGATGAGGGTCTGGGCGATGACCATCTCGCCGACCATGTTCATGAGGTGATCGAGCTTGGCGGTTTCGATGCGGACAGAGGCGACGTCGGAGGAGCGGCGCTCTTCGCGGAGAGGCGTGGGTGGGGTGACTTCGGTTGGGGCTATGGCGGGTGGGTGTGGGGCTTCAGCTTGTGGAGTTGCGGATTGAGGTTCGGGTTCGGGGGTGGTGGGCCAGTCATCGGTGGGGTCTTCGGTTGCGGGTGTTGATTGGATGTTGACTGGGGCGGGTTCGCCGGTGCTGGCGGCTTTGACGCGGGCGAGGAGGTCGGTGTTGTTTTCGCTGGCCGCGGCGGGACCGCCTTTGATCTTGCGGTCGATGGCGGCGATCTCGCGCTTGATGTAGTCGGTGCTTTCGAGGACGACATCGACGACGGGAGGAGTGATGGCGAGCTTGCCGGTGCGGGCGAGGTCGAGGAGGGTTTCGACCTCGTGGGCGACCTGCTGGATGGAGGCGAACTCGAGGAAGCCGGCGAGGCCCTTGATGGTGTGGAAGCCGCGAAAGACGGCGTTGATGACCTCGGCGGAGGTGCTGTCGGTCTCGAGCTCGAGCATCTTGCCTTCGATGGCAACGAGGTGCTCGCGGCTTTCGGTGATGAACTCCTCGATCATCTCGACGTCTTCGGCGTAGACGTTCATCTCGGTGGGTGCGGAGGTGGCGGCGAGCTCGGGGATGGGCTCGACGGTGCCGCCTTCGAGGAGGATGCGGAAGTGCTCGAGGCCTTTGGTGGCGAGGTCTTCGCGCTCTTTGAGGGGGGTCTTGGAGCCGCTACGGAAGTGGGCTGCGAGAGCGGAGGCGGACTCGGCGAGGACGTCGAGGCCTTCGTTGGTGGCGGCGGTGCAGAGCGCGCCGAAGTCGTAGGCGGTGAGCTTGCCTGCGCCGCCGATCATGAGGCGGGTGGATAGATCGTCGATCTGCTCGCGGACGCTGCGGGCTTCCGCGACGATGGCCGCAGGAGGGGTCTCCTGCTGGGACTTTCTTTGCGCCATGAGACCTCTTCTCTTCGACGGTGCGGCTTGGTGGTGATGAGCTTCTAAGCGTTCGAGCGGCGCGGGATCGGTTAGAGCATGAGGGAGCCGAGGCCCTGGAGCTCGTTGTTGTTGAGGACCTGGTCGATGTCGAGGAGGATTTTGACTTTGTCTTTGACCTTGGCCATGCCGAGGAGATAGGGGGTTTCGACGCCGGGGCCGAAGTCGGGGGTGTCTTCGATGTCGGCGGGGACGAGGTTGAGGACTTCGGCGACCTCGTCGACGATGGTGCCCATCATGAGCTCGTCTTCGCCGAATTCGGTGCGGACGACGATGATGCAGGTGCGGGAGGTGTAGTCCTCGGGGACGAGGTCGAATTTGAGGCGGAGGTCGATGACGGGGATGACTTTGCCGCGGAGGTTGATGACGCCTTTGACGAAGTGTGGGGTGTGGGGGACGGGGGTGACGTCCTGGATGCCCATGATCTCCCGGACTTTCATGACGCGGACGCCGAACTCTTCGGAACCAAGGCGAAAGATGAGGTACTTCCCTGCCCGCTCTTCGGATGCAGGCATCGCCTTGTTCGGCGATGCGACAAGCGCTGTTGGCTGCATTGCATGCTCTCCTTACCGACCCAATTCGCCGACCCGTTTTGAGACAGGGTTTTGTCCGTTGCCTGCGGCGCGGGAATGGGCGCTTCCCTTCTCCTATCGGCGGAAAGATGGCGGAGCTTAGTGGGTGGGTACGGAAGTTGTCGGGTGTCCGTTGACCGTTTTCAGTAAAGGCAAAAGACAAATTCGGGGGTCTCTCCACTGCGCAGCGGACGATGAGACTGTCCGCTGCTTCGGTCGAGATGACAGTTTTTATGGTCTATTGCGGGGCTTGTACTGGGTTTGTGCTCGGCTTGGAGATGGGCGGGAGCGGTCGAGCTTCGCTCGATGCCCACCTTAAATCGCGATAGGACTGAGATTGAAGATGGGGCACCCGGCTTTGTGGTGGCCGGAGGAGCTTGTGCCGAACTTCTGAATCGGTCGGACTGCGCGACGCGATCACATGTCACGAAGTGACCGCTGCCCGCGCAGGGCGCCCGTCCGGCAGGACTGGCTGTTTAGGCTTCGGCCAGGTCTCGTTCGGCGAGGGTCTTCAGGGTGTCTTTGCTGAGAGGCTTCTCGTGGAGGAGAAGCTCGGCGGCGCGGACGCGCGGGTTGGCGTGGAACCAACGCTGAAAGACGTTGTCGCGGAGAAGGTTGGTGAGGGCCAGCAGGCTCATGCCCTGGTGGTGCGCCATCCACGAGCGGACCAGCGCGGGCTCGGGATTCTTGCGGGACTTGGAGGTATCGATGGCGGTGTAGTCGGCGGCTTCATAGAAGCCGTAGGTGCCCATCCAGCCAAGAAGAGTCATGCGGCGGAGGTTGGCGATGGCTTCGGTGCGGAGCAGGGGGAGGGTCAGGAAGGTGGAATAGGGGCTGATGACGGGGCCGTCTTCGGCACCGTATTTGAGGGCGAGTTTGGGGATGCCCCAGGCCTGATAGCCGTAGCGACCGAGGTCGTCGGTTTTGGCGAAGCCGGACTCAGAGATGCCCCAGGGGATGTTGCCGGAGAGGCTCTTGAGGTGGTCGCGCTGGATGAGAGCGGCGGCGAGGAGCGAGCGTGAGATGAGGGTGTCGGGGAAGTTGCGCATCCAGAGGGCCGGCATGAGGTACTCGAACATGGTGCCGGTCCAGGAGAGCAGGCAGGGGCGACCGTTGACGAGGACGTGGGAGCGATCGAGACGGAACCAGGACTTCTGCGGGATGTCGCTTTTGGCGACGGCGAGGAAGCTGGCGATGCGGGCCTCGGAGGCGAGGAGGTCGTAGCAGGCGGAGTGGAGCTCGCCGGTTTTGCCGTCGAAGCCGATGGAGAGGAGCTGGCGCTCTTCGACGAGGAGGAAGCCGTACTCCATGGCTTCAGCGTTGCGCTCGGCGAGGGCGGCGATGGTGGCGACGTCGGCCTGGAGGTTGCGGAGGCGTTCGGAGGCGGAGTTGAGGCGGTCGCGGAGGCGGTCGATGAGGGCGCTCTGGTCGGAGGCGCGATCGGTGACGCGGGCGGTGGTTTCAAGGTGTTTCTGCAGGCAGGCGAGGAAGGATGAGGCGTTTTCTAGGGTGGGGATGCGGCAGAGTTCAGGGGTGCGCATGGGCTCGAGGGAGCAGATGGCGTCGAACTCGGGGAGCAGCCAGGGGAGGTACTCGTTGACGTAGTGGAGGAGGGCGGTTTCGCGGGCTTTGAGTTCTTCGCTGGCGTTGGATTCAGCGGTGGAGCGCTGGTCGAGGAGGGTGCGGAGTGCGGCGCGGAGGGAGGCTTCGGCTTCGAGGGGGTTGAGGCGCAGGAGGGTGGATTTGGAGGAGGGCTTGGTGGAGGCGACTTCGCGGATGAGCTCGATGCCGGTGAAAGCGTCGGGCTCGAGGATGGGGCGCTTGAGGAGGTCGAGCGCGCCGGTGTGGAGGGTGTAGAAGCCTGCGGCGAGGTTGCCGCTGTCCACGGCGGAGACGGTGAAGGGCGGGATGGCCTGGAGGGTTTCGATGTCGTACCAGTTGTAGATGTGGCCGCGCTGCTTCTCGAGCTTGTCGTAGGTGGCGAGGGTGCCGAGGGAGGCCTGGGCGAGTTCTGGGAGGGTGAGGAAGCCGAACTCGTAGGCAGCCTGGCGGGCGTTGAGGAGCATGCCGAGGTTGGTGGGGGAGAGCTTGCGGACCTGGTGGAGGCCGTTCTCTTCGACGTTGTCGGGGATGAGCCAGTGGTTGCGCTCGTCGCCGAACTGGGCGAAGTAGCGCCAGATGGCGAGGGCCTGCTGGCGGAGAAAGAGGGTGTCGGCGGAAGAGAGCGGGGCTTCGCTCTGGCGCGGCGGGGAGTTGAGCCACTTGGAGACGAGCGGGGCGCAGGCCCAGAGGATGAGGACGGGCGCGGCGGGGATGAGAGCGGCGCGATGGTGGACGGAGAGCGAGAGCGCGATGACGGCGGAGACGGCAGGCGAGAGGCGGAGGTACCAGTCGAGCGGGGTCTTTTTGGAGCCGCCGGACTCGGCCTGGGCGGCAGTCTCCCACTCAAGCATGTGTTTGCCGGAGATGAACTTGCGGCTGAGCGAACGCAGGATGGCGTCGAGCGAGAGCAACATGTGGTGCGGGAGGAAGGTGAGGTTGAGGATGGTCATGCCGACGGAGGCGGCGAAGGTCTTGAGGCCATCGCGGGCGGCGGGGATGCTGAACTTCAGGAGGGCGCGGCCGAGGTTGAAGCCGAGCTGGACGAAGGTGGGGAGAAGCAGCAGGATGACGGTCGCGACGGTCCAGTACCACGGGCCACCGGTGAGGTAGAACCATCCGGCGAGGAGCAGCAGGAAGGTTACGGGCTCGATGAGGCTGCGGCGGAGGTTGTCGAAGATCTTCCAGCGCGAGACGGTGTTGATGGGGTTCTCGACCTTGCGACCTTCTTCGTCGGGGACGGTGGAGAACATCCACTGGGCGATCTGCCAGTCGCCGCGCACCCAGCGGTGCATGCGGCGGGTGTGGGCGGAGTAGTGGGAGGGATAGTCGTCGATGATCTCGATGTCGGTGACGAGACCGGCGCGGACGTAGGCGCCTTCGATGAGGTCGTGCGAGAGGAGGGAGTTGCGGGGGAAGCGGCCATCGAGGACTTGATGGAGGATGCTGACCTCGTAGATGCCCTTGCCCGCGAAGCTGCCTTCGCCGAAGAGATCCTGATAGACGTCGGAGACGGCGCGGGTGTAGATGTCGAAGCCGGTTTCGCCGGAGTAGAGGGCGGCGAGGCGGGAGCGGGAGGCCGAGGAGACGCTGACGCCGACGCGGGGCTGGAGGATGCCGTAGCCCTTGGTGACGATGCGCATCTTGGGGTCGCGGTCGAGTGAGATGATGGCCTGATTGAGCGGATGGGCGAGGGTGCCGACCATGCGGGCGGCGGTGCCGCGGGGGAGCTGGGTGTCGGAGTCAAGGGTGATGACGTAGCGAGTGCCCTTGACGGTCTCGAGCGGGCCAGCCTTGATGGGGAACGGGTCGCCTTGATTGAGGAGGTACTTGTTGAGGTCGAGGAGCTTGCCGCGCTTGCGCTCCCAGCCCATCCAGACGCCTTGTTTGGCGTTGTAGACGCGGTGGCGGTGGAGCATGACGAAGGTGCCGCCTTTTTCGCCGCCGTATTTGGCGTTGAGTTCGTCGATGGCTTTGACGGCCATCTGGACGAGGGGGTTGCGGTCGTCGTCGAGGGGGCGGACGACGGAGTCGGCGAGGTCGGTGAGGAGGCCGAAGTGGATGTGGGGATCCTGGTTGGAGAGGTAGCGGGCTTCGAGCTCTTCGAAGAGGTCGCGGACCTGGAGTTCGTTCAGGAGCAGTGTGGGGACGACGACGAGCGTGGCAGCGTCGGCGGGGACGGCCTTCGAGAAGTCGAGCTTGTGGAGGGACTCGGCATGGAGGAGGGCGGAGACGGTGTTGTTGACGAGGTCGACGCCGCCTTGCGTGGCGGGGAGCAGCGCGAGGAGCAACGCGAACATGACGGCCCAGGGGTCGTGATGCGGGACGAGCGGCGCGATGAGGAAGACGATGAGGAGCAGCGACAAGGTGAAGATGCCGAGGATGTAGAACTCCTCGTTCCACTGGCGGAGGCCGTCGCGGATACGTTCGATGAGGGGTGGGTTGTAACCGATCTTCTGGCGGAGGGTCTTGGCGCCTTCGGCGAAGAGGTAGTAGCCGATGTGGGAGCAGCGCCAGTGGCGGCGGGGGTCGGCCTGGGGCTGGAGGTTGGCGGCCTGGGCGAGGGTGAGAGCCATTCGGGCGGTCTCGACTTCGTTGAGGTCGGCGTTGAGGGCGAGTTCGGCGATGCGGATGTGGTAGGCGGCGCGGGACTCCTCTTCCATCCGTGTGAAGGCCCCTGCGGGGTCCTGGCGGAGGACTGCGTCGAAGACGATGAGGGATTCGAGGAGGCTGCGCCACTCGAACTGGTTGAGGCGGCGGAGGGAGTGGATGGGCGCGGAGAAGGGCGACTGCTCGATGGCGGGCATCTCGCGCTGGACGAAGGTCTCGTCGGCGCGGTCGAGGAGGTATTCGAGCTCGGCGACTTTGAGGGCCTGGGGGATGAGGCGGATTTCTTCGAGGAGAAGCGGGTCGAGGTGCTGGGCCTGGTTGACGTAGATGCTGAGGGTGTCTGCGGACCAGATGCCTTTGGCGGCGACGAGATAGCCTTCGGCGAGGTTCATGAGGCGCGGCAGGTCTTCGCCGTTGGCGAGGCGGATGTACGGGGTCTTGGCGAAGTTGTCGAGGGCGGCGTCGGCGGCGATGAGCGCGGCCTCGAACATGCGAGTGCTCTCGAGGAGCTCAAGCTGAGGGGTGAGCTCCTTGGTGTTGGCGATGGCTTTGGCGGCGGCGAGGCGGTCTTTGAGGCGCGCGGCGAGGCGCTTGAGGCGTTCAGGCAGGCCGCCCTGCTTGCCTCCGCCGACGCCGGGGCCGAGCATCTGCCACTGCGCGGTAAGGGCGTCGGCGGAGGCGCGCAGTTCGGCTTCGGTCACGTCGGGCCGCTCAGGCAGGCCGGTGACCGGGATATCCAGCTTCGGAGCGGTGGGGTGGGCCGCCTGCTCCGAGATCAACGAGTCATCCGAGTAAGCCATCTCAAGTCTTCCTTCGTCCCAGGTGAATCAGGGTCCGTGTCGCGGTGGTTTCAGTGGATGAGGATGAGGAGACCGGCAGGATGGAAGCGGTTGCTTCCATTTTACCGGTAGCTGGCGGCCTGCATCTCGAACATGGATGCGTAGAGGCCAGCCTGCTCCATCAAGGTCTTGTGGTTGCCCTGCTCGACGAGGCGGCCGCCGGAGAGGACGACGATGCGGTCGGCCATGCGGACGGTGGAGAAGCGGTGCGAGATGAGCAGGGCCATCTTGCCCTGGGTGAGTTCAGCAAAGCGCTCGAAGACTTCGAGCTCGCTCTTGGCGTCGAGGGCGGCGGTGGGCTCGTCGAGGATGAGGAGTTCGGCGTCGCGGAGGTAGGCGCGGGCGAGGGCGATCTTCTGCCACTCGCCGCCGGAGAGCTCGACACCACCTTCGAAGCGGCGGCCAAGCATCTGGTCGTAGCCTCCGGCGATCTTGGCGACGACGGTGTCGGCGAGGCTTTTGTGGGCGGCGAGTTCGATCTCGGACTGCTCGCCACTTTTCTCGACGCGGCCGACGGCGATGTTCTCGCGGGCGGTCATCTCGTAGCGCATGAAGTCCTGGAAGATGACACCGATCTTCTGGTGGAGGGCGTCGATGGAGTAGTCGCGGAGGTCGACGCCATCGAGGAGGATCTGGCCTTCGGTGGGGTCGTAGAGGCGGGTGATGAGCTTGACGACGGTGGTCTTGCCCTGACCGTTCTCGCCGATGAGGGCGATCCGCTCGCCGGGTTTGAGGGTGAGGTTGAAGTTGGAGAGGATCATGCGCTCGGTTCCGGCGTACTTGAACGAGACGTTGCGGAACTCGAAGCCCTGCTGGATGGGCTCGGGGACTTTGAGGCCGTTGGGCTTCGACATGACGGTGGGCTTCATCTCGAAGAAGGCGAGGAGGTCGGTGAGGAAGAGGGCTTGATCGGCGATGCCGGAGGCGGTGGAGAAGACCTGCTGGAGGTTCGAGCTGGCCTGCTGGATGGACGTCGTGAGGAAGGTGAACTGGCCGATGTCGTAGTGGCCTGCGAGGGTTCTCCAGATGACGTAGACGTAGGCGCCGTAGTAGCCGAGGGTGCCGATGATGCCGAGCAGGCCGCCCATGATGAGCTTGGAGCGGCTGAGGGCGACGTCTTCGCGGTAGATCTGGTTGGCGAGGGTCTGGAAGCGCTCGGTGAAGAAGCCGCTGAGGCCGAAGAGCTTGACTTCCTTTGCGCCTTCACGGCTTCCGGCGACCTGGCGGAGGTAGTCCATCTGGCGCTTGGCGGTGGTCTGGCGGAAGTTCTTGGCGTAGCCGAGGAAGGCGTAGTGGGTTTCGCCGAGGAAGGAGGGGAGGACGCCGAGGGCGAGGAGCAGGACCAGCCACGGCGAGGCCCAGGCGAGGGCGGCCGAGAAGACCAGCGTGGTGATGACCTGCTGGAAGAGCCGGCCCATCTGCTGGATCATGGCGAGGCGATCGGTGGCCTGGACGCGGGCGCGCTCGAGGCGGTCGTAGAAGAGAGGGTTCTCGTAGGTGGTGAGGTCGAGGCGGGCAGCCTGCTCCATGACGCGGACGCTGACGTACTGGGTGTAGCGATTGGCGAGGAGCGAGTCGGAGTAATCGATGGCGCGGGTGATGAGACCGAGGACGACGTTGAGAGAGACTTCGGCGATGACCAGCGTCCAGAAGTTAGGCGCGAGCGCGGTGTGGTTCATGACGCGACCGGCGATGTCCTGGATGATGTACTGGGCGACCTTGGCGATGGCGAAGGGGAGCACGGCGACGATGACGCGCAGGATGAGGCCGGCGGAGACAACGGCGGGGCCGGAATCCCAAAGGATGCCGAGGACGGGCGGCATGTTTTTGAGCGCGCGGAGGCGTTCGCGCCAAGGGCTCTCGGGCTTCTGCGGTTCCTGTTTTTCCGATTCGTGCGCGTGGAGCTCGTTCGAATGAGTCAATCAGAGGCTCGATTAGATGGGATTGCCGCGAGCAGATCGCATCTCTGCTATCTCCCGGGCCTACAGCCAGATGGATGCTGGAATCTCAGGTTACGTTGTTTTGCGGGCTGAGCACAAAGGCGATGCGGTATGCGGGGTTGGGCGCTGATCGCACAGGGATCGCGGGAAGTGGCTTGTTTGCAGGCTTCTCGCACACTTCTTACACGTTTCAGCAACGCCGAATTGGGCGTACAAGCGAGATATTTCGCGGGATGCGGCTAATGCTCGCTTCCCTGTCGCCGATTAAAGTCTTGTGTCTACTTGCAACACTCAGCAGCCCTGTCCTGGAGGACCGCATGTCGCTCTCTGCTATTGCCTCGATCTCATCTATCTCTTCGATCTCCGTCCTGGACACTGCATTTACGCTGGCCAGCAGCTCGAAGCTTTCGCCGACGCCTCCGGCGAGCAGCGCCAGCACGATCTCAGCAGCGGATTTGAGGAAAGATCTCTCGGCGCTGCTGAGCAGCCTGGCAAGTGGGGATCTGGCGGCGGCGCGGGCAGGGCTGGCTCAGCTTGAGGCGGACACGCAGATCTCTCCTGAGGATACGGGCGAAGCGGTTGCGGCTCCTGCTGCTGCCCCGGCGGAGAGTCTGGCTCATGTGTTCTCAGGGGCTTCGGCGTCTGGGAGCGGGTCGGGAGCGGCGAACTCGGCGGATAGCGGGACGAGCTCGTCGGCTGTCTCTTCTGTCTCTTCTTCGGCAACATCGTCGGCAACATCGTCGGGGCAGTTCTCGAGTTCGGTTCATACGCTGCTGACGAAGGTGGCGGGATCGCTTGACTCGGGGAGCATCGACACGGCGGTGAGCGATCTGACGGGATTTCTGACGAAGGATGGACACTCCACTGGGAATCTGCTGAGCACTGCTGCGTGATTGGCGGTTGAGTGGAACGGCTTCTTTCAGATTGAGTCGCGACTTTGGGATTTCGAGGACTTCGACGAACGACCCTCCAGCCCTTTTGGGTGGAGGGTCGTTTTGCGTGGCGATGGGGTTGGGTGCGGTGGTGGGTTTGAGGAGAAGAAGAGGCTGGGAGGCTGTGGCCACCGAATTGCTAATAGGCTTTGTGGATGACTCGCAGAAGTTCGCACCTGTGTGTGCTCTGGCTGAGGGAACTCCCGCCGCTTGTCTCTTCGCGTTATCGCGCAGGAACCGCTCCATACGACCCAGTTGTTTGCTGTAGGCGCGTCATGCCCTACGTTCGCAGTCAAACCTGAAAGGAGCAGAACATGAGTGTTTCCAGCCTTACATCCACCGACCTGACTAGCTATCTCGAGGACAGCCTGCTGTACTTCGGCGAGTCCCTTACCAGTTCGAGCACAACCACAACGAGTTCGTCGTCCACGGCGAGCACCGATGCGTTCAGCACGACGCTGTCGAGCCTTGAGGCCGCTATCAAGAAGGGCAACCTGACCGATGCGGAGAAAGACCTGACCGAGATCGAGCAGGATAGCTCGACCAAGACCAATGGGACCGACCCGATTGGGACGTTTTTGAGCAGCGTTGAGTCGGCGTTGTCGTCGGGAAATATGACGGCGGCACAGACGGCGTTGACGACGTTTGAAGCGGCGCCTTCGCCGACTTCGACGTCTTCGAGCAGCAGCTTTGACAGCCAGTTGGCGGCGCTCGAAAGCGCGATTCAGACGGGTGATCTGTCGACGATTGAGAGCGATTTTACCAGCCTGACGAGTGGCAGCTCGAGTACCTCATCGACGACGGGTACGAGCAGCAGCACGGATAGCAGCAGCTCCGATACGTCGTCGACGACGAGTTCGACGAGCAGCACCAGCTCGACGAGCACGGATCCGATTGGGACGTTTCTCGAGAAGGTGGAGATGGCGATCGCGAGTGGAAGCACCAGCGATGCGCAGTCGGCGTTGACGACCTTCCAGAGCTATTCGACGCCGAGCACGACGTCGAGCAATGGCTTGAGCGTGATCGCTTAGACCGAAGATTCAGACAAGGCACAAAGAAGCGTTGCGGCGATCGGTTTAGGTCGCCGCAACGCTTTTTTACTGCTTTTTTCTGCCGTGGAACGTTTGAAAACGGGCCCATGGAAGACGGCTGATCTCACAACGACGGGCGAACGCCGGAGAAGCCAGTCGCCGCTCCCGGCAGCCTGAGTTGGAGGACAGATAAACGTGCTGATCCGCCGGTTCCAACCCGGACTACCGGGCGCACTTACTCTGACGGGGTTGCGGTGCGAGCGGGTTACGGCAAGTGTTGCCCAGTGGGGACTACAACTTTTGCCTAGCGCTACAACTTTTGCCTAGTTGGGTGGGAGCCCGGTCGATGCCGGCTTGCTAGTGGCCGTAGCCTTCGGCGTCGGTGGGAACTTTGCCGCGGAAGAGCCAGTAGACGATGCCGAAGTACATCAGTGCGAGGCAGATGCCGACCGACCACCAGGCGAGACCGACGCGGAGGGTGTGGGGGCCGGAGATGGCGCGGGCGATGGTGAGGTCCTGGCCGTGGCCGCCGACGGCGGGCAGGAGGACCGGGAAGAGGCCGGTTGCAGCTCCGATGAGCATGCAGGCGAGATAGGCGCAGGAGGCGAGGAAGGCTGGGAGGCGTGAGGGAGTCGCCATGGTGATGCGCATTGCGGCGAGGCTGAGCACGATGGCGAGTGGAACGAGGAGAGCGAGCGGGTGACCGATGTAGTTGTTGAGCGAGGCCGGGCGAGCGAGGATCGTGGCGGGAATGCCGGCGGCGGAGAGGAGTACAGTTGCGATCCAGATGCGGCGGGCGAAGGAGAGGGCACGGTGCTCGAGGAGGCCTTCGGTTTTGAGGGCGAGGTAGAGGGCTCCGTGGAGCGAGAGCGCGGCGAGGGCGAGGAGGCCGCCGAGGACGGTGTACCAGTCGAGGATGCCGGGGCTTGCGCCGGTGCGCCAGTTGGTCCAGAGCGGGAGGAAGAAGTAGTCGTCGGCACCGATGGGAACGCCGCGAACGACGTTGCCGAGAGCGGCTCCGAAAAAGATGGTGAGGAGGACGCTGGAGAAGGCGAAGAGGCCGTCGAAGAAGGTGCGCCAGAGCGGGTCTGCGGAGTGGCCGCGCAGCTCGATGCTGACGCCGCGCAGCATGAGGAGCCAGAGGACCATCATGAGCGGAAGGTAGAAGCCGCTGAAGGCGGAGGCATAGAGCAGCGGGAAGGCGAAGAAGAGCGTGCCGCCGGTGGCGAGGAGCCAGACCTCGTTGCCGTCCCAAACGGGGCCGATGGCGCGAAGGGCCTGGGCACGTTCGGGCTCGGTGCGGGCGACGAAGAGGTAGAGGATGCCGACACCGAGATCGAAGCCGTCGAGGACGACATAGGCGGTGAGCATCAAGGCGACGATCCAGAACCAGAGAGTTCCCATGCGACGTGCTCCTTACGCGGGTACGGACTGTGAGTGAGAGGCGTGGTCGGGAGCGTGCGGTCCGGACTGGATGTGGGTGTAGACGAGGATGATCCAAAGGAGCGAGAGCACGGTATACATGCCGAGGAAGCCGAGCAGGGTGAAGAGACTGTTGGCGGCTCCGACGTGGGTGGAGGTTCCCTGGGAGGTGCGGATGAGGCCGTAGACGAGCCAGGGCTGACGGCCGATCTCGGCGGTCATCCAACCGGCGGTTGTGGCGATGTAGGGGAGCGGCCAGCTCAGTAAGAGGCTCCAGAGAACCCAGCGGGAGGAGTAGAGTTTGCCGCGCCAGAGGAGGAAGGCTGCGAGCGCCATGATGGCGGAGAACCAGGTTCCGAGGCCCACCATGATGTGGTAGCTGTAGAAGAGCAGCGGGAGCGTGGAGGGCCACTGGTCGCGCGGGAATTGGTCGAGGCCCTGGACTTCGGCGGCGGTGGTGCCGTAGATGAGGAAGCTGAGGACCTTGTTGACGACGAAGGGATTGTCGATGGTCTGGGAGTCGTAGTTGGGCTGGCCCAGGAGGATCATCCCGGCACCTTTTTCGGTGTGGAAGAGGCCTTCCATGGCGGCGATGGCGGTGGGCTGGTGCTTCGCCATGTACTTGCCGTGGAGATCGCCGGTGGGGAAGACCTGCAAGGTGCAGGAGATAAGTCCGGCGACGACGCCGAGTTTGAGGAAGATGCGACCGTAGGGGCCTTCGCGGTTCTGCAGCAGGTAAAGAGCGCCGACTGCGGCCATGACGAAGGATGCGGTGACGACGGCGGCGCACATGTTGTGCGCGTACTCAAGCCATGCCCAGGGATTGAAGAGGAGTTGAGTGAAGCTGGCGACTTCGTAGACGCCGTTGGGCAGAAGCTTGTAGCCGACGGGATGCTGCATCCAGGCGTTGGTGACGATGATGAAGAAGCCGGAGATCCAGGAGCCGAAGAAGACGAGGAAGGCGGAGAGCCAGTGCATGCGGCGCGAGAGGCGCTTTTCGCCGAAGAGGAAGAGGCCGAGGAAGGCGGACTCGAGGAAGAAGGAGAAGATGCCTTCCATGGCGAGCGGCATGCCGATTACGCCGCCGGTGCGGCGGGAGAACTCCGACCAGTTGGTGCCGAACTGAAACTCCATGGGGATGCCGGTGACGACGCCGAGGAGGAAGTTGACGGCGAAGATCTTTGCCCAGAAGCGCGAGGCGGTGTCGTATTGGGCGCTGGCTTCGGGGACGGCGGTGCGGAGGGCGAGGGTCTTGAGGATCACGATCAACAGCGCCAGCCCCATGGTGAGCTGGGGGAAGAGGTAGTGATAAGTGATCGTGAAGCCGAAGTGAATGCGATGCAGCGTCAGCGCGTCCAAGTGGGACTCCTGGTAGTGCGAGGAGTATGGGGGATACGAGATGAGCGCTCTCATCCCCGATTCAAATGCAAGCGGCTCGCATTCTTCTTAGCGAAAGAACGCTGCGCTTGAGACAAGCATCGCCTGGAGTGCGAGGTCCCGTTGCTAGAGACGATCGAAACTTCTCCATCCAGGGCTCAATCGGAGTGTAGAAGAGTCGATTGACTGTGTCGTCCTCAATACGGGTGATTCTTGCCCCCTCCAAAGGGTTGATCACACGGTGACTCTTTGCTGGAAGACTGGGAAAGGATTCTCGTCTGATCATCAGCAGCTGCGTGCAGGATAACGTGGATTCCCTGCTGTCTGGACGAGCCCATGTTAATCGAGTGCAGGGATTTGCTTCGCGAAGTCTGGGATTTGGGCAGCAAAAACGGAGGTCAACTGAGTTGACCCCCGTTTTTGTCTGGTCTGGGTTAGCGATTATGCGAGGTCGTAGCGATCCAGGTTCATGACCTTGTTCCATGCAGCCACGAAGTCCTTGACGAACGTCTCCTTCGAGTCGCTGGCGGCATAGACTTCCGAGAGGGCACGAAGCTGCGAGTTGGAGCCGAAGATGAGATCGACGCGGGTGGCTGTCCACTTGAGCTCGCCCGTGGTGCGGTCGAGTCCTTCGAACGAGCCTTCGGCGGTGGAAGAGGCCTTCCACTCGGTTGCCATGTCGAGCAGGTTGACGAAGAAGTCGTTCGTCAGCGTCTCGGGCTTGGAGGTGAAGACACCGTTCTTCGACTGGCGGTAGTTCGCGCCGAGAACACGCAAGCCGCCGACGAGGACCGTCATCTCTGGAGCAGTTAGGGTGAGGAGTTGCGCGCGATCGACCAGCAAAGCCTCCGCAGGCTGGGTGTGGCCGAGGCGGAAGTAGTTGCGGAAGCCATCGGCGGTCTGCTCGAGCGGCTCGAAGGAGTGGGCGTCGGTGAGTTCCTGCGTGGTGTCGGCGCGACCGGGAGCGAAGGGGACGGTGACATCGTGTCCGGCATTCTTCGCGGCGGCTTCGACAGCGGCGCAGCCACCGAGGACGATGAGGTCAGCGAGCGAGACCTTTTTGTCGCCAGTGTTGAACTCCGTCTGGATGCCTTCGAGCGTGGTGAGCACCTTGGCGAGCAGAAGAGGCTGGTTGATCTCCCAGTTCTTCTGCGGCTCGAGACGGATGCGGGCACCGTTGGCACCACCGCGCTTGTCGGAGCCACGGAAGGAAGCGGCTGCAGCCCATGCGGTCGAGACGAGCTGGGCGATCGAGAGGCCCGAGGCGAGGATCTTCGCCTTGAGCGCGGCGATCTCGGCTTCACCGATGAGTGCGTGATCGACGGCAGGGATGGGATCCTGCCAGATCAGCGTCTCCTTGGGAACCAGCGGTCCGAGGTAGCGGACGATGGGGCCCATGTCGCGGTGGGTGAGCTTGAACCAGGCGCGGGCGAAGGCGTCGGCGAAGGCGGCGGGGTTTGCCTGAAAGTGCTTGCCGATCTTCTCGTAGGCGGGATCGAACTTGAGTGCCAGGTCCGAGGTGAACATCATCGCCAGGTGCTTCTTATCCTTGACGTGCGCGTCGGGGATGAGCTCGCCTTCGGCCACGGCATACCACTGCCATCCGCCGCCTGGACCCTTCTTCAGCGCCCAGTCATAGTTGTAGAGGTTGTCGAGGTACTCGTTGTCCCACTTGATGGGGTTGGTGGTCCATGCGCCTTCGAGGCCGCTCGAGATGGTGTCTTCGGCGTTGCCTTTGCCAGCGGTACTCTTCCAGCCCAGGCCTTGCTGCTCAATCGGAGCACCTTCCGGCTCGGGACCGACGTACTTGCTTGGATCGTGCGCGCCATGGCCCTTTCCGAAGGTGTGACCGCCAGCGATGAGAGCAAAGGTCTCTTCGTCGTTCATCGCCATGCGTCCAAAGGTCTCACGGATGTCGTGGGCGGAGGCGATGGGATCGGGCTTGCCATCGGGGCCTTCAGGGTTGACGTAGATTAGGCCCATCTGCACGGCGGCGAGTGGGTTGTCGAGGCTGCGCTCGCCCTGGTAGCGATCGCTGCCGAGCCAGGTGTGTTCGGAGCCCCAGAAGATGTCTTCCTGCGGGACCCAGACGTCGGCACGGCCACCGGCGAAGCCGAAGGTCTTGAGGCCCATCGACTCGAGCGCGACCGTGCCGGTGAGGATCATGAGATCGGCCCAGGAGATCTTCTTGCCGTACTTCTGCTTGATCGGCCAGAGCAGGCGGCGGGCCTTATCGAGCGAGACGTTGTCAGGCCAGCTGTTGAGAGGAGCGAAGCGCTGCGTACCCATGCCTGCGCCACCGCGTCCGTCATAGGTGCGGTAGGTTCCGGCACTGTGCCAGGCCATGCGGATGAAGAACGGGCCGTAGTGACCGTAGTCGGCAGGCCACCAGGACTGGGAGTCCGTCATGAGCGTTTTGAGGTCGGCGATGACAGCATCGAGATCGAGGGATTTGAACTCTTCCGCATAGTCGAAGCTTGAGCCCATCGGATCTGCCAGCTTGGTGTTCTGGTGCAGGACCGCGAGGTCCAGACGATCAGGCCACCACTCCGAGTTCTTCACAATCTTGCGCGAGTTGTGAGTGACGGCGCCGTGCATGGGCGAAGACGTCTCGGATCCGCCGTGCGGCGCTCCGCTGGGCTGTGCTCCGCCGTGAGGTACCGGGCATTTCATCTCTTCTGACAAGTTCTGCTCCTTCGTGCCGGGGACGGGCGCCCCCGTTGCTATGCTGCGTTTAGGTCTAAGGCCTGATCTGCCTTCGAATTCATGCCGAAAAATCTACTGCGCCATGGGCTGCGCCGACGGACACACGACTTTCATCCGTTTTCCGCTGCCTGCGCCCTTTGGCAGGAGCGCATGTCGCGCATAGCCCACGGGCGATGAGTTCGCACTCGCGAAGAACGCGCTTGCCGAGCGAACCCGGCGCGGGCTTCGGGACGTCGTACCACTCTACGTCCTCCACGTTGCCGCAGCGGTCGCAGATGAAGTGATGATGCTGGATTCCCTTTGCATCGAAGCGTGCGGAGCGGCCTTCGACGGCCACTTCACGAACGAGGCCCGCCTGCACCAGATCGCGCAGGTTGTTGTACGTCGTGGCCCTGGACGAGCGGGGATCGACGCGATTGACGGCGGCGAAGATTTCGGCAGCCGTGGGGTGGCCGGTGTGCTCCATCAAGAATGCCATGACGCAGTGCCGCTGCGGGGTAAACCGCAAACCACTACTCTCCAGGCATTGTCGAATCGATTCAGCGTTCATGGACTAATCTAGATTCTGTCTAAACTCGGATTTTGTCAAGAGTGGCGGAGTTCGACTTGAATCTGGTCTTCGCCGCCAAGCGAGGTTTGCGTCTGCGCTACAGAAAGGCGACTCGGGTAGGCCGGTCTGTCGCTTTATTTCGAGAAGCCCTTGCAGCAGGCTCGTAAGCCACTCTGCATCCTTGGCGTGGCTGTTTGCGCTTTTAAATCGTATCGGTAAAGGGCAGTTGCGAGGCAGCCTTAAGAAGTGGGACCTGATAGTAGTCGACGGTTGCCGTGGGGCCGTTGAGAGTCATGATGGCGAAAGCGTTGTTGTAGTCGGTTCCATTGTCGCCCAGAATTGCAGAGGGGTTCCAGGTTGGCAACGAAGCATTCTGATAGGTCTGCAGACCGGTGGCGGCGGCATATTGCTGCTGATTCGTAAACACCGGTACCGCCGAAGCACCGACGCAACGTCCGCGCACGAGGCCCATATAGGGATCATAGAGGGCGAGAGTATGTTCGTGGCCCCAGAACCAGATGTCGACTTTCGGGAGGACACTCTGAAAGTTCGCGAAGAGATTGGGGTTGTAGGCATGCTGCTGGCTGTTCATTGTGCCAACTGAGCTGAAAGGCGAGAAGAGCTGATGGTGCGAGAAGGCGGCGACGCGGCGAGTTCCAGCCTGTTGAATTTTGTTGATGTGCCAGTTGGCCTCCGACCAGCCGGGGATATCGACCAGGCTGGTCATATTGGTGGCTACGGTAAGTGGGTTGTGGTCGTTGTGACCTGTGTCCATGGCGATGAACTGCCAGTCGTTATTTTGCAGGCAGAAGTAGCTGCTTTGCTGACCGATCTGGTCGATGAGCCAGTAATAACCGTCTCCGCCTGAGTACATGTCGTGATTCCCGCAGAGGGTGTAGAGGGGAATACTGCTGCCGAGAATCTGACGGCAGATGGCAAGAAAGTTGTCGTTCGATTCCGTGTGCGTGCCGGAGTAGTAGACGTCGCCGAGGTGAATCAGGAGATCGGGTTTGAAACTGGCCACCTGGTTAAGGAGGTTGATCGCGACGTCGTCGCCTGTTCCCCAGTCGCCGATGATTGCGATCGTAGCGTTCGCCGGGAGATTCGCGACGGCGTTCTGGTTAGGACGATAA
>Ga0302314_10002053_pt1 | contig 37607 bp, 41 predicted proteins | sample III_Palsa_N2_3_FD_200533 | JGI IMG/M metagenome (GOLD analysis project Ga0302314, IMG submission 200533) | Peat permafrost microbial communities from Stordalen Mire near Abisko, Sweden - III_Palsa_N2_3 | ecosystem: Environmental > Terrestrial > Soil > Palsa > Peat permafrost | place: Sweden...
CCCGGGCCGTGCGCTACGCCGGAGCGGTGCCAGTCCCGCTCTGGCACGCCGACCGGGATCTGCGCGGCGTGGACGCGGTCATCCTTCCCGGCGGCTTCGCCTACGGCGACTACCTGCGCTGCGGCGCGATCGCCCGGTTCTCCCCGGTGATGTCCGAGCTCATACCGGCGGCCCAGGCGGGGCTGCCGGTCCTCGGCATCTGCAACGGCTTCCAGATCCTCTGCGAGGCGCACCTGCTGCCGGGCGCGCTGACCCGGAACGCCAGGCTCCGCTTCATCCACGCCGACGTCCGGCTGACCGTCGGGGACACGTCGACGCCGTGGACAGCTGGCTATACGGCGGGCCAGCAGCTGCTCGTCCCGATCAAGAACGGTGAGGGTGCCTACGTCGCCGATGAGGCCACCCTCGACGAGCTCGAGCGGACGGGCGCGATCATCGCCCGCTACACCGACGGCGCCCTCAACGGCAGCACCCGCGATATCGCCGGCATCCGCAACGAGCAGGGCAACGTCGTCGGCCTCATGCCCCACCCCGAGCACGCCATCGACCCGCTGACCGGGCCGTCGGCCGACGGCCTCGGCTTCTTCACCTCGATTACCGGATTCGTCGGAGCGACCGCGTGAGCGACAAGGACACCATCGAGGTCGCGGGCCGGACGCCGGACCAGCAGCAGCCCTACAAGGAGCTCGGCCTCACCGACGACGAGTACGCCAAGGTCCGCGACATCCTCGGCCGCCGTCCCACCGCCGCGGAGCTGGCGCTCTACTCGGTCATGTGGAGCGAGCACTGCTCGTACAAGTCGTCCAAGGTCCACCTGCGCAACCTCGCGCCCGACGCCGGCCAGTCCGAGCACCTGCTGGCCGGCATCGGCGCGAACGCGGGCGTGGTCGACATCGGGCAGGGCTACGCGGTCACCTTCAAGATCGAGAGCCACAACCACCCGTCGTTCGTCGAGCCGCACCAGGGCGCGGCGACCGGCATCGGCGGCATCGTCCGCGACATCATCGCGATGGGAGCGCGCCCGATCGCGGTCATGGACGCGCTCAGGTTCGGCCCGGCGGACGCGCCCGACACCGCCCGGGTGCTGCCGGGCGTCGTCTCCGGCATCTCGTTCTACGGCAACTGCCTGGGCCTGCCGAACATCGGCGGCGAGCTCGTCTTCGACCCCTGCTACGCCGGCAACCCCCTGGTGAACGCGCTGTGCGTGGGCCTCATGGGCCACGGGGACCTGCAGGCCGCGGTGGCCAACGGCGCGGGCAACCAGGTCGTGCTGTTCGGCTCGCGCACCGGCCCCGACGGGGTCGGCGGCGCCTCCGTCCTCGCCAGCTCCTCGTTTGGCGGAGCCGAACCAGGAAGCACAGTGTTTGGCGGAGCCGAACTGGGAGGTAGAGCCGGCGCCGACGGCGAGAAGGCGGCCAAGCGCCCGTCCGTCCAGGTCGGCGACCCGTTCCTGGAGAAACTCCTCATCGAGTGCTGCCTCGAGCTATTCGCCCAGCACCTGATCGAGGGCATTCAGGACCTGGGCGCGGCCGGCGTCGCCTGCGCGACCACGGAGCTGGCGGCGGGCGGTGACGGCGGAATGCACGTCGACCTGGACACGATCCCGCTCCGCGACCCGAGCCTGACCCCCGCCGAGATCTTGATGAGCGAGTCTCAGGAACGGATGATGGCGGTGGTCACGCCGGCCAACATCGACGCCTTCATGCGGGTGTGCGCGAAGTGGGACGTGCAGGCCACGGTCATCGGCGAGGTGACCGAGGACCGCACGCTGACCATGACCTGGCGCGGTACCACGGTCGTGCGGATCCCGCCCGAGACCGCGGCCGACGGCCCGGTGTACCAGCGCCCCATGAGCCGCCCCGGCGACCTCGACGCGCTGAACGCCAGCGGCCCGGAAACCCTGGCCCGGCCGGGAGACGGCCCGGCGCTCCGGGACACGCTGCTGGCCCTGCTCGGCTCGCCCGACCTGGCCGACAAGCGCTGGGTCACCCAGCAGTACGACCACACCGTCCGGGGCAATACCGTCCTGGCGATGCCGGAGGACGGCGGCCTGCTCCGCATCGACGAGGAGACCGGGCTCGGCATCGCCCTCGCGACCGACGGCAACGGCCGGTACTGCCGGCTCGACCCGTACGCGGGCACCCAGCTCGCGCTGGCCGAGGCCTACAGGAACGTCGCGATGACCGGCGCGAAGCCGGTCGCGGTGAGCAACTGCCTGAACTTCGGCTCCCCCGAGGACCCCGAGGTCATGTGGCAGCTAGCGGCGGCCGTCCGCGGCCTCGCCGACGGCTGCAAGACCCTGGGCATCCCGGTGACCGGCGGAAACGTCAGCCTCTACAACCAGACCGGCACCAACGCCATCCACCCCACCCCGGTGATCGGCGTGCTCGGCGTCCACGACGACGTGCGCAAGCGGCTCGCGGCCGGCTTCGCCGCCGACGGCGCGCGGGTCGTCCTGCTCGGCGAAACCAGGGAAGAATTCGGCGGGTCGGCGTGGGCCGATGTCGTCCACCAGCACCTCGGCGGCCGCCCGCCCGCGGTTGATCTCGAGGGCGAACGGGCCCTGGCCGCTCTTATCGCCGCCGCGGCTTCCGGGGGCATGCTGGCCAGCGCCCACGACCTCTCCGACGGCGGACTCGCCGTGGCCCTCGCCGAGGCCTGCTTGCGCGGTGGCCGGGGCTGCCGGCTGAGCCTGGCCGGCGTTTCCGCCGAGGCGCCGACGGACGTCTTCACCGCGCTGTTCAGCGAGTCGGCGGGCCGCGCGGTCGTCTCGGTCAGGGCCGGCTACGAGGATGACTTCACCGCCCTGGCCGCGGCGCACGCGGTGCCCGCCCGGGTCCTCGGCCGGGTCGGCGGCGACGAGCTGTCGGTCGAGGACGGCTTCACGGTCTCGCTGGCCGAACTCGAGCGCGTCTGGACCGGCACGCTGCCCGCCCTGTTCGGCTGACCAGGCCGTGCCCGCGCGTAAGCCTGACCCCGAGGGACCGGTCAACGTCGCGCTGGTCGGCGCCGCCCTTGACCGGGGGGAGGACCCGCCGCAGGCGGCCCTGCGGTCGGCCGCCCGGTACCTGCTCCAGGTGCTTGAGGCAGGCACCCCCGGCCGTTCGGTCGAGGTGAGAGTGGTACCCATCGCGGCGGTTCAGGTGGTGGCGGGCCCGCGCCACACCCGGGGGACCCCGCCGAACGTGGTCGAGACCGACGCGGTGACCTGGGTCCGGCTCGCGACCGGCCGGCTCGGCTGGGCCGCGGCGGTGGAAAGCGGGTCGGTCCAGGCGAGCGGCGCACGGTCTGACCTGTCGGAGTATCTTCCGCTGGCCTGAGCAAATAGACTGAGGTAGTGGCTAAGCCAGACGGGCGCCTTACGCATGATCTTGATCCCAACGACCGCCCGCCGAGGGATGCCTGTGGCGTCTTTGGCGTCTGGTCTCCGGGCGAGGATGTCGCCAAGCTCGCCTACTTCGGACTGCACGCCCTGCAGCATCGCGGGCAGGAGTCGGCCGGCATCGCCGTCAGCGACGGCCGGCGGATCGTCGTCCACAAGGAGATGGGCCTGGTCGCCCAGGTCTTCGACGAGCCCTCGCTTACCGCGCTGCGCGGTGACATCGCGGTGGCCCACTGCCGTTACTCGACGACCGGGGCCTCGGTGTGGGCGAATGCCCAGCCGACGTTCCGGTCGACGCCGACGGTCTCCCTGGCTCTCGGGCACAACGGGAACCTGACCAACACCCGCGAGCTGGCCGACATGCTGCCGCCGGAGAGCGGCGTTTCCGCGATGAACGCCACCTCGGATACCGACGTGCTGACCGAGCTGATCGTCGGCGGCGCCGCGGTCTACGGCAGCGTGGAAGAGGCGGCGGCGCGCATTCTGCCGCTGGCCCGCGGCGCCTACTCGCTCGGGTTCATGGACGAGAACACGCTGTACGCGGCGCGCGACCCGCAGGGGTTCCGGCCGCTCGTCATCGGCCGCCTGGCCACGGGCACCGGCGGCTGGGTGGTCGCGAGCGAGACCGCGGCCCTCGACATCGTGGGGGCCACCTTCGTCCGCGAGGTCGAGCCGGGCGAGCTGATCACGCTGGACGAGCGCGGGATCAGGTCGCGGACCTTCGCCCCGGCCGCGCCGAAGGTGTGCCTGTTCGAGTACGTCTACCTGGCCCGGCCGGACACGACCATCGGCGGACGGGGCCTGCACGCCACCCGGGTGGAGATCGGGCGCCGCCTGGCCGCCGAGTACCCGGCCGACGCGGACCTGGTGATCCCGGTGCCCGAGTCGGGCACGCCGGCCGCGATCGGGTACGCCGAGGCGAGCGGGATCCCTTACGGGCAGGGCCTGGTCAAGAACTCCTACGTCGGCCGGACCTTCATCCAGCCGAGCCAGACGATCAGGAAGCTCGGCATCAGGCTCAAGCTGAACCCGCTGCGCGACGTCATCGCCGGCCGCCGGATCGTGGTCGTCGACGATTCGATCGTGCGCGGCAACACCCAGCAGGCGATCGTGGCGATGCTGCGCGAGGTCGGCGCGCTCGAAGTCCACGTGCGGATCGCCTCTCCGCCGGTGAAGTGGCCGTGCTTTTACGGCATCGACTTCGCCACGCGGGATGAGCTGATCGCCGGCCACTCCTCGGTCGAGGAGATCCGCGCGGCGATCGGCGCGGACTCGCTCGGCTATGTCTCGCTTGAGCAGCTGGTGGAGTCGACGGAACAGCCCGCCGCGTCGCTCTGCCAGGCGTGCTTCGACGGGAAGTACCCGGTGCCCGTCGCCGAAGACGAGCGCGGCAAGGACGTGCTCGAACCGGCGGCGAGCGCGTAAACGAAAACGAGCGCGACGTACGCGAACTAGCGTCAGCCGCGCGTTAGCGCGGCTGAACCTAGTTGTCGTCTTCGTCATCCTCGTCGACGTCGTCGTCGCCGACGTCGTCATCCTCGCCGTCGTCGTCGGCAGCGTCGCCGCCGTTGTAAGCGGCGTACCGGTCGTCGTGGTCCGCGCTAAGCGCGTCCGTTCCGACGCCCAGCTCCGCGCGTAGCCGATCCAGGTCGGTGCCGCCGCCGTTGTACTTGAGCTGGCGAGCAACCTTAACCTGCTTGGCCTTGGCTCGGCCGCGCCCCATTGGCTCGACCCCCTCGAACGTCAGGAGCCGTGCGGCCCCACGATGCCTCTGTCGCTGGCACATCTGTGACACACACAGAACCGCCGTAGATCCCCCATGGGGACCTCGGCGCTGGCCAGCTTCCGTACAGATCTAACCGTACCCGGTTTGCGGCCCTGATGACTACGCCGTTCCGCTGTGATGGAGTACCCACCTCTTTTTGCTTCACTCCCGCCGGTCGCGCCGAGTGCCCCCGCGACAACGCGGAGTGCCGGCGCGAACGGTGCGCCCGCGGGGTTGACGGGCGGTGCCTGTCGGCAGATCGTGGTCAAGAAAGAGAAGTGTGGGGTTATATCACGATTCAGCCATGGTAAATTACAGCCAGTATCTAAGGGGCTACAGCTGCCGTGATCGCGCCCTCCATCGGGGAAGGCGTTGCTGAGCTGCACACCCGCACAACGCGCAGGGCAGTTTTTCCGAATCTGGCCCGATGCGACGATAAGTATCGCTAGAATCACTGACAGTGACGCCGACAGCGGAGTATCGGGGCATCCCGATACAGAAAACTGTGCAGATAGTTGTCGACTAGTCACCCCTGGTGATGGCAAGATGGACCCTGTGGGCCATATGGGGATATCAACGGCAAGCTCCTCGCGGGGCATCAAGGCCACACAACAACAACACGAGGATCGCTACACCGATCCAGGAGGAGAGGCCGCACCAATGTCCGCACGCACTCCAGAGGCCGAGCCGCTGCTGACGCCTGCTGAGGTCGCCACGATGTTCCGTGTCGACCCCAAGACGGTCACGCGCTGGGCGAAGGCTGGGAAGCTAACGTCGATCCGCACGCTGGGGGGGCACCGGCGTTACCGGGAGACCGAGGTCCGTGCACTGCTCGCGGGTATTCCGCAGCAGCGTTCCGAGTAGCATTCCGCCCCTAGGGCATGGCCAGGAGGACGGCACGCACTGTTGTGCCGATGACCATGCTCATGGCGGAGCTCGTCCGGAGGGTGGGGGGTCTGTCCCAGCGGGCGAGGGCAGTTCGCGCGAGTGGTCTTGACGGGGTCTTGACGCTAGCGCAGGCGGCGCTCGCCGCGCTGGGACCGGTCCGGTGTGAATCCGGGCAACGAACTTTTGGGGGGATCGCACGATGCGTGATCCGGAGCTGGTCGCACGGGCACAACGCGCGGCCGCGCGCCTGGAATCGGCCTGGGAGCGTTGGAGAGCGCTTCAGGGCCTCGGGGAGACGCTGGCCCAGCCGGTAGTCGGCTATGTGGGTTACGCGCTTAAGGAACCATGGGGACAGCCGCGGGCCGTCATCGGATTCAGCGCGGACGAGGCGGAGCGGCTCGCTGATTTTCTCGAGCGCGGCACCACCGATCGTGCCATCGAGCTGGTGCAACGGCACGTGCCCGATCAGTCGGCGACGCAGCTGCGTGCAGCCGGGCCCACGCCCGCCGCGACCGCGCCGGCCACGTCGGCCGCCAAGCAAGATTTCCTGGCCGTCACGAGTCAGTTATCTGGTTCCCAGCATCGCCTCAGCTTTCTATCAGGATCGGGTGCCAGACTAAAAAGCACAGGGGCCGCCTGGCGGCCCCTGTGCTAGATCGTCTGGACTCGGGACGGCCAGGCCCCGGCCCGAGTCCAGACTTCTTTTGGTTTCCGATCGCCTTCAGGCCGGCGGACCTCAGGTCGTCGGGACGACCGGAACCGTGCAGTACATGCAGCGGGTGGCCGCGATCGGGATGGTGCTCAGGCACTCGGGGCAGTCCCTCGTGGTGATCTCCACGGCCCGGGCGAACCGGGCGGCGATCTTCGCCATCGGCGCCACGATCAGGAAGTAGATCACCGCGGCGACGATCAGGAACGTCAAGACGGCGTTGATGAACGAGCCGTAGAGGAACTCGCTGTGGTGGATGGTGAACGTCAGCGCGCTGAAGTTCGGCTTGCCGGCGATCGCCGCGATGAGCGGCGTGATGATGTCGGCGACCAGCGCCGTGACGACCGCGGTGAACGCGGTGCCGATGACAACGGCGACTGCCAGCTCGAGCAGGTTGCCGCGGGTGATGAAGTCTCTGAAGCCCTTCACGTATGTGAACCCCCTGTGCGTGGTCGAAGTACCTGACGGCGACCCCGGCCGCCCCGGTTCATGCTCGATGTTGAAGATATCGACAGTCCGGCTCGCACGTAACCATGTGCCATCTATTGCATTAAGTAGCCGGGTTGGGGCGAAAACCCTGCCGGCCCGCAGGACTAGTGACTTATCTCACAGTCGTCTCGTCGGCTTCCTGATCCCGTCCGGCCACGGCGTCGTCAAGCCGCTGGGCGGCGATCTCGGCGAAGTCGTGGTCGATCTCCGCCGCGCAGGGGAACCGCCCGGTCTCCACCGCGGCGACCGAGGCCGAGGCCAGGCCGCCGAACGGCTCCCAGATGACGTCGCCCGGGTTGGTGGCGGCGTTGAGGATGCGGCGCATGAACTCGAGCGGCTTCTGGTTCAGGTGCGCGGCGGACAGGCTGGTCGGGTTGTGGACGCGCGGTGCCGCCCGGCGCATGGTGCCCTTGATGCGCTCCACGCCGTGCAGCGGCGGCAGCTGCCAGACGTTCGTGAGCCCGTGCGCGTGCCGCCACTGGTGGCGCAGCGCGTCCCACTCCTTGGCGGTGACCGCGGCCTGCCCGTCGATCGAGTAGTAGGGCCACCGTGACGCGGCGCCGTGCTCGTTCGCGTAGGCGGCCAGGCGGCCCATCATCTCGCCCGGCGGCCAGTACCAGAGCCAGTCGGTGGTGAGGTACTTGCGGGTGGCCGCGTTGCGGACGCCGCAGGCGTCGTTGGCCCGGCTGAGCAGCAGGCCGCTTCGCTGCCACTCGCTGCGCAGCCACCGCTGGACGGGCATCGGGCCGTCGGGCCCGGTGACCTCGAGCCGCCGCTGGTAGAAGGCGCAGATCTCGGAGGCCACCGGGAAGCGCCTGATGGTCTTGGAGTTGACGTTGCCGGCGATGTGGCCGAGCCCCTTGTCCCAGGTGATGGCCTGCACGTAGTCCCAGCCGTGCCGGTCGAGCAGTGGGTGCACGGTCGCCCAGCCCACCTCCGTGTTCCAGAACCACAAGGTGGTGGCGGGCGCGGCCCGGCGGCTCCAGGCCTCGACATGCGGCTCATACCACTCGGCCAGGCGGTCGGTGCCGATCGTGTCGCCGTGGAAGCCCCGCACGCCGTAGGCGCCGTCGCTGATGATCGCCGTGGGGGTGGCCCAGCCTCCGTACGCCTGCAGCGCGTCGCCCCGGTGCAGCAGGTAGGCAGGCTGGCTCACACCCGTTCCCCCTAATCCGCGGTTTCTGAGCTTTACCGGTAATAATTTATCAGGGTCGACGGCTCGTTTTCCTCGCGTTGATTGGGGTAGCCGAAAATCTGAAATCCGCGCACGCCCAGGTGAAGGAGACCCCGATGAGCTCCGGTACGGTCCGATGGGCATTGGTACACCTAAACGACTGGACCTGGTTCGTCGCGGAGTACCGCGTCTGGCTGATAGTGCTGGCCACGGTGATCGGCGGCCTAGCGCCGCTCCTGGCCGCGGCCCGGAAAAGCCGGCCGCGGCCGTCTCCGTCGCTCGTGGTTCGCGATGGTGCCATGGGATTGGCGTTGTCTTCCGCGGCGGTGGCTATTTGCTCGCTGCTGCATTTCAGTGATCTGCGCTGGCTGCCGCCTAACCAGCGCGGTAACGTGCACCTGAGCGCGCCGGGCGGCTTCCTTAGTTTCACTAAGTCGGCCGTTGACGTGCTTAATTCGGTGGCCGACCTCCCGGTCGAATGGCGCGCGACCCAGCTAGCGGTCCATACCGCCATCAGCTGCGCGTTCCTCGCGCTTGCGGGCTTCATACTGGTGGCCCTAGCCTGGCGTCGGGCGCGCCGCGCCGATATCCGGCAGATCGTACGGGAAGAAATGCGGAAGGCGGCCGCCGGCACCTTCAGTAATTAGCGAGAGGAAAATATGCCAAAGCGAAGCGCCGCGCTGCTGCTCTACCGGTTCCCCGTAGGCGCCGGCCTTGAGGTGCTCATCGCGCACATGGGCGGACCGTTCTGGGCGAAAAAGGATGCCCGGGCTTGGTCAATACCTAAGGGCGAGCACGAAGAGGACGAAGATCCCCGCAGCGCCGCATTCCGGGAATTTGAGGAAGAGATGGGCTCCCCGCCGCCCGTCGGCCAGGTAATAGAACTGGGCGAGACGAGGCAGGCCAGCGGGAAGATAATCACGACTTACGCCGTTCAGGGAGACTTCGACGCGGCGAAGATCCGGAGCAATACGTTCGAAATGGAATGGCCGCGGGGATCGGGAAAAATCCAGGAGTTCCCGGAGATGGACCGGGCTGAATGGATGTCACTCGAGCGCGCGGGCGAGATGCTGGTCAAGGGCCAGGTGCCGATTCTCGCGGTCCTGGCCGACCGCCTGCGGGCCAACGGGAACCCAGGCTGACTGGGTGGGGCGCGGGCCTGCGGGGAGTCCTGGAACGCCGGTGCGGCCAGGCTCGTCGTACAGGCTAATCGCGCGCTCCAGTTCGTCGGCCGCATCGCGGGAGTCGTAGTCGCTGTCCCAGGCATCGTGCGCCTGTCTCACCGCGCGCCGGACAGCACCCGGATCGCCGTACGTGGATTTTTGCCATTTGCATGAGTCATTTTTGATGCATATCGAGCTCAAGAAGGAGCAGTCCTCATGACCGCGATCAGTACCCGTGTTGGACCAGCATGCTCGCCGTCGACATCGCCGGGTATACCCGCGCCGACCACGATAACGACATCCGGCTCTACCTCCGCAGGTCCCTTTACCAGATCCTCCAGGACGCCTTCCAGGGATCCAGGGCGGCCCTGGGCCGAATGCCACCATGAGGACCGCGGCGACGGCGTGCTCATCATCATTCCGCCCCGCATTCCCGGCTACCTCGTCATCCCCCACCCCAGCCTGGTCGACCCGGCCCTGTTCCGGCCGCTGAACACCCGGGTGAAGAAAACCCCCGTCCACGGTTGGATCTACGTTCCCGGCTACCAGCCGCCGTAGCCCTTCGCATCGTGTGGGGCGCGTGGGGGTCGAACCCACAACCAATGGATTAAAAGTCCACTGCTCTGCCATTGAGCTAGCACCCCGTGGTGCCGCCGCGATCGTCATGTCCGAAGCGCGCCGCGTCGACACCCGTACCGAAGCGTACCGAAGGTCAGCGGTACGCGGAAATGCCGGTAAGCGCCTGACCGAGCGCCAGCACGTGGATCTCCTCGGTTCCCTCGTAGGTAATCACGGCTTCGAGGTTGTTCGCATGCCTGATGACCGGGTACTCGAGCGTCACGCCGTTGGCGGCCAGGATCGTGCGGGCCTGCCTGGCGATGTCGATGGCAGTCCGCGCGTTGGCCAGTTTACCGGCGCTTACCTGAGTCGGGGTGAGCGTGCCCGCCTCCTTCAGGTGCCCGAGGTGCAGCGCGAGCAGCTGCGCCTGGTACATCGAGACCGCCATCCAGGCCAGCTTGGACTGGGTGAGCTGGAACCCGCCGATCGGCTTGCCGAACTGGGTGCGCGTCGTCGCGTAGGACACCGCGCTCTCCAGGCAGGCCCGGGCCGCGCCGGTGACCCCCCAGAGGATCCCGAATCGCGCCTCGGTCAGGCAAGACAGCGGCCCGCGCAGCCCGGTCACGCCGGGCAGCGCCGCCGACGACGGCAGCCGCACCGAGTCGAGAACGAGTTCCGACGTGGTCGACGCGCGCAGCGCCAGCTTCTTGTGGATATCCCGCGCGGAGAACCCGGGCGTGCCCTTGGGCACGAGGAACCCGCGGATGCCGTCGTCGGTCGACGCCCAGACGACGGCGATGTCCGCGACCGACCCGTTGGTGATCCACATCTTGGTGCCGTTGAGCACCCAGTCGGACCCGTCGCGGACGGCGCGGGTGCGCATCGAGCCCGGGTCCGAGCCCTGGTCCGGCTCGGTGAGCCCGAAGCAGCCGATCGCCGACCCGTCGGCCATCCGCGGCAGCCACTCCTGCTTCTGCTCGTCGCTGCCGTACTTCCAGATCGGGAACATCGCGAGCGACCCCTGCACGGAGGTCACGCTGCGGATACCGGAGTCTCCGGCCTCAAGCTCCCGGCAGGCGACACCGTAGGCGGTCGCGCTGGTGCCCGCGCAGCCGTACCCGGTCAGGTGCATGCCGTAAAGGCCGAGCTTGCCCAGGTCGCTGAGCACTGACTTCGGCAGTGTCCCGGCTTCGAACCAGTCTCCGACGTGCGGCAGCACGTGGTCGTTGACGTAGGACCGCACGGTGTCCCTGATCAGGCGCTCTTCCTCGCCCAGCTGGTCATCTATCCGCAGTAGGTCGGTCTCGGCTGTCATGGCATTCCCCTCGACGACGTTATAGATCAGGGTATTTAACCGGGTGATTCCTGATGACACGCCCCGCGCCGACTAGGCATGATCACAGATATGAGTGAGAACAGCGGTAGCGGGGGCAAACGGCTGCTGAGACTCCGGGCGGGCCGGATGGTCGCCGGGGTCTGCGCCGGGATTGCCGGGTACTTCGGGTGGGACGTGAACCTGGTCAGGCTCGCGTTCGGGGTGTTGCTGATCTTCTGGGGGCTGGGCGCCCTGCTCTACATGCTCGCCTGGCTGATGCTGCCGGAGGAAGGCGAGGACGGCTCGATCCTGGAATCCTTCGTCGGCCGGCACCGGCTGTAGTCGCGGACGGGGCCGGACGTCGTCGGGACCGCGGACGGCACGGGGTTTGGTAAGCTTTTGCGGTTGGCCCTGCCCCTATCGTCTAGTGGCCTAGGACACCGCCCTTTCAAGGCGGCAGCACGGGTTCGAATCCCGTTGGGGGCACCGCAGGAGCACGCCCGGCTCGCAAGACGTACCCAGCCACTTGGAGTGCGGCGCCGACGGTCCAGCTGGCATTCGCCACGTTCTTGTCGCGTCGCGCGCGACGAAATCATCCACATCCCCGGCGCACGATCCTTCCACGGCCTCCCGCAGAGGCCGACTCACGTGGCGGAGGATCACAGTCACGCGTTGAGCTGGGTGGCGTCGTTCACGGGCCTGCCGTGCTGGCCCGCAGCATCCATGGTGACGTCCGCATGACGAACGTGGCCGCCGGGATGCCGGTTCCGGCGCAACTGCCGTCGGCCGCGGCGCATGGCGGCTAGCCGGTAGCCCGTACGGCCTTTCTGGCCTCGGTCGGCATGCGGTCGAAGAACCGGCCGAGCACGTAGCTGGGCACGGCGGCGATGGCGATCATCAGCAGGGCGAACGGCGCGGCCTGCCCGTAGGCGAGGTTCTGCTGGTAGTTCCAGAACTGGGTCGCGAGGGTCTGCACGCCGGTCGGGACCAGGATGAGGGTCGCGGTCAGTTCGGTCACCGCGGACAGGAAGACCAGGCAGAACGCGGCGGCCAGGCCCGGCGTGACCAGGGGCCTGGTCACCCGCCAGAACACGGTGAGCCGCCGCTGGCCGAGGGACCGGGCGACGTCCTCGAGGCCGGCCGGCGCCTGGGCGACCGAGGCCCGGACGCCGACCAGGGCGAGCGGGAAGAACATGATCGCGTAGGCGAAGACCAGCATGGGCGCGGTCTGGTAGCCGATCGCGTCGCCGTACCGCTCGCTGAAGTACGACAGCGACAGGGCGATGACCAGCCCGGGCATGGCGAGCACGAGGTAGGTGCTGCGCTCGATCAGGTGGGCGATCCGGCCGCGGCGGCGGACGGCGAGGATCGCCACCGGCAGGGCCAAGGCGGTGGCGATCGCCGCCGCGCACGCGCTGTAGGCGGTGGTGTATCCGGTGGCCGACAGCAGCGAGGTGCCGGAGAACGGCTGGCTGGTGCCGGCCGCCCACCAGTAGGCCGCGGAACCTACGGGCACGCCGAGGGCCAGCCCGACGAGCGCGCCCGCGAGCAGGAGCGCGGGCACCGTCCACGGGCCGAGCCGGTGCCGCCGCACGGCCCGCTGCGCCGTGCGGCTGGCCCGGCTGACCCGCCCGCGGCCGCGGGCACCAGGGTCGGCGCTGAGCACGAGCAGGCTTAGCACGATGAGCACGAGCGAGAGTGCGCACGCCGCCGGGATGTCGAAGGACAGCGAGAACTCGGTGAAGATCTCGGTCGTGAAGGTCTGGTAGCCGAGGATCTCGAACGCGCCGTACTCGGCCAGCATGACCATGATGACGAGCAGGCAGCCGCCGAGTATGGCCACCTTCGCCTGCCCGATCGTGACCCGCCAGAAGGTCTTGAGCGGGCCAGACCCGAGGCTGCGCGCGACCTCCTCCTGCGCCGGGTCGGCGTTGCGGAGGCTGGCCGCGACCGGCAGGTACACGAGCGGGTACAGGGACAGCGTCATCACCAGCACGGCACCGCGGAAGCCGGCCACGCTGGTGCTGAGCGACGCCCACCCGAAGCTGACCACGAAGTCGGGGATCGCGAGCGGCACCACCAGCAGGACCGCCCACGCGCGGCGGCCGGGCAGGTTCGTGCGCTCGGTCAGCCAGGCCGTCCCGGTCCCGATCACCGCGCACAGCACGCCGACCACGGCGCCGAGCCGGACGGTGTTCCACAGCAGTTGCACGGTGAGCTGGCGGTCGATCAGGGCGGCGACCTGGCTCACCCCGGCGCCGGCCGCCTCGACGAGCAGGAAGGCGAGTGGCAGGAAGAGCACCGCCGCCACGAGGATGGACAGCCACAGCAGCCCCGTCGGCCGTCTCCGCCGGCCCGGCCGCGCGCCGCCGGGCTCCTCGGCGCGCCCGAAACGGAAGGGAAGTCGCCCGTTCTGGGCGGCCGTGGCCGTCACAGCAGGCCGGCCTTGCGCAGCAGCGCGATCGCGGTCGAGCCGTCCCCGAGATCGCCGATGGTCACCGGATACGGCTGGAGCGTCGCCAACGGAGTCTCCGGCGCCGTCGTCAGCACGCCGTCGTCGAGCGGGTACTCGAAGCTGATCGAGTGCGCGATGATCTCCTGGCCCGCCTTGGAGACGATGAAGGCGAGGAACTTCTGCGCGTCAGCCTCGTTCTTGGAGGACTTCAGGATGCCCGCTCCGGAGACGTCCACCACGTAGCCAGGATCGTGCGGGGCGAAGTGGGTGATCTCGGAGTGCACGTTCGCCGCGCCGAGTTCCGCCTTGAGCCGGTACCAGTAGTACTGGTTGACGACACCGAAGGCCACCGCGCCCCGGTTGACCTCGTCCGCGATCGTCTCGTTGTCCGGGTAGACGTGTGACCCGGCGTTGGCCTTGATGCCGTTCAGCCAGGTCGTCGTGGCGGGCGCGCCGGAGGCGCGGGCCACCGAGGTGACGATCGGCTGGAAGTCCGTCTCGCCGGCCGCGAACGCGAGCTTGCCCTTGTACTTCGGGCTGGCCAGCTGGAGCACCGAGGTCGGCAGCTGAGACGCGCTGATCAGCGACGGGTTGTAGATCAGCACGCTGACCCGGGCCGACACCCCGACCCAGTCTCCTTGCGGTGAGTTGTACTTCGCCGGGGTCTTAGCCAGCGTCGACGCGTCGACGCTGGCAAGCAGCCCCTTGTCCTGGAGATACTCAAGGGCGGGGGAGTTCTCGGTGTAGAACACGTCCGCGATCGGGTGCGCGTCCTCGGCGACGAGCTCGTCGGCGAAGCTGTCCTCGTCGTTGTACCGGACGTTCACCCGGATGCCGGTCTGCGTCTCGAACGCGTTGACCAGCGACTGGGTGGTCTGCTCATGCTGGCCGCTGTAGAGCGTGATCGACCCGGCGCTCGCACCGGACGCCGATCCGCAGGCCGCGAGCAGCCCGGTCGCGAGCAGCGCGGCAACCCCGACGGCAAGGCCGGCGGCGCTGTGACGGGAAAGACGGTGGCGGGCAAGACGGTGACGGACGAAGGTCATGACGCAGCTCCCGGGCAGATCGAGTTCACGGCACCCTCGGCCTTGGTGACCGCCCGCGACGCGGCGCTGGTGCCCGCGGAGCTGCTGGTGCTGAACGTCTGGTAAGCGGACGCGAGGGTCAGCACGGCGCTGTGTAGCTTCGCGTCACCGATCGACAGCTGCCGCAGCGGCAGGACCTGCGCCTCCGCGTGGCCGACGGGGTCGGCGTCGGGGTCGGGGCCATCCGAGAGCACGTCGGCGACCTGGGTGCACTCTTGCTGAACGGTGCTGCCGAGGAGGGCGGCGTTCGAGGACGACGACGATGACCCGCAGGCCGCGACGACCAGGGTCAGGAACGCGGCTGTCGTTCCCGCCGCGGCTTTGATCAGCGCCTGGCGGCTGATCAGCGCCCGGGGGGCGGGCGAGGCATGTTGGCGCAGGATGCGACTCACTCCCTAGCTCACGACCAGCGGGTGGGTTACTGGCCACTCTCAGTGCTTTAGGTAAGCCTTACCTTAGTAGAACGGTTTTACCCTAGGCGCGCGGCCGGGTGCGGGGCAACCCCGCCAATAGTTAAGTTCTTACTAAGGACGCTTGCGCTGCGGCCCGAGGGCTTCCTATGGTGAAGCGTGCCTAAGTTAGGTAAGGCTTGCCTTTTAAAATTCTCATCTGGGAGGGCGCGTGCGCTCGACGCTCGTGAAGACCGACGCTGCCATCATGAGCGCGCTCAAGATCACCGACCTCTGGAAGTCTTACGCCGCCGTGCCGGTGCTCCGCGGCGTCTCGCTTTCGGTCGCACCCGGATCGCTCACCGCGATCCTCGGCGCCTCGGGCGCGGGCAAGAGCACGCTGCTGCGGATCGTCGCCGGGTTCGAGGAAGCCGATGGCGGCACGGTGGCGCTCGACGGGACGCTGATGGACAACGGCCGGCGCCGGGTGCCCCCGGAACGGCGCCACACCGGCTACGTGCCCCAGGACGGCGCGCTCTTCCCGCACCTCACCGTCCAGGCCAACACGGCGTTCGCGCTGCCCCGCCGGTCACGGCACGACGCCTTCGTCCGCGAGATGCTCGACCTGGTCGGGCTGGCCGATCTCGGCGCCCGGTACCCGCACGAACTGTCCGGCGGCCAGCAGCAGCGGGTCGCCATCGCCCGGGCACTGGCCTCCCGCCCCCGGCTGGTCTTGCTCGACGAGCCGTTCGCCGCGCTGGACGCGAGCCTGCGGTCGGCGGTCCGGGCCGACGTGCTCGGGGCGCTGCGCGCTACCGGGACGGCGGGCGTCCTGGTCACCCACGACCAGGACGAGGCCCTGTCGGCCGCGGACAGCGTCGCCGTGCTCCGGGACGGCGTGGTCACCCAGGCCGGACCGCCGCAGACGGTGTACGCCGTCCCGGCCGACCCGTGGACCGCCGCCTTCGTCGGGACCGCTAACCTGCTGCCCGGCGTGACCGGAAGCGAGCCACCGGGTGACGTCCGCGTGCGGACCGCCCTCGGCTGGCACGCGCTGTGCGATTCCGGGCACCTCGGGCGTGGGGACAGCGTCAGCGTGCTGATCAGGCCGGAACAGATCACGCTGCACGGCCCGTCGGGCGGCCCCCGTTCCGAGGCCGAAGCCGCGGTCACGGGCAAGGTCACCGACACCCGCTATCACGGTCACGACGCGCTGGTCACCGTGGATATCCCCGGGGCCGGCCCGGTCCGGGCCAGGACCCCGGGCGCGGCCCCGCTGTCACCCGGGGACGAGGTCGTCTTGACGATCGACGGCCCGGTCACCGCCTGGCCCCAGGCCGAAGATGACCAGGCGGTTGTGGCGTCCGGCGACGGGCTGACGGGAGCTGAGGGGGAGCGTGGAGCCACGGCCCGTTCACAATGATCAGGATTTTCCGAACGGTCCCGTACTCCGCGCCTCCGGCCAGCGACAATCACGCCGCCGCGGGGCCGGCCCCGGACAGGGCCGGACGCCGGGCCCGACCACGGGCACCCCGGTGATATGCTCTCTCGGGTGCAGGCGGTTCGCCTTCTGCGCACGGTCCCCCAGGGGGCACGTTGTCCGCTAAGGTGGATAACAACACATGGTCCTGTAGAGCAGTTGGAGTGCTCGCCACCCTGTCAAGGTGGAGGTCGCGGGTTCAAATCCCGTCAGGACCGCCGCGGTTTTAGCCTTCGGCTTCATCGCCAAGGTCAGGTAGCTCAGTTGGTACGAGCGTCCGCCTGAAAAGCGGAAGGTCGGCGGTTCGACCCCGCCCCTGACCACCCAACCGGATTGCCAGCGACAGCCCTCCTGCCTGCGGAAACGCAGGAAGCGAGGAAGTTGTGGCGCGATTTTCCAGCCGCCTCAAAGCGGGCGTTGCGGGCGCGGTTTCCGTGCCGGATCCGCGGGTCGAGAACAAAACTTTCGTGCTGCGGCGGCAGAGCGTTCACCGGCCCAAGCCGCTGGAGGCAGGGCCGTTCGCGGCGGATGTGGCGTCGTTCCGGCTGCACCTGGCGGCCGAGAACAAGGCGGCCGGGACGGTGAGGACCTACACGGAGGCGGCGCTGTGGTTCGCGACCGCGCACCTGCTCCCGGAGACGGACAAGACCAGGTGGGAGCAGGTAGGAACGCAGGACGTGCAGCGGTGGACAGTGCGGCTGCTTGGCCTGTACAGCGATGCGTATGCCCGCGGCCAGTTCCGCGGGCTGCAGCAGTTCTTCCGGTGGCTGGCCGCCGAGGACGGCATCCCCGACCCGATGGCCCGGCTCCGTCCGCCTGGAGAGGCGCGGAAGCCGGTGCCGTGCTTCACCAGCGTGGAACTTTCGAGACTGCGCCAGGCCTGCCGGGGGAGCTCGTTCGCCGAGCGGCGCGACGCCGCGGTCATCGCCGTGTTCCTGGCGACGGGCATCCGGCTGGCGGAGATGGCCGGGATCCGGTACCACCCAGATGACCCGTACAGCAGCGACGTGGATCTCGGCGCCCGTGAGGTCGCGGTGCGGGGCAAGGGCGGGAAGCCGCGGACGGTGAAGCTGTCGCACGAGGCCGCGCGGCGCCTGGACCGGTACCTGCGGGCCCGGTCGAAGCACGAGCTGGCGTGGCGGCCGGAGCTGTGGCTGGGGGAGGGATCCCGCGGGCCGCTGGACCGCAGCTGGATCTACCAGCTGGTGGTGCGGCGGGGAGAGGAGTGCGGGGTGCTGCTGTACCCGCACCGGTTCCGGCACCATTTCTGCCAGTTTGGACCGCGGCGGCGCCGAGGGCGACCTGATGGCGCTGGCGGGCTGGTCGACTCCGCAGATGATCGAGGTCTACGGGGGAACTGCCCGGGGCGCCAGGGCGCGCCGCAGCTACGACCGCGTCATGGACTCCTGACCCACCCGCCTGGGCGGTGTGCTCGTCCGATAGCGGGCACACCGCCGATGGCTCCTTGCAGGGCCTGGCCACTTCGGTGCCGGGTTCGGCTTCCCTGTGCGCTGGCAACGCCTGATGTGGATGGTGCGCGGGGTGAGGAGTGAAGATCATGACCGTGCCACGGGTCCGTTCCGGGCATGCGAAGGTGCTGGATGCCGGGGAACTGCAGCCGGAGATCAGCTCGTTCCGGCTGTACCTGGCTGCCGAGGGGAAGGCCGTCACGACGGTCCGCACCTATACCGAGGCGGTCCGGTGGTTTGCCGCCCGCCTGATCGCCCAGGACGGGTGTGCCAGGTGGGAGGAGGTCGGCCGGCAGGATGTGCAGCGGTGGATCGTGTGGCTGCTGGACCGTTACAGCTGCGCGTACGCGAGCAACCAGTTCCGGGCGCTGCAGCAGTTCTTCAAGTGGCTGGCCGCCGAGGAGGAGGTCCCGGACCCGATGGCGGGGCTGAGGCCGCCCCGCGTCCCGGATAAGCCGGTCCCGGTCTTCACCGGCGAGGAGCTTTCGCGGCTGAGGCGCGGGTGCGCCGGCCGGGGGTTCCAGGATCGCCGTGACGCGGCGGTGATCGCCGTGTTCGAGGCGACAGGGATCCGTCTGTCGGAGCTCGCCGGGATCCGGTGCGACCCCGGTGACCCGCAGCACGGCGACGTCGACCGCTGGCAGCGGGAGATCAGCGTCCGCGGCAAGGGCCGCAAGACCAGGGTCGTCAAGATCAGCCACGACGCCGCCCGTGCCCTGGACCGCTACATGAGGGTCCGCGCCGGGCACGCCCAGGCTTACCGGCCGCAGCTGTGGCTCGGGATCAACAACCGGGGCCCACGGGGGTGAGGCGATCACCAGAACGCATGCCCCGGGCCAGAGTTCGGCAATGGAGATGACCTGGCGACGTCACGGAATGCGCCGCGGTCGTTACCTTCAGGCGACCCTGCCAATGGCCGCCGCGGCTATCCCGGCCTGCGTGCGTGGACTATTACGCTGGAATCATGACAGTCACGGTCCATCTAGATGATGCCGTCGCCGAGGCACTGGCAGCCGAGGCAGCCCGCCGCGGCCAGACTGCCGACCAACTGGCAGCGGATATCCTGGCGGCGCAGCTGCCCAGCGCACCGCGCCGCCGACTGGCCTTCGCCGCCGTCGGCGCTTCAACCTCGGGCCGCGGCGCGGCAGAAGCCGATGAAATGCTGGCCGAGGGGTTCGGACGCGACTAGGTACTGATCGTCGATACCGGCCCCTAGTTGCCACCGCCGATCGCGCCGACCGCGACCACGCGGCCTGCCGGGCGCTGCTGGAGGGCGACGCATCCGTGACCTCCCTCGCCGAGTACCGCGGCGCGCTCAGGATCGCCACCCTCAACCGTCGCCACTTCGCCGGTGCCCGGCCACGACACACCGACGCGTTCAAATTACTGCCATAGTGCGAGTCCGGGACACGCTGAACGATGCGTGAGCGACCCAGATCGCCCAATCGGCGCGGGTGCCGATCGCGCTTGGCGCGCCGCGTAACACGTACAGAACATCTGTTCCGGGGACGAGGCCCCAGCGGCATGCAGTCCCTCGGCGATCCCGGGACGGCAGCGATGGCCAGCAGCCGTTGCGGATTCCGGGCCGCTCCCGCGCGGCAATAAGGGTAATACCCGGTTATACTCAAGGCATGAAGACTGCGATCTCCGTTCCTGACGAAATCTTCGCGCAGGCAGCCGGCCAGGCCGCCGAGCTGGGCATCAGCCGGTCAGAATTCTTCTCCCGGGCGGCCCGCAGGTACCTCGACGAGCTGGCCGCCTGGTCGGTCACCAGCCAGATCGACCAGGCACTGCTGGCAGCGGGGAACGACGACTCCGGAGCCGCGGCCGCCGCGGCCGGCCGCGGCCTTCTGGCAGCCGCCGGCGATGACTGGTGACCAAGCGCGGCGATGTCTGCTGGGCCGATCTCGGCGAGCCGCACGGCAGCAAGCCGGCCAAGCGCCGCCCGGTCCTGGTGATCCAGGCCGACCCGTATAACGCCAGCAGGCTGAACACCACGCTGGCGGCCGTCATTACCTCGAACACGGGCCTGGCGGCAATGCCCGGCAACGTCTTCGTGCCCGCGATCGCCAGCGGCCTGCCGAAGGACTCCGTGGTCAACGTCACCGCCCTGGTCACTCTCGACAAGACCGACCTCGACCCCGCCGTCGGCCAGCTGCCCACGTCCCTCATGCACGAAGTCGACCGCGGCCTGCGCCGAGCCCTCGGCCTGTAAACCACACGCTCGCCAGAACACCCAGCACGCACGCCATCCGGTCCTGGTGCAAGATCAGAACCAACCCAGGATCAGCAGCCCCGGCATAACGCCGAATATTTGCCTGTAGACGGGCGCGTCGGCTCGCCGATCTCCCGACGCAGAACCGCTGGTTATGGAGGCCGAGCGGGGTCGCCTACGGCCGCCTGACACGGGCGTGGCTAACGAACCCAGGATTAAGAGGGACCTGGGCTCGAGCAGTTCCGCCCGCAGAAGTCCTTGGCCGGTGCCACCGCTGCCAGCGAGCGGCTCCGGCCCATTCGTTTCTCAGGCGGTTCCCTGGTCTTCAGCAGTCTGTGGAGCAGTGAAATCGAGGGCCTTGACCAAACGCTTCCTAATCCTCGTCCTCCTGCTGTTGAAGAATTCGAGAAATTCGGGTAGGTCAAGCGGCATGCCATCGAGGTCGTTCTCCTCGATGTAGGTCTTGCGCTTTTCTTCGCTGGGAAACACCTTGCTCGACCCGATCCAGTCGGCTGGGAGCATGGCCAGTTTCTCGCTGTTTGCCGTTCCGGCGAGCAGTTGGAGGTTCGGCAGGAGGTTGAACGCCTCCAGGTATGCGTCACAAACAGCGCCGCGTGCTCGTCGAAGTCCCGGACGCTGACGTTCACGATCGAGCCCTCCGGAGAGACGCCCGTTTATGGCCATCGCGGCCCGTGACGGCCAGGTGCCGGTGCGCCGCCGCAGGCAAGGTGCATGGTGCTGAGCGGTGTTCGGAATTCAGACGGTGAGGGCGCAGGATATCGAGGGTTGCTCAGATCCCGAGGAACCGCTTCAGCGCACGCCGTGGCGCTGGCAGTCTACGGCCGGCGTCGAATTCCAGTACCGAGATCTCCCGCGTCATTGCTGCCAGCAGTTGCGCCGCCGCTTCAGCATCGTCCCAGCCCATGGCCTTCAGGTCGACCGCGCCCGCTGCTGTGAGGCGCTCGCGCCGCGCTTCCATCGAGCCCTGCACGGCCGGGTCCGAGCGGGCCTCGAGCGATAGCGCCTTGACGCCCCTGTTTGCTAGAGAGACGTCGAGGTAAGCCTCCGAAGCGCGGAAGAGCCGCTCGGCGCCGGAAGGCAGTCCCGCGATCGCCTCGCCGACGACGGCCTCGACCCTTGCGTGGAAGCGTGCGTGCATGGCATCGACAAACGCCGCACGGTCCTTGAAGTGGACGTAGAAGGTCCCCTTGGCGACCCCCGCCCGCGCGACCACCATATTCACGCTGACGCCGGCGAGCCCGTGCTCCTCCGCCAGTGCAGCACCGGCGTCGAGCAGCGCCTCGCGTGTCTGCAGGGCGCTGGTAGCCCTGGTTCCGTCTGCCATCGCCCGGAGTATATGCCCGTTGGTACCTAAGGGCTGAACACAATGACCGACCGGTCGGTCATTGTGTTACGGTTAACCCATGACCATACTCTCGACATCCGCAGGGACGGTCGCGCACGGCTCTCAAGGCAGCGGCAACCCGGTCGTCCTGCCGCCCAGCGGCGACCACGAACATCATGACTACGATGAGATCCGCGACCTGCTGCCCGGCAGGTTCCGCAGCATCGGCGTCGACTGGCCGGGCCATGGCCATTCCCCGGCCGGGACGTCGCCGTCCACCGAACTGCGGCTTACGCAAATCGTCGAGGAACTCCTGGACCCTAACGCCCGCGGGCACCGTCCTGGTGTCGGCAACTCGGCCGGCGGCAACGTGGCCGCCCGGCTGGCGATCAGGCGACCCGACCTGCTCAAGGGCCTGGTGATCATCGATGGCGGCGGCTTCGAGGGCTCCCGGCTCCTCGGCCGCGTGTTCTGCGCGCTGATGAACCGCCGCTGGTTCACCCGCCGCATCTACTCCTTGTTCTCCTGGGCTTACACGCGTCCCCGCGCCGCCATCGACCGCGCCGCGAAGACGGCCCGGGACGTGATCCCCGGATCGGGGCTCGTGGTCACCGAAAGCGGCCATCTCCCGCACACGACCAGTCCGGCCGCTGTCGCAGCCGAGCTCACATCGCTCGCGAACACCGCGTTCGACGCAGTCCGCCGGACGAACGACACTCAGCACAGCTCCCCCGCAGCGAAGGAGCAGGAGTAATCATGAAGGCCGCAGTGATCGACACCCTGGGCGCCGCACCATGGGTGACCGTCTGCCCCGACCCGTCGCCAGCCGCCGACGACCTCGTGCTTGTAAGGGTCGAGGCGGCAGCCCTGAATGCGGTTGACCTTCACATCGCCTCAGGGCATCACCGGGCCGGGCCGCCGCGGCTTCCGTACGTGCCCGCCATCGAGGCGGCGGGCATCATCGCAGCCGGACCCGACCAGGGGCTGCGAGTGCGCGCCGTCGTCCCCGCGGGCCTGGTGCCGGGTGTCAACGGCGGGATGGCCGAGCTTCTGCTGACCAGCCGCGCGACATGCATCCCGGTCCCGGAGGAAGTCGACAGCGTCACAGCGGCGGCGATCGGCGTCGTCGGCACGAGCGCGGACCTGTCGCTGCGCAAGGCCGGGATCCAGGCGGGTGACAGCGTCCTGGTGCTGGGCGCCACCGGCCCGCTGGGCGCCGCCGTCATCCAGCTCGCGCGACTGGCCGGCGCCAAGCGCGTCATCGCGGCCGGCCGTAATCCTGAGCGCCTCGGGCACGTTTCCCCCGCCGCAGACGGCGTGGCGCTACTTGGCAACGAACCGCTACCCGACCAGCTCGCTTCCCTTGGCGGTCCCGTGGACCTGGTCGTGGACCCGGTGTGGGGTCCGTGGGCGCAGACGGCACTAGCCTGCCTGAAGCCAGGCGGCCGCTACCTGAACGTCGGTGCGGCCGGCGGCGACGGGACGGCATTCCATGTCGAATTGCTCCGCGCCGCACAGCTGACCCTCATCGGCTTCAGCGCGACACGCGCAGAGCCGGCCGACGTCATCGCCAGTTACCGGCACGTCGCGGCCCTCGCAGCAGCGGGCTCGCTGAAGCTGCCGATCGCCACCTACCCGCTGGATCAAGCTACGCAGGCGTGGCAGGCGCAGGCCTCCTCACCCGGCAAGAAGATCGTCGTGATCCCCTGACCTGCAAGGCAACAGGACGCTCAAGATCCAAAGACAGAACATCGAACGGCCACAGGAGTGGCGCGCACGACCCTCTCGGGCTAAGGCATCGACCAAGGGTTCTGCTCGCGCGCACAGGCCGTCCGCCACCGGGCAGGCGGTGCTTTAGCGGTCGTACCGCTGACGGCACCGGTCAGGAAGGACTCCCCGCCAGGGCCTCGCGGAGCATCCCGCCGATGGAGCGCTGGCACCACTCGTCGACCGCGCTGCGCTGACCGGCCTGGACCCAGGCACGGATGCCGGTCCGGATGGCGTCGCTGACCGCGACGGTGATGACCGGGCACGCAATTCCGCGTCCGGGCAGGAGAGACGCAGCCTGGCCGCCGGACCGTGCTACGGGCGAGCAGGGCCTGGACGATGCCCTTCTAGTCGCACCAGACCAGAGCTGGTAGATCCGGGCCTGCAACGCTGGGATGGCCTGGACCAGGCGATATCCGCAGCGCGCGCTCAGGCTGGCGGGCCATCAGCGCGGCGATCAGGGTACGTGCCACGAGGTCCACGTCGGTCTCGTCCGGTCGGTCGTGCTCGCCAGTGCAGGGCAGGCGACCACGGTCCGGTACCTCACGCTGTGGAAGCGGGAGGGCCGACGGCCGCTGGCGGCTAGCTGTCGACATCTCCAACCCGAGCCCGCAGCCTGCTAGCGTGGATTTTGCACCTTCCGCCTAGCGCGGTTCCGCTCGTCAGTGACTACCGTTTTCGCAGGTCTGCACAGCGCTTGGCGCGGTTGACCTGAAAAGCGGAAGGTCGGCGGTTCGACCCCGCCCCTGACCACACTTCGTCTCTGATCAGCGGAAACATCGCTTAGCGGACCTGGGTGCTCCGTCCGCTCGATGTGCACAGCGCTTATCGAGCTTCCTAAGCACTGTTGCAAGAACGACCAGCGAGAGTGACCGCAGGTCGGCGCGTGGCTTAGTGGGCCCGTTGCGGCGGGTCCGGGCGGGCGGCTTTAGCGGGTGGTCTTGATGAACGCCAGGGCTGCTTCGGCGACGTCTTGCCAGCCACTGTCGAAGACCAGGGAGTGGCCGCGGTCCGGGATCTCCTGGATCTGGGTAGCTGCGCGGTTGCGCTTCTGCTTTCTGTAGGAGGCGGTGGCGATGGCATGGGGGGCGATGTGGTCTTTCTCGCCTGTGATGAGCAGCATGGGGCCGCGGTTTGGGTTCTTGGTGTCCACCTTGATCTCGGTGAGCGGGTTGATGTTGGCTGTCGCGGCCTGGAAGAGCGGGATCCCGGAGCCTGGAACGGGATAGGCCTCATATAGTCGCTGGGCCTCGTTCTCGCTGATGGCATTGGCGAAGGAGTAGCGGAACTGCTCGTAGGTGAGCATGACTGCCCGCCGGTAGTTGGCCGGGTTGCCGATGACTGGCATGGCCGACCGGAGCGCGGACAGCGGCAGTGGCAGTACCCCGCGGAACGGGGCCGAGTCGATCGCGACGGACGCGGTGGCCAGTCCCTGGCCGGCGAGTTGCTGGGTGATCAGGCCGCCGAAGGAGTGCCCGATGATCGCTGGCTTGTGCCGCAGCGCCGCGATGGCCTCGGCCATGTGGCTGGTCACCTGCCCGACGCTCTTGCCCGCGAAGGCCCGCGGGTTGGCTCGGGCCTGGTCGGTGGTTTCCGGGTCATCGGGCCAACTGGGGGCGATGGTGGTGTAGCCGTTCTCCTCGAAGAACGTGCGCCAAGGCTGCCAGCTCGAGGCGAGCATCCACAGGCCGTGGACGAAGACGACCGTCGGCAGGCCGGTCGCGTTGGCCCGGCTGATGTCATGCGTCTCGCTAGTGCTGAGGCTCATCGATGTACCGCCATTCGGGAGGGGAACTGGGAATCCGTCGGCGCGCGTAACCGGCGGCGGACAGTCGGACTGGTGCCCATCCTGGCGGGCGGACCGGGGGAAGTCGATGTCCGGGGAGGCACGGTAACCAGACGCAGATTGTTCTGGAAGACAACGTCCTGGTCCAACTGAACCGGGAGATTCCCGGCCTTGCGGGATTACCATTGGCTGGTGGAACAATCACGGCTCGACGATGCCGGCGCCGGGCTCGCTCTGCTCGGCGCGGAGCTCAGGGAGCGGGCCGGCGAGCTGGCCGACGGGATGGTCGCGCGGATCAGGGCAGCCGTGCCGGTCTACGGCGCCGGCACGGTGATCAGCGACGAGGAGCTGCGCCGGACCTGCCTGGACAACATCGGGTTCGTCTTCGGCCCGATCGGGCGCGCCCCGGCGGTCGCATCCCCGGAATCACGCGAGAACGGCAGACGGCGCGCGCGGGACGGCGTGCCGCTAACCGCCGTGATGGCGGCCTACCGGGTCGCGGCCCGTTACCTCTGGGACTGCCTCGCCGACACCGCCGCACGCAGGTCGGTGCCTGCCGGCGTCACGCTCCGTGCTGCCTCCGAGCTGTGGCTCGCCCTGGACACCTTCACCCAGGAGATGGCCGACGGTTACCGGGAGGAGGTCACCTTCCAGGTCCTCAGCCAGGAGGAGGAACGCTCAGCCGTGGTCCAGGCGCTGCTGGACGGCCGGCTCGATGAGGGCAACCTCTGGGAGGCGGCGGACATCCTGCGGATCCCGCTGCGGGGCAATTACGTCGTTATCGCCGCGCAGGTCCCGGGCCCCGGACGGCATGCCCTCCCGCAGGCGGAGACGGCGCTCAAGCGTATCGGGGTGATCTCGGCGTGGCGGCTCCTGCACGATGCCGAAGTCGGGATCGCGTGGCTGCCCGGCCAGCGGCCTCACCTTATCCGTCTGGCGGATTCCCTGCACTCGCTCGGCCCGGGCCTGATCGGGGTCAGCCCGCGCTACGACGATCTCCGGCACACCGCCCGAAATCTCAGGCTGGCCAGGATCGCGCTGCGCAGCGCTTTCGCCGCTCAGCGCGTCACGGTCTTCGACCGAGACCTGCTCGCCGTCGCGGCGGGCAGCGACCCCGAAGTGATGCGGCACGTCGCCGACAGCGTCCTGGCCGCACTAGGCCAGATCCCGGCCGGCCAGCGGCCGGTCCTGCTCGCTACCCTCGGCGCCTGGCTCGACAATGGCGGCTCCGCTAGCAAGGCGGCCAGTGTCCTGTTCTGTCATCCCAACACGGTCCGGCACCGGATGCGGCGGCTCGAGCAGCTCACCGGACGGTCCCTGTCTGATCCCCGCGGCATAGCCGAACTGAGCCTCGCCTTCGAAATCGACCGCCGGGACCAGCGCCCCGCACCCGAGGCAGCTGCAATCGGCTCACAGGCCAGCACCAGGCACGCGGCTGTCGGCCAGGCGCTCAGCGCCCTCCCTCGTCGTTCATGACGGCCTGCGGGCTGTTCACATAGGTGCTCAGACAACCAGTTAACTGCCCAGGCAGCCTGGCCCCCGCACCCACAACCGCGCCCTGGATCAGCCAGGTGCTGGCACCGGACAGCCGGGGATTCACTGCGGGGTGAGGGTGACCTCGACGGTGTTCCCGCCGAGGCTGAAACCGGGGACCTGGAAGCTGGAAAGCGCCCCGATCTGGCCGTTGTACCCGTGACCGGTGAACCAGATCCCGGTGCCGCTGAAGGAACCCCAGGAATCTCCGGTTGCCGAGGAGTTGCTGATGATCGTGTAGCCGGCCGGCGGCAGCGTGGTGGAGTAGAAGCTGGAGGCGGCTGACGGGCTGACCGAGCCGAAGACGATGCTGTAATGCCCGTAGTCGGTGCTGTCTTCGATTACTTGCGCGCCCGGCGGGACGGGAAAGCGGCCGAGCGGGCCGCTCACGCTGACCGTGCTGCCCGCCGGGGCTGAGCTGGGCGCCGGGCTGGCGGTGGTGGTCACACTGCACGCGGCCAGCGATAGGCCGGCCGTGCAGGCAGCGGCGGCCAGTGCTGCGGTTCGGAGGTGGTTCATCATTTAGTCCTTTCGGCCGGTTCCAGGCCTCGTGGCGCCGGGAGCGGACCCGAGCCAGGATGACTGGGGTTTCCTGTCAGGCGGGATTCGCTACTGGTGACCTTGGCCGTTCAGATGCCGGCGTGGGCAGCGGCGGTGCCGTTGCCGCGCTTGGCGAGCAGCGCGACGACGGCACCGACGAGGGCGACCGCGGCCGCCACCAGGAAGGCGTCGTGCATCCCGGCGGTGAACGTGGCGTGGGTGATGCGGGTGATCTGGGCGGCGATCTGGGGCGGCGTCTTGCTAGTTATGGGTGCTGCGCCGACCGAGACCGCGCTTTTCACGCCGGCCAGCTGGGCGGTGCTGAGCGCGGGCAGGTGCGCGGCGTGCCAGCTGGCCGGCAGCGCGGTGGCGATCTTGGCGGACATCACTGCGCCGAGCACGGCGGTGCCGAGGGCGCCGCCGAGCTGCATGGCGGTTGACTGCAGGCCGCCGGCCACGCCGGCCAGCTCGACCGGGGCGTTGCCGACGATGACGTTGGTGGCGCCGACCATCACCGGGGACAGGCCCAGGCCGAGCAGCACGAACCAGGCGATGGTGTCGTTCGGGCTGGAGGTGGCGCCGAGCCGGGACAGGCCGAGCATGGCCACGGCGGCCAGCAGCATGCCGGCCACCAGCGGGATGCGCGGGCCGAGCTTGCTAATCAGCGCCCCGGCGATGGGAGAGCCGATGATCAGCATGGCGGTCATCGGCAGCAGGTGCACGCCTGCTGAGATCGGGTCCAGGCCGTGCACGTTCTCCAGGTAGAAGGTCATGAAGAACATGGCGCCGAACATGGCGAACATCAGCAGGATGACCAGCACCACCCCGGCCGACAGCGACGCGGAGCGGAACAGCTTCAGCGGCAGCAGCGGCTGGCGGGTGCGGGACTCGCGGACGGCGAACAGCAGGCCCGCGAGGGCGGCGGCGCCGAGGAAGGCCAGGGTGGGGGCGGAGGTCCAGCCGTAGTCCGGGCCCTTGATCAGGCCGAAGATCAGCAGGAACAGTGCGCCGGCCAGGGCGGCGATGCCGGGGATGTCGAACGAGCTTGACGGGGAGGCCGGCGTCTCCTTCAGCACGAGCAGGCTCATGACCAGGGCGGCTGCCCCTACCGGTACGTTGACGTAGAAGCAGGCTTCCCAGCCGATGTGCTGGACGAGCAGCCCGCCGACGATGGGCCCGGCGGCGGTGGAGGCGCCGATGACCGCGCCCCAGATGCCGATGGCCCCGTTCATCTTCTCAGCCGGGAACGTGTTCCGCAGCAGGGCCAGGGCCGTGGGCTGGAGCATGGCGCCGAATACGCCCTGGAGCGCGCGGAACGCGATGACCAGGGTGATGCTGCCGGCGATGCTCCCGGACAGGCCGATGGCCGCCGAGCTGGCCGCGAACCCGGCCACGCCGGTGAGGAACACCTTCTTGTGCCCGAACCGGTCACCCAGCCTGCCGATGGTGATCAGGCTGACCGCCAGGGCCAGCAGGTAGGCGTTGCTGACCCACTGGATGCCGGCCAGGGAGGCGTGCAGGTGGGACTGGATGGCCGGGTTGGCCACCGCGACGATCGTGCCGTCCAGACCCACCATCATCACGCCGGCCGCGACCGCCAGCAGGGTCAGGCCCGGCCTGCCCCGCCAGCGGCCGGGCGCGCCGGCCGCCCTGGACGCCAGGGCAGGCCCGGCCGTCCCGCCGGTCACTGTCTTTGTGTCCATCATGTCCTCTTTCTCGCGGCTGCCGGTGCCCGCTGCCGGGTGCCTGGCCGTTCGGGGTTCGTGGTGTTCGGGATCCGGATGGCAAGGGGCTTCGTCAGGCCCGCTGCCCGCGCTTGAGAAGGAGGGCGGCGCCCGCCCCGAGCGCGACGATGCCCATTCCGACGCTGGTCATGATCTGCTGCGAGCCGTGGAGAGCGTGGCCGTGGCCGTGGATGTGGATGTGGAGGTGGTGGCCGCCGATGCCGACGGCCAGGGCGACGCTGGCGTTGAACAGGAACAGGAACCAGAGCACCGGCTTGCGGGTGGACAGCGACTTCATGGGGATTTCCTTCCAGATCGTGATCGTTGACCTCTGGGATCCACGATGCCGTCCGGCGCATGCCGCGGCGAGGAGGTACTCTCCCGAATCGGTGGTGTAGGGGGCTACACCACCGCGGGGACGCGGGTTCCCGGTCAGGAGACAGCACGGTCCGTTCGGGAAAAGCATTTAAGAGCTTTCATCCCGAACGGACCGTGGTTTTACCCACACTCAGCATTGAACCCGCACCGGTGGCCGGCACAGTCGCGTCGGCTACTGCCCGGATGTGACCGGCCCGGCGGCCGGGGTGCGGTGCGTAGACCTGGACGACGCCGGCGGACTCGCGCACCGCGATCTGGGGCAGCGCGGTGTCCCGGCGATGACGAAGTCGGGTGACTCGGCCGCTGCGACGATGGCAAACCACGACCCCCGCGCCGTGGGGGTGCGCGGGCTCATCCAGCGCCTGGGCCCCAACATCCACAACTGGAACGCGAGCACGATCTTCTCGACCGACCGGCTCTTCGACGACGTCGGCTTCCGCCCGCCTTATTCGTTCGCGGCCGCCGTGGAGGAGACCTACGAATGGTTCCAGCGCGAGAAGTACAGTGAGCAGCCGCTGTCCTCACGGCCGGTGACCTGGTGTCTTGGAGATGATCGTCGGGTCGTGGCGATGGTCAGAGGTTGCGTCCGCCGTTGAGTCCGATCAGCTGACCGGTGATGTAACCGGCCTCATCGCTCACGAGAAACGCACAGGTGGCGGCGACATCCTCGGGTGTTCCGATACGGCGCACCGGAACCGTCGCGACCGCCTTGCCGACGTCCATGGATGCTGATTCAAAGACCGCACGCAGGATGGGCGTATCAATGAAGCCCGGTGGAATCGTGTTAACGGTGATCCCGTGCTGTCCGAACTCGAGGGCCAGGCACTTGGTGAGACCCAGGACCCCTGAGTTCGCGGCAACGTAGTGCGCCATCCGCGGCGCTCCGCTCTGCATGCTGGACGAGGTAATGTTGACGACCCGGCCCCACCCCTGCTCAATCATGTCAGGAAGGACGGCCTGGCAGCAGTTGAACGTGCCGGTGAGGTTGACCGCCAGCAGCAGATCCCAGGTCTCGGGGCTGATGTCGAGGAAGGCATCGGAACGTTCCTCGCGGGCGCTGTTCACGAGGATGGTCGGGCTACCCAGTTGCGCGCGCACCTTCTCAACGGCGCTGCCGATGGCGGCGCGGTCGGTGACATCGACCGTGAGGCCGAGGGCGGTGCCGCCGGCCTCGTTGATCGAAGCGGCCGTTGCCTCGGCGGCGTCACCGTTGACATCGAAGACAGCCACCGCGGCACCGTCACGCGCGAGTCGTTGGCTGATGGCACCGCCGAGACCTGAGTCGACGCCGGTGACGATCGCGGTCCGCTGGCTCATGCGATCGACTCGGTTCCGGCGACGGTACACCGGTGCATCGAGCGTCCTGACTTGGGGTCGTAGGGCATTGCCCGATGAAAGACGCCGGTGTTGTCCCACATGACCATGTCTCCAACCGTCCAGGTGTGTTCGAATACGCGATCAGGGGTCGTGGCGCGGGCCAAAAGGTCATTGATCAGCGCCTGCCCTTCTTCCACGGTCATTCCTAGAATGTAGTCCGCCATGCCCCCGATAAGCAGGGAACGCCGGCCCGACTCGTGCGTCCACGCCAGGGGGTGCTCGACGCCGCTCGAGCGCTGCCAGCGGGTCAACTGCTCGGGTGTCGGGTTGTCGAAGGCTTTCCGCATGATCGCTTCCGTCGAGCAATGCACCCGGAGCTTCGAGAAGCGCTCCTTCTCCTCGTCGGAGAGGGCTTCGTAGGCGGCGTAGCTGCTGGCAAACTCCGTCTCGCCGCCAACGGCGGAGACCTTGTGGGCGCTCAGCACGGTCGTCTTGGGCGGGGCCGACTGGCTCGTGGCCCCGTCGACGTGCCAGTTCACGTTGCCAAGGAAGTACTCCTCGTGCGAGGCTCCCGGGTCCAGGTTGATCACCATGATCTCCGGGATCTCGTTGAACGACATCGTCTCCAGATCGCCGAGCCTGCGGCAGAACGCGATCTGCGTTTCGTCGTCGATGTGGAGACCGCGGAACAGCAAGGCGCCGTTCTCCTCGAGAGCGTCGGCGACCGCGTCCGGGAGATCCTCATCGTGCAGAAGGCGATCGACGTCGACGCCGAGGACCTCGGCCCCGACCGTTTCAGTTACCTTTTCCGTCTTAAGCACACCACTTTTTGCCATCGTTGGCTCCTGTCTACAGAGGTCAGCGGCGGCTTAGCGACGCTGAGGATGCCACGGCGGTGCCGTTGCCCTCAGTTTGGGGCCGTTTGCGAGATCGCGGCAGGCCGAATCGTGCCGTGGAGTGGTGAGGGGGGTGCGAATACACCCCCCCTCAAGGCCGTACCCCGTGCGCGGTTCCCCAGCCAGAATGGGAACATGTCGCATGATACGCACGCAGCTACCGAGTTTGGCCGATACCTGCAGGCCCGCCGGGCGACAATCAGCCCAGCCGACGTCGGGCTGAATCCGGGACCGGGTACGCGCAAGACCCCCGGCTTGCGCCGCGAGGAAGTTGCCGTGCTATCCGGCATCAGCGCCGATTACTACACGCGACTGGAACGCGGCAAGGAAACCCGGCCCAGTCCGGCGGTCATCGACGCGGTTGCCCGCGCGCTGCGTCTTGACGAGGTCGAACAGGATCATCTTCACGGCCTCGCCGGCCCCGCGGTACGTCACCTCGCGGAACGGGTGGCGATCCCGAGCCGGACCGTCTCTCCCGGCCTGTTGCTGATGCTGGAAACACTGCGGCCGCTCCCGGCGCAGGTGATCAGCCGGTCCTACGACCTGCTGGCCGCCAACCCGAGTGGCCTTCACCTGTTCCCTGGCCTCGCCAGCTGGCCAGCGTCGGAACGCAACATGGCCCGCTACATCTGCCTGCACCCGCTCGCCCGCGAGCTGATCGCAGACTGGGACCACAAGCTGCGGACCACCGTCTCAGGACTGCGCACCCTCCTCGGTGCCAACCCCGACGCCCCCGATCTCACGAACCTCGTGAACGAACTCCTATCCAAGAGCAGTGATTTCGCCAAGCTCTGGCAGAGGCACGAAGTCCTTGGGTACTCAGACAACTACCGAGTGTTTCGCCATCCCCAGGTAGGCGTGATTTCCCTCGGCTGCCAGGCGGTGCGCCCGGTCGGCGGTCTAGGCCAGTATCTCCTCACGTATTTCGCCGACCCGGGAACGCCTGATCACGATGCCCTCGTTCTGCTCAACATCGCGGCCGATGAGAACCAAGCCAACCCCACAGACGCCCGACACAACTGGGCCCCCGACCAGTTGCGGTAACGGCTGCGGCCGCGCGTCTGGTCTCGTCTGGTCTCGTCTCGACGACAAGCTCCCGGCAGGTAAGCCAGGTCACCTGGATGGTCTTGCGCCGCCGCAGCCCGGAGAGCGCGTAGGCGAGCCAGCCCGCGTGCTTCTTCAGTAGCTCGCTGGTCCCGGCGAGCATCACCGCGTCAACGACGCGTGCGTGCGGTGCTTCCCGTCCGCCGCCGCCTGGCCGCCTGGGCACCTCACGCCATCCCCGGCAACGGCGGGGCTGTGCCACCGGTCACCGCCCGGGACCCCGCGCCCGGTCCTGCCGGACTTCCGCTCCGGCAGGGCTGGGCGACCCGCTGCTGACGATCGATGAGGTGATCGCCGAGCTGCGGGTCTCCCGGGCCGCGTTCTACCGCTGGCGCAGGCAGGGGGCCGGCCCGGCGGTCGTGCGCCTGCCCGGCGGCGGCGTCCGGGTCCGGCGCAGCGCGCTCACCGCGTGGCTGCGCCGCCTGGAAGCCTTCTACGCCTGCTTGTACTACTGGCGTGGACCTCGTGTGTACCGGCGCGCCGATGTTGCCCGCTGCGGCGCAGGTCGTCAGCTCAGGAATAATGCCTTATCCAGGTACACGGAGACCGACATTCATCTTGGACAGGGCGTGCTGACGTCCGCGGTGGCGTTCCGGAAAGCTCGGGGCACCTCAGGTTCTGATTGCTGGCCGGGCGGGCTTGGGGAGGTTGGCCGTGTAGGCGTGGTAATACTGCCCTTTGGCGAAGGACGCCGCCGCGCTGGGCGTGTCGAGGCTGTGCGCCAGGTCCTCAGCCAGTGCCAGGTCCTTGACCCCGTTGCGGGCCTGCACCTCCCGTGCGTTGTAGGTCTCGCGGTCGGCCGGAGGTGCGCCGGCCCGTGCGGCGATCACCTTCATGGTCGGGGTCAGGGCGCCGTTCTGGGTTGTCACCCTGGTCAGTGCCTCGGCCGGGACGCCGGCCAGGGCTGCGAGGCGGAAGGCCTCCTCGGCCACGGTGATCTGGACAAGGCTCACGAGGTTGTTGATGATCTTGAGTGACATCCCGGCACCGAGCTGCCCGGTGTGCACGGCCTCCGTCGCGTAGGCGTCGAGGAGCGGGCGCACCCGTTCGGTGTCCGTCTCGCCGGCACCGATCATGGTGCACACGAACGGCCCGTCTGGGACGCCGTACCGGGTGACCGTCACCGGCGCGTCGATAACCTCGACGCCGCGTACCGCGCCCTCCTGCGCCAGGGTGAGGACGAGATCGGGGCTGATCGTGCTGTGGACCATCAGCATGCTGCCCGCCTGCATCGCCCGGAGCAGAGCATCGGCGCACTCGCGGACCTGCTCGCCGGTTCGGACGCACACGCCGACCACGTCGGCTCCGGCGCCGGCCTCGGCGATGCTTGCGGCCACGCGGGCGCGATCACGGAACGCTTCCCGGGACGGCGCGTAGACGTCGTATACCGTCAGGTCACCGACGCCGGCCAGGCGCGATGCGAGCCGGCCGCCCATGTTGCCCAGTCCGACGAACCCGATCTTCACGGTGCTTTGCCTCCGGTCCTCTGGGTGCCTGGGGTCGGTGCCCAGCGCGGGTTCGGTACCTCGTCGACCCGTAGCCGCTGGTTGCGTTTCGAGCTGATGCGCCACTTGCCGTCGTCGCACTTGCGGTAGGTCTCGTGGTAATGGCCATAGCCCTTGATCCCGGCCGGCCGGCCTGGGTAGAGGACGTAGTCGAACATCGCCCACACCCCCGAGGCCTCGGCCGGCCCCAACAGCGTGATCTCCGGCATGTGGCCGTGGTGCGTGGTGAACGCATCCGCGAGCTGCCGTGGCACGAGTTCGAGGTACTCCGCGTTGGTCTGCGGCGGAGCATTCAGCTCGGCCGGCAGATGATGGACGCAGTCCTCGGTGAACAGGTCCCTCCAGGCGTCCCAGTCCTTAGTGTCGATCAGCCGGAAATACCGCGCCTTGAGCTGCTTGATCTGTTCGATATCCCACAGCTGCTGGGCGAGGTCAGACGAGGAGTCACCCGCCGGGGGGACCTCCGGGTTGCTCGATGTCAACGCATACTCCCTTCACTAGATGGCCGGCCCGGACGGTCTCCTGGGCCCCCTCGACTGCAGCCGCGCCGATCCCGCTGGCCGCGTCGGTCACCAGGATCCGGGACCCGGTCAGCAGGCCGGTCACGGTCGCAAGCCCCAGAAGACGCATGGCCGTCCGCATTTCGTGAGCCTCCGGAGGGGCGCCAGACCTCGCAAGACACCATTCAAGCGTGGTTCTCCGACACGACGGCTACGCCTTTTCCGCAGGTCCCGGTTCGGGCCGATCGGAACCGCACTTGCCAGTATGCGGTTTATCAGTAATATCAGATTACTGGTGGGGGAGCGAGGAAGCCTGCAGCCGATTCGCCAGTTCTGTGTCCAGCCTGCTCATATGAGTTGGATCTGCCTGTCGGAGTCGAGGTGCCGATGCGGATGGCAGCCGAGCAGGGCGTACCTGCCGCCGACTACACCCGCCGCGTAGCCACCGCCGTCCGGGCGCGGCAGGCTGGCACAGCCGCTCGGCCGGGAGCCGACCCGGCCGGAAGGAGCAGATGATGGGGCAGCTCGCCCGGCACCCGAGGGTGTCACTGAGTGGACTGTGCTTTCCGAAGCTGTCGGCGGTCGAGGGGGTCGCCGCCGTTGCCGAACTCGGCGTCAAGGTCGTCACGACGACGGCCCTGGCCCGCTTCGACCTGAGGCCGGGTGCGGACAACGAGGCCAGCCGCAAGCTGGCTGTCGCTGACATCGACCGCGCGGCGGCGGTGGGGGTCACCAGTGTGTACACGCTCACCGGCCCGCGAGCCCACCCGGACTGGGCCGACGACCTGGATGCCTACGCGCGGGTGGCAGACGGCCTGGTCGAGTACGCCGCCGGACGTGGGATAGCGCTCTGCGTCGAACCGACGAACTGGCTCTTCGCTGACCTCAACTTTGTGCACGGGTTCCACGACGGGATCGCGTTCGCCCGGGCCACCGGGCTGCGCATCTGCCTTGACCTGTTCCACACCTGGATCGAGAGCGGACTGCGCGCGGAGATCGCCCAGAATATCGACCTGATTACGCATGTCCAGCTCAGCGACATGCGGCGCGGTGCCCGTTCGCTGCCGTCCCGGGCAGTCCCTGGTGACGGCGACGTACCCCTCGCTTCGATAGTCCGCTGGCTGCTGGACGCCGGATATGAGGGTTACTTCGATCTAGAGCTGGACGGCCCCAGCATCGACGCGATCGGGCACCGCCAAGCAGCGGACCGGGCTGCTGGATGGCTCGACGGGCTGCTGGCTGAGCTCGGCGCCTGACGCCCCGGCTATCAGGTGTCCTTCACCGAGCCGGGAGCCGCACGCGTACGCCGGCGCTCCCGGCTCGGCGGGACGCCATCGCACAGCACCTGGGACCGGACGACATCGGAGTCGAGTACCGCGCCGATGAGACCCAGGTCCGCATGATCCCGCTGTGCTAGCGCCCTGACCGCCTCCGTGTCCTTGAACATGAACTCGGACAGCCGCGGCCCGACGGCGTCGGCGCCGATCCAGGCGACGCTGCCCATTGCCCGGCTGGCTCCGCTGCCGGCCTGCAACGCCTCCACAAGGGTCTCCTCGGAGAACCCGAGGGCGTTGCCGAGACGCACGGCGTCGACGGCCAGGCCGACCTGAGCGACGAACATCGCGTTGTTCAGGAGCTTGATCCGCTGACCGCTGCCCACGGCGCCAACCGACATGACCGGTGACGCGTACGTGCCCAGGACGGGTCGCACTTCCTCGAGGGTGTCCTCGTCGCCGCCTACCCAGAGTGTCAGCCGGCCCGCCTCGATGTCGCGCGGGTTGCCTGACAGGGCTGCGTCGAGGAAACGGACCTGACGTTCGTGTGCGGCCACAGCGAGCTGGACGACGGTGGCCGGGTCACAGGTGGTGTGCTGCACCAGCACGCTGCCCAGGCGCATCGAGGCCAGCGCGCCGTCCGGGCCAAGTACGGCCTGCCCTAGCTGAGTGCCGTCGAAGACCACGGTGAGCACGATGTCGGCGTCACGCACGGTGTCGGCAATCGTCGGGGCCCAGCGCAGGCCGTCCGCGTTCGCGGCGGCCTGGGCCTCGGGCCGCCGCGCGAGGATTGTCGGCCGGTATCCGGCGGCGACCATCCGGGCGATCATCGGCCGGCCCATCCGACCGGCCCCGATAACGGCCACGCGGTGCTCGGTCGTTCTCGCCTCAGTCATGAAGCAGCTCGATCAGGTTTTCACGTATCGCGGGCACCGCGCGCCTGGTCTCAGGCGCACCCCGCCGGAATGCTCGCCCGGGGCCGCTGCCGTGCGTGGTTGTGATCATGTCTTGCCTCGCTGGTTCGGGTGGCCTGTCCGCGCGCTGAGCTTCGACCCGGCTTGTGCCCAGGTGAATTTGTAGATCAGGGCGCCCGTAAAAGTCAACACTGTGTTGACTGATGCCCTCGTTGTGCACCAGCGCCCGATGCCGAACGGCGAGGCCTCCCGCACCGCCTCCTGAATGGCAGCCACGTCACCGCGCAGGCTCTCGGCGTCATGCCCCAGGAACCAGCCCAGCCACAGCTGGCCCACCCGGTGCGGGCGCAGCCGGGCGACCCGGCCCAGGTCGGGCAGGGGCCTTCCCTCCTACCGGTCGCCGGCTGAGCAGCCTTGTGCTCCAGGCTCATCCGAGACACCAGTCGCCGGATCTCGCCTGGGTCACCCGAACCGCTAGCCACGGGACT